>Ga0182024_10001603_pt1 | contig 57970 bp, 52 predicted proteins | sample P32metaG_FD_120480 | JGI IMG/M metagenome (GOLD analysis project Ga0182024, IMG submission 120480) | Permafrost microbial communities from Stordalen Mire, Sweden - P3-2 metaG (Illumina Assembly) | ecosystem: Environmental > Terrestrial > Soil > Wetlands > Permafrost | place: Sweden: Stordalen...
CCAAAACCTCTCGTTCGTGTTTTTCACCGCGCTTTTCCGGGAGCGGCGCGCGGCGGCGGTCCTGAGGCAATTCTTCCCCTGCCTCGAACCGAGGATTTGCGTTTGGTAACACAAAGCCTTCGGCCCCGCTACAGCGCACTGTCGGCCTGATACCGGGGATCAAATCATGGCCATCCCGCCATTCACATGCAGGGTCTGGCCTGTAATGTAGGCCGCTTCCTCGCTTGCAAGGTATGCGACGGCGGCTGCCACTTCCCCAGCGTGTCCCATCCGGTTGGCGGGAATTCGCGCGAGGATCGCAGCTTTCTGGGCTTCGGTGAGCGCTTCGGTCATGGCGGTCGCGATGAATCCCGGCGCCACGCAGTTGACGGTGATGTTGCGGCTCGCCACTTCCTGGGCCAGCGACTTGGTCATGCCGACGAGCCCGGCTTTCGCGGCCGCGTAGTTGCCCTGACCGGGATTTCCCGTCGTGCCGACGACTGAGGTGATCGTAACGATCCGCCCCCAGCGCCTTTTGATCATGCCACGCAGAAAAGCGCGCGAGAGGCGAAACGCCGCCGTCAGATCAACGGCGATCACGTCGTCCCACTCCGCATCCTTCATGCGCAGGAAAAGATTGTCGCGGGTGATTCCCGCGTTGTTGACGAGGATGTCCATGCCTCCCAGCGCCTCTTCGGCGGCCTTGGAGAGCTTTTCAATAGACGCCGAATCATGCAGATCGCAAACGGCGGCGTGGACGCGAGGGCCCAAATCGCCCTTCAGCGCTTCGAGCGCCGCCGCGCGGGTTCCCGAAAGCATGACGGCAGCGCCCCGTGCGTGCAGCGTGCGCGCGATTGCTCCCCCGATGCCGCCGCTTGCGCCCGTCACGAGTGCGGTCCTGCCCGCGAGATCAAACATTTCCTGCCACTCTCTCAAAGCATCTTCGCGAACGATTCGATGTCGTCCGGCGTATCAAGCGCGACTGGAAAGAGTTCGCGGTCGATCCGCTTTATCATACCGGTAAGCACCTTGTTGCCACCCGCTTCAACCGTCGTATCAACCCCGAGCCGGCGAAAGGAAAGCACGCTTTCGCGCCAGCGCACGCGCGACGTTACCTGTTCCACCAGAAGCCGGCGGATCGTCTCAGGCTCGCAGGTCTCCTCGGCGGTCACATTGGCAACGATCGGAACGGCAAGCGGGCGAATGATCACGCTTGCCAGCGCCTCGCGCATTTCGTCCGCGGCCGGCTGCATCATTGGGGAGTGAAAGGGGGCACTGACGGACAACGGAATCGCGCGTTTCGCGCCTTTGCCCTTGGCAAATTCGCCCGCGCGCTCGACGGCTTCTTTCGTGCCCGAGACAACGACCTGTCCCGGAGCGTTGTCATTCGCGACTACGCAGACGCCGCCCTGCGCCGAGGCTTCAACGGCTGCCGCCTCCGCGTCGGAAACCTCTATTCCAAGCAGCGCGCTCATCGCACCGACGCCCGGCGCCACAGCACGCTGCATGGCAAGCCCACGCCGCTTGAGCAGACGCGCAACGTCGGAAAGTGCGAATGATCCCGCTGCGCCGAGGGCGCTGTACTCACCGAGGGAATGTCCCGCAACAAGACGCACATGACGGCTGAAATCGAGTCCGCCTTCGCGTTCGAGCACACGCACGATTGCGAGGCTTACTGCCATGATTGCAGGTTGCGCGTTTTCGGTAAGTATCAGTTCTTCTTCGGGTCCTTCCCACATGAGGCGGGAAAGCTTCTGCTTCAGCGCGTCATCGATCTCTTCGAACATCTCGCGTGCGCAAGAAAAGCCGTCCGCAAGCGAGCGGCCCATCCCGATCGTCTGACTTCCTTGTCCGGGAAAAACAAAAGCATAGCTCATGGAAATTTACACAAACCTCTCGTTCACAAATGCAAGTCTAAGCGATGGTTAACATGAAAAGAAAACGTCAAACAGCAAATCCATGGCTTGACTCTGTTGCTTTAATCGGAAGCGACGGAACATCGTTGCACAGAATCCGTTTTCACTGCGACGGGGCCGGCACCGGGATGCACCAACGAAATGCCGGCAGAAAACAATACGTAAGGAGATCGAACATGCGCCTCAAGAAAGCACGGAAAGATTCGGCATGTTTGGCATGTTGCACAACAGCGCTCGCATTCGCCGGGACCGCCGCGCCCGCTTTTTCCGCTGGCGGAGGCGGGGCCGAGCGAGGCGGAGGTATGGGAGCGCTGTGCGCGGCGGTGAAATGCGCGAGGTGAGGGCTCTCGACGGCGTTCACGGCGGCGTTGGCATGGCGCCCCGGGTGGTTGTGTTCCATGGCGGCTTTACGCCACGCGTGACGCCACCTACGACGGTCGCGCGCGAGCCCGTGACGGCCGCACGCGAGCCGGTGACGGTCGGGCGCGAGCGTGTCCTCGACCCATCGACTATTCTGCCGCTTGAGCGCGATCCGGGCTGATGCGCTCGATCCGTGGACCCAGAAGAAAAAGCGATCGGGCACGGCCATCAAAACAATGGCCGAAGGGTGGTGATCTGAACTGCCCAAGTGCGGCACTGTCTCTTGATCTGGATCGGTTAACGGCAGATACTCTGGAACCCCCGCTTTAAGGCGTTGGGTATTAAGACGGGCCCGCCCGTCGGGCCGGTCGGTCCGGAGACTGAAGTCCCCGGCCGTAACATCGAGGGCGCTGCCAAGGCAGCGCCCTTCGTCTTTTGCATAGCACTGGCGTCTTTCCGCAAGTCTGCGGATTGCCCTGAACTGCTCTTTCCTGTATAGGCCGCCGCCTTGAAGTGGCTGCGGTCGTGGGGTTCTTGATGCCGGATCGTCCGGCGCTCCTCGCGATCCAATGCGCGCGCCGGCCCCCTGCCGCGCACGTACCGCAGCTTGGGAAAGGGAAATCATGGCTCTTTACGAGCATCTCCTGATCGCGCGCCAGGACATCAGCGCGCAGCAAGTCGATGCACTGGCGACGCATCTGAAAACGATCGTCGAGGGCGAAGGCGGAAAAGTCGAGAAGCAGGAATATTGGGGCCTGCGCTCGCTTGCCTATCGCATCAAGAAAAACCGGAAGGGGCACTACGTGCTGCTCAACATCAATGCGCCGGCAAAAGCGGTGCAGGAGCTCGAGCGCCAGCTCAAGATCAACGAAGACGTGCTGCGGTGTCTGACCGTGAAGGTCGATCAGTTCGAGCAGTCGAGCTCGAACAAGGCGCGCCGCGAGCGCGAGGGCGGCGAACGTAAGCCCGAGGCAGAAACCCAGGAGGCACCACAATGAGCCACGCTGGAGGCCAGCGTCGGCCCTTCTTCCGCCGCAAGAAAACCTGTCCCTTTTCGGGCGCGAATGCGCCGCGGATCGACTACAAGGACGTGAAGCTGCTGCAGCGCTTCATTTCGGAACGCGGAAAGATCGTTCCGTCTCGCATCACGGCCGTCTCGACCAGAAAGCAGCGGGTGCTCGCGCTCGCAATCAAACGCGCACGCTTCATGGCGCTGCTGCCGTACGTCGTGAGATAGGAGCGGCAGATGCAGGTGATACTTCTTGAACGGGTCGAAAAGCTCGGCCAGATGGGCGACGTGGTAAGAGTGAAGGACGGCTTCGCGCGCAACTATCTTCTGCCGAAGAAAAAGGCGTTGCGCGCCACCAAACAGAACCGCTCCTATTTCGAGACGCAACGTGCCCAGTTGGAAACGCGCAATCTCGAGCGCAAATCCGAGGCAGAGGCGGTTGCGGGCAAGCTCGAGGGCAAGCGCTTCGTTCTGCTTCGCCAGGCGGGCGACAGGGGTCAGTTGTACGGTTCGGTATCGCCGCGCGATATCGCCGATGTGGTTGGCGCCGGCGGTTTTACGGTGAGCCGTTCGCAGGTCCCGCTCGACAAGGCGATCAAGACAATCGGTCTGTTCCCGGTCGCGATCGTGCTCCATCCCGAAGTGCGGGTCCACGTGACGATCAATGTCGCGCGGACGGAGGACGAGGCCGAACGGCAGGCCCGCGGCGAGGATGTACTCGCGGAGCAGGCGCCGGAGGAGGAGTCGCAACAGGCCGTGGCTGAGCTTTTCGAGGAGGGTGCCGGACCGGCCGCCGAAGAAGAAGCAGCGACCTGAATTTTCCTGTAGACTGAAGCTGGACGATCCCTATCGATTTTCGGAGCGAGCAGCATGTCGGCGGTAAGCGAAACCAGACGTACCACCGTCCCCGAAATTCGCGCCCACAAGAATGCGAAGCCGGTGGTCTGCCTCACCTGCTATCATGCCCACACCGCACGCCTGCTCGACGAGCACGTCGATCTGATACTGGTGGGCGATTCGCTTGGCATGGTCATGCACGGCATGGAAAACACGCTCGGCGTGACACTCGACATGATGATCCTTCACGGCAAAGCCGTCATGCGTGGCTCGCGGCGCGCTCTGATCGTGATCGACATGCCATTCGGATCCTACGAGAAAAATCCCGAGATCGCGTTCCGCAACGCCGCGCGCGTCGTCCAGGAAACCGGATGCAGCGCCGTCAAGTTGGAAGGCGGCGCGCGTATGGCGGAAACGATTCGCTATCTGTCGCTTCGCGGCATTCCCGTCATGGGGCATATCGGCCTGACGCCCCAGATGATTCAGGTGCTTGGCGGATTCAAGACGCAAGGCCGAACTGCCGAGGAATGGCCTGCGATCGAGGCAGATGCGCAGGCCGTCGCCGAGGCGGGCGCGTTTGCGGTCGTCCTCGAAGGGATGGCGGAGCCGCTGGCCGCAAAGATTACGCGGCAGATCGCCATCCCGACGATCGGCATCGGCGCGTCGGCTGAATGCGACGGTCAAATTCTGGTCATGGAAGACATGCTGGGCCTCAACCCGCGGCCGGCGAAGTTCGTGCGCCAATACGCGAACATGGGCGCCGACATCGAAGCGGCGGTGAGGTCCTACGCTTCCGACGTGCGAGCGCGCCGCTTTCCCGGGGAGGAAAATATCTACAAGATGAAGCGCGCGGGCTGAAGGTCAAGTTCACAGGCAGCCCGAGACCACCGGACTCACGCCGGTTCAAAGCAGAGAATGGCGGCTCACTTCCGCCAGAAGGACCAATTCCGTGTCAGACATTTTTCGCGAAGTCGAGGAAGAGGTACGCCGCGAGCGCTTCGAGAAGCTCTGGAAGAAATATGGCGATCACATCATCGCGCTGGCAGCGCTGGTTGTGATCGGCGCGGCAGGTGTGCAGCTCTATCGCGTCTACGAGCAGCGCGAGGCGCTCAAAGCCTCGGCCACGTTTGTAGCCGCTTCGCAGCTGCTGGAGCGCGGCCAGCCTGCTGCCGCGGCAGCCAGGTTTGTGAGTCTCGCCAAAAGCGCGCCGGGCGGATATGCGCAGGTCTCGAGGCTCGCCGAAGCCGACGCGCTGTTTGCCTCAGGCAGGCGCGTCGACGCGATACGGATTTACAAACAGATCGCCGAGGGGAGCGATGTCTATCTAGGCGCCGTCTCACGCCTTCACGCCGCCTGGGCAATCGCGGACGGGGCGCCAAGATCGGAAGTGGAAACGTTGCTCGCGCCCCTCACGGATCCCTCCAATCCCTGGCACAATATGGCGCGTGAAGTACTTGCTTATGAAGATCTGCGATTAGGCAGAACAGCCGAGGCACTGAAAGCCTATGAACGCATCGCCGCCGAATCCGACGCGCAATCGGCGCTTCGCACCAGGGCTGCCGCCATGGCCAGATTCCTGAAGGCCGGCGGCGACGCAAACTACGGCAGCGTGCCGCCGCCGAAGCCTGAAAAATCGTCCAACGCGTCCCCCAACCCCTCCGGAGGTCCGCCAGCCAAATGAAGGTCAATTCGTTGCGCGCAACCATTTGCCTTGCGTGTGCGCTTGCTCTGGCCGGTTGCGATACGTTTGGCGGTGTTACGGACACCGTATCGGGCTGGTTCAGCGCGACCAAAAAGGTGAAGTTGAAAGGCGAACGCATCTCCGTCATGGCGACGGACATCTCGCTCAAGCCGGATCCGGACCTGGCGAAAACGGAGGTTTTGCTGCCTCCTCCTTACACGAACAAGGAATGGCCCGAGCCCGGCGGGTATGCGGCGAACGCGATGTATCATCTCCAGGCCGCAGGTCCGCTTCGGACGGCCTGGCAAGCCGATGCGGGGAAAGGTTCGGACGACGATTCGCGATTGACCGCGCCGCCCGTTGTCGCAGAAGGGCGCGTCTTCGTTCTCGATTCCCAAGCCCATATTTTTGCGTTCGACGCTCGCAACGGCAGGCCGCTGTGGGACAAGAGCCTCGCACCGCAAGGTCCAGACGACTTCACCCTCTTCGGCTTGCTGGGACCCGACATGTCCATCGATCCGTCGAAGGGATTCGGCGGCGGCGCGGCTTTCGACACAGGCAAGGTGTTCGTGAGCACCGGCTTCGGTAGCGTATTCGCTCTCGACGCCGCGACCGGCAAACAACTGTGGAAGTCCGACCTCGAAGTGCCGATCGTCAATGCCCCTGTGGCGAACGGCGGCCGTGTGTTCGTTTCCTCACAGGATAATCATTTCGTTGCGCTATCGGAGAGTGACGGCCGCACGCTTTGGGACCATCAAGGCATCTCCGAATCGGCCGGAATCCTCACCAGCACCAGCGCCGCGGTCGCAGGCGAATACGTGATCGTCCCGTATTCCTCGGGCGAGCTCTATGCGATTCGCGTCAACAATGGCCGCGCCGCATGGAACGACATGCTGACAAAATCCGGCAACGTCACGGCTCTTTCCGAACTCGATGACATCGCCGGCCGCCCGGTCGTCGACCGCGACATGGTGTTTGCCATCAGCCATTCTGGCATGATGGCGGCGATTAATCTCAACACCGGCGAACGCGTGTGGTCGCGCGACGTGGGGGGAATTCAGACGCCGTGGGCTGCAGGCGATTTCGTCTATGTGCTGACGACGGACGGACAGGTGCTCTGCCTCCAGCGCAAGGACGGCCGCGTCAAATGGGTTCATCAATTGTCGCGCTGGGGCGATCCAGCCAACCACGACGACCCGATCGACTGGTCGGGACCGGTTCTCGTTTCCGATCGTCTTATCCTCGTCTCGTCGGCAGGAAAGGCGGTTTCGCTTTCTCCCTATTCGGGAGACCTCCTGGGCCGCATCGATATTCCTGACGGCACCTATATTCCCCCTGTGGTGGCCAACGGCACGCTTTATCTCTTGACGAATGCCGCCCAGCTGGTCGCGATGCGCTGATCCTGTCTGGGGCGGAGCACAAACGTCATGCCGCCCACGGTTGCAATTCTTGGCCGTCCCAATGTGGGCAAATCGACCCTGTTCAACCGCATCGCCGGCAGGAAAGCGGCGATCGTCCACGACACACCCGGAGTCACGCGCGATCGCCAGGAAACCGCCGTGGAATGGGGCGACCTCAATTTCCGCCTCGTCGACACAGCGGGATTCGACATGGGCGCGCAGGGCAGTCTCTCGCAACGCATGACCGAGCAGACGCTTGCTGCAATCCGCCAGGCAGACGTCTGCCTGTTTGTCATCGATGCGCGCGGGGGCGTCACCGCCGGAGACGACATCATTGCACAGGCGCTTCGGCGCTCCGGCAAACCGGTTGTCCTCGTTGCGAACAAGTGTGAAGGGCGTACTGCCGATCTAGCGGACGCGCGCAAATGGGGATTCGGCGAGACCGTAGACGTCTCGGCCGAACATGGAACTGGCATGGGCGAGCTGTTCGACGCGCTTGCTCCTCTTGTCGGCGCCACGACGCCAGAAGAAGCCGTCAGTGAAGATGAGAGACCTCTCAAGCTCGCCATCATTGGACGGCCCAACACCGGCAAGTCGACCTTGTTCAACCGATTGCTTGGCGAAGAACGCACACTGACCGGCCCCGAAGCGGGCATCACACGCGACTCCGTGGCCGCGGCATTCGAAACAGAGGGCCGAACGGTTCTGCTCCACGACACGGCCGGCCTGCGCAAGCGGGCTCGGGCCGCCGGCCACGCGCTCGAGCAACTGGCCATCGCGAGCGCGCTGACCGCAATCCGCTTCGCGGAGTGCGTTGTCGTCATCATCGATGCCACACAACCCTTTGAAAAACAGGATTTGACGATAGCGGATCTCGTGGCGCGCGAAGGCCGCGCGATCATATTCGCCGCAAACAAATGGGATCTCATCGACAGAAAAGCCGGCGCCATCGGCGTTCTGAGGCGACAGCTTGACCGCCTGCTGCCGCAGATCGCCGGCGCACCCCTCATCGCCATCTCCGCCATGACGGGCGAAGGACTACCTCGCCTGATGCCGGGCGTTCTCGCAGCGGATGGGGCCTGGAACAGACATGTTGCAACCGCCGAGCTCAACCGGCTCCTAGCACGAGCAGTCGAACGCCATCCACCCCCGGCCGTCAAAGGTCGTCGGGTGCGCATCCGCTACATGACGCAGCCGAAATCCCGTCCTCCCACGTTTGCGCTTTTCGGCAATCAGCTCGATTCGCTGCCCCAATCGTGGCTGCGCTATCTGCAGAACGAGCTGCGCGCAGCGTTTGATTTCGAAGGTACACCGCTGCGCTTTTCGCTTCGCACGTCCAAGAATCCTTATGCGTAGCACACGAAGCGGAATGCGCAGTCCGCCTTTGTCGGGGACCGCTCTATTCAGAGAGCGCTGCGACAGGTGATCGCGCAGCAGCGTGCGGCGCGACGACGACCGTCTTGATGTTTACGAATTCCTGAATTCCGAAGCTCGACAATTCGCGCCCATAGCCGCTTTCCTTGATGCCGCCGAATGGAAGCTTCGGGTTCGACTCGACCGGCGCATTGACGAAGACGAGGCCCGCTTCGATTTCATCGCGTGCGATCCGTTCGCCACGCATCAGATCGCGCGTGAAGACAGCTCCGCCCAGTCCGAACGCCGAATCATTGGCGAGACGGAACGCCTCGTTCTGGTCCCGCGCTCCTATGACCGCCGCAACGGGGCCGAACATCTCCTCGTCGTAGGCAGGCATGCCCTTGCGGACTCCGCTGAGCACGGTCGGCGGATAAAAGGCGCCCTCACCTGCCGGAATGGTACCCCCGGTCAGGCAGCGTGCACCCATGTCGATGCTTTTCCTCACCTGGAGATGAAGCGCATCGCGCAGATCATGCCGTGCCATGGGTCCCATCGTTGTGTTCTCATCCAGCGGATCGCCCATCCGTGCCTTGCTCATCTCCACGACGAGTTGCTTCTCGAATTCGGCCAGCACCGACGCGATGACGATGAACCGCTTTGCGGCAATGCAGCTCTGACCCGCATTGACCAGCCGCGCGCGCGCGCATTGCGCGGCCGTGAACGCAATGTCCGCATCGGCGAGCACGACGTAGGCATCGCTTCCGCCGAGTTCGAGCACCGTCTTTTTGAGGCAGTGGCCGGCCTTCGCGGCGACGGCGCGGCCGGCGGCGGCGCTGCCCGTAAGCGAAACGGCGCGGATGTGGGGGCGTTCGATCACCTCGCCCACCATGTCGCTGCCGATGAGAAGGGTCCTGAAGAGATGTTCCGGGAAGCCCGCATCCCGGAACAGACGCTCAAGCGCGAGCGCGCAGCCCGGGACATTTGCAGCATGTTTCAACACCGCGGCGTTCCCGGCCATGAGTGCCGGCGCCGCGAATCGGATGACCTGCCAAAAAGGAAAATTCCATGGCATGACTGCGAGCACGACGCCCACGGGCGCAAATACCACGCGCGCCTCGCGACCCTCGAGGTCAACGGGCTGGGCGGCGAGGAATCGCTCGGCATTTTCGGCGTAGAAGTCGCATCCGACAGCGCATTTCCGCGCTTCGGCGATTCCGTCCCCGATGGGTTTGCCCATCTCGACGGCCATCAGATTTGCGTACTCAGGGGCCCGCTCGCGCAGCAGACCTGCGGCTTTGCGCATAGGTTCCGCGCGCTCGGCAAACGCGCGTCGGCGCCAATCGCAATGGGCACGGTGAGAGAAATCAATCGCCGATTCCACCTGATCGCGCGTCATTTCTTTGAAGTGCGTCGCCACTTTGCCGGTGAACGGATTTACGGACTCCATTTAATGCAACCTCCCACTTTAGCGCACCAACGTTGTGTCTTTGGGCACGCCAACAAAATTCACGACGTATCCGTAGAGGCCATTGACTTGTACCACGTAATTCGGCTCAAGGTTCACTCCAATTTCGTCCGGGCATGCTGCCATTCGATATCGTGATCGGCACCAATTCCTGCATCGGAACCTACAGCGGCGATCAGACCAGCGCCGTCGTCGCGACGCTCGGATATCCGAGCCCCAGCGCGCCGAATCTGTCGGCGGTCGTCCCCCAACGCCAGCGCGACAAATATTTATCCGACACTCGGTACCGCTGGCGTTCCTTGGCCCCAGAGTTACGGCGTGGGACATTACCTTCAAAACGTAGGAGCCATTCCTCTCCTTCCCAGGTGGTCTCTGGACTGGTTGGGTGATATATACAGACCCATCAAGCGGATATCTGGTTGCTATCAAAGGTTCTGGCATCCCCACGGTATTGGCTACGTAGCAATCTCCGTGCGGCCTATAGGAGGCAGACATGGTTCGCAGCATTGCCAGAGTCACGCATGTTCTGGCTGGCGCAATGACATTGTCCTTGTTTGCCTCCCTCGCTGTTGCGCACGCCAGCGGTTTCAAAGTGCTCCACACCTTCAACGGTCAAAACGATGGTTGCTACCCGCCTGCCGGAGTGGTTCTGGATGGGGCGGGCAACATCTACGGCACCACGGAAATAGGCGAATGCGTTAACCCCTCTGGCTCTGTTTACAAACTTGCTCCCGGCGGCGCGGTATCGGTGCTTTATTCCTTTGAGGAAGGAAGCAAAGGCTCCGGACCCGGTGGGCTGGTGATGGACCAGAAAGGCCGTCTGTGGGGAACGACGTGCTGCGGGGGCATCGGGGGAGGCGTCATCTTCAAGGTCAATGGGAACGGTCATGGGTCCGTCGTCCATACCTTCCAGGGATCGCCAAATGACGGTTGCAGCGGTTCTGCCTCCATGGTCGTTGACTCGCGCGGCAATCTGTACGGGACGACATTCGGTTGTGGCAAGTTTGGGTATGGTGTCGTCTTCAAGGTCAAGCCGGACGGGAGCGAGTCACTGCTCTATTCGTTTCGCGGAGGTCATGACGGCTATAATCCGGACCCCGGAATGACCCTTGATGGACAGGGCAATCTGTATGGCACGACGGACTATGGCGGCAGGGTTAGCCTCTGCGACAATGGCGAAGTGGGATGCGGGACGGTCTTCAAGCTCGCTCCAGACGGCACAAAGACACTGCTCTACGGATTCAAGGGCCCCCCGAAGGACGGCTATATTGCTGCGGCCAATCCGATCATGGACGCGTCCGGAAATCTCTATGGCACTACGGCGGGCGGAGGCATTGGCGAAAACTGTAACTATGATGGTTGTGGAATTGTGTTCAGACTCGCACCTGACGGCAGCGAAACGGTAGTCCACTTCTTCAAGGGCGGACGCAACGACGGTGCAACTTCCATTGCCGGGCTGTACGAGGATGGCGCTGGAAATCTGTACGGCACGACGGAATTTGGGGGTGGAACGATTTCCTGCAATATGGGCTACGGCTGCGGTACGGTATTCAAAATTGCGCCCGACGGGACCCTGACCCTTCTCCACACATTCAAAGGCCCGACCGACGGCGCGAATCCCGGCGCGGGTACAGGTCTTGTCGCCGATGCCGCCGGAAACCTATACGGCACGGCGCAGCACGGCGGCGCGAACGATTACGGCACTGTGTTCGAGATCGCGCCCTGAACAATCGGATAGGCGGAAAGCAGGCAGGTTTCATCGCGTCGCGTTGCCGCAAGCCTGCAACAGGATCGACGCGGCTCCGATCAGCCCCGCATGGGGCTGCAGAATGAGCGAGGTCGGGATCGCTCTCATGTAATCCCTGAACCGTGCCTTGTCCTCAAAGCGCTCGCGGAAATTGCTCGCGGCAAGCAGTTCGGTTGCATCCGGCAGAATCCCGCCCGCAATGAGGACGCCCTGGCGCGCGCCCATCGTGAGCGCGATATCTCCGGCGGCCGAGCCCAATATCGCACAGAACCGCGCAAAGACCTTTGCTTCGAATGACGAAGGCTCGCTTCGCGCAATCTGCGTGATGCTCTCCGGCGTGCGGTCATCCGGGGTAAAATCCTCGATCTCCGCCATGGCTCCGTAGAGATTGAGCAAGCCTGGACCCGAGAGGATGCGCTCGGCCGAGACGCGCCCAAATTTCCGCATCAGGATTTCAACGACCCGCATCTCCAATTCGTCTGTCGGCGCGAACGCCGCGTGGCCGCCCTCCGTCACGAGCGCAATATGGGCATCGCAGGCGTTGACCAATCCGGCAACGCCCAATCCGGTGCCCGGACCGACGATTGCAATTGTTCCATCGCCGTGCGGATCGAATCTGGGCGATGGACCGATCGCCGCGAGATCGTGCTCCTGCAAATGGGGAACGGCCTGGGCGACTGCCTCGAAATCGTTCACGAGCCGGGCGTAAGGGGCGCCCAACCCCTCTCGCAATTCCTCCGCGGAAATGCGCCAGCCCGCATTTGTCAGATGGATTTCGTTGTTTTCGACCGGGCCCGCCACAGCGAAGACGACCGCCCTGGGCGGCGCGTGAAGTCCCGCGTCGCGAAGATAGGCCTTTGCAGCGGAAACAATGTCGGGATGTCCGCGCGTGGACAAGAATCGCAGCGAATCGATCTCCGGTTGCGGTGCTTGCAGATCGACTGCGGCGAAGCGGACATTGGTTCCACCGATATCCGCGACCAGACCGAATGTCTTCGCCATCGGGGTTTAGGTGGCCGCCGTCATGCGGACCAATTATAGCCGCGCCGCGCTATAAGTGCATCGGCCGCTTCGGGCCCGCGCAAACCAGCCGCGTAGAATTCCGGCGCAATCCCGGCTTCCTTCCAGCTCGCGGCGATGCCATCGATCCAGGCCCACGCAGCTTCCACCTCGTCGCCGCGCACGAACAGCGTCGGATTGCCGGTCAGCGCGTCGAGAAGCAGACTCTCATAGGCAATACGGCGGCGTTGGGTGCGGAACGCATCGGTAAGGCTCAGATCAAGCGGGAGCGGACTGAGGCGCATGCCCTCGGCCGTCAATCCCGGTGCTTTATTCATCAGCAGAAGAGATATCCGTTCCTGCGGCTGGAGCGTGATCGTGAGCCGGTTTGGAATCAGATCGCCATTGCCCGCGCGACCGAATGCGGAGTGCGGCACGCCAAGAAACTGGATCACGATTTCGGTGTGCCGCTGCGCGAGCCGCTTTCCGGTTCGCAAATAGAATGGGACGCCTGCCCAGCGCCAATTCTCGATTTCGGCCTCGAGCGCCACGAACGTCTCCGTGTTGCTCTCGCTGCCCTCCGACTCATAGCCAGGCACGGGGACGCCCTCGATTTGTCCTTGCACATATTGCCCGCGCACAGTTTTTGCGGCGGCTTCGCGTCCGCGGATCGGCCTGAGCGAGCGCAGAACCTTTGCCTTCTCGTCGCGGACCGCATCGGGATCGAGCTTCGCGGGCGCCTCCATGGCGACGAGGCAGAGGAGCTGCAGGATATGATTCTGCACCATGTCGCGAAGCGCGCCATAGGCGTCGTAATAAGTCCAGCGCCCCTCCACGCCGACGGATTCGGCAACGGTAATCTGGACGTGATCGATGCAGGCTCTGTTCCACAAGGGCTCGAAAAGCACATTGGCGAAGCGCAGCGCGAGAAGATTCTGGACTGTCTCCTTGCCGAGATAATGATCGATGCGGAAGATGCGCCGTTCATCGAAGGCGTGCGCCAGACAGGCGTTGATCGCACGGCAGCTCTCGAGATCATGGCCGATCGGCTTTTCCACTACGACGCGGCTCTGTGCCGTGGCGAGACCGGCCGCGCGCAGATTGGCGCATGCGGCAGAATAATGTTGCGGTGAGAGTGACAGGTAGAAAACCGGACTCTTGCCGAGGAATTTGCCCAGCGCAGGATAATCCTGCTGTTTGGACGCATCCAGCCTGCAGTAATCGAGCCGGTTCGCCAGCGCGAGCCACGCATTTTCGTCGAGTTTTCCGGCGCGCTCGGCGACTGTTTCACGCACCAGTGCGCGAAAGCGATCCCGATCCAAATCGGAACGCGCGGCGCCGACGATCCGCAAGCGTTTGTCCAGGAGCCCATCGCGCTCGAGAAAATACAGCGACGGCAGCAACATCCGCGTGGCCAGATCGCCGGTGGCGCCAAAGATCACGAGGGTGTCAGCTTGAACGGTCATGTCTGGGCACTACCCCTCCCCGATCAACTTAAGCCAGGCATCCTCGTCGATCACTTTGACGCCGAGCTTCCCGGCTTCGCCGAGCTTCGAGCCGGCGCCGGGGCCGGCGACGACGAGATCGGTTTTCTTCGACACGGAGCCCGCGACTTTCGCGCCCAGCACTTCAGCGCGCGCCTTGGCTTCAGGACGCGTCATCTTTTCGAGCGACCCGGTGAACACGACAGTCTTTCCCGCAACGGCGGAATGCGCGGTCCTGGGCGACGCGACCGGTTCGACTTCGACTTCCTTGAGCAAATGTTCGATCGCCTTGCGATTATGTGGTTCGTCGAAGAAATCCCGAATGGCCCCAGCGACGATTTCTCCCACGCCACCGATGGAATCGAGCTCGGCCACAGCCTCTTTGCCTTCCATTGCCTCGTGGAACGCTTCGATGGTTACGAAATGGCGTGCAAGCAGCTTCCCCGTCGTCTCGCCCACATGGCGCATGCCGAGCGCATTGATGAAGCGGTCGAGCGCGATGGTCCGCCTTGCATCGATGGAGCGCATGAGATTGTCCACGACCTTGTCTTCCCTGTTGTCGTCGCGCGTGGCCTTGGAGATGACCTCGCTCTTGCCTTCCCTGACGCGGCGCTCGGTGCTGAGGCTCGCGCGGTGCTCGGCGAGCACCTTGCTCACGCGCTCGGGTTTTTCCGTAAGCTTGAAAATATCGGCCGGCTCCTTGATCAGCCTCTTTCCGTGGAAGAGCTCGATATAGGTGCCACCAAGGCCCTCGATGTCGAACGCATTGCGGGAGACAAAGTGGCGCAATCGCTCGACGGCCTGCGCGGGGCAGATGAGCCCGCCAGTGCAACGGCGATCAACGTCTTCCTTCCCCGTGTTTTCGTCGATCTCCCGTACGGCATGGCTGCCGCAGGCGGGACATTTGTGGGGAAACGCGTAGGGCCTGGCGCTCTTCGGCCGCTTCTCGAGGATGACGCGCACGATCTGAGGGATCACGTCGCCCGCGCGCTGCACGACCACGGTATCGCCTATACGCACGTCCTTCCGCGCGATCTCGTCTTCATTGTGGAGCGTTGCGTTCTGCACCACCACGCCGCCGACCGTCACGGGCTTCAGTTTCGCCACGGGCGCAAGCTTGCCCGTGCGGCCCACCTGAATGTCGATGTCAAGCAGAACCGTGTCGGCCTGTTCGGCAGCGAATTTGTGCGCGACCGCCCAGCGCGGCGACCGGGAAACAAAACCAAGCCGCTCCTGGAGGTCGAGCCGGTCCACCTTGTAGACGACGCCATCGATGTCGTAGCCGAGCGTGGCGCGGCGCGTTTCGATGTCGTGATAGAATTCGAGCAGTTCATCCGTTGTGCGGCAGCGCCGGACGAGCGGGTTGACGCGAAATCCCCAGCTTTTGAACCTCTCAAGCATTTCGAACTGGGAGGATGCTGGAAGCCGGCTCATCTCACCCCAGGCATAGGCAAAAAAATGTAGCGGACGCCGCGCGGTGACGGCGGGATCGAGCTGGCGCAGCGAGCCTGCCGCCGAGTTGCGGGGATTCGCGAAGAGCGGCTTGCCAGCCTCCGCCTGGCGCGCGTTCAGCGCAGCGAAATCACTGTGCAGCATATAGACCTCGCCGCGCACTTCGACGATGTCGGGCGCCCTGCCAAGCAGCTTGAGCGGCACGTCCCTCAGTGTGCGCAAATTCGTGGTGACATCTTCACCTTCTATGCCGTCGCCTCGGGTCGCGCCCTGCACGAAAGCGCCGTTCTCGAAGCGCAAGCTCGCCGACAATCCGTCGATCTTGGGCTCGGCGACAAAGACAAGATCATCCCCGTCCTTTGTTCCGAGAAACCGGCGCACGCGTGCCGCAAAGTCGATGACGTCCTCTTCGTCGAACGCATTGTCCAGTGAGAGCATCGGCACTCGGTGCACAACCTTCGTGAATTTCTCGGATGGTTTCGCGCCGACGCGCAAGGACGGCGAGTCCGCGCGAATCTGTTCGGGAAACCGCGCTTCGATTGCGGCGTTGCGCTTGCGGAGCGCATCATATTCCGCATCCGAAACATCTGGCGCGTCATCCTGATAATAACGCCGGTCGTGCGCCGCGATCTCGTCCGCAAGCCGCGCCAGCTCCCGCTTCGCTTCGGCCATGGTCAGCTTTTCGACCGGCTTCATCGCGTGCCCGTTTTCGAATCGACAAGAAAAATTCCACGCGGAGACGCGGAGCCGCGGAGACTCGGAGGGGCGATTAACCGCCAAGCCCCGGATTTAATCCGGGGCAAGGCGCCAAGGCGCATGCGACGAAATTCAAACCTCACCGACGTCAAGGCAGCGTCGAAATCCATGGCGCGCCGAAGTCGCGCGAACGTTTTCTTGGCGTCTTGCCCCGGATTAAATCCGGGGCTTGGCGGTTCATCTTTTTCCTTCCTCCGCGGCTCCGCGGCTCCGCGTGGGATTTTTCTTGCCAACATCAGGCTCGCTTTCGGGATTTTTTCGGTTCGCGGGCTTCGGCGAGGAGGCGACGGGCGGCGGCGCGGGCTTCCTCCGATACGGATGCCCCTGCCAGCATGCGGGCGATCTCCTCCACGCGCGCATCATCGGACAGCAGTTCGACCTGCGTGCGGTCGCGCGCGCGCGTAATGCGAAAATGGCGTTCCGCCCGCGCCGCCACCTGCGGCGAATGCGTGACAAGCAGAACCTGGGTGGCGCGCGCGAGGCGCTGGAGCCTTTCTCCCACGGCGTCGGCGACGGCGCCGCCAACGCCACGATCGACTTCATCGAACACGAGCGCCGCGGGCGGGCTTGCTTCGGCCAGGGCCACTTTCAGCGCGAGCGAGAAACGCGCGAGCTCGCCGCCGGAAGCAATCTTCACGAGAGGCCCGAACGCCGCGCCTTCCACGGTTGATACTTCGAAGCTCACCTTTTCGAGTCCCGCCGCGTTGACTGAATCGCCTAAAGGTTCCAGCGCCACGCGAAATCGCGCGTGGCCCAACTTCAAGGGGTTAAGTTCCTGCGCAACTGCGCACTCCAACTGGACCGCAGCCTTCTCGCGCGCCGAAGTCAATTGACGGGCATGGTTCATGAACTCCGCACGGGCCCGCGTAACTTCGGCAGCGGCACGCTTAAGCGTCGAATCGCCGCCCGAAATCGTTTCGAGCTTTGCCTCATATTCCGCCAGAAGGCGCTGCAATCCGTCTGGTTGCACCGCATATTTGCGCGCGGCAGCGCGCAAGGCGAACAGACGCTCTTCCTTGCTTTCGAGCAGGCCCGCATCTACTTCGAGCTGCGCAAGAAGCGCCTCGAGTTCGCGCCCTGCCTCTTCAGTGAGTGCAAAAGCCTGGTCGAGCGCCTCTTCCGCCGACTTGCAGTGCAGGCGCGCGTCGGGATGCAGGCGCGACAAACGCTTCAGCGCGCCTGCAAGTGCGGCCTCGGCGCCTCGATCGCCAGAAAGGAGTTCGACGGCGAATGATGTGTCTTCCGCGATCCGCCCCGCGTTCATCAGCAGCGCGCGTTCGCCGGCGAGCCGCGCCTCTTCGCCTTCCTGCGGCGCCAGCGCCGAAAGTTCATCAACGGCGTGGCGCAGAAACTCCGCCTCCCGCGATGCGGTTTCGGATGTCCGGCGAAGCTGATCCGCTTCTGCGCGGAGACGCTCATATGCGCGGAATCGCGCCGCGACATCGTCCGCCAGTTCCGTATAGACGCCGAAGGCGTCGAGCAGTCTGCGATGCGTTGCACTGTCGAAAAGCCCACGATCGTCCGCCTGCCCGTGTATCTCGACGAGCTCGCTTCCCAAATCACGCAGCAGCGCAACCCCGATTGGTTCGTCATTCAGGAAGGCGCGGGTGCGCGTGTCCGCCGCGATCGTGCGGCGCAGGATGATCTCCCCATCTGCGACCAAACCGTTATGGACAAGCATCTTGCGCGCGTCGTGATGAGCGGGAAGGTCGAAGATCGCCGTGGCCGATCCTTGCGCTGCGCCGCCACGCACGCTGGAGCGCGTGCCCGCGCGCGCACCTGTTGCAAGCCCCAGCGCATCGAGAAGGATAGACTTGCCAGCGCCCGTCTCGCCCGTCAGCGCATTCAGTCCGCCCGAGAAATCCAGCGCCACATTCTCGATCAGGACGAGGTCGCGGATCTTCAGCGTCGCAAGCATGGGCGGGGCACGTCAGATCACAAGGAAGTCAGAACAACATTTGCCTGGCGGGTTTCACAGCGGGCTCTCGAAGGCGCGCTCAATCCACGAGCCTTTGTGCATCTCCGGCTTCATGTTGTGCGCAACCAAAAGATCGTAGGCGTCCTGGTACCAGGGGCTGCCTGGATAATTTGCGCCGAGCACCGCGGCAGCCGTTTTCGCCTCGTCGTATATTCCGAGAGAGTAATAGGCTTCTGTGAGACGTTCCAGCGCTTCGGCGATCTGCGACGTTCGTGGGTAGCGCTCGACAACGGCGCGGAATCGGTTGATGGCTCCGATGAAGTCGTGTCGCACGAGATAGTAGCGTCCCACCTCCATCTCCTTGCCCGCCAGGTGATCGAGCGTCAGGTCAACCTTGAGACTCGCGTCGCGCGCATATTCTGTGTCGGGAAAGCGCTGTACGACGTCCTGCAGCGCAGTCAGCGCCTGTTCGGTATCAGTCTGGTCGCGCCCGGTATCGGTGATCTGCTCGTAGAGAGACATCGCCTTCAGATAGAAGGCGTAGGCGACCTCGTGGCTGCCCGGATGCAGCTCGATGTATTGATCGGCGGCGCTTATCGCATCCGTATATTTGTTGGCCTGATAGTAGCAGAAGGCGCTCATCAGCATTGCGCGCCGCGCCCACACCGAATAGGGATGCTGGCGCTCCACTTCGTCGAACTGCTTGGCGGCCTTCTCCCAATCCTTGCCCTTTATCTGGGCCCACGCGTCGTTGTAGATTTGCTCGACGGGACGCTCGACATAGTCGGCATCCTTGTCGTCGCTCGAATCGAGACCGAGCCAGGAACAGCCGGCGAGCAGAAAGGCTCCCGTCGCAGCGGCCAGCAGGCCACGCACAGTGCGGCTCACGACCGGCGTGCAGCGCGCGAGCGGCGTCGGTGTTTCGTTTAAAATCATCTGGTCGTTCGTCTCCGGGATGAAGATCAGGCGCGCGGCGTCCTTATGCCATTGGAGAACCCGCACGGTCCAGTGGAACGGGTGCTCCAGCGCCGGCCGTCGAGAAAGCCGCTTCGCCCCGCCGGCCGCTTGCGCTCAGCTGCTGGTCTTTGGCGCCGCCACCCCGGCTTGCGCACGAAGCGGCTGGGAAAAACGGATTCCGTCCCTGTTCAGCGCCTGCTGCACTTGCCTGAGCAGATCGTCCTTCGTGCTGCCGAAATTGGCGGGGAGCGTCCAGGCCTGGACGGCGACGTTCATGGCGTTCTCGCTGAAAGAATCGAGCGGAGCCGCCGGCGCGGGCATCCTGAGCACGTTGGGATGCGCTTCAAGCACCGCGAGGACGATGGCTTGCACCCGATCGAGGTTTTCCGTGGGGTCGAGCGGCTCCACGAAATTCGTCCTGCGCATCGTCTCACGATGATAATTGATGATGGTGCCGGAAAAGATTGCGGCGTTGGGAATCGAAATGAAAACTCCGTCGTCGGTGGCGATGATGGTGCGAAACAGGCCGAGTTCGCGAACGACTCCGACGCATTTGTCGCATTCGATCTTTTCGCCGCGGCGGAACGGCCTGAGAAAGATGAGCATGACTCCGGCCGCCACGTTGGACAGCGTGCCTTGCAAGGCCAGTCCGACCGCAAGACCAGCGGCACCCAGAATCGCGATGAGGCTCGTCGTCTCGACACCAAACCGCTGCAACACCGCGATGACGGTGAGGATGACGATGGTGTAGCGCACCACCGATCCGGCCAGCGGCCGCAGCGTGGCCTCGAAACGCGGGATGCGGCGAAGGGCGCCGCGAACCGCGCGCGCCGCCCAGCCCGCGACCGTCCAGCCCGCAATGAGAATGACGACCGCGGCAACGAAATTGATCGCATTGTCTACGAGCAGGAGCTGCAATCGCGGCGACAGAGAAAGGCTCGGCATGGAATGGGGCACACGGAATCCTATGGTTCGATTAATTCGTAGTTCACGGGATCGGAGAAAAGCGCGCGCAACAACGCGTTGTTAAGGGCATGGCCGGATTTTCGGCCCACGAAACGGCCGATAATGTGCGCGCCGGCGAGTGCGAGATCGCCGATCGCGTCGAGAATCTTGTGGCGGACGAACTCATCGGGGAAGCGCTGAATATCCGGATTGACCATGGTGTCGCCATCGATGGCGAGCGTGTTCTCGAGGGACGCGCCGCGCGCGAGACCTGCTTCCCGCAGCGCATCTAGCTCGTTCACGAAGCCGAATGTGCGGGCGGGCGCAATGTCGCGACGGAACGCTTCGCCGGAAAAAGTCCAAAGCAGGCGCTGCGTGCCAATCGCAGCCGAGGGGAAGGAAATATCGAAATCGAACTCGAGCGCCTCAGCGGGCACCAGCGCCGCGGTTGCGCCGCCCTGCGCAACGTCGACGCGTCTCGAGACTCTGATCGCGCCGCGCGTTCCGGGCTGGTCGCGGAAACCTGCCCGCTCAAGGAGCAACAGCCAAGAGAGCGCATCGCCGTCCAGAATTGGAGGCTCCGGGCCGTCAAGCACGACGACGAGATCGTCGACACCTGCGCCCGCGACGGCTGCCATCAGATGTTCGATGACAGCGACGCTTGCGCTATTCTCCGAGATGACGGTACCAAGACGCGTTTCGCCGACGCGGTCATAAAGAGCCCGGATCTCCCTGCCGCCAAGATCATTGCGGCGAAAGACGACACCCGCACCAGCCGGTGCAGGCAAAAGCCTTGCGCGCACGCTGGAACCCGCATGCAGCGCGACCCCGTCGCACGAAACTTCCTGGAAGATGGAGCGCCTTGTCATTCACCACAAAGACACGAAGTACACGACAGCCAATCCTAGGCTATCTTGTCCTTCGTGTCCTGGCGGTGAAATTTTTCAAACTCCCGATTGTCGTCAATTCGTCTGTCTGCGGAGGAACGCCGGGATTTCGAACTGGTCATCCTTTTTGAAGTCGGGAAACAGATCTTCGGCATTTGCCTGCGACGGCGCCGCCGGACGCGGCCCGAGCGCCTCGCGCGTGATCACCTGAGCAGTTGCGCGTTGGCAGTGCGGAGATCCGGACGCCATCTGGGGCTCGGCGCGCACCGGCTCGGCCTTTCGCCGACCCAGGAATCCGAAACGGCGTTTCTTCTCCTCCTGCGGTTCCGCCGCCGGGCGCGCCTCCGCAGCCCGCGGCAGAGGCTGGACGCGAACGGGCTCCGGCGCAGGAATCTCCTCCTCCTCGATCGCCAGCACGTCGGGCGTTCCCAGGATGATCGGCTCGACCGGAGATATGGACTGTCTCGGAGCGATGCTCGCGTTCATCTCCTGCGCCAGCACATCCATCTGGCTGCGCACGGGGTTGGCCGCGGCCCATGGTTCGGACTTGACGCCGATTTGCGCTGCCCGCGCGCGGGGACGCAGTTGTTCGACATTGTCGGGCATGTGCGCGATCTGTTCGGCCTCGATACCGGTCGCCACGACAGACACGCGCAGTCGGCCTTCCATGTTCTCCAGGATCGTGCCGCCAAAAATGATGTTGGCGTCGGGATCAACCTCCGCACGAATGCGGTTCGCCGCCTGGTCGACCTCGAACAGCATCATGTCGGGGCCGCCAGTGATGTTGATGAGCACGCCGCGGGCACCCTTCATTGACACATCATCGAGGAGCGGATTGGAGATGGCGGCCTCTGCGGCCTTGAGCGCACGCTCCTCGCCATCGGCCTCGCCCGTTCCCATCATGGCCTTCCCCATCTCCGACATCACCGTCTTGATATCGGCAAAATCGAGATTGATCAGGCCTGGCATGACGATCAGATCGGTCACGCCGCGGACGCCGGAATGGAGCACGTCGTCGGCCATGGCGAAGGCCTGGCTAAAGGTCGTGCGGTCATTGGCGATGCGGAACAAATTCTGGTTGGGGATAATGATGAGCGTATCGACATAGGCCTGCAGCTCGTCGATGCCGCGCTCGGCGACGCGCATGCGCTTGTCGCCTTCAAAGGCGAACGGCTTGGTGACGACGCCGACCGTGAGCACGCCCTGCTCGCGAATCGCGCGCGCAATAACGGGAGCGGCGCCGGTGCCGGTGCCTCCGCCCATCCCCGCAGTGATGAACACCATGTGCGAGCCCGAAAGGTGCTCAAGAATCTCCTCGAGGGACTCTTCTGCGCCTGCCCGTCCGATATCGGGCCGTGCGCCCGCGCCAAGCCCTTCGGTCACGCGCGCGCCAATCTGTATTCGCCGTTCCGCTCTCGATTGGGCGAGAGCCTGCGCATCGGTGTTCGCAACGATGAATTCCACGCCTTCGAGTTTCGAGGCGATCATGTTGTTGACAGCATTTCCCCCGGCGCCGCCCACGCCAAGAACGGTGATGCGCGGCCGCAGCTCGGTGACTTCCGGAACTCTCAAATTAATCGACATTTTCCGCTCTCCTTGTCAGTGCGACCCAAATCCTCACCGAACGCCCAACGAATCACCTTGTTATTGTTGAATCACGTTGTCTTAGTCTGAGCAAAGCCATATCCCGGCACCTGCCGTCGGCGACTCTTTTCATCGAAGCATCCTCGCGCATCGCCCTCATCGGATCAGTCCTCCGGTGATGCGGCTGAGAAAGGTTGGCCGCGCTGGTAGCGTTGGCGCGAGATCAGGATTGAGGGCCTCCGGCCGCATCGTCGCGCCGGCCATGAGAAGACCAACCGCCGTGGCATAGTCGGGACCCGCAGATGCTGCTGGCAAACCGGCAAGCCCCTGGGGTCGCCCGATTCGCACCTGCTTGTTGAGTATGCGCTGAACAAGCTCGCGCGCGCCGGCGAGCTGGCAGGCGCCTCCCGTCAGTACAGCGCGCCGGCCGGCGGCCACGTCGAAGCCGCTGGCGCGCAAGCGATTCTGCACTTCGCCGAATATCTCTTCGAGCCGCGGCTGGATGATCCTCGTCAGCATCGAGCGCGGAACGCGCAGGTCGCTATCCTGGCCGTTCTCGCCCATCTGCGGCACGGCAACAACGTCGGTGCCCGTCTCGATATCGCCCAAAGCTGCGCCATAGAGCGTTTTGATCCGTTCGGCTGCGGAAAGCGGCGAAGCGAGCATGCGGGCGATGTCCGCTGTCACATAGGCGCCGCCCATTGGCACCACATCGGCGTGCACGAGCGCGCCTTCCAGAAACACGGCGATGGAGGTGACCCCGCCGCCCATGTCGATGACAGTCGCGCCAAGCTGCATTTCGTCGGGCGTGAGCGTCGCAAGGCCGCTGGCGTACGGCGCGAAGAGGGCGCCGGCGATGGAAAGGTGACAACGCTCGACGGCGAGTTTCAGATTCTGGAGCGCCGATGGCCGGACCGCGACGGCATGCATCTGCACGCCGATGCGCTGGCAGAACATGCCGCTCGGGTCGCGCACGCCACGCGCTTCATCGACCACATAGGAAACGGGCGCGCACTGGATGATTTCGCGGCCGTCGAGCCGGCAGTTCGCGCGGCCCTCGGCAAGGAGGTCGAGCAGATACTCGTCGGAAACGAGCGCACCTTCGAGCGACATGGCCGCGCGCGCGGTCACGCTTTGCGGCGCGCCGCAATTGACCGAGAGAAGAACACTCTGCACCCGCAGATCCGCGAGATTTTCTGCCGCCGCCACGGCCTCGCGGATCGATTCTTCCACATACTCGAGGCTCGTCACCGTCCCGGATTTGATACCGCGCGTTTCGCGCAGCGCCGCACCGATCACCCGCAGGTTCGCCGGTTCCGCCCGGCCGATGAGGCAGACGGTTTTCGACGAACCCACGTCGAGGGCCGCCACAAGGCCGGTGCGGTAAGCTGGAGATTGTGCGTCGCTGGTGCGCATGCGAATCGTTTCGCCCATTATGCCGCGTTTCCCCGCATCTGCTGCTTTTGTCCGTTGCGCAGAACGAAAAAGAAATTGTCCGGCATGCGCAGGTCGATTTCGGAAATGTCGCGCTCGAGAATTCCCCGATCGACGATGAGATGTTCGAGTACGTCGAGCTCTTTGGCCCAGCCTTCTTCGGGAAGATCCACGATGACGTTGTCGTTGAGCAGCAGGTTCCAGCGCCGGTCGGAAATGCGCGCGTAACCTGCGACGCGCGCACTGAGCGCGCGATATGCCGCAACCGCATCGACCAGTTCGGCAGCGTTACCCGGTGCGCCCTCCCCCGCCAGCACGGGCAGATGCGGAAAGGCACTCGCGTCGAACAGGCCTATAATCCGGCCCGACCGTTCCACGACATACGTGCCGTTGGGAGTTTCCCAGAGCGCGAAGGGCAATCTCTCCACAATGGAGATGGAGATGGAATCAGGGTATTGCCTGCGCACCTCGGCGTCTGCGACCCATTCGAGCGAAAGTAGATGCGCACGGGCGGCCCGCATGTCGGCGGCAAAAATCGATTCACCGGGCCCGAAACCCAGCGCGGCGAGAACGTCCCGGGGATCGGTGCGGCGATTTCCCGAAATCCGAATGGAAGCAATCCCGAAGCCCGCGTCGGCCGTGACCGCATTGACGGCGCTGCGTGCCGCATTGCCGGCTCGGGTCACGTATCCACCCGCGAGCAGTGCCGCGGCGAGAATGACAAAAAGAACGCAGGCCGAGAGCCACATTGCAGGATGGCGCATCGAGAAGCAGGGGCGAAGACCGCGCCAGGCGCGCGCGAAAGCATTGGGCGGGCGGCGCCGCCTCCCGACTCCCATCGCCGTGCGCGCACCAGCGGTTGATCGCGCGCCACGCCGCGGTGGTTTTGCCGCGCTTGCACGGCCGCGCCTCGACTGCGCCGTCAGCGATCGCATGAAGCGTCCTCCACGATCCATCGCACGAGTTCGCGAAAATTCTTGCCCACATGCCGGGCCTGCTCAGGCACGAGCGAGGTGGGCGTCATGCCCGGCTGCGTGTTGACTTCGAGAAGAACGACGCGGCGACGCTTGTCATCGAAGCGAAATCGGCGCGACTGACTCCGCGGCAGCCAAGTACGCGATGCGCACGTACCGCAATGCTCATTGCATCACGACTCACATCCTCGGAGATCGGCGCGGGCAGAATATGCTTCGATCCGCCTTCCGCATATTTAGCCTCGTAATCGTAAAAGCTCGTCTTCGAGACGATCTCTGTCACGGCCAGAGGTCTGTCGCCCATCACAGCAACCGTCAGCTCGCGCCCAGGCACAAACTCTTCGACCATCACTTGATCGCCGAGCGCCCAAGTGTCGCTGCCAAGCTCTCCGGGCGGTCGATTGTCGCCCTTGCGGATGATGAAGACACCGACACTCGATCCCTCGTTTACCGGCTTGACGACATAGGGCGGCTCCATCACGTGGCGGGTGCCCGCCTCGCGCCTGTCGACCACGACGCTGCCGACGACGGGCAAACCCTCGGCCCGAAAAACCTCTTTCGCGCGCTGCTTGTGCATCGCGAGCGCGGACGCGAGCACGCCGGAGTGCGTGTAGGGGATTCGCATTAGTTCAAGCAGGCCCTGTACGCATCCATCTTCGCCCCAACGCCCATGCAGGGCATTGAACGCGACATCAGGGTTGGCACGAGAGAGTTCCGCCGCAACATCGCCTTGGGCGTCGATCTCTGTGCAATCGAATCCTTCAGCGCGTAGTGCCTCGGTGCAGGCGCGGCCGGAAACGAGACTCACTTCGCGTTCCGCAGAACGTCCGCCAAGAAGAACGGCGATTTTCCGTGGCGCGGTCATGACACGCCCACGCGTTTGATTTCCCACTCAAGATCGATGCCGGAACGAGAGGCGACGCGTAAGCGCACTTCCTCGCCCAGACCTTCGAGATCGGAGGCCCGGGCATCGCCGGTATTGATCAGAAAATTACAATGCTTCTTCGAGACTTGTGCCCCGCCGCGAATCAGGCCGCGGCAACCGGCCTCCTCGATCAGCTGCCACGCTTTTTTCCCGCCCGGCGCAGATGGATTTTTGAACGTCGAACCGCCTGTCTTCGCGCGGACCGGCTGCGTCGCCTCGCGCTGCGCAACAAGCTCGTTCATGCGCGCGCGCACGGCCTCTGCGGATTCGGGCACGCCCTGAAGAACGGCCTCGGTGAAGATGAGGCCCTCGGGTGCGCTGCAGCTTCTGTAGGAAAAAGAAACGTCACCCGCCTTCAGCTCGATCCGCCGGCCGCCTGTATCGACAGCCACTGCTCCGACGAACACATCCTTGATCTCGCGGCCGTAGCATCCCGCGTTCATGCGCAACGCGCCGCCGATCGTTCCGGGAATCCCGCGCAGAAATTCGAGACCGCCGAGACCGGCATCGGCGGCCATGCGGGCGACGGCGGCGTCGAGAGCCGCAGCACCCGCGCGCACGCGATCCTTCTCGACCGTGCAACGGCCAAGGCTCGAAGGAAGCCGGATGACGGCGCCTCTGATGCCGCCATCGCGCACCAGGAGATTGGAACCCACACCGATCACCGTGACAAGCAGCGAGCGGGCCTTCGCCGCGAGAAAGGCGCAAAGATCCTCTTCGTCCGCCGGCCGGAACAGGAATTCTGCGGGGCCGCCGACGCGAAACCAGAGAAAGTCCTTGAGCGGCGCGCGTTCGTGCAATTTGCCGCGCATCGCAGGCCACGCTTCACGGAGTCGCGTATTCATCATGTTCGCGTCTCCATTTGGCTCAGCGCTGATTGAAGCCCTGCCGCCCAGTGTGTGATCGATCCCGCGCCGAGAAAAACGATCGCGCCGGCCGGTTTGGCAAGATCGGCCAGGAGCGGCGGCAGATCATCAGGCCCGTCGATGATAAGAACGTGGCGATGTCCATGCGCGCGCAACGAGTCTGCGAAAGAGTCGCGGTCGAATCCCGGAAGCGGTTGTTCACCCGCGGCGTAGACCGGCGCCACGATCGCCGTGTCCGAATCGTGCAGGCAGGTGGAGAATTGCTCGAACGTGTCGCGCAGGCGCGAATAGCGGTGCGGCTGCACGATGGCCACGATGGGGCCGGAATACGCTTGCCGCGCAGCCTTCAACGCCGCGGCGATCTTGAACGGATTGTGGGCGTAGTCGTCGATAATCGCCGCGCCATTCCATTCGCCGACGCGCGAAAAACGGCGCGTCACGCCCCCGAACCGCGCGAGCGCTTCGCGGATGCGGTCCGGGCCTATGCCGACCGCCGCGGCGACTGCGATGGCCGCGAGCGCGTTCTGCACATTGTGGTCGCCCGGCATGGGCAGACTCAGTTGCGGCAGAAGCGTCTCCCGACCCGTACGCCGGTCGAGAATGCTCGCATCGAAATGCGCGGCGCCTTGCGAGCAGGTTACGTTGGTGGCGCGCACATCGGCCTGGGGGTTGAATCCGTAAGTGATAAGCCGCCGATCCTCGATCCGGCCGACCATCGCCTGCACTTCGGGATGATCGAGGCAGAGCACCGCAAATCCGTAGAATGGTACATTCTCGACGAAGCGCTGGAACGCCGCGCGCATGCGCTCGAAAGTGCCGTAGAAATCAAGATGATCGGGATCGATGTTGGTGACGACCGCAATCGTCGCGGGCAGCCTGAGAAACGTGCCGTCGCTTTCGTCGGCTTCCACCACCACCCATTCACCAGCGCCCAGGCGCGCATTGGTTCCGTAGGCGTTGATGACGCCCCCATTGACGACGGTAGGATCAAGACCGCCCGCATCGAACAAGGCGGCAACAAGTGTTGTGGTTGTGGTCTTTCCATTGGTGCCGGCGACCGCGACGCAGTTCTTGAGTCGCATGATCTCGGCCAGCATCTCGGCGCGACGGACCAGCGGAAGCTTGCGTTTGCGGGCCGCTTCGAACTCGGCATTGCCGGGTTTGACCGCCGAGGAATAGACCACGACCACGGCGTCGCCGAGATTTCCGGCATCATGTCCGAGCGCAACCGGGATGCCGAGGGCGCGCAATCGCTTCACATTTGCGTTTTCGACCGCGTCGGAGCCCTGAACGCGATAGCCGAGATTGCACATGATTTCGGCAATGCCGCTCATGCCGATACCGCCGATGCCGATGAAATGGATCGTGCCGATGTCGAAAGGCACGCGGGTTGGAGCATCCCGCATCATGCCGCCTCCCGACGCGCGATCCGGTCGACAAGGTCGGCAAGGCGCGAGGCCGCGTCCGGACGCGCCAGTGCACGTGCAGCCCGGGCCCGCCTCGCCAGCTCCACCGGCGCGCCAAAAATCATTTCAAGGCGCTGTGCGAAACACTCGGGCGTGACATCGCGCTGCTGAACAAGCCACGCGGCTCCGGCATCGGCAAAAACCCTCGCATTCGCCGTCTGATGATCGTCAGTTGCAAAGGGGTATGGGATCAGGATCGCGGGGCGACCAATCACGGCAAGTTCGCTGATCGTGGAAGCGCCGCTGCGCGAGATCACGAGGTGTGCCGCCGCTATCCGTGCAGGAAGATCGCTGAAGAACGGCGCGAGATCGGCCCCAACGTTCATGGCCGCGTAGGCCGCGCGGACCTGTTCCATGTCCTCCGGGCGGCATTGCTGCACAATTTCCAGCCGGCGCCGCAGCAATTCCGGCAGGAGCGCGACCGCCGCGGGAACCAGTTCGCTGAGCGCGCGTGCACCCTGGCTGCCGCCAAAAACCAGCAGCCGAATCACGCCATCCTCGTCCGGTTCCAAGTAGGGCGTAGATGAAAGCTCTGCAGCCTCGGGCCGGACGGGATTGCCAGTATACACGATGGACAATGTGTCCTTCGGTGCGAATCGCATGAGTGTAAACGATGCGGCAATGGCGCTTACACGCGTGGACAACATTCGGTTGACGCGCCCAAGGACTGCGTTCTGCTCGTGGATGGCCGTCGGAAAGCCGCCGAGCCAAGCCGCAATCATAACCGGAAAGCTCGGATAGCCGCCGAAGCCGACAACGGCGCCGGGCTTGAGCTGCGTGAGCTTCCGCCAGCCGACAAAGATTCCGCAGAGGATTTGCAGGGGCGCGGCGAACCGTGCGGCAAGCGATCCGGCGAAGGACGCCGACGGCACCGATTCGATGGTCGCGCCCGCGAAAACGGTATCGGACTCGCGCCCGCGCCTGTCGGTCATCACCACAATGCTTCGCCCGCGACGCAGAAGCTCTTCGGCAAGCGCCTGGGCAGGAAAAAGATGGCCGCCCGTGCCACCGGCGGAGAGCACGATCGTCGTCATGCGGCGCGCGCCTCCCGTAGAAAGGCGAACAGCTCGACGTCCCTCTCGCCGATCTTCGATCGCTGGCGCGTGACGGCCAGGGCAAAACCCATCGTTAGGGCGACGGCGAACAGCGACGAGCCGCCATAGGAGATGAAAGGCAACGTCATGCCCTTGGTGGGCAGAAGGCTGACGGCGACTCCCATGTTGATGAAGGACTGCAGCGCAATGGCGATCGCGAGCGCGGCTCCGGCAAGACCCGAGAACGCGTCTGCCATCCGTGCAGATCGCAAAAGCAGTCTGATGCAGAGTACACAAAACAGCAGTACGATGATTCCGCACAGCGCGATGCCAAATTCCTCGCCCGCCACCGCGAAGATGAAATCCGAGTGCGCGTCAGGCAGGTGATATTTGACTGTTCCGGCTCCGGGTCCGACACCCGCAAATCCGCCATGGGCGAACGCCTTGAGTGCCAGTTCAGTTTGATAGCCGGCGGATTGCGGATCGAAGAACTGGTTGATCCGGTGATGCACATGCGGAAACAGCAGATAGGCGAGAAAACCCAGGCCGGCGCTCGATCCGGCCAGAATTCCTACGGCGGCCAGCGAAACGCCGTTGAAGAACAGAAGCGCGCCCCACAGCGCCAACAACAGCCCCGTTTGCCCCACGTCGGGCTGGAGCACCAGGATCAACAGCGCCGGCGTGGCAAGAATGAATGCGACCACTTCCTTCGGCAGAATCATTTTCTCGTTATCGGCAAGCGCGGCCGCAGCAAGAACGGCGAAACTCGGCTTGAGAAATTCCGACGGCTGCAAGGTGACCCAGCCGAAATCGATCCAGCGCCGCGCGCCAAGGACCTCATTACCGGCGAAAAGCGCGACCATGCAGCCGGCTATGGCGGCAGCGTAAATCAATGCGGCGGACAGCTTGATCGTGCGGAACGGCAACACGGAGGTGGCGCCGAGAATCACGACAGCGAGTCCCGCGAACGCGATCTGTTTTGCGGCATAGCGGAAATCGCCTTCCGTCATCGGGCCGCCGGTGGCCGCGGGACTTGCCGCGAATGCCAGCATCAGGCCTATCGCAATCAGCGCAAGCATGGCGACGAGCGCCGTGCGGTCCACTGTCCACCACCAATCGGCGGCGCCGCGTCGGTCGGCCCGGCTCATCGGGCGCACCCCTTTAACCCCTTTGCGGCGACCCTCACGACGCTTCTCTCCGTGCAGTCCCGGCAAGCTCACCGGCCAGGGCGCGAAATCGGTCTCCACGCTCCTCGAAGTCGCGGAACTGATCGAAGGAGGCGCATGCCGGCGAAAGCAAAACGACAGGCGCGGCAACTCCCGATCGCGACGCGTCGGCGAACGCTGCGGCAATCGCGTCTTCGAGCGTTCCCGGGATTTCGTATGGCGCATGACCGTTCAGTGTCTGCGCGAACATTTCGGCGGCCTCGCCGATCAGATAAGCTTTGCGCACGCGCGGCGCATATTGCAGGAGCGAGTCGATTCCGCCTTCCTTTGGCCGGCCGCCGGCGATCCAGAATATGTCTGAAAAACAAACCAGAGCCCGCGCGACGGCGTCGGCATTCGTTGCCTTTGAATCGTTGATAAAGCGAACCTTTCCCACGCGGCCGACATCTTCGATGCGATGGGCAAGCCCGGGAAAACTGGCAATCGCCGACGCGATGGCGCGCGAATCCTTTACGAAAGGCCGCACAGCGGCGTAGGCAAGCGCGGCATTCTGCCAATTATGCGCGCCGGGAAGACGCACGGCGACGCCAAGCTCCATAACCTTCGATGCGCGGTTGCCCCAAGCGTCGTAAAGAGCTCCGTCCACGGCGAATATCCCGCGCCCAAGCACCTTGCCGACTGATACGGGCACGGCGCTGGTGCCGCGCGTGGCCGACAAACGCGTGTGAATGGCGACGCTTTTGGCATTGTCGACGCCGATCACGACGCAACCGTCGGGCGAAGCTTGCTCCAGAAGCCGCGCCTTGACGGCTGCATAATTGGCAAGCGATCCGTGTCGTTCGATATGATCGGGCGTGATGTTGGTCAGCACTGCCACGTCCGGAACAAGACCGGGTGCGAGATCGATCTGATAGGACGAGATCTCGAGAACATAAATCACGCGTGCGTTCGGAGGGGCCAGATCGAGCACGGGCTTGCCGATATTTCCGCCTATCTCGGCCTGGAAGCCGCAGGTGGAGAGAATGTGCCCGACAAGCGCCACCGTCGTCGATTTGCCGTTCGTTCCCGTGACCGCGATCACCGGCGCGCGGCCGGCGCGCGCAGCATCGGGACGAATTTCGCGGGCGAAAAGCTCGATGTCGCCGATGATTTCCGCGCCCACGCCTCGCGCCGCAATCACCACCTCGTGTGGGCTAGGGTGCGTCAGCGCGACACCGGGGCTGAGCACGAGTGCCTTGATGCGACTCCACGGCCAGGAAGCAAATGGCACGACATGGACGCCTTGCGCCGCTGCATCACTGCGCGGCTGTTCGCTTTCATCCCACGCGAAAACCCGCGCGCCGCCGGCTTTCAAAGCCTGGACGGCGGAAATGCCTGATCGTGCAAGCCCGAACACGCCGATGTCGCGATTGCTGAAAGAACGGACGGGAATCATGGCCCGTTCCTCACCGCAGCTTCAACGTCGAAAGGCCGATCAGCGCCAGAACCACCGAGACGATCCAGAAGCGGATCACGATCGTGGATTCCTGCCAGCCGAGCTGTTCGAAATGATGATGGATCGGTGCCATGCGGAATATTCGTTTGCCCGTCAACTTGAACGACGCCACCTGGACGATCACGGAAACCGCCTCGATGACGAACAATCCGCCAATGATTGCCAGGACGATTTCGTGCTTAGTGGCGACCGCGACGCCGCCCAGCGCCCCGCCAAGCGAAAGCGATCCTGTGTCGCCCATGAAGACCATTGCCGGCGGCGCGTTGTACCAGAGGAATCCGAGCCCGCCGCCGACAAGCGCCGCGAGAAACACGGCAAGCTCGCCGGTGCCAGCGATGTAGTGCAGCTGCAGATAGTCGGCGAACTTTACGTTGCCGACGAGATAGGCAATGAGCGCGAACGCGAGCGCAGCAATGATCACCGGCACGATGGCGAGCCCGTCGAGGCCGTCGGTGAGATTGACCGCGTTCGACGCGCCCACGATCACAAGGGCGCCGAAGGCGAGAAAGCCCCAGCCGAGATGCAGAAGAACGGTTTTGAGGAACGGAATGGCCACCGTCCCGGCCAGCGACGGCTCCTCGAGCGACATGGCCGCGAACGATGCCAGAACCGCGACTGCGACCTGGATCAACAATTTGGTATTGGCGCTCACGCCTTCTGGTGAACGCTTCGTGACCTTCAGATAATCGTCCACGAAACCGAGCAGGCCGAAACTGATCGTGACGAACAGGACGACCCACACATAGGCCTGGGTGAGGTCTGCCCAAAGAAGTGTTGCAGCGATCGACGAAATCAAGATCAGCAGGCCGCCCATGGTGGGCGTGCCCTGCTTCTCGATGATGTGCCGTGCCGGCCCGTCGGTGCGGATCGGCTGACCGCTGCCCTGGCTCACGCGCAACCGGCGGATCATCGCAGGGCCGATTACGAAGGCGATGAACAGCGCCGTCATGAGCGCGCCGCCGGTGCGGAAGGTGATGTAGCGGAAGACGTTCAGGACGCCGAGGTGATCAGAAAAGCGCACGAGAAGAAGCGGAAGCATGGCTATTTCGCTCCCGCGCCGTTCTTGAGTGCGTCGAGGATTGTGGACATGCGACTCCCCAGGGATCCCTTGATTAGCGCCACGTCGCCCGGGCGAAGCGTACGGACGATTTGGGGCGCAATGGCGGAGGATGTCTCGCCCCACACACCGCGGCGAGATGCTGGCAGAACATCGAACAGCGCGCGCATGTCGCGGCCGCAGGCAAAGACGAGGTCAGCGTGTGCATCTTCGACGGCGCCGGAGAGCGCTGCGTGCAGCGAAGGGCTTTCGGCGCCCAGCTCCAGCATATCTCCCAACACGGCAATGCGCCTACCGCCGCCGATAGGCTTTGCCGAACCCAGAAGCGCGAGCGCGGCGCGCATCGACGCGGGATTGGCGTTGTAGCTCTCGTCGATGATCTCGGCCGATCCGCCCGCAAGCGCCAGAGCGAACCGCGCTCCGCGGCCCTTGAGGGCAGAAAAGGATGCAAGCGATGCCGCCGCGTCCACAACATCGCCCTCGAGTGCAGCGACTGTCAGAAGGGCGCCGATTGCATTTTGCGCGATATGGGCACCCAACGCTCCAATCCGGAACACGCATCGCCGGCCCATGATCTCCGCCTCGACTTTCATGCTGTCGGGGCCTTCCGACCTGGACACGATCCGGGCGTCCGCATCGGCCGAATCGCCGAAGCTCAGCATGCGGCCAACGCCCGACTGCCGCGCGCGCGCAATCAGGCGCGCGGAGCAGGCATTGTCCGCCGGCACTACCGCGACGCCACCTGGTGACAGGCCCTCGAAAATCTCCGACTTGGCGTCGGCGATCGCCTCAACGCTGCCGAAATATTCGAGATGTGCCGGAGCAATCGTGGTGACGAGCGCGACGTGCGGCCGCGCGAAGCTCGCAAGGGTCCGGACCTCGCCGAAATGATTCATGCCGATCTCGAATACGGCAAAGGCGTCGCCGCGAGGCCATTGCGCCAGGCTCAGCGGCACACCCCAATGATTGTTGTAGGACGACGCCGATGCATGGGTGGAACCAAGCGCGCCGAGCGAGAGGCGCAACATCTCCTTCGTCGTGGTCTTGCCAGCGCTGCCGGTAACCGCAACTACGTGGCCACGGGCGCGGATCCGCGCCGCGCGCCCGAAATCCTCGAGCGCCCGTTGGGTATTGGCGACGACAAGCAGCGGCGCTTCGCGCGCGATATCGTCCGGCACACGCGACACCAGCGCCGCAGCGGCGCCGTTCGCAATCGCCCGGGACGCGAATTCGTGCCCGTCGCGCGCCTCGCCTTTGAGGGCCACGAACAGATCGCCGGATTTTAGCGTGCGGGTATCGATCGACACGCCCTGCGCTTCGAAGGGTCGCGTCGCGTGGCCGAGGGTTGCAGCCTCCGCTTCCTGCGATGTCCAGAGCGCGATCACGACGCACCCTCGCGCACCGCTTTTTGCGCCTCATCGGAATCGACGAAGGGACGGGTCTCTCCACCGACGATCTGTCCCCTCTCATGGCCTTTTCCAGCGATGACGAGAACATCGCCGGGCATAAGAGAGGCGACAGCTGCCCGAATCGCGTCGGCCCTGTCGCCGATTTCCATTGCTCCCGGACAACCTATCAGAATCTGGCGTCGTATCTCCGCCGCATCCTCGCCGCGCGGATTGTCGTCGGTCACTATGGGGCGGTCCGCGAGCCGCGCGGCAATCGCGCCCATCAGTACTCTCTTGCCCTTGTCGCGGTCGCCACCGCAGCCGAATGCGAGATGCAGCCTTCCCGCGACATGCGGCCGAAGCGCAATGAGCACCGTTTCGAGCGCGTCGGGCGTGTGCGCGTAATCAACATAGATCGGCGCGCCGTTCGTCGTAGCCGCCACTTTCTCAAGGCGCCCCGGCGCACCTTTCAGATTTGACAGCGCCGCGAAAATTTCTTCCGGCGGATCGCCCAATCCGATCGCGATGCCCGCGGCGACGAGCGCATTGGACGCCTGAAAGGCGCCCACGAGCGGCAATTCGATCTCGTAACTGATTCCCGCAAAGACGATCCGCAGGACCTGTCCTTCCGCGCGTGGCGCGAGAGACGCAATTCGAATCTCTGTCCCTCTTGCGCCGACAGTGAGGAGCCTGAGATTTCTCGCGCGCGCCGCCGACAGAAACTGCCCGGCCTCCTCCGCATCCGCATTGACGACCGCCAATCCGGCGGACCGGACAAGCTCGGTGAACAGGCGCAACTTCGCCGCGAGATAATGCGCAAAATCGGGATGATAGTCCAAATGGTCGCGCGTGAGATTGGTGAAGGCCGCTGCCGCGATTTCCACGCCGTCAAGGCGATACTGGTCGAGTCCGTGGCTCGACGCCTCGAGCGCGAGATGGGTGACGCCCTCGCAGGCGAGTCGTGCGAGTAGCCTGTGCGTCTCGATGGCATCGGGAGTGGTGTGCGCGAGCGATGTCGTGCCCGACGGTGCGACAACCCCAATCGTGCCGATGCTCGCGGCGCTGCGACCGCGGCTCGCCCACAGCTGGCGCAGGAAAACGCAGGCTGAAGTCTTTCCATTTGTGCCGGTGACCGCCGCCACGACGCATGGCTGCGCGCCGAAATGTTCGGCGGCGATTTTTGCCAGCCTGAGACGCGGATTGTCGTCGGCAATGAGCGGTACGCCATGCTTTTCGGCTTCGGCGCGAACGGAAGGCCGGCCGAGAACCGCGATCGCACCACGCCTTACCGCATCGGAGATGAACAACGCGCCGTCCGCCTGCGTGCCAGGCAACGCTGCAAAAAGATAGCCGGGTCCGACCGAGCGGCTGTCGCTCGCCAGACCTGCAAATTCGCTGAACTCCTGCATGGGCGCGATGCTCGCCATTCCCGCCGCTACGATCGCCCCCGATTGTGTTTCCATTATGAGTTGTCTTTGGCCTGCACCACGGCGGAGGTGTCCGTCGGCATGCCCAGCATCGGCGCAATGTGCGCGACGACGCGTCCGGCGAGCGGTGCGGCAGTGAAGCCAGCCAGAGCAAGGCCGAAGGTCGCCTTCGTGCCATGCGGCTCGTCGAGCATGACGAACACGAGATAACGCGGATTTTCAATGGGAAAGACGGCGCAGAAGGAGGTGAGCAGGCGATGGGCGACATAGCCGCGTCCGGAAACCTTTTCAGCCGAGCCCGTCTTGCCGCCGATATCGTAGCCGGGCACGTCCGCCTTTTTACCCGTGCCGTTCGTCACGACGTAGCGCAGCAGCTCCCGCATCGTGGCGCTGGTTTCGGGCTTGATGAGCTGCTCGCCGCGCGCGTCGGAAACCTGCTTGAGAAAGGTCGGCACGATTCGCCGACCGCCATTCACCAGGGCAGCTGCAGCAGTAACAAAGGACAAGGGCGAGACGGAGATGCCATGGCCAAATCCGATCGTGGCGGTCTCGACTTCGCTCCAATGGCCGGGAATCAGAGGGGCGGCGTGTTCCGGCAACTCGGTCCGCACGGGTGCGAGAAGGCCAAGATGCGCAAGAAAGGCGCGTTGCCGCTCCGGGCCGGAACGCAAGGCGATCTGTGCGGTGCCGACATTGGACGATTGCGCGAGGATATCGCGGGCGGCAAGCGTCGACGGCATGTGCTCGGCGTCATGGATCGTGTAGCGGCCTATGTGAAAGCCCGCCGCGATCGGAAACACCTCATCCAGACGGATGGTGTGATCCTCCACTGCAAGCGCAAAGGAAAATATCTTGAAGACGGAGCCAAGCTCGTAGACATCCTGCGCCATGCGATTGCGGCGCGGATCGGAGTTCGCGGCCGCACCCGTCTCGCCCGGAGCATCCGGCAGCGAGGCCATGGCGAGAATTTCGCCCGTGTTCACATTGAGGACGATGCCGCCTGCCGCGCGCGCGCCAAAGGTTTCCCGCGCCTGCTCGACTTCGTGAGCCAGCGCATACTGCACACGCATGTCGAGAGAAAGCGCAATGCCCGCGCCAGGCTCCGCATGGCCAAGCGTCGAATCGAGACCAAGCTCGAGACCGTCGACGCCATTGCCGTCCGGGTCGGTCGTGCCCAGCACCTGCACGGCCGCCAGGCCTTCGGGATAGTAGCGTTTTTCTGCCGGCTCGAATTCGAGCCCGGGCAAGCCGAGTTGCCTGATTTTCGCCTGCACGTCAGGAACGAGCTGACGCGCGACGAGGACATAATTGTGCCGGCTGTCGAAAGCACGCGCCAGACGGTTGGAGCCGACGCCGGCCACGGCGGCAAGCTGCCGCGCCGCTTCGCGCCTGTCGGCAAACGCGTGCGGTCGTGCATAGAGATCGCCAACAGGCAGATCGCGTGCGAGCACCACGCCGCTACGGTCGAGAATGTCGGCGCGTACGGATTGCGGCTGGTCGCTGATTGGCGCGGATGCGCCGGTAACGCTGCCTTTCATGAGGCCGACATCGACCAGCCTGACGCCGATCAAGGCGAAGGCCATTACGCAGATGCCGGCTGCGACGATAATGCGCCGCTGGATCACGGAGACGGCTTCGCGACCATCCTGCCTGCGCTCGAGTGGAGCGTAGATCTGTCCGTCAGTTCCCCGCATGGGCGGCTGCAAGGCGAAGATGCGGATCGGCCGAAATTGGCGCAACGGTGATGCTGGCTGTCTGGACGGGGGATCCGGCCGTCGGGGTCTCGCCCCGGCGTGGCAGAAGTTCCAGCGATGCCAGCGCCACTGCCGGCACGTCCGAGAGGCCGAGTTTTGTCTGCGCCAGCGCCTGGATGTGCGACGGCTCGGAGACGCGCTCCCAATCGGCCTGGAGAACTTTCATCGCGCCGTGCTCATCGGCGATTTGTCTTTCGACCGCCACCAAGTGTATGCGCGAAACGCGCGTCTGTTCCGAGACGTGGTAGAGCGCGAGGCAGCACAAGGCGGCGGCCGCGAAACAGAAGAAGTTTAAAATCCGTATCATCATTGCCTCCTAGGCCGCGAGCGGGACGGATGTGCGTTCGGCCGCCCTCAGGCGCGCCGAGCGAGAACGGGGATTGCGCGAGAGTTCCGCGGCGCTGGGCGTGCACGGTCGCGGCGGAAGAAGCCGGAATGTCGGTGCGCGCGCAGGAAGTGACGCGGGAGCGTGCCGGGAACCGGCGGGTACGCGTCCACTGCGTTCCGCAAGAAACTGCTTGACGACGCGGTCCTCGAGCGAATGGAACGATACGACGGCGAGACGCCCGCTTGGTCTCAGCACGCGTTCGGCGGCGGCGAGGCCCGAGGCGAGTTCGCCCAACTCGTCGTTGACGTGCAGCCGCAACGCCTGAAAGGTCCGCGTCGCCGGATGGATCTTGTGGCGAGCCGCGCCTGGGCCCAAGGTCTCGACCACAATTTCAGCCAGTTCGCCCGTGCGCGAAAGCGGCCGCACAGCGACGATCGCGCGGGCGATTCGCCGTGCCTGCCGTTCCTCGCCCAGTCGGGCGATTACATCTGCAAGCTCTGCCTCGCTGGCGGTGTTGACGAAATCGCTCGCGGACGAACCTTGCTGTTCCATGCGCATGTCGAGCGGACCGTCGCCGCGAAACGAGAACCCGCGCCCGGGCTCGTCGAGCTGGAAAGACGACACGCCCAGATCGAGCACGACCCCATCGCTTCCCGTTTCGTGCTGCTCCGCGAGCAGCTGCTCCATTGCGGAAAAGCGTCCCTGCGCAAGAGCCAGACGTCCTGCGTAATGCTCCTTGAGTGCCGCGCCGCGTCTGACCGCGTCCGGATCGCGGTCGATGCCGAGAACCTTGCATTTTGCCCGATCGAGAATTGCCTGCGCATAGCCGCCACCGCCGAACGTGCCGTCGACGTAGTTGGCGCCATCGCGCGGCGCGAGCGCGTCGAGCACCTCTGCGAGCAGGACTGGCGCGTGGCCCCGGCTCATGACGCCACCGGCTGCGATTTGCGCAGAGCGCGCGCACTGGCGAGCCTCTCGTTGAGTACCGGCGCGAAACGTTGCGTGTCCCAGATCTCGAACTTGCGCCCCATGCCAACGAAGGTGACGTTTTCGACAAGGCCTGCGTGGGCGATCAGCGCGTCGGGAAGACGCACGCGACCCGTTTCGTCGAGCGCAAGCAGCTGTGTCATCGCGAGCACCGAGAACGCCTTCACGTCATGCGTCTCGGCGAAGAACGGATCATCACCGGCCTGCGCCTGGTGGAACTCCTGCAGCACACTCTCGCCGAAGCATTCGAGTGCGGGCTCGTAGAATGACGGGCAGACATAGACGCCGTTCGTGCTCTGCGCGGTGAGAATCTGGCGGTAGGACGCGGGAATGCAGACGCGGCCCTTCCTGTCGAGCGCGCCCGCGGGCATCGAGATGAACGGCGGATGTGCTGCCATGCCCATGTGGATTGACTGCCCCCTCGCGGTTCCCCTTGCCGGGTCGGGCAGCCGGTCAAATCACGGGGCTGTTCGGCCTATTTGCATGGGACAGCATGGGATATCATGGGATAAAAGGCGGAGTCAAGCAAAAACCCAAGAAAACCGGGGAGTTGGCGAGGACTACGGCTGGATTGATCGCCCCCAGTGCTTGCGTTCCACAAGAACGAACCGAAAACAACAGAATTGTGATCCGCCATGGTAAATAAAACTATAACGATTTTGTTCATGTAATGTTCGCAACACCCATAATGCTTCAACGAGGTTTCCAGACAGCGCCTTCGCGCGCTGGGCATCGGTCGGCCAGCGCTCACGCCATCGTTGACTCCAGGGACTAGTATCATGTCCCCGTATTGTCGAGCGCCATGCCTCCCATGCGTTCCGCCGGCAATGTTCGCGCCGCGACTACAAGTGCAATGAGGAACACGAGCGCCGCGCCGTCGAAAGCGGCGCCGGGAATAACAACAGGCGCCGCGGGACCGATGAAATAAGCAAAGATGGAAGTCCATACGGGCGGACCGACAACGGCAGTCAGACTGTTGACGCTCGCAATGCCGCCCTGGAGAAGCCCCTGCTCGTTCGCCGGCAAGGTGCGCGACATCACGCCCATGCTGGCAGGTTGCGCGATGGTCCAGCCGAACAGGGCAAGAACCATCACCGGATATACCATCCAGCCCCGGGGCACGCTTCCGTACAACACCACCACGACCGCGCTCACGAACAGACCCATCAGAATTGCGCGACGCTCTCCCAACCTCGGCAGCACAATGCGAACGAGGCCACCCTGCCCGACCACGAACATGACGCCCACCATGGCGAGCGAAATACCGACGGAAGCGGCGCTCCAGTGGAATTTGTAGGTTGCGAATAGTACCCAGGTCGTTTCCGCAACTTTATTGGCAAAGGTCGCAAGGACGAAGACAAGCAGAAGGCCGGCGATGGCGGGGTAGCGGCCGATCGTGCCAAGTGCGCCCACCGGATTGGCGCGCACCAGGCTGAAGTCCTTGCGATTTTCCGGCGCAAGTGATTCCGGCAGGATGAAATAGCCGAACGCCAGATTGGCGAAACTCAGTACCGATGCGACGACAAACGGCAGCCGCAGATCGATGTCGCCCAGCAAGCCGCCGAGCGCGGGCCCGGTGATAAATCCGAAACCGAACGCCGCGCCGATGAGCCCGAAGCTCTGCGCGCGTTTTTCCGGCGGCGTGATGTCGGCGAGATAGGCGCTCGCCGTGGAATAGCTGGCGCCCATTGCACCAGCCACGATGCGCCCTGCAGCGAGCCAGGCGAGCGATGGCGCGGCCGCAAGTACGGCATAGTTGAGGCCCATTCCGAGGAGCGAGAGCAGGAGGACAGGCCTGCGCCCAAAGCGATCCGACAATGCGCCAAGCATTGGCGCGAGCATAAACTGCATCAGCGCGTAGGCTGCCGCGAGCAGGCCGTAGATCCAGGCCGCGCGCGAAACGTCGCCATGCTCGAATTGTTGAACGAGGCGCGGCAGAATCGGAAACGCCAATCCGATGCCCAGCATGTCGACATAGACGACGGCAAGTACGAGCGCGATGCTGGCTTTGCGCGATCGCATGGTGGTCCTTCAATTGCCTCGTGCTACGCGACCTTAAACGAATCCGTGTAGCGCTTCTGCATTTCTTCCGGGCTTATCGCCTCTTTACGCGTGCCGAGGAACCACTGGTGTCCGAACGGGTCTGCCAGCATTCCCGACCGCTCGCCATAGAACTGATCCTGCGCCGGACGCAGGATTGTCGCACCGGCTTCGCGCGCCCGTTCCATCACCGCATCGACGTCCTCGACGGGGAGATGAAGCTTGACGGGCGTCCCGCCGATGGCGGGAGGGCTGAGCGCACCGAAGGCGGGCATTTCATCGGCGAGCATCAGACGCCCATCGCCGATGACGAGTTCGGCATGACCGATGCGGCCGTCGGGGTCGGAAAGCCGCGATTCCTCCCTGGCGCCGAAAACCTTTGTGTAAAAGGCGATCGCCGCCCCTGCGCCCTTGACGATGATGTAAGGCGTGATCGAGCCGCGGACGGGGGAGCCGCGGAGGAGGAGGTTGTGCTCATGATCCATGCTCCTCTTGCTTTTGACCGCGAATTGCGATCTATTACGTTACGTATCGTAACGATAATATGGGACGCGGTCAAGCGTGGCGCAAGAGAAAAAACCCTCGAGAGGCCGGCCTCGCGATCCGGCAACCCGCAGGCGCATCCTGGCGGCGGCGGCGAAACTGCTCGACGAAGGGGGGCTCGGCGCGGTGACGATGGAAGCGATCGCGGCGCGTGCCGGCGTCGGCAGGCCCACCATCTACCGCGAATGGCCCAATGCGCATGCGGTGGCGATGAGCGCGTTTCTCGAGCGCGATCGGACCACGCCGCCGTCGCGCAATTCCCGCCGCGCATTGGCCGCGCTCCGCTCCAGGCTGCGCGAGCTGGCTGAAACCCTCACCACGCGCGCCGGCCGCAGTACCGCGATGATGATCGCCGCCGCGCAGAGCGACAGCGAACTCGCCAAGGTGATTCGTACCCATTTCGTGATGAAGAGCCGCGAGGAGGGGCGCGCATTGCTGGCGCGCGCCGCGGCCGAGGGCGACATCCGCCGCAATATCGATATCGAGGCGGCCCTCGATCTCATCTACGCGCCATTCTATTTCCGCCTCCTGATCGGACACGCCCCGCTCACCAGCCGCGACACCGATGCCATTCTCGACCTTGCGCTAAAGGGGCTCGCGGCCCGCCGCCCCCAGCGGGCGCACCCCGCAGAATGATTCGCCGACGCTACCGCGGCGGCGTTCAGGCCGAGCTGCGAACGGAAGGGCGCGCGGGGACGAGTGCGCGATAGGCGAAGGCTGAGGCGCCCAATGTCAATCCGAGATTGAAGGGCGCGAGCACCAGCGCAAATCCGATCACCGTCGGCATGTGGCGGTCGAACAGCGCAAGGCGGTGCGTGAGCGTGATGGCCGCGGCTGCAGTGTTCGTGGGTAGCGGCGCGACGAATCCGGGACCGAGGAGTATCAGGAACACAATGCCCTGGATCAGCAGAAAGGGGACGGTTGCCGCGAGCACAATCGCGAGGATGCGCCAGAAGTTCTGTCTCGACAGCATCCAGGCGCGCGGAAGATCGATCCGCTCCTCCGCCACGACGACCGGCGGTACGAAAAAAACCAGGCGCAGCGTGATCCAGACGGCGGCGCAAAGGCCGGCGAGCGCGGCGACCGCCCCCAGCAGGTCCGGCGCTCCGGCAACGCGGGTCGGAATTGTCGCGACCAGAAGGCAAAACATGAGCACCGAAACGGTGATCAATCCGCAAATGACGATCGCCGCGAACATGCGCCATTCCGGCCGGCCGAGGGAAAAATGAACCGTCGCCGCGCCCTGGCGCAGGCCCAACGCCTGCCGCGTCACCTACACGCAGTTCATCGCATAAAGGACGAGCGTCGCGGCCACGAAAGCGAGATTGAGCAGCGCCGCGCCCGTTGCTCCGGCAGCATTGGAAGCGTCAGGCGGATAGGCGGTGCCGATCGCATAGGGAAGAAACTGCAGGAGTGCGGCAATGAGCAACGGCAGCCACACCAGTCCTATGATGGCGCCGATCTGTCCGAAGGCGAAAGTGTAAGCGAAGCGGATCGTCTCCGCGACGGAAATCCTGGTCATGTGCGCCTTGGAGACGGGCCTCGGGAGATTCGCTGCCCTGCTCTTATCAGGCTCCGGTGCCGGAACCAAAGCCGGGCTCGGACCCCTGTCGCGCCGCGGCGGGCTGGACCGGCGGCGCGCCGGCTACCGCGAGGTAGGCACTGGCGACCGCTCCATTGGCGACGCCCAGGATTACGACGCGCTCCACAAATTCGACTGCCAGGACCAACGGCGCAAAGGCACTGGATTGCATTGCGAACATGCGCAGTATCTCGCGCGTGCCCATATGGGCGTGGGGCCACGGCACGAGTGGTCCAAGAACGACGCGCGACACGATCCAGAATGCAATTGCGACCGGAAGAATCACCGCAAGCCACACCAGGACGATTCGCCAGAAATTGCCGCGGCTGAGAACCCAGGCGCGTTCAATTCCGATCGTCTCTTCCGCAGTCACGACCGCTGGCAGGAAGAACAACAGCCGTGTCGCGATGTAGATGAGGAAACAGATCCCTGCCGCAATCGCGACGATGCGAACGGTCCACACCGCGCCCGGGATGCTTCCCGCGGCGACCCAGATCGCGGCGCAGGCTCCGGAAATCACGATGGCGATGAAGACGACGACAAGCCCGGCAAGGAAGAAAGCGGCAGCCATGCGCCACACCGGAGCGCCCAGCGAGAAATAGTACCAGACGGTCGCGGATTGCTTTCCGAGCGCCTGGCGCTGCAGGCCGACCGTGATCATGGACGACATGATGAAGCCGATAACGGCGATGAGGAGGACGACGCGGCTCAGGCCCATCATTGCCTCGATGTCGATATCGTGCGTCATCAGCATGCGCGGGAGATCCGGCACCGCAAGCAGGGCAACGCCCACCGCAATCGCTGCGAAGACAGCGTAGGGCAGCCATACGATCGCCAGGATGGAAAGTAAGCGCGTGAAAGCAAAATTATACGCGCCGGAAATCGTCTGTCCGACAGGAATCTTGTCCGTCATTTCATCCCCCTCGCGTGCCGGCAGACTAAGGCGCGCCACAGACATAAGAAACCAAAATGTGACGCTTCTTTTCCTCCCCCAACGTGGGGGAGGTGGCCCGAAGGGTCGGAGGGGGACGTGGCTGGACCCGACGCCCCCTCCGCCTCGCTGCGCTCGGCACCTCCCCCACGTTGGGGGAGGAAACGTGCACCCCCGCCCGCGTCTTTGTTTGATCCGTCAGGTCTACTTCACGCCGGTGAAAACTCCTGGTGATTTTCTTGCTTCAATGTCCGCTCATTGGAGCCTTAGCGATCTGTTCTTTTCAATCCGAGATATTGACCCAGGTTGCGTGACAAGCTGTCAGGTGCTGGCTAATCTTCGGTGGCGAACACCGGGCGCGAACATGCAGTTTTCCGAATATGTGAAGTATGACGGGCTTGGGCTGGCCGAATTGGTGCGGCAGAAGGATGTAACTGCGGCCGAGCTCACCGACATCGCCATCGCACGCGCAGAGGCTGTGAACCCCGCGCTCAATTTCCTCGTCTACAGCGACTTCGAGCGGGCCCGCGCGGCGGCACGGCGCGACCCGCCGCCGAACGGATTGTTTGCCGGCGTTCCATTTCTTCTGAAGGACATCCTCGCCTTCGCGAAGGGCATGCCGACGCGCCAGGGCGCGAGGTTCATCCCGGCCATTCCGTTCCCGCACGATTCGGTTCTCACCACGCGTTTCCGGGAGGCCGGACTGATTTTTCTCGGCAAGACGAACGTGCCCGAGTTCGGATTGCTGCCGCTGACGGAATCGAAACTGTACGGACCGGCGCGCAATCCCTTTGCTCTCGACCGCTCGACAGGCGGCTCGTCGGGCGGCTCGGCGGCAGCGGTTGCGGCGGGCGTCGTGCCGCTGGCGCATGCGAATGACGGCGGTGGATCGATCCGCATCCCGGCCTCGTGTTGCGGACTCGTGGGATTGAAGCCGACGCGCGGACGGGGCACGCTGGCACCCGACATGGGCGAGGCCGTCGACGGTCTCGCCGTCGATCACGTGCTGACGCGCAGCGTGCGCGACACCGCGGCCGCGCTCGACGTGGTGGGCGCTAACATTCAGGGCGATCCCTATTGGGCGCCGCCCGGACCTTTGTCCTGGCTCGCTGCCCATAAAGCGAAACCGCGCCGGCTGCGGATCGCCTTTTCGCTCCGCAAGCTCGACGGAGGCGGGTTGCATGCCGATAGCGTCGCCGCCGTTCAATCGGCGGCAAAGCTCTGCGCGGAGCTCGGGCACATCGTCGAGGAAGCAACGCCAGAATTCGATCTCGCCACTCTGGTGCCCGCCTTTATGGCGGTATGGACGGCGAATCTGGCGGCGGCCATCGATTTCGTCGCAATGGTCACCTTCCAGACGCCGAGCGCGGACCTCTTCGAGGGACTAACCTGGGGCATGTACGAAGCCGGCAAGCACGTGAGCGGCAGCGAATATCTCATCGCCAAGGAAGCGCTGCACCGGGCGGCCCGGGGTGCGGCGAAATTTCACGAATCCCATGATCTCTGGCTTGCCGCGACGCTCGGCGCGCCGCCGATGAAGATCGGCACGTTCGATATCGACGAGCGCGACATTGGCAAAGGATTCGTGCCGCTGTTCGACTATGTGCCGTTCACCGCGCTTCAGAACGTCACTGGACAGCCGGCAATAAATCTTCCGCTGTTCTGGAACGCGGAAGGCTTGCCGATTGGCGTGCAGTTTGCCGCTCCGTTCGGAGACGAGCTGACGCTGCTTCAGCTCGCGGCCGAACTGGAACGCGCGGCGCCGTGGTCGCGCCACTACGCGCAGATCAAGGTCTGAACGTGGGATTCGCGGAATATGGCCGTCACGACGCGATCGGCCTCGCCCAACTCGTGCGGCGGCGCGAAGTAACGCCGCGCGAACTCCTCGAAGAAGCCATCGCGCGCATCGAGCGCCACAATCCGAAACTCAATGCGGTCGTCTACGAGGCTTATGATGAGGCACGCGCCGCTGCGGACGGAAAACTTCCGGACGGGCCATTCAGAGGCGTGCCTTTTCTCATCAAGGACATGGATCTTCCCGTCGCCGGCTGGCCGCTCGCGAACGGCTCGGCCTTGCTGCGCAACAACTGCTCGACGGGGGACGCGGAACTGGTGCGCCGCTATCGCGCGGCCGGTCTCGTGCTCGCGGGCAAGACCAATGTGCCGGAATTTGGAATTCCGGGCACGACGGAGGGGCGTTATTACGGCATCTGCCGCAATCCGTGGAATCCGGATCACAGCGCCGGCGGTTCTTCGGGCGGTTCCGCCGCGGCCGTCGCGTCGGGCATGATGCCGATCGCGCATGGGAGTGACGGGCTCGGCAGCATCCGCATTCCCGCCGCGCAATGCGGCCTCGTCGGATTGAAGCCCACCCAATATCGCAATCCCGGCGGCCCCGACGACCGCAATCGCGCCAACGGACTCGTGGTCGACCATGTGCTGACACGCAGCGTGCGCGATTGCGCGGCGATGCTCGACTGGACGGGGTATCCGGAAGACGACGCGCCCTACGCGCCAGCGCCGAAGGCGCGTCCGTACACGGACGAAATCCGCACCCCGCCCGGCCGGCTCAAAATCGCTTTCACCGGCGCGACCACGCATGGCCGCGCGCTGCACAAGGAGGTGCAGATCGTTCTCGATGCCACAGCCGTTCTGCTCGGCGAACTCGGTCACACCATGATCGAAAAGACTTCACTCGACATCGACTGGCTCGCGCTCTACCGCGCGCAGGGCGCGGTCTCGGGCGCCATGTTCGCGGCGAACATCGACGCCTGGGCGGAGGTCGTGGGTCACGCGCCGCGCGAAGAGGAACTAGAGCCGCTCGCCTGGGCGGCCTATCGCGCGGGCAAGGGGCGGACGGCCACGGAAGTGGGCGAAGGCTTGAGAACGGTGCGCCTGCTGACGCGCCAAATCCTCGCTCTGTGGCGCGATTTCGATGTTCTGCTGACGCCCGTCACCATCACCCCCGCGCCACCTATCGGCCATCTCGACCCGGTGAATGTGGAGCCCCGCGAATTCAACAAGCGCCAGGGCCGCGCATTCAATTTCACCCCGCCCTACAACATGACGGGACAGCCTTCTCTCTCTCTGCCGCTCGGAATATCGCCCGACGGTTTACCCATCGGAATGATGTTCACCGCGCGTTACGCCGACGAGGCGACTCTCTTCCGTCTCGCCGCGCAGCTGGAGGAAGCGCGCCCATGGTCCGATCGTCATCCACCGATCTGGAATTGAGCAACTCGCTCGGCGAAACGAGCCCGCCAGCACTCACGGCCAACATGAGTGCGAGTCTGAGCTCGTTGTGCAGCTCGAAATATCGAGACATTCTATGACCGTTCACACTCGGATACGAAGTCTGGTGGCGAGATTGCGCCGCGCGATTGCGCCGGAATCCGCGAACGATGGCGTGGAATTCGGTGTGCCGCAGCAATTCAGGAGAGGCGCAGGCCGGCAAAATCAGCGAGCCTCCGTCGATTCTGCTGTCGATATGATTGGCACAATCGCGAAGGAGATTGGTGTTCCCGATCTGGCCGACACGCGCGTTCTGGATATTGGCTGCGGAGTTAAGTTCACACAGGTCCTTTATGGCCGCAACATACCCGCGAAGCGTTACCACGGCGTCGATCTGGACCGCAGAATGATCAAGTTTCTCGCGTCCAACGTGAGGGACAAGCGGTTCAGCTACAGACACATCAGCGTCTACAACGAAATGTATTGCAGGAAGGGAGCGCCGCTCACCCCCAATGTCGACATAGGTGCGGCTGGGCAGGAGTTCGACCTCATAAGCCTTTTCTCCGTATTTACGCATCTCGCGCCGAGGGATTTTCAGGCGATGCTGGCGCTGACCAGGAAATATGTTGCCCGCGACGGTCACCTGATATTCACGAGCTTCATCGACGAGACGGTTGAAGGCGAGTTCATGGATTTCGTTCCCGGGCGGCCACTGCTTCGGGCTCACTACCGCGAAGAGGTGATACGAAAGTATGCCACCGCAGCGAACTGGTCTGTAAATCGAATTTTCAGACCTCCAAAACAACAGCACTGGGTCGTTTGCAGACCCGCTTGAACGGAAGCATCAATCCACGATGGTCGAACGAGAGTCCGCTGGCGAGCACGGCCACGCAATGCGTTGGTGCATGCGCGAAGAAGAACTTGCCTAAGAGCACAGAGTCAGGCTCGTGCTATAGCCCGCGGCCGCTTTCTGGCGCACCGGATAGAAATGAGAACTGGTTGCTCATTGCGATCCGTGTAGCGCGGGCCCGATTGTTCTTGCAAGACAGTTACCGGTTCCGCACAAATCCGTGCGCAATGCCATTATCGTAGAAGCCGGCCGTATCGCCGTGGGCGTTTATGCCGTAAACCTCGGTGCCGTATGCGCCCTTCGGATCGAACGTCTTGTACCCGCCGCCGGAGCTTCGGATGAAACCGTGCGACGGCCCGCTTTGGCCCCAGTAGTCGCCGGCGATCTCGCCGCTGTTGTTGATACCGTAAACCTGCACGAAGGTTGCGCCGGGCGGGTCGATGGTGGAGATCGTTCCATCAGGCAACCGCAGGAACGCGTGATCCTGGTTTCCAACGAAGTAGACACCCGCGATCGTTCCGTTGTCATTGATAACGGTCGGAATCGTGCCGTTTGCACCGGAAACATCGATGTTCGCGATCTTTCCGCCGTTCTTGCGGATGAATCCATGCAAGTTGGTCTGGTTGTCCTCCCAGATGCCGACGACGGTGCGGTGCGAATTCAGGGCGTACACGTTGGTTGTAATCGAACCAGCGGGGTCGAAGGTGGTTACGGTTCCGTCGGCCGTCCGCAGGAATCCGTGATACATCCAAGCCTCGTTGCTGTCCTCGGAATCTCCGGCGACGTCGCCGTTGCGGTTGATGCCCGCAACGGTGGTGTAGTCGCATCCCGGAGGATCAAAGCTCGTGAACGCTCCGTCAGGGGTTCGCACATAGCCGTGCTGCAGATCGCTATAGGGCGTATGCGCGTTACCTCCGCCCTTCTCGTCGAAATAACCTGCGATCACACCCGCGTCGTTAATGCCGACCGCCCATGTCCAATAGGAGTTAGGCGGGTCAAAGGTGGTGATCGTTCCGTCGGTTGCGCGCAGGTAGGCATGGCGGTCTCCGTCGAGGATATCGAAGAACCCGGCGATTGCGCCGTCGCGATTGATTGCCGCCGCATAGGTGTCGTCGGAGTGCGGCGGATCGAAAGTCACGATCTTCGCTGCGAAAGCCGGCCGCACGATCAGGAGCGCTGCCGCGAACACAGTTGTTGCCAGTCGCGCGCGTCGAACCGGATAGCTGGTCACGCAATCCTCCCTTTCGCGAGTTCCTTACGTATCATTCCGGCATTCTCCGGATGATCCCGAGAAAGTGGATAATCGCATTTTTTCGAGGTTCGATCCAGCCTCGCACGCCTTATACGAGGACGCGACTCAGGGGCGACGTTTTTCGGCAAAGTTCTCACCTCTGTCCTGTCCGGTGACTCGACGGGGCCAGCATCTTCAATGGGTTAGGCGCTGGCGCACCGGACAAGGATGAAAGTGAGAACTGGCTGCTCGTTGTGATCCGGGCGCCACAAATTTCGGGACGCAACAAAGCTAAGGCGTGATCTCCCAGACGGTTCCGGCACCATGAGTGCCGCCGAGTACGGTCGTGCCGTAAAGATTACCGTGCGAGTCGCGAACGATCTGCCCACTAGGGCTCACTCCGTCGTTGCCGCTGCCGAAAGTGTGAAGCGTCGTCTCGTTCCACACGCCGCGGGACTTGCTCAGCTTGAAAGCCGTGCCGCCGCCGCTGGCACCTCCGGCTTGGGCCGTTCCAACGAGCGTGCTGTCATTGAGCTCATCCGCCGGACTCGCACGATATCGCTTAAGCTAGATTGCGACTAATTCTCATTGTCAAATAGAATAAGCGCCGATATATAAGTGCCAATATGAAGGACCGGAGGGTCCGGAAACACGCCCCTGGGCAGGAGCCATGTCTCGCAACAGGGCCTCATACCGATGCTGTGCCGCAATGTCCCGGCCCAGAGAACGCCGTGTTGCCACGCTATAAGGAATTGACGATGCAGATCAGAGAGCGCTCGTCGAAGCTCGAAATCCCGCCACGCGGCTTTGTGTTGGCCGTGACGACTCTTGCGCTGTACGTGGCGCAGTTGGCCGCGGCGCGAGCATCAGATGGGTTCCTCGAAAATATTCATCGTCACGCGATGCTCACCTCCGCCGTGACCGACAATGGCGATCTCAATCCCTATGCGGTCGTCGTCGCGCCCGTTTCGGCGGGACGCATCCAGAAGGGCGACGTGCTCGTCGACAATTTCAACAATCTCTCAAATCTTCAGGGCACCGGCACCACGATCGTCGATTACAATCCCGCTACGAAGGCGACGACATTGATCGCAAACCTGCCGCAGCATGCGCCGCAATGTCCGGGCGGGACGGGATTGACTACGGCGATGACCATGATGAAGAGCGGCTGGATCATCGCCGGCAGCACGCCGAGCAACGACGGCACGACACGGACGAAGGGCGATGGCTGCCTCTTCGTGCTGGATTCCAACGGCAACGTCGCAACCGCATGGACAGGCGCCGACATCAACGGGCCCTGGGGCAACATTGCGCTGATCGACAGAGGCGTGAGCGCGAACCTGTTCGTCAGCATGGTGGGATCTGGCGTTCCGGGCCCCGATGTCCGCGATCCGGCGACTGGCTATCCCGTCACGTTGCACAAGGCCTCCATCGTTCGTTTCGATCTTTCCATCCCGGCCGGAAAGCCACCCATGATCGAAAGCCGGACAGTAATTGCAGACGGATTCGGCCATCGCGCGGACAGGGACGCGTTCCTGATCGGCCCGACCGGTCTTGCGCTCGCCGGTGACGGCACGCTCTATGTCTCCGATGCGGTCGGCAACTAGATTGTTGCCATCCCAGATGCGTTGACGCGCAAGGCGAGCGCCGGTATCGAGCGCATGGTCACTAGGGATGGTTACCTGAAGCGGCCGCTCGCGCTGGCGCTTTTGCCGGGCGGACACCTTCTCGTCTGCAACGCCAAGAACGGCCAGGTCGTCGAAATCGATCCGGCGGCGGGCAAGCAGCTTTACGCGCAGTGGATCGACACCGATGAGGCGCAGTCACCGCCGGGAAACGGCGATCTCTTCGGCCTCGTGGTAACGCCCGACGGCAAGGGATTCTATTATGTCGAAGACGATGTAAACACGCTCATGGAAGCCTCTCAATGACGCGACGAGACAAGACTGGAGCTTCGCGGCGCGGGTTTCTGAAGCGCGCGGGGCTGCTCGCTGCCGTTGCCGGCACAGGATTGGCGCAAGCAGAGATCCGGCCGGCCGCAGCGGAAGCGGGATCCGCAGATTCTGTCGAGCTATTCTACGGCGTGCATCAGGGCGGCATCCTCACACCCGCACAGCGCCACACCTATTTCGCCGTGTTCGATCTAGATACCCAAAAACGCGCCGATGTGATTGCGCTTCTGCTCGTGTGGACAGAAGCCGCGGCCCTGATGTCGAGAGGCGAGATGGCGCCTTCGCAGGGAAGCGATCCTGATGCGCCCGCCGACATCGCGGAGACGATGGGCCTCTCTCCGTCCCGTCTGACGATCACCTTCGGCTTCGGCCCGGGGGTTTTCGTCAAGGATGGCAAGAATCGTTACGACCTTGCGGCGTCACGTCCGCCGGCGCTCATCGACATGCCGCGCTTCACCGGCGACCAGCTCATAGCGGACCGCACGGGCGGAGATATTTCCGTGCAGGCCTGCGCCGACGATCCGCAGGTCGCCTTTCACGCCATCCGCCGACTCTCGCACCTCGGCATCGGAATGGTGCACGTCCGCTGGGGCCAGACGGGATTCCTTCCGCATTCGCCCGAAGGCGAAACTCCGCGCAACCTGATGGGATTCAAGGACGGCACCGGCAATCCCTCTCCACAGGATAGGACGGCGTTGGAACAATTCGTCTTTGTGGGCGATGACGGTCCCGCCTGGATGCGCGGCGGCTCCTATGTCGTGGCGCGGCGCATCCTCATCGCGCTCGAGCACTGGGACCGGATGAGAACCAACTTTCAGGAACACACGTTCGGACGCCACAAGCTGACCGGTGCGCCGCTCGGAAAAAAGAGCGAGTCGGATGCGCTCGATTTCGAGACCGCCGACAAGGACGGCAGTCCCGTCACACCGATCGACGCGCATGTGAGGCTCGCCGCCGCGCAGAGCAATGGTGGTGCCCGCGTGCTGCGCCGGCCTTATTCCTACAATGACGGGGTAAGCGACACGGCGGAACGCTGGCCACCCTGGCGGCAGGGCATTGCATATGACGCGGGCCTGTTCTTCATCTGCTATCAGCGCGACCCGCGCGAGGGCTTCGTCAGGATCTACGAGCGTATGTCCAAACTCGACTTGCTGAACCAGTTCACGACCCACACCGGTGGCGGATTGTTCGCCTGCCCGCCCGGCGCTGCTCCCGGCGAATACATCGGTCAGAAGCTGTTCGAGACTTAGGAAGAGGCCCACACGGAGCCGCGGCAGCCGCGGAGAAGTAAAGTTCACAGGGAGACAGTGAGGCGGTGAGGAAGAATCGCGCGCCTTTGGCGCGCAACAGTTCTCCCACCCGGTTAAACCGGGTGGCTCACTGTCTCCCTGTGATTCTTACTTCTGCCGGCAATTCTTTCTTCGCCGTGATCACCCAAATGCTACCTTGAGCCATGCTGGACAGCGAAAGAGATATTGCGCTTCATATCATCGGTGGGGGGTTGGCGGGGTGCGAGGCGGCGTGGCAGGCGGCGCAGGCCGACGTGGTCGTCGTGCTGCACGAGATGCGGCCGGCGCGTGGAACCGAGGCGCATGCCACCGATGGGCTCGCAGAGCTCGTCTGCTCGAATTCCTTCCGCTCCGACGATTGCGAAAACAATGCCGTCGGCCTGCTGCATGAGGAAATGCGGCGCGCCGGTTCGCTCATTCTGCGCGCGGCCGATCTCAATCGGCTGCCCGCCGGCGGCGCGCTTGCAGTTGACCGCGAAAGATTTTCGCGCACGGTGACGCGTGCGATCGAGGAGCATCCGCGCATCGAAACCCGCCGGGAGGAGATCGACACGCTACCCGACGAGCCCGTCATTGCCGCGACCGGGCCGCTCACTTCGCCTGCGCTCGCCCAATCGATCCGCGCTCTGACCGGCGAGGATTCACTTGCCTTCTTCGATGCGATCGCGCCGGTCGTCCACAAGGACAGCGTCGATTTCTCCGTCGCGTGGCTGCAGTCGCGCTACGACAAGGTGGGGCCTGGCGGCGGCGGCGCCGACTACATCAACTGTCCTCTTGACGAGGATCAATACCGCGCGTTCGTTGCGGCGTTGATCACGGGCGAGAAAACAAGCTTCAAGGAATGGGAAGAATCGACGCCCTATTTCGAAGGCTGTCTGCCCATCGAAGTCATGGCGGCGCGCGGAGTGGAAACGCTTCGCTTCGGCCCGATGAAACCCGTGGGCCTCAGGGATCCGCGCAAAGAACATCGGCCGCACGCGGTCGTGCAACTGCGCCAGGACAATGCGCTCGGCACGCTTTGGAACATGGTGGGCTTCCAGACCAAGCTCAAGCATGGCGAACAGACGCGGATCTTCCGCATGATCCCGGCCCTGGAACAAGCGCGTTTCGCCCGGCTTGGCGGCCTGCATCGGAATACATTCATCAACTCGCCGCGCCTGCTCGATTCCCAACTGCGCCTCAGATCGCGTCCGCACATCCGATTCGCGGGACAGATCACCGGCGTCGAAGGCTATGTCGAGAGCGCGGCGATCGGGCTGCTCGCGGGTCGCTTCGCCGCCGCGGAGATTCTTGGCGATGAATCAGCTCCGCCTCCCTCGACAACCGCGCTGGGCGCGCTGCTCGATCACATCACCGGCGGCGCCGCGGCCGAAACATTTCAGCCCATGAACGTGAATTTCGGACTGTTCCCCGCAATCATGGACGGAAGCCGCGGCCGCGACCGGAAAAAAGCCCTCGTCCACCGCGCATTGTGCGATCTCGACAAATGGCTCGGATGGGTTAAGACGAAGAAGATTCACAATGAGGCAGTGAGACAGTAAGGTTTTCTGAGCGCTTCGCGCGCTGTCTTTTCCGCCTCACTGCCTCATTGTGAATTTTTGTTTCGCCAATTCATAAACGCCCGAGCAGCGCGCTGCGTAACAGCACCAGCTGGCGGCGGAGTTGGGAGATGTCGTGCCGATCGCGCAGTGGATCGCTACTGCGCGCGATTTGCGACAGATAGGTCGGGACCAGCGCGGCGGGCAGGAACGCTGCACGGGTCTCGCGCGGAAACTGCATTTTTCGAGCCCGGGCAAGATGCGTCTGCGCCACATCGGCGACGCGCGCGATCGCACACTTCAACGCTGCGCGATCGCGTGCCGAGAACATTTCGGCCACAGGCAGGCCTTCCGCAGCGAGAAGATCAGCGGGAAGCGGCATTCTTCCACGCGCGACGCATTGTGGAATTGCGCGCAAAACCCGCGCGAGCCCGTAAGCCATTCCGGCCTCCTGAGCCAGAGCGTCCACTTCGGCCCACATATCGAGTATGTGCGCCGCAATCCGCATCAGCGAGGCGGAGGACGCGTCGGCATAAACGTCAAGCGCTTCCAGATCTGCGAACGGCGCCGAGGCGGGCTCCGGCGCGCGCGCGTCGATGAGGCGCTCGAACAATTCGCGCGGCGGCGAGGCGCAGGCGAAAATCTCGGCAAGCCCGATGGAAGCAGGATGCGCGCGCGGTCGGCCTTCGCACGCGCCCTCCAGGGCCTCGCGCCACCATTGCAGGCGAATCTCCGCCATCACCGGCTCGCGCGCCACATCGGCGATGCGCGCCACTTCGTGATTGAAGGCGTAGAGCGCGTAGAGAAGCGGCCGCTTGTCGGAGGGCGCAAACAGGGTTGCGAAATAGCGGTCCGGATCGGAGCTGCGGACCGTTGCTTCGCAGAGCGCGAGCGCCTCCTCGAGTGTCATCGCGTGAAGCGGGCGCCGGGAGCCGCCCAAAAGCGGCTCCCCTGCCCGGTCGGCTCACGCCAGATGCGAGGCGCCGACCATGCAGAACAGCATCGGGATCGAGAGCAACGTATTGACGCGGGAAAACATACCTGCGGTTTTTCCCGCCGAGGCGCGCACGTCCTTGGTGAGATCAGGATAGGCATTGTCGATGTTCAAGGCTTTCTGCTGGTTGGGCCAGATCACGAACCAGACGTTGAACCACATGATGGTGCCGAGCCACATGCCGATCCCGATCAGGAGATTTCGCGGATCGGAGAACGCACCCGCCGGATCGACGAGATCGAGCGTGTAGGCCTGCACGAAATATCCATTCAGTACTGCGAGCACGATACCGAACCCGATCGTGCTCATCGCCGACCAACGGAACCAGAACAAGGCGGCCGGGGTGATATACTTGCCGAGCGCGGGACGCAGATCTTCGGGAATCTTCGGCGTGGTCGGCGTGGAGACAAAATTGAAATACCACAGAAGACCGATCCACATCACCCCGCTGATCACGTGCAGCCAACGGACGAGGAATTGCCAGAACGTCATATCCACGATGACGCCCGTCTGCGCCCAGTGAATGAGCAGGACGATGAGCGCGAGAATGACGCCCGCAACCACCACATTGCGGAGATTGGAAAAGAATGCGGCCATGTCGAAAAACCTCCCCCGTTGGGTCAGCAAGTCCGGGGGCAAGTCTAGCCCATTTTCGGAGAGGTCGAGCCGCCACATCGCCGCGGCTGCCCCCTCCGTCTCGCTTCGCTCGACACCTCCCCCGCACTTCGTGCGGGGGCGGAAATGGGCCGGCGCAATCACAACTTTCCTCCCCCGCGCGCAAAGCGCGTGGGGGAGGTGGCGCGAAGCGCCGGAGGGGGCAATCTGCGCGCGCTGCCTTTCAGCCGAGACTAAGTGAACCTAAATCACCAGCTGTTTCGGGCGCGTGGTGCGGAGCCAGGTCACCACAAAGAGGCGCGTCACCATAACCGCGGTGAAGAAGGAGGTGACGATGCCGAGGCCGAGCGTGACGGCAAACCCGCGCACCGGTCCCGAGCCGAGCTGGAACAGGATCAGCGACGCGATCAGATGGGTCATGTTCGCGTCGACGATGGTTGCCATGGCGCGGCGGAACCCGGCATCGATCGAGGCGATGATGCTGCGGCCATTGCGGTGTTCTTCACGGATGCGCTCGTAGATAAGCACGTTCGCGTCGACCGCCATGCCCATGGTGAGCACGATACCCGCGATGCCGGGGAGCGTAAGAGTGGCGCCGAAAGCGGTGAGCGCTGCCATCAGCAGCACCACGTTGAACGCAAGCGCCACGTCGGCGAAGACGCCGAACAATCCGTAGCGCGCCAGCATGAACAGCACCACCAGAATGAGGCCAGCGAGGGTGGAATATTTACCCGCCTGAACCTGGTCGGCGCCAAGTTCGGCGCCGACGGTGCGCTGCTCGATCACGCGCAGCGGCGCGGGCAGAGCGCCGGCGCGCAGCAGGATCGCGAGATCGTTCGCACTCTGCACGGTGAAATTGCCGGTGATGTCGCCATTGCCGCCGAGGATGGGTTCTCTGATGACGGGCGGTTCGATGATCTGGTTGTCGAGCACGATCGCAAAGCGCTTGCCGACATTCTCCTTGGTCGCGTCGCCGAACTCGCGGGCACCAACCGTGTCGAACCGGAAGATCACATCCGGTTCGTTGGTCTGCGGATCGAAGCCCTGATTCGCGTCGGTCAGCCTGTCTCCAGCCACAAGAATGCGGCGCTCCACAACCATTGGCGGCTGCTTGAGGCCGTTCTTGGCCGGCGCCATCTGCAGCAGCACGTCGCCGATGGGAACAATTCCGCGCTGCGCCTGGGCGACGTCCGCGGTGTCGTCCACCAGCTGGAACGTCATCTTCGCCGTCTTGCCGATCAGGTTGATCAGGCGCTGCGGATCGCTTAAGCCCGGAACCTGCACCAGGATGCGGTCCTCGCCCTGCCTCTCGATCGTCGGCTCGCGCGTGCCCAGCTGGTCGATTCGCTTGCGGACGACCTCGATCGATTCCTCGAGAATCTGTCCCTGCGTGCGCGTCTTGAAATTGTCCGTCATCTTCATGACGAAGGAATTGCGGCCCGGTTCACCGAGCTCGTAATCGCGCGCGCCGACCGAAAGCACCGAACCGCCCATGGCGGGATTCAATCCGTTGAGGATCGTCTTTGCGTCCTGGTATCGGGACGGATCGAGGATGCGAAAGGATACCTGGTCCGCGCCGGCCTCGAGACCGGTGTAGCCGATCCGAGCCTTGCGGAACGAGGTGCGGACATCGCCCATCAGCGATTCGAGGCGATCCTTCTGCACCTGGTCGAACTCGACCTCGAGCAGCAGGTAGGAGCCGCCCTGCAGATCGAGGCCGAGAGCCACCTGACCGGTCGGAAGAAAGCGCGGCATTTTCGCGACCACCCATCCTGGCAGCGCGTTGGGAAGCGCGATCAGGATGCCGAACGCCAGGATCAGTACGGTCAGGACCTTCGACCAGGTCGGAATTTGCAGCATTGGCCTTTCAGCCCTTGTCCGGCTTCGCGTCCGGCGTCTTCGACCGGACGTCGCTCAGCGTGGTCTTCACCACCCGCACCTGCACATTGTCGGCGATGTCCACCATCACCTCGCCGTCATCCTTGACCCTTGCGACGCGGCCTACAATGCCGCCAGCTGTCACCACCGTGTCGCCGCGGCGCACATTGTTGATCAATTCCTTGTGCTGCTTCGCCTGCTGCTGCTGAGGCCGGATGACCAGAAAGTAGAATACGGCAAATATCGCGGCGAACGGCGCAATA
>Ga0182024_10001604_pt1 | contig 57910 bp, 58 predicted proteins | sample P32metaG_FD_120480 | JGI IMG/M metagenome (GOLD analysis project Ga0182024, IMG submission 120480) | Permafrost microbial communities from Stordalen Mire, Sweden - P3-2 metaG (Illumina Assembly) | ecosystem: Environmental > Terrestrial > Soil > Wetlands > Permafrost | place: Sweden: Stordalen...
ACCTGATTGGCCCACAGGTAGCCGAGCATCCCAAACGGATAGGAAATCTTGCGCAGCGACCCCCGAAAAACCAAGCGGTCGAAACCGCTCAGCGTCCCTGTAATCGAGCTGGCGTACTTTGATATAAACTCGGTCATACGTCTCTCCTCGTACCAGAGTGCTTTTGGATAACTCACAATGATACGCTCTCGAGGGACGCTTCACTTTTGGTTGCGGCCATAGGCCGCGCTAGGTTCATCCGTGTTCATCTGTGGCTAAGGATTTACCTTCTGCAGCCGGCGCAGGGTGTAAATCTCCGGGTGGATGTTTTCCGAACGCAGCTTTTTCCAGTCGTCGGAGACGTGTATCAATTTGCCGCTGATGTGATTGGATTGCTCTGACGCTAAGAACAGCGCCAGTTGAATCTGCTTTTCGGGCGCGACGCCGCCGGTCTGCCGGATCTGCAGCGCGTCCTCGGTTTCCTTCCAACCCGCGCGTTCGCCAGCGCGCAGGATCTCGTCGGTCATGTGGGTATAAGTGCCGCCGGGTCCCATGCAGTTGATTTGGACATTGTGCTCTCGAACTTCTTCGGCGATGGTTTCCACCAGCCGAACCACGGCCGCTTTCGACGCGGCATAGGCGGACAGATTCGGACGCGCCGTGGTGGCGCCCGGGCCGCTCAGCACGATGATCTTGCCTTCGCGCCGCGCGATCATGTGCGGGAGAACGGCCTTGCAGGCGTTCATGACGCCCAGCAGGTTGGTCTGAATGGTGTCGATCCAGGCTTTCGGAGATTGCTCTACAAAGGGTCCGATGGGACCGGGAATGGCGGCGGCGCAGATGAGAACATTCACTTCGCCATAGTGGACGCGTACGCGGTCGACGGCGGCGTTGACCTGCTCAAAGTCGGTGACATCGGCGCGAATGCGGAGGGCGTTGCCGCCGGCGTGTTCGATTTCCAGGTGCGCCAGGTCCAATTCGGCCTTGCTGCGCGCCAGCAGCGCCACGCGATTTCCCGCGGTGGCAAATCCGATCGCCAGCCGCTTGCCGATGCCTCGTCCGGCTCCTGTAACAAGCACACCGGCGTTGGTCAAAGTTTCCACCGTGCTGATTCCTTCCCATTCACGTTAGTACAACGCGGAGGCGGTTGCGAGCTTAGCCTGGCGAGTGCTTTTGACGGTACATGGATTCGTCGACGCGGCGAAAGAGCTGCTGGGCCGATTCGCCGCCACAATATTGAGCCAGCCCCACGGTGACGGCGACATCGACGAGGAGCTCGCCCGCGGCTCCCACGATCTGGTAGGGGCCGTTAAGGCGCTCGGCGATCTGGCGGGAGCGGAACTCGGCGATGGCGAGATCGCAGGCCAGAATCGCGACGAACTCATCGCCGCCCCAGCGGCAGACATAGTCGCGGGCGCGCACCTGGCTGCTGAGGCGGGCCGCTAACTGCTTCAACACCTCATCTCCATAGAGATGCCCGAACCGGTCGTTGATTTCCTTGAATCCATTGAGATCGAAAAGCAGAACGCAGAATTCCTGGCGAGCCTCGATCCGCGCCGCCAGTTCACGATCCAGGTCCCTGCGGTTGGCGACGCCGGTTAAAGGATCGAGCGTGGCCAGCAACTCCACCTCGTGCAGACGGCGCTGAATCTCGATCATCTTTTGGCGCAACTGAGCGAAGTCGTCCCGGCTATCGAGTTCGATGGATTGGGCGAAGTCCCGCAAATCGGAGGCTTGGGCGCCCAGACGCGGCAGATCGCCGGATCGGACGGCGGATTCGAACCGGTCCACGAAATCCACCAGCCGTTCCACGTACTGGACGTTGCGCCCGGCGCTGGAGTCCTCGGTTCGCGTCACCATGCTGAGCGTTTGGTTCAGATCGCGGGCCAGGCTCTCATTCCGGTGGCGCGCTTGCTCGCAAAAACTTTGAAGGATTTCGTGCAGCGCATCTCGGCTCTGTTCGAGTTCGCCGGAGGTGGGATCGGCGGAGAGACGGGACCCGAGCAACATCAAGGGTTCACGGAACGGGGAAGCTATCTCCGGCGCAATCGCTTCAATGGTCTTGGCAATTTCCAGGATCGAACACAGGTAGCACTCCAGTGCGGCAGGCATGTCGGCGTGCTGCCCAGCGACGGAATTCAGAGGAATTTCCGGCGAATTCATGGTACCTCTCAATCGAATTTAATCTCTTTTCGGAGCTCCTGGTTGGAATGACGCTACGGGGGCCTTTTTGGATTCAAACCCTGGTTCAAATCCTTCCTGATAGGCTTCCACGCTCTGCGACGGAACGGCGATTTTGATCAGTTTGCGGTTATCGTCCACCCAGAAGTCGAGACTGATGGGCTGGCCCTGCGGCGAGGTTCCGTTAACAGCCAGATGATTCAGCTCCGCAGATTTTCCGGCAAAGTCCACCTTTTCGCGCGCCTTGAAAACGACCGTGGCGCTCACTTCGGCCTGCCCGAGCACGTAAATGGAGAACTGCTGAGGTTCGTTCGTATCGAGGCTGGCGCGCATGGCGAGGAGGGTCCAAGGATAGAGCGGCAGATTAGCGTTAACGACGATGGTGTCGGGATGCACCGGGAGCGTCTTGGTTTGCGGACCTTGGCCGGTATCGATTTCATTCTTGGCCTGTCCATCGGCGAACGACGCGTTCACGTTCATCTGAATCTGGCCCAGCTTGGCTTTCCCGATCGCTTGCAGAGGCCGATATTTCGCGTCAGTGAGCACCTCAAACCGCTCGATATCGATTTTCATGGTACCCAGGCTGGCCGAGCCGGATCCGTCAATCTCGTACCCGCTGCTGGACTTCTTCAGGGTGTAATTTTCGGTTGCCACCGGCGCGCCTGCCATGTAGATGGCGAGCTTGCCGCGATCGGTTGGCGCGGGGTTACTTGCGGCGGCGGGCTTATTCAGCAGGGCCTTAATTTCCGGGGGCAGATCGAAGCGGTCCGCGGGAAGATCGGGATTCACTTCGACGCTGTCGATTTGAATGATGAATTCCTGCTGGGCCGCGCGGTTGATCAAGCGATGTGGCGAGAGGGTGGCGCCATCCTTGCGATAATCGTCGTAAACAATTTCAGCGTTGACATCGCCCATCTGCGAGCTCACCGTGGCCAAGGTTTTGATCAACAGCCCCGATTTTTTGTCATAGAACTCGGTGACCGGCATGCCTTCTTTGGGCGTGAGGACAACCTTATAGCAATCGTGACCTTCGACAGTTTCCGAGCCGGCGGTTTCGGCCTTTACGTACAGCTTTTGCCAATACAGCGGGGCGTTAAAGGCGCCCTCACGGAGCGCGTCGGCCCTTTCGGCTCCTTGCTTGATGCGGGGGCCCTGGAGAGCCGAGTTCTCCCATGCGACGTCGCCGTTGCTACCGGTTGCGATCTTTCCGATGCCGGGGAGTTCGGTGACGCCGAGGTACTTGTCGGGCGCGGACTCATAGATGGTGAGCGAGCCTTTCAGCCCCTGCTTCGCGAAGTCGATGGTGGCGTGTTCCACCTGGCTGTGGCGCGCGTCCCAAGCGGCCTTCCCACCGGTGGCGGCGATGAAATGGTTCATGACAGCGTCGACGCTGGGGAGCGCTTCGTCGGCGGCGAAGAGTGGAAGTGAAGCCGCTAAGAGGACGAGCGCCAGTTTGTTGCCGCGTTTGATTGGGTTCATGCCGCACGCCTCCGGCTGCACATTCACTGTAGCGCAGCGGGGCGGCCTAGGATCGCTCCGGGCGCTAAACTCAAAGCAGATGAGCTTAGGACGCATGCTAATCGCGCTCGGCCTGCTGGTGGCGGCCCTGGGCGTACTGATTTCGCTCGGCGAAAAGCTCCCGATCCGGCTGGGACGTCTGCCCGGCGACATCGTCATCCGGGGCAAGTACTCGGTGTTCTACTTTCCGCTAGTCACGTGCCTGCTGATCAGCGTGGTTCTCTCGCTGGTCTTGTGGCTTATGAATCGCCGTTAGCGGGGGCGCGGGCGCTAGTCGCTCCCTATGGTCGCGGCTCCGTAAGTGGGCTGTGAACGCACAGTGCGGATTCGCGTGCAGTGCGGATTCCGAGCCGCGACCGGAGGAAGCGGTATTATCGAGTTTTTCCGCAATCTCCTAGTCTAGATTCCCGCCATCGAACCGATGAAACGCAGGCCCATCGCAAGGGCGCTCCGCACCGGCGAAAAGCGCGGCGGAGGCGGTTCGCAGAACATTGTGGTCCGGCTGCTGGGTGTTTCAACAGTGACGGGCAGCTCTGGCTCCAGGCCGCGATCGCCTTCCAATACCGGAAGCAAGCGATGCTCCAGTTGGGACACTCCGTATCCCAGCACCATGTATTGCCAGCCTAGTTGCGGAATGATCATGAATCCCGATTTCCACCCTTCGCCCGGCGTATAGGGCCGGCTTAAGATGGCGAGCGGAACTAAGGGAATATTCGGAAAGCCGATCGGGAGAAAGGAATGGACGAAGGCGAACATGGTGACGGAGACGGTGTAAGTGGACGCCTCCAGCAGACCTCTTCCCCACGCCGGCAGGCGCGTACTGATGGAGGCTTCGAGCGGTCCGGCAAGGCTGGCCGGCCCAACGGGACCCGATAGACTCCAGGAGCCGCGTTTGCGTTCCATCACTCGCATATCGATATCGGCGATGCCAGTCTTAGGATCGGTATGGATGATGGTGGTGCGTTCGCTGACCGGTTCGAAGAAGTTCGCCTCGTTCAAGCGCGCCATGCTCTTACGCAGCAGGTGCTCGTCGAGCAAATCGCCTTCGTCCAGCAGGAAATTACTGCGAACGGCGGCTTCCGTGAAATGACGATTGCCAATAAATTCGATGCGGCCAACGTGATACGGGGCGCCCCGATCGATGCTGGCGTTTAAGTCGGCTTCGGGCGCTTCTTTGGTGCTTGTTTCCGTCGGCTGCACCTGCAGGTTGACGGTGAAATCCAGAATGCCCTCGTGCTCGGCTGCGCGGCGAGCGACAAACAACGTGGAGCAGAAGTTTTGGGACCGCAGCAAGCTGTTGACCGGATGGACCACCTTGGGCATTACGCCGTTACCGGAGACTTGCCAGGTTCGTACGTGATAAAGCTGCCCGGCTTGCACCTGGATGCTGACGTGGGCCGTCTTCTGGGCCACTTGCACATCGTCGAGCTTGACCATGGCGTCAAAGTAACCCTTGGATATGTAATAGGACCGCAGCAAAGCCAGATCGCCCTGTATGCCTTCCGGACTGTAGCCCGGATAAAGGCGCCAGCCGTTCCAGAGACCGGGAATGGGTGGCGTAACGCGGCGAATTTTGAGTGACCGGAGAGTGCCGCGAAGATCTTTAGCATCGAACTCGGTGTCGCCGGTGAAGTCGACCTGCTTCACTCGAATGCGCTCGCCTGCGTCGATATTGAGGTGCAGATCCACTTTGTTGCCGATGTAAGGCACCAGGTCGTAATCCACCGTAGCGGTGCGGAAGCCATCCGAACGAAGGTCCTGTTGGGCTTGATTGGCGATCTGATGCGCGCGCAGCCGGCTCATGGGCGTGCCTTCGGGCAGGTTCATCTGCAGTCCAAAGGTGGAAGGCTCCACGTGCAATTGACGGAGCCGGAGCTGCGGCATCTCCACCACGTGAAAGACCACCCCCGTGCCTTCGTCTTCCCGCGTGGTCTCCACGCGAATATCGTCAAAACGGCCGGTGGCCCACAGGTGGTGGACGTCGGACTGGATGGTGGAAGCGTCGAAGATCTGGCCCACCTGTGTCTTTAAATCCACGGGCGACTTGGTGCCGAGAACGCGAACCGATTTGACGACCAAAGCGTCGGAAGTGACGGGCGCGACAGGCCCTTCGGCGAAGGCTCCGGACGCGACCATGAGTGCAGACAAAAAAATAGCGCGCATGTTGAAGGGACCGGTTTGCAAGTTGCGGTCCATCGGATGATTATAGCCTAGCGAGGCGAATTTGTATGTGATCGGCGAAGGCTAAGATTGGCAGAGGAAGACGCCTATTCATGGAATCGCGAAGATTGTCAATACAGCGGTTCTGGAAGAAGATCCCGACCAGGTATCCGCCGACAATGACAGCGGCGGGGCCCACTGGTTGATTATTGGACTCATCGCTTCTCGGGATACGAGCGCTACTTTGAATCTAGCGCCACGTCAACCTGCGCAAAGAGGTCATTAGATACTTGCCGCCACCGCGGCGAAGGCTAGGATTGGCGCACGATGGGGTGGTGTTCCAGGCGTTCGTCCACATGATCGAAGCGCTCCTCCAAGCGCTTGACTTCGGATTTCAGCAAGTCGCGAAGATCCTCAAAGCGCCTATTCATAGAATCGCGAAGATCGTCGATGCGCCGGTTTTGGAAGAAGATTCCGAGCAGGTAACCGCCAACGATAACAGCGACGGGCCCCCATTGGTTCATGATCGGGCTCATTGCTCTAAGCCGATTATAGCCCGGCGTTACGCGCCACTACGCGCGCCACGCTCGACCAGTCCAATTCACCCTGCCCCTGTGCGAGCGCCGAAAGAAGATGATCGTGGACCAGGCTGGCGAGCGGCATCGGCGAACTGCACTCTTCCGCGGTAGCGAGCGCCAGCCGAACGTCTTTCAATCCAAGCCGCAAAGCGAATCCGGCGGGCTCGAACTTATCCTCCGCGATGGTGCGTCCATAGTTGGCTATCACCTGCGATCCCAACAGCGTGTTCATGATTTCGAGGAATGACGCCGGGGCCACGCCGGCTTTTCGCAATGTAGCGTAGGCTTCGGCGAAGGCCTCCACCATACTGATGATCATGAAGTTGCCGCAGAGTTTGACTGCGTTGGCCTGCCAGGCTTCCGGGCCCACGACAAAAGTTTGGCGGCCGATGGAGTCAAACAAAGGACGGCAACGATCAATCCACTGGCTTGGCCCGCCGGCAACCACCACGAGCTTCTTGCTCTCGGCGGCGTCCGGCCGTCCAAAAACCGGGACGCTGAGGTAGCCCTGGTTGTGCTGAGCGTGTTCGGCTGCTAAGCGCCGCGCCAGAGCGGTGCTGATGGTGCTGTGCGAAACGTGGATGAGTCCGGGCTTCGAGACGGATAGAATCCCATCTTTGCCGAAGACGATGTGCTCCAGGGCCGGGTCGTCGGCAACCATGGTGAGAACGGCTTCCGCGTCCTGGCAGGCATCGGCGGGTGAATTGGCCACGTGCGCACCCTCCTTAGCGAGAGCCTCCGCCTTTTCGCGGCTGCGATTGTAGACAGCTACATGGTGGCCGGCATGAAGTAGATTGCGCGCCATACCGGCCCCCATTTTCCCGAGTCCAATGAATGCGAGGTTCATATCCGCAAGGATAGCTCCGCTTGATTGACGAGACACTCCGCACTGTATCCTGAGTTTAGTGAGTCCGATCCACATTTTCGGCGGCGGTCTGGCGGGTTGCGAGGCGGCCTGGCAGATTTCGCGCGCCGGCTACGATTGCGTGCTGTCCGAAATGCGGCCGGTGCGGCCGACGCCCGCGCACAAAACGGACCGGCTGGCGGAACTGGTTTGCAGCAATTCACTCAAGAGCGAATCCCAAAACACCGCACCGTGGCTGCTCAAAGAAGAGCTGCGCAGGCTGGATTCTCTGCTGCTGCGCGCGGCTCAGCAGGCTCGCGTTCCGGGTGGGCATGCGCTGACGGTGGATCGTGAAGTGTTCGCTCAGGAAGTGTCGAGAGCGATCGAAGAGAATCCGCGTATTGAATTGCGGCGCGAAGAGGCGACCCGGATCGCGGACGACGCGATCACGATTATCGCGACCGGGCCGCTCACCAGCGGCGCCTTGGCTGAAGAGATCGGGAGGCTGACCGGCGCCGAGCGGCTGTTCTTTTACGACTCCATCAGCCCGATCGTCGAAGCGGATTCGATCGATCTTTCGATCGCGTTTCGGGCGTCGCGTTATGGCAAGTCGCTCGACGGGACCGACGATTATTTGAATTGTCCGTTCGATCGAGAGCAGTATGAGGGATTCGTGGACGCACTTCTCGCGGCCGAAGCCGTCCCTTCACACATTCCGGAAGACAATGCGCGCTTCTTTGAAGCCTGCCTGCCCATCGAAGAGCTGGCGCGGCGCGGGCGCGAGACGCTGCGGTTCGGTCCTATGAAACCGATGGGGCTGACGGATCCGCGCACCGGGCGTCGCCCTTACGCGGTAGTGCAATTGCGCCAGGAAAACCTGCGGGCGGACAGCTACAACCTGGTCGGCTTCCAAAATCACATGCGTTTCCCCGAACAGGCGGCCGTATTTCGCATGATTCCGGGCCTGGAGCGCGCTGAATTTCTCCGTTACGGGCAGATTCACCGCAACACATATATTAATGCGCCCGCATTGCTGACTTCGACGCTACAGCTTAGAACGCATCCCCAGGTATTCTTCGCCGGACAAATCTCGGGCGTGGAAGGCTACGTGGAATCGATCGCCACCGGCCTGGTCGCCGGACGGCATGCCGTGGAATTGGCGGCGGGGATGGAGGTCCCCTCGTTCCCTCGCGAGACCGCGATTGGATCGCTTTGCGCCTATGTTTCAGGCGCCGATGCGCGTAACTACCAGCCCGCTAACATCACCTTCGACTTGCTGCCCGGGCTGGACGAAGCGACTCGGCTCCGGTTCCGGCACGACAAACAGGCGCGCCACGCCGAAGTCTGCCGCCGGGCGCTCGAAAAACTGGACGAATACCGGTCGCTTATGCCCGACCCGTCCTATGTCTGATCTTTCCGGACAGATCCGGTTGTTTCTGGACGAACTGCGCCGTCAGAACGCGTCGGCGCACACGGTGCGAAATTACGCGTCGGATCTGGATCAGTTTCTGGCTTATTTCACCATCCCCGGCAAGAAAAACCCCACGGTAAAGGAGATCGACGCGCTGGCCGTTCGTGAATGGCTGGGACATTTGTATGAGGAGCGGCTCACAGCGGTGAGCATGCGCCGGAAGCTTGCGGCCGTACGGTCGTTCTTTAAGTTTTTGTTACGAGAAGGTTTCGTGGAAAAGAACGTGGCGCGTATGGTGCGCACCCCGAAGATACCCAAGACCCTTCCAGAGGTGATGACGGCCGAACAGACCAATGCCCTGGTGGATGGCGTCACTCCGGCGGCGGACACATTCGAACGGCCCTATCCGGCGCGCGATCTGGCGATCTTTGAACTGCTCTACGGTTGCGGGCTCCGCATCAGCGAACTGGTTGGCCTGAATCTGGAGGATTTCGATTTCAACGAACGCTGGATTCGCGTGCGCGGCAAGGGCAAGAAGGAACGGCAGGTTCCCTACGCCGGCAAAGCAGTGGTGGCGCTGGAGCGCTATCTCGCTCTGCGACAGCCGGATAACCGCAATGGGCCAGCCTTGTTCCTGAACCATCGCGGCGGCCGACTCACCGATCGGGGCGCGCGCGGAATCGTGAAGTTTTACGCCGCAACGATCACCGGCGATTCCTCCATCCATCCGCATAGCTTGCGGCACGCCTATGCCACGCATTTATTGAGCGATGGCGCCGACCTTCGAGCCATCCAGGAACTGCTGGGCCATGCCCGGCTATCCACGACGCAGAAATACACCCAGGTGTCGCTGGCGGATCTGATGGCCGTGTATGACAGAGCACATCCAAAGGCCTGAGCACGCGAGCCTTGGGGTGCGGAGTGCATGCTAAAATGAATTTAAATCGAACAAAATTTCGATTCTTACGTCTAAACCTGCTGGGGAGACCCATCCCAAGTGAAGGCAAACTCTAAGATTCTGCTGACGATCGGCTTGGTTGTGATAGTGACCGGTGGTGTCTTTGCCAGCATCCGGTACAACCAGCGTGGCATCGTGGACGTTCAGACCGGCCGCGTGGTGCGGCAAGACCTGGTGGCTACAGTTACCGCTTCCGGCGAGATCAAGCCGAAGAACTACATCAATCTGGGCGCGAACACGCTCGGCCCGGCCCCCATCACCGAAATTATGGTGAAGGAAGGCGATCGTGTTCGGAAGGGCGAAGTGGTCGCGAAGATGCAGTCGGTGCAAGCGAACGCGGACGTGGTGGCGCAGAACGCGAACATCGCAACATCTCTGGCCGACTCGGCGGCTGCCGAAGCGGGCTTGAAGTCCCAGGCGGACGGCGTGACCACCGCGCAGGCGACGCTGGAGAAAAACCGGGCCGAGTTGGACCGAACCAAATCCAATTACGACCGGGCCGCGGAGCTTTTCAAGGATAAGCTTCTGGCCAAGCAGGATTTCGATCAGAAGAAGGCCGAGTACGATACGGCGATAGCCGCGATGGGCGAGGCCGAGGCGCGACTTTCCCAGGCCAGATCGCAAGAGGCGCAGGCACGGCAACAGCTGACGTCCGCGCAAAAGAAGATTGCGCAACTGCAAGCGGGCTTGGATCGCTACAAGGACATCCTGTCCCAGTATTACGTCACTTCACCCATCGATGGCATCGTGACCAATTTGCCGGTTCGGGCCGGCGAGACGGTGGTGCCGGGCGTGCAGAACTCGGCGGCTAGCACCATCATGACCATCGCGGACATGTCCGTGATCACGGCCGAGGTGAAAGTGGACGAGACTGACATCGTAAATGTGAGCCTGAACCAAAAGGCCGAGGTGACCATCGACGCCATGCCCAACCGGACTTTTCACGGGCATGTAACCGAGATCGGCGACACGGCGATTTTGCGATCCAGCGGCGTGGCGGCATCGCAGAGCAATACGTCCGATCAGGAAGCCAAGGATTTCAAGGTAGTGGTGGCGTTGGACGATCCGCCGGAAGACATCCGGCCCGGACTGTCTTGCACCGGTAAGATCACCACCGCGACCAAGCAGCAGGTGCTGACTATTCCGATCCAGGCGCTGACCGTGCGCAAGCGTGGCGATCTGGATCCGGTGAAAAAGAGCGGCAGCGTGGAAGCAAACAGCGATCCGGTTGTGGAGAAGGCCAGGAGGGAAGAGCTGCAGGGCGTCTTTGTCGTGCGAAACGGTAAGGCGGAATTTCAGCCGGTAACCACGGGGATCACTGGCGCGACGGATATCGAAGTGGTGAGCGGCTTGAAGGAAGGCGACCAGATCATCACCGGCTCTTACAAGATCATCCGCACGCTGCGAAACCTTGCCAAGGTAAAAGTCAATAACACAGTGGCGACCACGCAGTCGGAAAGCTAGAGCATGGCCACTGCTACACAGGACCTGCTTGATCGCGGCGAGAGCTTAAAGCGCGAAGGGATCGTCATCCGCACTTACGATCTGTGGAAGACGTACGTGATGGGCGACCAGGAAATCCACGCAGTTTCGGGCGTGGACATCGAAATCCGGCGCGGCGAGTATGTGGCGATTATGGGTCCTTCGGGGTCCGGCAAGTCGACCCTGATGAATCTGATTGGCTGTCTGGATTCACCCACCCGCGGCCTGTACTATCTCAACGGCAACTTAGTGAGCGACATGGAGGACGACGAGTTGGCCCACATCCGCAATAAGGAAATCGGATTCGTGTTCCAGACCTTCAACTTACTGGCGCGCGCTTCGGCGCTGCACAACGTGGAGCTGCCGCTGATCTACGCGGGTGTGCCCAAGCAAGAGCGGGCCGAGCGCGCCAAAGCGGCGTTGCGCGCGGTGGATCTGGAATCGCGCATGAGTCACCGGCCGAACGAGCTGTCGGGCGGTCAGAGGCAGCGCGTGGCGGTGGCGCGGGCGTTGGTGAACAATCCCTCGATTCTGCTGGCCGATGAGCCGACGGGCGCGCTGGATACCGCCACCGGCAACGAGATCATGATCCTGTTCGAGCGGCTGTGGCAGCAGGGCAACACGATTGTCCTGGTGACTCATGAGGCCGATATCGCCAATCGCGCGCGCCGCGTGATTCACGTGCGAGACGGCAAAGTCGAAAAAGACGAACAGCTCGGATAGCGTCCGGAATTCAGAATTCAGAATTCAGAATCGTCAGTGATCGATTGCTACGGCGCCTTTCACCGGCCCGGTTCTCTTCATCAGGAACATCAGCGGGATCACGGCCAAAAACAAGACGCCCAGAGCCCAGAAGACTTCGTTGAACGAAAGCATGGCGGCTTGTTGCTGCACCATGTTGTAGATCAGCCCGTGCGCTTGCGCGGCGGCTTGCGCGGGGTCCGATCCCTTGGCGATAAACAACTGCGTTGCGCTGTGGAGACTAGCCTGATAGGGCGCGTCGAGCGGCGAGAGACGCTCCACCAGGCGCTGCTGATGGAATTGCTCGCGCCGCGCGATAAGCGTGGTGCAAATTGCGATACCGCTGCTGCCGCCCATGTTGCGCGCCAGGTTGATTAAACCCGTGGCGTAGCCGGTCTTGGCCCGCGCGATGAAGGAAAACGCTACGGTATTGATGGGCACGAACAAAAACGCCAGACCGAAGCTTTGCATCACACGCGCGCTTACGGCGTGTCCAAAGTTGATTTGCGTGTTCCAGTGCGACATCTCGAACAGGCCAAGAGAGGACGTGACCAGGCCAAAAATAATCAGCCAGCGCGCTTCGATCTTGGAAAGTAGAATGCCGACGATGGGCATCATGACCATGATCACGAGCCCTCCGGGAGACAATGCCATGCCGCTCTGCATGGCCGTATAGCCCAGCAGCGTTTGCAGAAACAGCGGCAGCGCCATGGTGCTGCCATACAGCACGAAGCCGAGAATGAACATGCTGGCGGTGGAAATAGCGAAGGTGCGGTCCTTGAGAAGGCGAAAATCCACCACCGGTTCTTTCTGCCGCAGTTCCCACACCACCACGCCAATTAATCCGATTGCGGCGATGATGGCCGCGGCGACGATCCCGTGCGATGAGAACCAATCGTTGCGCTGACCTTCGTCCAGCATGATTTCGAGCGCTCCGAGCCCGGTGGCGAGCAACCCCAGTCCCATGTAGTCGATCTTCAGGCCGTCGCGCAGCGTCTTGCGGAACAAGTACGGCGGATCGAAGATGAGCAGCGAGGTCAGCAGCAAGGAACAAACGCCTACTGGAATGTTGATTAGAAAGATCCAGCGCCAGGTGTAGTTGTCGGTAATCCAACCTCCCAGGGTGGGACCGACCACGGGCGCGAATACCACACCCATGCCATACATCGCCATCGCGATGCCCTGTTTTTCGCGCGGAAATGTTTCGCGCAGGATGGCCTGCGAGACCGGCTGCAGCGCACCGCCGCCCAGACCTTGCAGCACGCGGCACAAGATCAATATGGGAAGGCTGGGCGCCAGGCCGCACATCGCGGAGCTGGCGGTGAACAGCAGCACGCACGCCATATAGAATCGCTTGCGGCCGAAAAGCGTGGAGAACCATCCGCTGAGCGGCAGCACCACCGCATTGGCGACCAAGTACGCGGTGAGCACCCAGGTGGCTTCGTCCACGCTGGATGACAGGCTGCCCGCGATGTGCGGCAGCGCGACGTTGGCCACGCTGGTGTCCAGCACTTCCATGAACGTGGCCAGCATCACCGTTCCCGCGATCACCCAGGGGTTTATGCCGGGACCGGCGGCGGCCGGCGCGGGCATGCGCACGTCCACTACTTCGGTTTGTAGAGCAGTCGGCATAATGCGATTCCCAGCGAAAGCTACTTGGTGAAAATAGTCGCTTCGATGTTCATTCCGGGACGCAGCACTTGATTGCCGCCCTGAATCGGATCGAGCACGATCTTCACGGGAATTCTTTGAACCACTTTGACGTAGTTCCCCGTGGCGTTTTCAGGCGGCAACAAGCTCATGCGGGCGCCGGTGGCCGCTGCGAGCGAATCCACGTGGCCGGGATAAGTCCTGCCGCTCAAGTCGGCCTTCACTTCCGCCCTTTGGCCGTTTCGAACGTCTGCCAGCTGCGTCTCTTTGAAGTTGGCGGTTACCCACACGTCCTGGAGCGGCACCAGCATCAGCAGACCTTGGCCTTGCTGCACCACTTGCCCCACTTCGACACTTTTCTTGGTCACTACGCCGTCCACGGGCGCCACAATCGATGTGTAGCTAAGATCCAGCTTGGCGGCTTCCAGGTTGGCGTGCGCCTGCGCGATGCTCGCTATGGCAGACGAAGCATCCGCCACCCGGACGGGCACTTGCCTTTGAGTAGCCTTGGCCTGCAGGATACCGGCTTGCGCCTGTGCGATCCGGGCTTGCGCCGATAACAGCGCGGCCTTCTTTGTTTCGGCATCCTTGGTTACAGCGTCGAGCTTGTCCTTGGCCGCCTGCAATTGACTGAGCGCTACTCGCGTGGACGAGGCGTAAGAATCGTATTCCAGACGCGAGATTTCTTCCTTGTCCACCAGGGTCTTCATACGGGTGAGATCCGTTTGTGCGTGATCCGCATTAGCCTGCGCGGTTTCCACATTGGCGCGGGCCACGGCGATGTCGGCGGTGGCGGCGCGCTGGGATTCCACCAGAGCTTGATCGTAATCGGCTCGCGCTGCACTTAGCTGCGCTTCGGCTGCGGTAACGCTGCTGCCCGTCGTGTCGCGGATGAGGGGCACGCCGGCGCTGGCTCCCTGCGCCTGGCTTTCGGCCACCGCTACGGCGGCCTGCGCCTGATCCACCTTGGCCTGGTAATCCTGGGGATCGATGCGCACCAGCACTTGCCCCTGCTTCACCTGCTGATTGTCGTCCACCAGAACTTCGAGGACCTTGCCGTAGATTTTCGGAGAGATCGGAATGATGTGCCCATCCACTTGCGCGTCATCGGTGGAAACGCGATTCAAGGAATGAACCCACAGATAGGCGCCGATCGCGGCCAGCACAGCTAACGCGCCGAAGATGATGAGTTTTCGGGATGAGCTTTTCGGTGGAGGCAACGCCCGCGCCTCGGTGATGCGCGGCTCGGGCGTCGTTGTTCCCAGCTCTTTTTCCGGATCCACAGTGGTTGTTTCCATTCTCTCTTCCCTCCTAATGCCGCGTCCTCACGGCCCGCGCTTCGGCAGCCCCTACTTGGTGTACAACGATTCCATTTGTCCAGTGGCGTGCGCCAGATCCGCGCGCGCCTGGTTATAGCGATACAGAGCTGCAATCTGATTGTCGTTGGCGCGGGCTAATTCGTCCTGCGCGGTGATCACTTCGATATTGTTCGCGACGCCGGCCTGGAACCGGTCGCGGGCCTGCGTCACTTCCTCGCGCGCTAGGTCGATGCCCAGATTGGCGACATCTACTTCGCTCTTGGCGGCGTCCAATTGCGCGCTGGCGGTCCGCACTTCTTGACCGATCTGATTGCGAAGGTCGGTCTGCTGCTGGCCCAGCTTTTTCAGCTCAATGTCCTCAATGGCCACCTGCGCCTTGATGCGCCCGCCGGTGTAAAGCGGCACGTCCAAGCTGACAGCGAAGTTGTAGACGGGGATGGCGGCCGCCGGTGAAGTCCCCTCTTCGCTCCACAAACCGTTCAACGCCAGGCGCGGCAGTCGCGCGTCTTGCGCGCTTTTTCTTTCCAGTTCGGTGGCGCGAATCTGCGACGTGAGGGCTTTCATCTCTGGCCTCTCGACGAAGGCCCGCTCCATGGTCTCATCGGCCGAGAAGGCCGGAGTGTGAAAGAACTCGGACAAATCCGCGAGTTCGACCGGCTGGTGAGGATCCACGCTCAGTAAGCGCGCCAGCGCGAAAAGCGAAGTCGCCAGAGACGTGCGCGATTCGATTAGCCGCTGCTGCTCATTCTGGTATTGCACGTTGGCGCGCAGCGTATCGATGCCGGTACCGACGCCGTTCTTCTGGAGATCGGAGGCTTGATCGAAAAGCGCTTTCGCCAGGTCAACCCGCGATTGCGCGGCGCTCACGTCGGCCGACGCCCGCAAGCTTCCCAAATATTGCGATACCACCAATTGCACGTTCAGCTCGCGGACCGTCAGATCTTCAGCGCGCGCCCCGGTGGTGTTCTCCTGGGATTGACGCCAGCGATGCCAGGCCGCCAGATCGAACAATGGCACAGAGCCGTTGGCGCCGCCCTGGAACAACCAGAACGGCCCGGAATGTTGCGGAAACCCTTGAACTCGCATTCCCAGGAAGGCCTCCAGATTGTCGCGCTGCACCGTTTCCGAGGCCGCAAAATTCGCCTGCGGCAAGAGCGCGGAACGCGCCACAATCTGATTCTCCTGGGTCACTGCGATGTTTAGATTCGCGATCTGCACCTGAGGATTCTGCTTTAGCGCCATTTGCACCGCATCGCGCAACGTCAAGCGCAGCGGCGTGGCAGGTTGCGTCGGGGGCTGGGTAGGAGGTTGCGCGGCCTTCGCGCCAGCCACCAGCAGCAGCAACAGAACGCACTGCAACAGTGCACCACGCCTAGCCCCGTTTGGTTTTCTGGTGATCTCCGACACAATCGATTCCGTCATCGGGCAAGCGGTGCGAAAAAATGCACCCTCGCGGAAAAGCGTCGCCAACACGCGGCGGCCTTCCTGGTCGATAAAAAGCGTTTCGGAGAGATCGACGATCAGCGCGCGGTGGCCTCGAACGGAGGCGGTCTGCCGGCAGCACTGCTCCAATTCCTTGGCCCAGTCGCCCACCAACTTCCCTTCCACCAGGAACGTCAGAGCCTCCGGGCTATCGTGCATCGTGATCCGTAGCATTGCTCGTACCTCCCTCCTTAGAGGCAGATCCCGTGCCATTGTTTCCGCTTGCGTTTTCAGGGGATTGCGCGCCAGTGCCGAACTTCGGTTGCCGAAATAGCGGCGCAGGCCGACAGGTCGGCGGCAAAGGCAGGGCGGGAACTCGCGGCGACGCCTGGTGTCTATAGAAGCGTGTTTGAACAATCGTTGCTTCTCAATCAGGACAGCAAAAGGCCCTGGAATTTCCTCGCCTCGCTCGGCGCCGAGTTACTGGTTGTCAGTTTGGCGCTACTAATTCCACTGCTTTATCGCGACCACTTACCCGCGGTTCATTGGAAGGACATCATCGTTGGACCCGCGCCGCTGCCGGAGCCCCTGCCCGTGCAGCCAGCTTCGGGCCGAACAAGCCCGATTCAGTCGCGAACGCTGCCTCGGCCCTTCCGATTCGATTTCGATCGCGAGGCGACCGGTAATGAGCCACACGCCACGCTCGATTTCGCCGTGGAAGCTCCGCCTGGAATTGCAACCGGGGCGCTCGCGGGCGAAACAAACATGCTCGGAAGATTCATTCCGAACGTGGTGGCCCCGCCGCCTCCGCCTCCCAAGCCCCCATTGGAGACGCACAAGCCACCTTCGGCGCCCATTCCCGTGGGAGGCGACGTTCAAATGGCGAAGCTGGTGCGGAAGGTGATTCCCGAGTATCCGGCCATCGCGAGGGCAGCCCGGATCTCAGGCATCGTTCGCCTGATCGGCACCATCGGCGAGGATGGCGCTATTCGAAATCTACAACTCGTCAGCGGTCACCCGATGCTGGCGCGCGCAGCGCTCGAAGCGGTGCAGCAATGGGTTTACAAACCGACCTTACTGAATGGCAATCCCGTGGAAGTGATCGCGCCGATCGAAGTAAGGTTCACTCTGGGGCCGTAGCGTGCGACTTACTAACCCGGCGATCGTGTAAGATGCGCACCAGGAAATAAAGGACGACAAATAGAGCGCAAGCCAGAAGAACCAGTTCCCAAATATGGTGGCGCAGGAACGGAAGGGTATCATTGCCGAGGCGCAAGCCCAGCCAAGCCAGGAACAGATAGCGCGGAACACGCGCGGCCAGCAGCACCGCGGAGAACGTCACCGGGCTTTCTTCCAAGGCGCCGGCGGAAATGATGAAAATCTTGAGCGGCAGCGGAATAATCGGCACGAACGCCGGCACGAAGACGGTCAATAGTCCGTATTCATCGAACCAGGCGCGGAGTTTGCTCGCTCTGACGCTGGAGGTATGGTGGCGATGATATTCTTCGCCGCCTTTGCGAGCGATCAGAAACAGGATCAAGCTTCCAAGCAAGGAACCCAGGATCGCGGTGGCCGCGGCCAGATAGGCTTGCGAGCGATTCACGATCGCAACCAGGACGATGAAAGCGTCCACTCCGCCGACCATCGGAACGCCCGTGGAATCGGCCATTGCCAGCAGGAAGACGCCGCCGGGTCCCCAGGACACGAGGGTGGGGATAATCTTGGTTTGGATGATTTTTCCCAGTCGCGGTTCGGCTCCGTACCAAGTCTACTGCAACGGGGCGAGCGTCTTGCCTGGCTTGAGCTCTGCTCTCCGATGGGATGGGGATGGGGAGAAATTCACGACTCGGTTTGGTCACATCGATTATAATTAGGGTGCTATCGACACCTACCGTCAGACCGTACTTATTTATAATCCTTACGCGGGCGGACTCAGACGGCGAAGCCACGCGCTGCGGCGATCCATCGAGTTGCTGGACGCGCGCGGCATCACGGTCGATTCTATTGCCACCAGCGGACCGGGGCACGCCGGCGAGATTGCCCGACGCGCCGTGGATCGCGGAGCGGATCTGATTCTGGTGGCGGGCGGCGACGGAACCATCAACGAAGCAGTCAACGGGATGGTTCATTCCGATGTTCCCTTGGGTATTCTTCCCGCAGGCACCGCAAACGTGCTCGCCAACGAACTGGGTATCGGGAAGAGCATGGAACGCGCGGCTGAGGTTCTGGCCGATTCCGTGCAGGAGCGCGTGGCGCTTGGACTGATATCGAATGAAAGCGCGGATACGCGGCGGCATTTCCTGCTGATGGCGGGCGCCGGATTGGACGCCGATATCGTTTATCACCTGAACCCGCGAGTGAAGGAAGCCGTCGGGAAAGCTGCGTACTGGATCGGCGGATTCTCTAAGGTGGGCCGCCGCATTCCAGAGTTTACGGTACGGGCGGAGGGGCGCGAGTACCGCGCGAGCTTTGCGCTGCTGAGCCGGGTCCGCAACTATGGCGGCGATCTCGAAATTGCGCCCACGATTTCGCTGTTGGACGACGAGTTTGAGATGGTGTTGTTCGAAGGCGAGAGTTCGCTCGGCTTTCTGAAATACATGCTGGCCATAGCGGTTCACCGGCAGCGGACCATGCAAGGGATCACAATTTTGCGAACGCGCGAGGCGGCATTCTCGGCGTCCGCGGATTGCGCGATCCATCTGCAGGTGGATGGTGAGTACGCAGGCTTGGCGCCGGCGCGCGTGGAGATTGTTCCCAAGGCCCTTACCCTTCTGGTCCCGCCGGGGTTTCGCGCCCGGCGGCCTGCCGGCGTCCCCGCCAGTGTCAATGACGCCGCATGGACAACCTCACCCACTCGCTAACCGGGTTGATGCTGAGCCGTGCGGGCTTAAACCGGTTTTATCCGCGAGCGACGCTGGTCCTGGTGATCGCCGCGAATATCCCGGACATTGACATCGTGACGATTGTGCGCGGTCCGCTGTACTATTTCGAACAGCATCGCGGAATTACGCACTCGATCGCCGCCATGCCCGTGATGGCGTTTTTGTCGGTGCTGGTGGCCTGCGCGGTGGGGCGGACCATGCGAGGCTGGGCGGTGGCGTGGGCGATCGCCATGGTCGGCGTTGCCAGTCATCTGCTGCTGGATTGGACGAACACCTATGGCGTTCGCCTGCTATTGCCCTTCTCATCGCACTGGTTTCACCTGGATCTGATTAATCTCTTCGATCTGCTGGTCTGGGCGGTTTTGCTGCTGGGCTGGCTGGGGCCGATGATCGGAAAGCTGGTGAGCGGCGAGATCGGCGCGCAGCCGGGAAGCGGACGCAGCTTGGCGATCTTCGCGCTGTCGTTTTTTCTGGTCTATGATTTTGGCCGCTTCCTGTCGCACCAGCGGGCCGTCGAGATCCTGAACTCGCGCGATTACAGGGATGGTCCGCCTCTACGGGCTGCTGCGTTTCCAGCCGGGGCCGTGAATCCGTTGGAATGGCAAGGCTGGATTGAGCGGCCGGAGTTTGTGATGCACTTCGACGTGAACGTGCTGAAAGAGTTCGATCCTACCGCCGGGACGATCATCTTTAAACCAGCGCCGAGCCCGGCCCTGGAAGCCGCTCGCCAGGCTTCGCCGGTGGCGGTGTTTTTGAAGTTTGCACAGTATCCCCTGTGGTCGGTCACTCCATTGGACAATCCGGAAGGCGCGCACGACGTCGAGGTGCGGGACTGGCGATTCCCGTTTGGCGCGCAGGCGCTGGTGGATTCTTCCAACCGGGTGATCTCGTCGTCTTTTCACTATTAGGCGATTACGTATGCACCGTTAGATAGTTGGCCGCACCGAACTCGATGCTGTGCTGAATGATGCTGCCGCTCACGGCATATGCATCTGCCTGATACTGCCCGGCCGATACAGCCGCACTCAGTTTACTCACCTTCGCCACATGGGCCGGAGAACCACTCCGTGCCGCGGCAGTAAAGCTATGCAGGCTGAAGACATTGACGAGCGTTTTGCTCATGGCTTGGCCTCCCTACTTTACTTATCGGCCAGCCGATCGTGTGCTGCCTTAGCGGGGCGCCGGCGCTGCGGTTCGCAGCCACCGATCCAGCAGACCGCGGCTGCCGGTTTCGGTTTGCGGCCCTTTGGAAATAGGCTCCGCAGGATTCATTTTTTGGTTGTAGAAGCCTACTAACGCGTCTTCGTCGTACCCAATCGCCTCCGCATATTGACGGAGGTAGTTGGTGCTATAGATTCCGCCGGGAAGCTGCTCAAACTGCTCCCCCTCAATAGCTTGCAGGAATCGCGAGCTGATCTTGGTGCTTTGGGCAATTTGCTGCAATGAGACGCCTGCCCGTTTTCGGAACATGGGTAGATCGAGCTCCAAACTTGGGGCCCGATGCGAAGATACAGATGAATGCATAACTGCTTACCTTATTACCTTATCGGGTGGTAGTAAGGGTTATGATAGCCAATTCGTAATCTTTTGTCCTCGACTCACAAGTTTTCTAGAACCGGTTTTCAGCCGATGCCGTAATATGGAGCGAGAGCCAGTCTGGAGGAGATCCATGCGCCCTTCTTTGATTATGTGCATTCTAGGATCCGTTACTCTCGCCTCGGCGGGAACGGGATCTGGACCCGTCACATTCTATAAAGATGTGTTGCCGGTCTTACAGAAGAACTGCCAGGGTTGTCACCGTCCCGGTGAGATTGCACCGGCATCGTTTCTAAGCTACGAAAGCACGCGGCCCTGGGCCAAGTCGATCAAGACGGCGGTGCTGACCAAAAAGATGCCGCCCTGGTTCGCCGACGAGCACTATGGTCGCTTTTCGAACGACCGGTCGCTGGCCGAATCCGATATACACACGCTGGTCGCATGGGTGGATGCAGGAGCGCCGGAGGGCGATCCTAAAGACGCTCCCAAGCCGGTGGACTGGGTGCAGGGCTGGCGCATTGGCCAGCCCGACGCGGTGATCTCGATGCCCACGGAGTATCGCGTCCCGGCTTCTGGAACCATCGACTATCAATACATCGTGATCCCGACCGGGTTCACGGAAGACAAGTACGTGCAATTGGCCGAAGCGCGTCCGGGCAATCCCAAGCTGGTTCATCACATCATCGCTTTCGTGCGCGAGCCGGGCAATCCGTGGCTCAAGGACGCCAAGCCGGGCATACCCTATGTTCCCCACGACCCGGAGTTGAGCCCCGAGGATCAAAAGAAACAGGAAGAGGCCGAAGCGAAGTTGCCTGGCATTCCGTTTCCCGGAGATTTCCTGGTGGACTACGCTCCAGGAACCGTTGCCGAGGCGATCAAGCCGGGCCGCGCCAAGCTGATCAAGGCTGGCTCGGACTTGGTGCTGCAAATGCATTATACGGCCAACGGCGCGGCCGGCACGGATATTTCCAAGATCGGGCTGGTCTTTTCGAAGACAGCGCCTGCCGAGCGCCAGGTGACGATCAACACTGCGAATGTGACGTTTTCGATTCCTCCGGGAGCGCCGGACACAGAAGTGGATGCGAAGATGACGCTGCAGCAGGATGCGACGCTGGTGAATCTTTTCCCGCACATGCACTTCCGCGGCAATAGCTTTGAGTATCGCGTTACTTATCCGAACGGTGAGAAAGAAGTGCTGCTCAGCGTTCCCCATTACGATTTCAATTGGCAACTGACGTACGACCTGGCGCGCGAGAAGAAGTTGCCCAAGGGCACGGTGATCGAGTGCGAGGCGCACTTCGACAATTCGCCGAACAACCGCTTCAACCCGGACCCGACGAAGGAAGTCCACTACGGCGAGCAAACCTGGGAAGAGATGATGATCGGCTTCTTCGACGTGGCGGTTCCTATGAACACCACCTCGCAGGATCTGATGTTCCCGAAGCAGCCGCGAGAACAGGCGCGCAACTAGGCGAGCGTATGTTACATTGGCCAAGTATGCGGATCTTGGCCGGTATCGTCATTGCGATCTTTTCGATCCTCAGCGTGGGATGCACCTCGGAGGGTGTAATGTTGCAGCCGCCCGTGCAAGGCGAGTGGTCGAACTTTCACCACGACAAGGACCAGGTCAGCAAAGACGCCAGGGAAGAACCCGCAAAGCCGCCCGCCGAGAAGTAGCGACTGAAAGACCGCTGCTTGTAAATCAGGCCCGTTTGGCGCCTCAGTACCGCCAGGTTTGAGTTGCGCCCAGGGTGAACAGAAGTGAATTCCAGCAATTGGCCGACCTTCATCTGCAGCACGCCAAGGCTTTGCTGGACGCACAGCTTCACTTGGGCGCTTATTACATGTGCGGATACGTAGTTGAGTGCGCGCTCAAGGCGTGCATTTGCAACCGGACGAACCAGTTCGATTTTTCCGCCCATCCTGACATTGCTCGCAAAGCTTGGTCCCATAGATTCGCGAATCTCATTGAGGTATCGGGGTTGGAGGAGGAATTCAAGGCCGCCCGTCTAACCAACCCTGTTCTCGACCTAAAATGGAGGAATGTGGATGACTGGTCTGAGAGCAGTCGATATGAACCACGCGGCCGCGAGGAGGCCGAGGAACTCTTCGCCGCGGTTTCAGACCCAGATCACGGAGTGCTCGCATGTATAAAACGATTTTGGTAGCAACGGATATCGAAGACGGACGGAGAATTGTTAAGGAGCTAGAAGAGCGGGGTTTGCAAACGACCTCCGCGTTCTGGTTCCATGAGGACGAAGACGACTGGAAGCTCGTCGTCGTAACCCCCGAGGTCGAGGAGAAGGGGCGGACGGCACTTTACGAGATGCTCGCCGCGATGCTGAAGGATTTGTCGCTCGATCCCAAGGCGCCCTTGCAATTTTCGCTGGACCAAATCAAGCTCGTGAGCCCGCACAGTCTGATTTACAAGCGGGTCAAGCAATACGCGGGTCCAGTAGGGGGACCTGTTCGGGAGAGCCCCGCGCTGGACTCCTACATTTACAAAATGCGGTAGGCTCTCGGAATCAATACTTCGGGACGCTGGGGTCCACCTTATCGCTCCAGGCCAGAATCCCGCCCTTCATATTGCGGACCTTCTTGAACCCGGCTTGCTTCAGGAATTCGACTGCTTTGGCGCTGCGCATCCCGCTTTTGCAATGCGCGACGATTTCGTCAGCCGAGTTTAGCTCGTTCACGCGCTTCGGCAAATCGCCGAGCGGGATGAGCTTGGCCTGCGGAATACTGCAGATCTGATATTCGTGCGGCTCACGCACATCGATCAGCACGAACCGGTCGCCGCGATCGATCTTCGATTTCACTTCCACGGGCTCAATGTCCCCTTCCACGGGCGCCTCCTGCTGCGGGTGACTGGGGATGCCGCAGAATTCCTGGTAATCGATCAGCTTGGTAATGGTGGGATGATCGCCACACACCGGGCACTCCGGATTGCGGCGCAGCTTCAGTTCGCGGAACCGCATCGCAAGGGCATCGTAGAGCACCAACCGGCCGATCAACGGCTCGCCGATCCCAAGGATCAGCTTCACGGTCTCGGTAGCCTGAATCAGTCCAACTGTTCCAGGCAGAATACCGAGCACGCCGCCTTCGGCGCAGCTTGGAACCAGCCCGGGAGGTGGCGGCTCCGGATACAGGCAGCGATAGCAGGGACCACCGGGATACGCGAAGATTGTGGCCTGCCCCTCGAAGCGGAAGATCGACCCATAAACGTTGGGCTTGCCGAGCAGCACGCAGGCGTCGTTGACCAGATACCTGGTCGGGAAGTTGTCGGTGCCGTCCACCACGATGTCGTAGTCTTTCAAAATGCCGAGAGCGTTCTCGCTGGTGAGAGCAACTTCGTGCCGGTCGATCTCGACATACGGATTGATGTCGAGCATGGTCTCGGCCGCCGAGTCCAGCTTCTTCTTGCCGACGTCCTTGGTCCCGTGGATCACCTGGCGCTGCAGGTTGGTAAAGTCGACCACGTCGAAATCCACCAGGCCGATGCGGCCGATGCCCGCGGCGGCGAGATACATGCCCAGCGGCGCGCCCAACCCGCCGGTGCCGATCAACGCGACTTTCGCGGCCTTCAGCTTCAACTGTCCTTCCATGCCGACTTCGGGCATGATCAGGTGGCGGCTATAGCGCAGGATTTCGTCTTTAGACAACGTAGGCGGGGGCGCCGGCGGCGCAGCCACTCCAGCCGATCCGCCCGCGATGCTCGGCACGATGGACACGGTGTCGCCTTCGTTCAGAGGCGTCGCTTCCTTGTTCAGGTAGCGGATGTCTTCGTCGTTCACGTACACGTTCACGAAGCTGCGCAGCTTGCCTTCGTCGTTGTACAGGTGCCGGCGCAAGTCGGCGTACTCGCTGGTGAGCGACTTCAGCACTTCGCCGACGGTGGAGCCTGGGAGCTGCACCGAATCCTTTTTGTCGGCATACTGGCGAAGCGGAGTGGGGATCAGTATCTTAGCCATAAATCAGTTCTTCCTTGGGAGCTTCCGTCTGGTCGAAATCCGGACGGTAGCTGTTGGCGTGATCGAAACGCCCTTTCTTTATCGATAGTACGACGTATGAGAACCAGGGGCAGGAATGCTCCAGGTCTCGTTTGGAAAAATAGGCGTCGCAGTCCGGATGGGAATGAAACACGCCGAGCACATCCAGGCCTTTTTCGCGCGACTCGCGATCCACGCGATGCAGGTCTTTGGGATCGATCACGAAAAAATCTTCCTGCGGACCAGTGTACGAGTTCGGCAACGGAACAGCTTCTTGGACCACGCCGTCGGAGCCAATCATCAGGCCGCAGCCTTCTTTCGGAAATGTACTCTCGACGTGGGAAACCATGGTGTCCCAGGCCGCTTTGTTAATTCGAATCATTACCCTGCCAGAAGGGTTCACTGAGATACTTGTAGGCGCCGTCGCAAAGAACCGTGACGATTACGCCCGGCTGTCCGGCGTCGGCCAGCCTCTTCGCTATTTTTGCCGCCGCCACCAGATTCGCGCCTGAAGAGATGCCGACTAGCAGCGCCTGCTCGCGAGCCAAACGGCGGCACATCGCATACGCGTCTTCGGTTTCAATCCAGATGTTTTCGTCGGCCAGCGCGGGGTCGTAGATGCCGGGTACAATGGCCGTCGGCATGTGCTTCAAGCCTTCCAGTCCGTGAAAACCGGAGGACGGCTGCGCCGAAATGCACTTCACGCCCGGAACCTCTTCGCGCAAACGGCGCGTGTTGCCCATGAACGTTCCGCTGGTGCCCATGGACGCGACGAAGTGCGTAATTCTACCGTCGGTCTGCGCCAGAATTTCGAGCGCAGTTGTATTGTAGTGCGCTTTCCAGTTGGCGGGATTGTTGTATTGATCGGGATAGAAGTAGCGGTCGGGATCCTGTTTGTAGATCTCCTGGCACAGCCGGATGGCGCCGTCCGACCCTTCGCCCGGATCGCTGAACACCATCTCGGCGCCATAGGCCTGCAGCACGTGCTTGCGTTCCATCGACGCGTTTTTCGGCAAACAGAGCTTGACCTTGTAGCCTAAATACGCGCCGATCATGGCATAAGCGATCCCGGTGTTCCCGCTGGTGGCGTCGAGCAGGATCTTGCCGGGCGTGAGCCGGCCACTGCGTTCGCCCTCGCGAATCATGTTCAGTCCCGCTCGATCTTTCACCGAGCCGCCCGGATTCGAGAACTCGGCTTTGCCGAAAATCTCGACGCCCGGGAAATCGCGCGCGATGCGTTCCAGGCGTATTAAGGGCGTGTTTCCAATGAGTTGAAGCAGGTCGGTCGCGACCAAGCGCGAGTCGTGTGTGGCGACGGAAAGGGGCATTGAGCGGGACCTTTTAGTTTATCAGGCCACTAACGTTGGATGCTGGAGGCGAGCTTTGGTCGCTCATTTTTGGTGAGCAGCACCGGCGCCGCTGGTGGCTGGTCCTTTCGAGCGATCAGCGGCCGCAACTGGGGCGCCAGGTCTTTGAAGATTTGTACGGCCAGCGCGCTGGTGAACTTGTAGGACGCCGCTTTCGATCCCGGCACATAGGCCACCACGGTTCCATAGAACCGGTCGCCGATCATGAAGACGAAGGTCGCGGTGCGGCTGACGGCTTTGTTTCCGATCACGCGGCCGTTGGCGGAAAAGCTCTCCAGGCGGTTGTCGCCGGTACCGGTTTTGCCGCCGACGGGAATCATTCGACCGCCTGGCATCGCGATGCCGCCGCGCGCGCGCCGGCCCGTTCCGTTTTCTACCACGCCGATCAATTGTTGCCGCACCAGCGCTACGATCTCAGGCGCAATCACGCGCTCGGTGCCGGTGGTTTGGCGGGCCAGCACGGTCTCGGTGGGAGTGTCCGATCCGAAGTGCAGACGCTCGATCTTGATGTTGGGATTACGGAGGCCGTTGTTCACCAGGATGCCCATCAGATCCGCCAACGCAGCCGGCGTGTCGCCGGAAACGCCGATGGTAGTGGCGTAGGAAGGCACCAGCGAATCGAACGGATAGCCTTGCCGCTTCCAGGCTTTGTAGATCTCACCAAATGCGTCCTGCTCGGTCAGCGTGCGGATACGAATGTCCTGCTGGTGCTTGTAACGGCTGTGGAACAACCAACTATACACGTCCTGCCTTAGCTGTGTGCTCGCCGTGGCCAGCTCCTTGAAACCGGCTTTGGGATGCTCTTCGCGATAATTTAGCATCCAGAGCTCTAGTGGATGAACATGCGCCAGATAGCCGCGATCCGCCAGGTTGAACTTATCGGGCCCGTACTTTTCGTAGAGCTCGGCCGGATCGTTCTTCTTGATGAGCACGCCGGCGGGGAAATGCCTCTTCATGAAAGCCGTAAACTCCGGCTGCCCGGATTGCGGCTTTACGGAACGGTAAATGACGGCGGCGCGCAAAGGAGTCAAATGCACGCCGCGAACCAGCGTCTCCAGGGCCTGATCCGAAGTCTCGCCGCGATATTTGGCGTAAAAGCGCGAGAGGTAGACCTGGCCTTCCTGATCGGCGAAACGCCCGAGGTATTTTTGGCGCCCGGGATTATTCCAATCTTCCAGCACTGCAGGCGATGCGTCAGGTGCGCGGTATCGATAGTAGTTCACGATGTCGCGCATCAATCGGATGAATACCAGATTCACGGAATTTTGGAAGCCGCCGGCGACGGTGAAATTTTGAAAGTTCTCGGACTTCTCAAAATTTGCAAACACGTGAACGCCACCGCCGGTGTAGAAAGCTTCGCCCGGATTCCCTGAATATTTACGCTGCAGAGCAGCTTGCAGCATGGCGTTTTCATTTCGATCCTGCGCGGTGCTGAGATACTCGATCGCCCAAGCGGTTAGATGGTCCTCGGGCAGGATCGGGACCGCCTGCAACTCAGCGGCGCTCTTCCCCGCAAGCTTTTGGTGCAGTTGTGCAACGATCTCCAGATAGTTGATCAGTGTCCTCAGTTTGGCGGTAGAGCCCAGTTCCAGCCGGGTGTTCTCATTGATGTTGAGCGGCTGATTCAAATTGTCGGTCTGAACGCGCAGAAGGTTGACGCCCGGCTTGCGCTCGTACAGCGTAAAGCTGTAAACCACCTTCGATGGATCGCTTTCTTCCAGCAGTTGATGCTGAGTGAGATTGGCCGCTGCGGCTTGCTTTGGATCGGCGATGTTCTCGAAAAATCTCGTGATCCCCTGCTGCGCGGATTGATCCACCGTGGTTTGAACCGTCAAATCCAAACGGTCCAGATCATACGTATTGGGGAGGCCAAGCAGGGGAAGCAGCGACATCCGGATGGTGTTGGGCGCTTTGTTCTCGACGTAGTCCACGGCCGGCTGCGCCGGAGAGCGTCTCAACGGTGCGATGGTTTGCTTCAACGCAAGATCGCGCAGGCGAGGCGAAATCACTCCGTGCTCGGCAAGCGCCCGGAGGTAACGATCGGTTTGGGTCTCGAGCGCTTTTGGATCCTGCACCAGATAAACATGAGGCGAACGCAGGGCCAGCAGCAGCGAGAGCGTTTGACGATAGGCCCGGGCGCGCATCCGCATTTCACGCGGGCTGAGCGACGCTTCTGGCGCACGCAGCAGCGGATCGATTTTCGAAACATCGGCGCCGTACCAAACCCAAAGGCCGTCGCCGAGTCCCTGCACGTCCCCGTAGCCCGGCGAAGCGGCCAAGGGAATCGAATTGATGTACGCGCGAATGATGTCCTGCTGGGCGTGCAGCGTGGTCCGGCCATCCTGATAAGCCGCCAGCGTCGCCGACGTCATCTGGCGCAGCTTGTCGACCGGCGAACTTGTTCTGCCTCGCGGAGAATGCCGCAACTTTTCGAGTTGTGTAGCCAGTGTGCTTCCGCCGACGACGGCATGCTTGGAATCCACTTTGTGCAAGCTGTAATCGAGCACGGCTTTGCCCAGGCGATCCCATTCCACCGCCGGATTGCGCGTGGGGTGCTTGGAATCCAGCATGTGCCGGTTCTCGATGAACAACAGGGTCTGTACTACCAGCGGCGGAATGCTGGAGTAGTTCGGATAGACCCGCGCGGGGCGATCGAAGGAATACATATCGCGGCCGTCTCGATCAACGATGCGCAGTCCAGCTTGATCCTTCTGTTGGTAGATCGGATACAATCCGATGCCGGAGAGCGACGCGAGCAGCTCCGAACTGTGTGCCTGCGCCTCGATCCGATAGCCGTGGGCTTCTAGGCCCGGGAGAAAGGCGGGGATTCGTGCATAACCCAGCGTCCAGTCGTACGGACCGGCGCCAGGATAATGGATAGATGCGCTCTTCCCTTCGGCCAGGTGGTAAGAGAGATGCAGGTCCGCTGCGCGGAAAACTCGGGATTGAATCCACGAATTGTCCAGCTCAAGCGCAACGGCTGTAACAATTGTTACGCTTGTTACCACCGCGACCGCGATCCTATGGGCGCGTTTATGGGCTGCCCAGTCTCCCACGCCAAGATTCACAACTAACCTACCCATCGGTTAGATGCACGATAGATGGCATTAGTTGTGACCTTCACGGTAAACAGTGCGATATCATCGTTGAGGAAAATATGAGCTCCAAAACAGAATACGTCAACCTCTCACTTAGCGATGGGACATCCATGCGCGCCTATGTCGCCCATCCCGAGGGCAAGCCGCGGGCTGGATTGCTAGTATTTCAGGAAGCGTTCGGAGTGAATGCACATATTCGCGACGTAACGGAACGGTTCGCGCGCGAGGGTTATCTCTCGATTTCACCCGAGCTGTTTCACCGCACCGCTCCCGGCCTGGAAGCTGGCTACACAAATTTCGCTGAAGTGATGCCGCACATGCAAGCGCTTACGGATTTGGGACTTGCGGTCGATATTCAAGCAGCGTATCAGTGGCTCAAGAACGGCGAGGCCAAGGATCTGCCGGTGGGGGCCACCGGGTATTGCATGGGTGGACGGACTTCGATTCTGGCCGCGCTCACCGTGCCGCTGAACTGCGCGGTCTCCTACTACGGCGGCGGCATAGCCCCCGGTGGAATGTTCCCAAGTCTGGCGGAACGCCTGAAGGACCTGAAGGCTCCGACGCTTTTCTTCTGGGGTGGATTAGACGCTCACATCGGCTCTGAAGCGGTTCACGCCGTTGAAGCCGCTTTGAGCGTGGCGAAGAAGGACTACGTCAATGTCGTGTTTTCCGCCGCCGACCACGGCTTCTTTTGCGACGCTCGGGCCAGTTACAACGCCGTGGCGGCTAAGGAGGCCTGGTCGTTGACGCTGGAGTTCCTGAAGTTGCACTTGGCGGACGCAGCCAAGAAAGCCGACGCTTAAGGACGTCGGTGGGGCGGACGCCTCGTCCGCGCCTGGTCCGGCCTGGTGTCAACCAACGAAAGAGAGGCCGACGAGGGCGTCGGCCGCGGGCGAGGGCGCCCGCCCCACCGAGCGTACTAGAGCTGGCGCACACCACTCCAGCACAACTGAATTCCCAGCGTGATGAGCCAAACCGACAGCACGATACGGAACGCGCGTTGTGGGGTGATGGCGGCGACGTACGTTCCGGCGAACGCGCCGAACACGCCGCCGATCACTAGCTTGGCTAGAATCGCCAAATCGTAGTTGCCTGCGCTGAGCTGGAAGCCACTGCCGACCAGCGACAAGCACAGCCCAAAAAATAGATCCGTTCCCACCACCCGCGCGGCCGAAAGCGGAGTGAGCCACAGCAGCGCCAGCGAGCCCACGGCACCCGCGCCGGCCGACGAAAATCCGACTTCCGCTCCGATGGGAAGAGCAATCGCGGGAAGCCAGCGCGACCAATCCCGAGCGGCTTTGCGAGCCGGATGGAGCCACAAGCGGTAGAGATTCGCTCCCGCCATAATCACCACGGTGGATCCCAGGGCAGCGTAGAGGATTCCTTGCGAGCCTTTGGTGTTGAGCTTCGCCAGAATGTAGGATCCGGCTAGTACGCCGGGAAGCCCGCCCGCCAGCAGGTAACCCAGGACTCGATAGTCCACCTGTTTGCGATAAATCTGCATCGGAACAACTAGAATTTTCACGGCGACACTAAAGGCCAGCGCAGTACCCACGGCATGCGCTGGAGTGACATGCATGAAGAGAATCAAAACGGGCGCGGTGATTACCCCGGCGCCGACGCCGGTGACGCCGATGGCAACCGCGATGATGAATCCGAGAACGATCTCCACCGGTTACTCGCTCTGAATGTGAATGCCGCACTCCAGCTTGTGACCGCTCCAGCGGCCCGAACGAGGATTGTCCGGGTCGACGGGCGGCGTGGTGCAAGGAGCGCAACCAATGCTGGTGTAGCCCTGGTCGTAAAGCGGCAACACGGGAATGCCGCGGCGCTTCAGGTAGGCCCACACGTCGGCATTCGTCCAATCGGCGAGTGGGCTTACTTTCAGCAATTGATGGCCGGTGGGCAGCTTGAAATTATCCAGGGTCTGCAAGTTTGCGCGCGTTGGGGATTGTTCGCGGCGCAGCGCCGTGAACCAGACGGCATAATCGCCCAGACCGCGGAACAGCGGCTCCACTTTGCGGATCGCACAGCAGCGGTCTGGCGCGGTCTGGTTGAGGATGCCGAACTGCGATTCCTGCTCGGCCACCGAGGTTTTCGCGGCGAGATTCACCAGGTTCAGATGCATCCGCTCGGTCATCTGGTCGCGGTAGGCGTAGGTCTCGGGGAAATGATAGCCGGTTTCAAGAAACAGCACAGGGATGCCGGGCTGCTGCGCGATCACCAGATCCACCAGCGCCATGCACTCGGTCTGAAAGCTGCACGTGACCGCGGCGGGGCCGGCATGATCGTCGAATACGCCTCGAATCAAAGCGGTCGCGTCATCGATCTTTTGGTCCAACGTCATGGTTGCCACCGTATCTACTAGATTCCTTCGCCGCCTGTCAGCGACTCGGTCCCCAGCAGAATCTCCGACGCTTCTAGAGATGCGACTACGAAGTCCGCCGCTTCAGAATCGTCTCTGGGCAAGTCCCAATTCGGCTTCTTGCTCGAAACCAGCAAAACCAGCAGCCCGGCCTGTTCGAGCGCCGCCAGGGTCTCCGGGGGGGCGTGTTCAATCACCGTTACCGCGCAGCCGCGATCGAAGAGGTTTCGTTCCAGCAACCAGGCGAGCGATTTTCGATCGCCCAGCGATACCGTTTCACCGCCGTGCCGATAGCGTGCGATCCGCTCCACGGGTGTGACGCGTTCGTGCCGCAGATCCAACGTAGCCGATTTGGATCGATCGCGTTCCACAATCACCGGCGCAAGAATCATGCCCGCGCCCACGGTGGCATTGGTTTCCGGATCGATCAGGATCAGGCTGCCGGTGGCCCGATTTTGCGTATAGGCATCGAAGTAAATCGGACGGCTGGTCTCGATGCGCAACACGCCGATCCCGTTCATTTCCAGACGATCGGCCGCCTCATGTTCCAGGGTCTTGATGTTGACCCGATGCATCACCGCTTTCACCTCGGCGGGCAGCGTCTGCGTCGTGTGCTTCAAGATGTAGCGCCGGGTGAGATCGAGCGGCTGTTCATTGAGCCACACCACGCTGGCGTCGAACTGGCGCGCTGCTTCGGGCGGCTTCTGCGCCGAGGCCAGCATATCGCCGCGGCTGATATCCACTTCGTCTTCGAGCGTCAGCGTCACCGACATCGGCGCCACCGCTTCTTCCAATTGGCCGTCGAACGTTTCGATGCTTTTCACCCGAGATCGCCGGCCGGAGGGCAGCGCCAGAATTCCATCGCCCGGCCGCACCGTGCCCGATACTACTTGTCCGGCATAGCCCCGGAAGTCTTGGTCCGGCCGGATTACCCGCTGCACTGGAAAACGAAACGGAGCAGAGCGGGTACGATGGTGAACCGGAACCGTCTCGAGATACTCCAGCAGAGCGGGCCCTTCAAACCAGGGCATGTTCCGGCTGGGCCGCACCACGTTGTCGCCTTCCAGCGCGCTGATCGGCAGAAAGTAGACCTGCGGGGCGCTTTGTTGAAAAGCGAACCGCCCCACAAATTCGCGAAACTCAGTTTCGATGGCGCGGAAGACTCGCTCGCTGTAATCCACGGCGTCCATCTTGTTCACCGCCACCACGAAGTTCGGGATGCCCAGCAGCGACGCGATGAAGCCATGCCTGCGCGATTGCTGCAAAACGCCGTTGCGCGCGTCGATCAGGATCACCGCCAGGTCGGCCGTGGATGCGCCGGTGGCCATGTTGCGCGTGTACTGCTCGTGTCCCGGGGTGTCGGCGATGATGAACTTACGCCGCGCGGTTGCAAAGTAGCGGTATGCGACATCGATAGTGATGCCCTGCTCTCGCTCGGCACGCAGACCGTCGGTGAGGAGCGAAAAATCGATGGCGCCTGCCGACCGGTTAACCGAGGCCTTGGTCACCGCTTTGAGCTGATCTTCGTAAACGCTTTGCGAATCGTAAAGCAAACGGCCGATCAGAGTAGACTTGCCATCGTCCACACTGCCCGCGGTGGTAAATCGCAGCAGATCCTTGGCCTGCTCCTGCGCCAGAAAATCTTCAATCTCGAAGGCGACGGGCTTGGCGACTGCGGCCATCAGAAATAGCCCTCCCGCTTCTTGATCTCCATGGAACCGTCCTGATCGTGATCGATCACTCGATTTTCCCGCTCCGATCTTCGGAACGACACCAGCTCTTCGATGATTTTCGGAATCGTGTCGGCGTCGGACCGGATGGCGCCGGTGCAAGGGCTGCATCCGAGCGATCGCATGCGGCAGCGCACGGTTTGCAGCTTTTCGCCCGGCAGCATGGGAATGAACGGCTGCTCCCGCAGGATCAGCGAGTCGCCGCGCACCAGCACCTCGCGCTCCTGGGCGAAATACATCGGGACGATCGGAATGTTTTCAGCGTGGATGTACTGCCAGATGTCCATCTCGGTCCAGTTCGATAACGGGAAGATTCGGAGACTTTCGCCGGGATGAATGCGCGCGTTAAACAGGTTCCACAATTCGGGCCGTTGGTTCTTGGGATCCCACTGCCCCTTTTCGTCTCGAAACGAAAAGATGCGCTCCTTAGCGCGCGATTTTTCTTCATCGCGCCGGGCCCCGCCGATCGCCGCGTCGAAGCCGCCTTGGCGCAGCCCATCACCTTGCCGCAAACCATCGAGAAGCGCCTTGGTCTTCAATAATCCGCAGCAGCGCTGGGTGCCCAGCCGGAACGGATTAGCTCCGTCCTCGATGGCCTCGCTATTGGTATATACGATCAGCTTGGCGCCGATCTCGGCCGTGTAGCGGTCCCGGAACTCGATCATCTCCCGAAATTTGTAAGTCGTATCGATGTGCAGCAGCGGGAACGGAATCGGCGCTGGGTGGAAAGCCTTTTGCGCCAGCCGCAAAAGGACCGAAGAGTCCTTGCCGATGGAGTATAGCATTACGGGGCGCTGGAATTCGGAAGCCACCTCGCGCATGATGTGGATGCTCTCCGCTTCCAACAAACGAAGATGGCCAATCTCGGGCATCATGAGCAGTGTATCAAGCAATCTACCGAATGTCTATTGGGATAGTGGCGTTAGGAGGTAAGTCCTTCACTTCTTACATCTTCCAAGAATTGCGGACCGGCGTTGCGCGGATAACCGAAGTCCCAGAAGGGATCGGCCGGCGTGCTTTCCCACAGGCGTTTGTCTCGATGAATCAGGAGCGCTTCGAAGCGCCGGTCCAGGTCGCTCACTTCCGAATCCAGGCCCAACATGGCGATGATCCCCCGCAAATCGAGGTCGTTGCGGTAGTCCTCTAAGCCGAGTTTGTAGCCATGCTCGGCCTGGGCGACAAATTTGGCCCAACGCTCGATCAATCCGGCGCGCCCGGCGCGAACAATGTGCTCGGGGTAGCCGTTTTCGCGGAGGTAAGCGGCCATTTCTTCGTCAGTCATAGGGACGATTGGCCTGCCTTCGAAAATACCGTTCGCCATTATTGGGAATGAAGAACGTGCGGATGGTTCCGTCTCGATTGTATGCGCCGAAATAGCCGTGGCGCCGATCAAACCGGCTGAACTCGCCGTTGGGACGGCGGGCTTCGAGAATTGGACCTCCGGCGGGCGCATCCCTCAATTGCTGTGCCAAACGCAGGTATTCGGCTTGGCTGATCGCGCCGAACTCCGCGCCGTGCTTCCGATAGTGTTCGTCAAACTGGGCCCGGCTGCGAAAGCCCGGCCCGGAGGCGCACAGCAGAAACGCAAGCAGGAAGAAAGCGAAGAGTCTAGAAGCTCGCTGAGCCACCAGACCATTAGATCATTTCGGCTGCGTCATGCTGAACCAGTTGTTGGAATTGTCCTTCATCAATTCTTCGTAAGTTGCGCGGATGTCGTCCACCTGCAGGACGCCTCCACCAAGCCGGCCCTTTTCCATCAGACCCTCAGCGTCGCCGTCACGTCGGGTAGAATGTTCGGGCATCCACCTTCATTAGAACGAGCTGGAAATCGGGCTGTCCCTTGGGGCTCACGGTCAACCAGCGGAAGCCATTGTCGATGCTCTGATCCATGCGGATCTCGAAGCCCAGCTTGTTCACATAAAAATCGCGGGCTGCGTCCTGGTCGAAAAAGGTAAACGCTGGCGTGAGTACTGTCCCGCCTAATTCTTGACTCGTGCGGTTGGCTTGACCAAGCCCGAGCTGGGGCTCGGGCTGCGGGCGAGGGCGCCCGCCCCACGCGTATTGTCCATTCAGAATCCGGCGAAGAAATGTTGGAAACAAGCGGGCATGTAGAATAGAGGCCAATGTCGTGAAGGATCCCAAGCTTTCGTAACCTGCTTCGAAGCAAATGTCCGTGACCCTGTGATTGCCGGCCAGGCCTCATTGAACCGGGCGGACAAGTAGTCGCGGGAGCGGCACAGGCGGGAATAGTGCGAAATGTCAGGGAATCGCCCACTTGCGCTGGATGGGCAGGCCAAACCGCTGGAGGACGGCTTCGACGTCCTTTTCGCTGAGGCGCGAAGCGTCGTATTCGACCATCAGGCGGTCGAGGGACGGCGCGATTTGCACTCGCTCGATGCCGTAATAGCTATGGACGTCGCCAATTCCCGCAGCATCTTGATCGGTCAAAGTCCGCACGAGATCGTATTGAAGTTGAACCTTCGTCATTCCGAGTCCTCAGGATATCATTTACTCTTCAGCTTCCACTCAATTTGGCGAATCATCCCCAGCCATATTTCGGCGTCGTGCCCGGCCAGAGCGAGACGCCGGACCAGCCGCCGGATCTTGGAGTCGGCGCCTTCGGTATGCACGTAGCCGGATTTTTCCAAAACTTCGGTCAACAAGCGCGTGAGCCGATCGAGTTCCTCAGCCGTCGCCGCCTGGCGTTTGTCAGGGGTGGGCGGCACAGGATTGCGCACCAGTTCGTAGAGACAAACGGCGACCGCCTGTCCGAGATTCATCGATCCCTCGGTCCCGATCCGCAGCAGCCAATGGCAGTAGCTCATATCTTCGTTCGAGAGGCCGAACTTCTCGGAGCCGAAGAGGAGCGCAACCGGCGCGGCCGACAGGCGCTTGCGGAGCACTTTCCCGGCGTACTCCAGCGGCCGTAGCGTGTGCTGCAATTCGCGATGGCCGAGTGAAGTGGTGCCCACCACCAGGCTGCAATCGGCGATCGCGTCGGCGAGTGTCGCGAATTCTTCCGCATCTCGCAGGATCTTGTGGGCGTGTACGGCGGAGCGGGCTTCCTGAAAAGCGACGTGATAGGGATTCACCAGCCGGAGCCGTCCGAACCCGAAGTTGCTCATGGCTCGCGCCGCCGCGCCGATATTGAGCGGGTTCCGCGGAGCGACCAGGACCACGCGCAGGTTGTCGTGAAAATTCGCGGGCTGAGATCTATGTTTCGAGGTACGTGTAGCCGTTGAGGCCCTCTTCGTAAAATTTGAGCAGCCGCCCCGATTCTTCGTAGCCGATTTTGCCCTCGCGCAGCGCCATCTCGACGTCGCGGCGAAACTCCTCGAGCAGCACCTTGGAATTGAACTGGACGTAATCCAGCACTTCCCGCACGGTATCGCCGCGAATCACGGCGTCCAGGATCACGTCGCCGTTTGGCCCCAGGCTCACATGCACGGCATTGGTATCGCCGAAGAGGTTGTGCAGATCGCCCAGGATCTCCTGGTAGGCGCCCACCAGGAACGCGCCTAACAAGTATGGGTCGCCGTTGAAAGGATGCAGCGGCAGTGTGCGTTTTACATCGCGGCGGTCGATGAACTGATCGATCTTGCCATCCGAATCGCAGGAGATGTCGCCCAGCACGCCACTGCGCGTGGGCATTTCGTTCAGCCGGTGGATGGGCATGATGGGGAAGAGCTGTTTCACGGCCCAACTGTCGGGCATGCTCTGAAACAGCGAAAAATTGCAGAAATAGGTATCGGACAGCATCCCGTCCAAACCTTCCAGCTCTTCAGGGAAGTAATCGAGTTCCTTGGCCATGCGATGCACGCGGCGGCAGATGGCCCAGTACAGCGTTTCAGCCTGGCTGCGCTGCTTGAGCGGCAGGTAGCCCAAACTGAACAGGTTGAGCGCCGAGTCCAATGCCTGCTGCGCGTCGTGAAAGCTTTCGAGCAGATTCTTGGAACTGAGCGACCGGTAAGTTTCCTGCAGATCCACGAGGGGCTGCTCGGCGTCCTCCGGCACGGGGGTGAAAGCATCCTCGCCGAAACCGCTCACGCCCAGCACGTTGAAGACCAGCACGCTGTGATAAGCGGCGATGGCCCGCCCGCTTTCGGACACGATGGTGGGATGCGCTACCTCGGCTTCGTCGCAGACGTTCTGGATGTGATAAACGACATCGTTCGCGTATTCCTGCAGCGTGTAGTTGACGCTGGATTCGAAATCGGTCTGCGAACCGTCGTAATCGATGCCCAGACCGCCGCCGACGTCGAGATATTTGAGCCCGGCGCCGGCGCGTTTCAGCTCCACGTAAATGCGCGCGCCCTCCATCACCGCGGCCTTGATCTGCCGGATGTTGGTGATCTGGCTGCCGAGGTGGAAGTGCAAAAGTTCCAGGCAATCTTCCATGCCGGCGGCCTTCATTTGGTCGAGCGCTTGCAGGGCCTCACTGACCGTCAGGCCGAATTTGGACCGATAACCGCCGGAAGATTTCCAGCGTCCCGACCCTTTGCTCGCCAGCTTCAGCCGCAGGCCGATGGTGGGTCGCACGCCGACGCGTTGGGAGTGCTTCAGGATCAGATCGAGTTCCGTGTATTTTTCGACCACCGGGATGATTTGCCGGCCGATTTTTTTCGCCAGCATCACCATCTCGATGTACTCGTCGTCTTTAAAGCCGTTGCAGATGATGGGTGTTTCGTTGTCGGCCACCGCCAGAACCGCGAGCAGTTCGGGCTTGGAGCCGGCTTCCAGACCAAAATGATAAGGCCGGCCGAAGTGGAAGACTTCTTCCACCACTTGCCGCTGCTGATTCACCTTGATGGGATACACGCAGCGGTAGTCGCCTTTGTAATTATGCTCGGCGATGGCGCTCTGGAAGGCCTGGTACATGTCGCCCAGACGATGCTTGAGAATATCGGCAAAGCGAATCAGAATGGGCAGGCCGATGCCGCGCAGCTCGAGCTTTTCCATCAGCTCACGCAGATCGATGCCGCGCGCCGGCTCTTTGCTGGGATGCACCCACAGATGCCCGTTGGAGCCGACGGAAAAATAGCCTTTGCCCCAACTGGCGACGTCGTAGAGCTCGCTGGCGTCGGTGACGGTCCACCGCTCGGTTGGTTCGAAAACGGTGGCTTCACTGAGTTTCAATTCGCGGTTACCTCCAGGGACAAGCCCAGCTTTTAGGCGCTAAAGTTCAGTGTCCTGCGAATTGGCGTCCAGGGCAAGTAAATTTTTGGCAGGCGAGCGAGTGTGAAGGTTCGGTTACGAAGGGTGCTGCCCGGTGCTGCCGTTTCCGTGGCGTTCGTACCATCGCTGGACGATGTCGATTAGAGCATCAACCTTTTCGGCAACAACCTGCGTTTTCTCCGCGAGCTTAACGTTTTCTTCCGCAAGCTTCTGTATCGCTGTTTCGGCACGTTCCATGCGATCGTTCATCAGCACCTGGGCCGTTAGCAGGTGGCGCTGGCTATTCGCGAGCTGACTCAGGGTAGACTCAACCTGATCGAACCGCTCGTCGGGATTGGATGGGGGGTTCACGTAATCCTAATTGTACTCCTGCCCCTGAACGCAGCCCGTCTTTGTGCGCCACCAACTCCGCCAGGGTGAACAAGTCCCGGCCCGCATCCCGGTAGCCCCCTGCTGACGGTCCAGCAGACAGTTACCGCCCAGCACCCGCATCCCAGCGTCCAGCCGCGCTGATGATCGGAGAGTATGCTAATTTCCAACCAGGTACTGCTCGACGAACTCGGCCGTCGCGGCGGCCAAAAAGTCGCGATTCTTCTTTTTCGCGAATCCATGCCCCTCGTCTTCGGCCACCAGCCACCAGACCGGGACATTATTCTTCCGCAGCGCCTCAGTCATCTGCTGGCCTTCGGTCCAGGGCACACGAGGATCGTTGCGGCCGGCCACGACGAACATCGGCTTCGTGATCTTGGCTGCGTTGTTCAAGGGCGAAATGGTCTCGAAGAAATCGCGCATCTTGGGATCGCGCTCGTCGCCGTATTCCACGCGCCGCAGGTCGCGCCGATAAGCCTCGGTGTGCTCCAGGAACGTGCGGAAATTGCTGATGCCCACCTGCTCCACGGCGCAGCGTACACGGTCGCTGTAGTGCGTCATCACAGCCAGCGTCATATAGCCGCCATAGCTGCCGCCAGTGACCATGATCCGGCTCGAATCCAGGTTCGGCTGAGTCTTGATCCAATCCAGCAGCGCGCCGATGTCCTTCACCGAATCTTCGCGCTTGGCTCCATTGTCGAGATTCAGATAGGTCTTTCCATACCCGGTGGATCCGCGAACGTTGGGATAGATCACGACGACCCCGAGATCGCTTATGTAGTAATTGGTCGCGCCCATATAGCCCGGCCGCGATTGTCCTTCCGGACCACCGTGAATATTGACGATCACCGGCCGCGGGCCCGTAAAACGCGCGGCAGCGGGATACATAAAGCCGGAAATACTGCGGCCATCGAACGATTTCCAATGAATGAGCTGCGCGCTCGAGAACGTGCCGGCATCCAGGCCGCCGGTTTCGCTGTAGGTCCAGCGGGTCACCTGGTGGTCGTCCAAATCCGCCGAATACGCATCGCCCGGACTATGCGCCGAAGACACGCTGAAGGCGACCTCGTGTCCGGTATCGCGCCATCGCAAGCCATCGATAACGCCTTCGGGCATGGAAGGCAGAGCGGTTTCCTTGCGCGAAGCTGTATCCCACACATGCAGCTTACTGAAGCCGTCTTCATTGGCCAGAAATGCCACGTAGCGGCCGTCCCGGGAGACGGCAAGATCGTCCACGTCCCACCGAAGATCGGGACCGAGCGCGGTCACCTTCTTCGAGGCGGGATCGATGTACACAACCTGCGTGGTGTCGCGGCCCGCATTCGATATCGCGTAAACCCCTGGCCCGTTATTCGCGAACCGGGGATTGTACCAACCGGCCTCGGCCGAATCCGGACCCAGCTTCTGCTTCTGGCCGCTGGCGACATCCAGCAAATAGACTTCGCCGACCACGGCCGAATGTTCCAGCGTCAGGAGAATCTGCTTGCCGTCGGCGGACCAATCGCCGATCTGCCACCCCGGTTCGCCGGTCTGCAGCAGAATGCGCGCCGATGCGGGATCGTGAGGATCCTCGATCCAAATATCGCCGTTCTGCCCGTCGCGCGCGGTGGAGGCGAAGGCGATGTACTTGCCATCGCGCGACCAAATCGGCCCGGTGTTCCGCGTCCGGCCGCCTTTGGTCAGCAGCGTGATTTTGCCCGTGCGCAAGTCGTCCAGGAAGAGCTGGTAAAACTCCCCTCCGCCTTCGTCCTTGCGGAAAAGCATCTCACCGCCGTTGGCCGGATTGTAGAGCGCTTCCGTCACCCGGTCCGCGAAAAACGTGAGCTGCTGGCGCGATCCGCCCGGCGTTGCGACACGATGGATTTGCGGCACGTCGCCGAACCGGGTAGCAATCAGGATCTCGCGCTTGGATGGGGCCCAGTCGAGCAGGGCGGCGGTACGGAATTCGGTGTAGCGGTTGATGGAATCGAATACGTCCTGACGAATGGCCGGAAGTCCTTCGGGCTTCAGATTCGCGGGCGTGGGCAGATTGGGACCGGCGGCGAATAGCAGGCCGTCGAGTAGGAGCACGCTGAGCGGGAGGAATCGGCGCATATTAGTCAGATTGTAGCCGCAAGCGGCTATTTCGGCACCCTTATTTCGGTAGCGCGGGAAGCTGCGGAACCTGCGCGTTCGCGGGAAGAATCGGCGTGCGCGCGACGTTCAGCACCATCGCGAGCATCGCGTAATAACCATTGAGCGCGGTAATGCTCACTACACCCCGCTCGCCGAACTTCTGCAACGCCCGGCCATACGTTTGGTCGCTCACGCTCTTGTTGTGATCCAGCTCACTCCAGAAGTCGTAGACAATGTCTTCGTCCTCGGCCATTCCAGGGGGACGGCGCCCCTCCGCGATGGCATTCACGGTCTCCTGCTTCAGGCCTGCTTTCAAGGCGCGCGAATAATGCGCGGTCCACTCGAACTGCTGAGTCCAATCCCGCGCCGCCAGCAGGATTACGAATTCCGTGAGCTTCGGCCCCAGAACGCTTTCGTTACGAAAGTAGGTGGCCATCGCGACTGCCTGTTCGGCCAGCTTCGGCTCGCGTAGTAATGCGACAAAAGGGCCGCCCACTCCGAAGGACCCGCCTTGCATGTCCGCCACCGCCTTCTTTTGCGCGTCCGACAATTTGTCTGCGGGGATCATGGGTAAACGTTCTTGCGCCGCGGCGAGGCCTGCCAGCACGAGCAAATTAGAAAGAATCAGGACCAGTCTCCGCATATGTAGAACCTCACACTCGAAAAGTATCCGCGCGCCACGTCACGATGGCTTTCTTGATGTCCTTCGATTGCATCTTGTCTGCCAGCACCTTGGCGACCAGTGCGGGCAACTCGCCATCGGAGGCGAAACGCAGCGCGATCAATTGCGATTCGGTCAGGTCGTCGATATGGGGCCTCAGATCCGCGGACAACAAAGCCTGCAGCCGCAGTCGTTCTTCCAATCGGATCAGCCTGTCCTGCGCCCGCAGCGGATTCAGACGAATCAAGAAAACGGCTAGGAAGAACAGTGCGCCCATCAGCAACAGAATCCAGGCTTCCAATTGCCGATAATGCCGCACCACGTTGACGACGGTTAGAACCAGCAACACCGCCGAACCGGGGGCCAGAACGAAGTGAAACGGCGGATGGAGCCGCGCGTGATTGGCGTAAGTCTGCGGCGTCTTTTCAGCCATGGTCCCTCCTTGAGGAACAAGCTCAACGAGCGTGTTTCTTTGACTTTGCTTTGTATCGCTTTGTATCATCATACTTCCTGCACGGTTGCATGCAGGAATGTTCTCGACCGTAATCATGGGTAAGCAGTAAGGAGAAGGTAGCGATGAAGCTTCCATCGAAACGATTCTTGATGTATAGCAGTGCGGTGGCATTACTGGGCGCCACGGCGCCCTTCGGAGGCGTCGCCTTCGCGCAGGCTAAACCTCAGATGGCCGACGACGTTTTCAAAAATATCAAGGTATTAAAAGGCCTTACCGTCGACGAGTTCATGGGAACCATGGGCCTGTTTTCGGCCGCCCTGAACGTGTGCTGCGGAGATTGCCACGTTGGCGCCGGAGGCTCCAATCCGCAGTGGGAAAAAGATCCGCCGCGAAAACTTGTCGCCCGCCGGATGGTGGAAGTGATGAATAAGATCAATAAGGAGAGCTTCGGCGGCCGCCAGGTGGTGACGTGCTGGACCTGTCACCGCGGCGGTACCCCTCCCGCCACCACGCCCTCCATCGACGCAATCTACAGCGACCCGGTGCCGATGTATCCCGACATCCTCCCGCAGGCTTCCGCGGGCGCCGTGGTCCCTTCCGCGGATGTAATTTTCGACAAATACGTCACAGCGCTCGGCGGCGCCGAGGCCTTATCAAAGCTCACCAGCTATGCCGGCACGGGAACCAGCACCACCTTTGGGGCGGATCAGGTAAACAAGGCCGAAATCTTCGCGAAAGCGCCGGATAAGTACGTCACCATCGTCCACCAGCGGGAAGGGGACATGATCCGAACGTACGACGGCCACGATGCGTGGGTAGTGTTGCCGCTCACTGTGACCGGGGAATACCAACTGACTGGGAGCGCGGCCGAAGGCGGCAAACTGGACGGTGAACTGGCTTTTCCGGGGAACATTAAGCGATTTTTTAATACCTGGCGAGTGAGCTATCCAGCCAACATTGATGGTCACGACGTCAACGTTGTACAAGGAAGCGGCCCGCTCGGTTTCATCGCAACGTTTTATTTCGACAAGCAGACCAACCTATTGACGCGCATGGTTCGGTACGCGAACTCAGCGGTGGGCCGCGTTCCCACGCAGATCGATTTCGCCGATTATCGTCCGGTGGCGGGCGTGATGATGCCGTTCAAGCGAACCTATGGATGGGTGAGCGGCCGCGAGGAGTACACGCTGACCGACATCAAGGCGAACGTTCCGGTTGACGACTCGAAGTTCGTCAAACCGCCGCCGCCACCTGCACCGCCAAAATAACGCTACTGAGCCGTGACCGCGAGGGAGCGGTTTCTGGAGGAGCGGTTTCTGGAGAAGCGCTTGAATTCATTGCCCCAAATGTGGTAGGGTAACGTCTTTGGGATACGGGTTTTGGGGCGTGCTGTAGCTAGCGGGGGCGCGCCTTCTCGCAGTCTGAAGTTCCCTTCTTAAAACATAATGGAATCGACGTTACACGCCCTGGGTCAACTACTGCTAAAAGCGATCCCGACGCTTTTTCTTTTGTTGGTCGTTCATTTCTATTTGAAGCGGATGTTCTTCCGTCCCATGGCGGATGTGCTGGCCAAGCGGCGCGCTGCCACCGACGGTTTGCGCGAATCCGCCGAAGCGATGCGCGCCAAAGCGGGCGAACAAACCAAGGCGATCGAAGACCAATTGCGCCAGGCGCGCGAAGCCATTTATCGGGAACAGGAAGAGGCGCGCCGTGGCTGGCTCAGCGATCAGGGCGCCCATTTAGAAGCATCCCGGCAGCAGTCCCGTGAGCTGATCCAACAGGCCAAGCACGATTTGGACGACGAAGCCGCCGTCGCCAAGAACCAGTTGGCTGACACTGTGGACTCGCTGGCCGATCAGATCGCGAATGCGTTGCTCGAAAGGACGTCCGCCCGATGATCGCTCGCCGCGCAACGTTCGTCCTGGCATTGGGCCTGGCTTTCGCATCTTACGCGTTGCCGCAGGAATCGCCAACGCAGGCGCACATCAATGAAGCCGGGCAAGGCGATCCTTGGATTTGGTGGAAGTGGGCCAATTTCGCGATTCTCGCCGCCGGGCTCGGATACCTAATCTTCAAGAACGTGCCGCCGCTGTTTCGCAAGCAGTCCGATGAGATCCAAAACGCACTGGCCGAGGCCGCCAGGATTAAGCAGGAGGCTGCGGCCTATGCAGCGGGCGTCGAAGCGCGGCTGGCCAATTTACAGCGCGAAATCGAGGATCTGCGTAAAACCGCCCATGCCGAGATGGCCGCCGAAAGCGAGCGGGTGCTGCGCGAGACCGAACATCATTTGCTAAAAATCCGGAAGCAGTCCGTGCAGGAGGTCGCGCTGATGACGCGCGGCGCCAAAGACGGGCTGCGGAAGTACGCGGCTGAACTGGCCATCGGCCTGGCGGAGCAGCGCATTCGCGCGCGCATGAAACCGGAGACGCAGGAAAAACTGGTAAACGGATTCCTTCAAGACTTGCAGCGCGTTCCACCGCAGGCGGCAAACTGATTTATGGCCTCCGCCGTCGCTAACCGATACGCTCGAGCCCTGGTCGACATTGTCATGGCGCCCGGTTCGCCGCTCAAGCCGGAAGACGCCGTCAGGCAACTGGCCGCGGCCGAGGCGCTAATTGATGAATCGCCCGAATTGCGCACGGCGCTGCTGACGCCCGCCATTCAAAATTCGCGCAAGCGGGCCGTCATGGCCAAGCTTTTGGAGAGAATCGGTGGATCGCCTCTGATCAGGAACTTCATCTATGTGGTGATCGATCACCGGCGCATCGGTATCATCGGCGAGATTCGTGAAGCCTTCGAACTGCACCTGGACGAACGCCTCGGCTTTGTACGCGCGGAGGTATCTTCGGCGGCGCCGCTGAACGCGCGCATGAGCGCCGGGCTGGAATCGGAGCTCTCGAAACTCACCGGCAAGCGCATGCGTTTGCGATTTGACGTGGATCCGGCACTGCTGGGCGGGGTGGTGGCGCGCATTGGTTCCACGGTGTACGACGGGTCGGTTCGCGGGGAATTGCGGGAGTTGGGAAAAAAATTGGCCGGACATTTTGAATAAGGCCTCGGAACAGCGCTTCTGAAGAGGCCGGCCGAATAGGGGATGGAATTGATTTATGGCTCAGATCCAAGCTGATGAAATCGCGCGTCTGTTGCGCGTTGAAATTGAGCACTACGACCAGGCTGTCAGTGTTTCCGAAACCGGATCGGTGATCTCGGTGGGCGACGGAATCGCACGTGTTTACGGCCTCGAAAACGTGATGTCCGGCGAGATGGTGGAGTTCCCGCACGGCGTCACCGGTATCGCTCTCAACCTGGAAGAAGATCAGGTGGGAACCGTGCTCCTGGGCGAATATCAGGAAATCAAGGAAGGCGACGAAGTCCGCCGCACCGGCAAAATCATGTCCGTCCCGGTGGGCGAAGCGTTGGTCGGCCGCGTGGTGGATGCCCTCGGCCGGCCTATCGATGGCAAAGGGCCCATCGCCACCAGCCAGACGCGCCCGGTGGAAGCCATTGCTCCCGGCGTGGTGGACCGCCGTTCGGTGAAAGAGCCCCTGCAAACCGGCGTCAAGGCCATCGACTCCATGATTCCGATCGGACGCGGCCAGCGCGAGTTGATCATCGGCGACCGCCAGACCGGCAAGACCGCGGTGGCGCTGGACACCATCATCAATCAGAAGGGCGGCGACGTCATTTGCATCTACGTCGCGATCGGCCAGAAACGCTCTACCGTGGCGCAGGTGGTGAAGACGCTGGAAGACTTCGGCGCTATGGACTACACCATCGTGGTCGCGGCCACCGCCTCCGATCCGGCGCCCATGCAGTACATCGCCCCGTACTCCGGCTGCGCAATGGGCGAGTTTTTCCGCGACACCAAGCGCCATGCGCTGTGCATCTACGACGATCTTTCCAAACACGCCGCGGCTTATCGCGAAATTTCGCTGCTGCTGCGCCGTCCGCCGGGACGCGAAGCTTATCCCGGCGATGTGTTCTATCTTCACAGCCGATTGCTGGAGCGCGCGGCCAAGCTGAACGAGGAGAAGGGCAGTGGATCGCTCACCGCTCTACCCATCATTGAAACTCAAGCCGGAGACATCTCGGCTTACATTCCGACCAATGTGATTTCCATCACCGACGGCCAGATCTTCCTGCTGGCCGATCTGTTCAATTCCGACGTTCGCCCCGCCATCGATGTCGGCCTCTCGGTGAGCCGCGTGGGGGGCAGCGCGCAAATCAAGGCCATGCGGCAAGTGGCCGGCTCCTTGCGCTTGGATCTGGCGCAGTATCGCGAACTGGCGGCCTTCGCGCTGTTCGGTTCCGAGCTGGACAAGGCGTCGCAACAGCAGTTGGGCCGCGGTAAACGGCTGGTGGAAATTTTGAAACAGCCGCAATATAAGCCGGTGCCGGTGGAAAAGCAGGTTGTGATCATCTACGCGGGTACCAGCGGCATGCTGGACGATCTGGCGGTAGAGCAGATCCGCCCGTTTGAAGCGGAGTTGAATCGTTTTCTGGATACTTCGCAAACCGCACTGCTGCAGGAGATCCGCGAAAAGAAAACCCTGGACGATCAGGTAAAGGCCAAACTGAACACAGTGCTGAAGGAATTCAAGGACCGCTTCGTTTCCCAGCACAAAGAAGCCCTCGTCACGGCCTAGCCCATGCCCAGCCTGATCGACTTACGCCGGCGCATTCGCTCGGTGAAAAATACGCAGCAGATCACCAAGGCCATGAAAGTGGTCTCGGCGGCCAAGCTGCGCCGCGCCCAGGATCGCGTGATTGCCGCGCGGCCCTACGCGCAAATCATCCAGCGCATGCTGGCGAATGTGGCGCAAGCCGCGGCCGAACAGCACGCCGACGAAGAAATCGAGTTGCTCTCCCGGCGGCCGGAGAAGCGGATTTTGTTTCTGATCGTCACGGCCGATCGCGGCTTGGCCGGCGCTTTCAACTCGAACGTGATCCGCAGCGCGCAGAAGTTTATCGCCGAGCACCGTGAGGCCGAAATCCACTTGGAACTGATCGGCCGCAAGGGCCGCGAATTTTTCAAGCGGCGGCATTCCAAGATCAGCGGCGAATACACGACCCTTTTTCAGAAGGCCCCGCGCTATGAAGATGCGCTGGAAATTGCGCGCAAGGTGATTGAGATGTTTCAGAAGGCCGAGATCGACGCGGTCTATCTGGTCGGCAACAACTTCAAGAGCATGATGTCTTCGCTATTGGTCACCACGCGCCTGCTGCCGGTGGAACTTCCCGAGAAGCAGGAACAGATCGACTATATCTATGAACAGCCGCCCGGTGAGCTGTTGGCGGCGCTGCTGCCGCGCTACATCGAATCGCAGATCTATCGCGCCATGCTGGAGTCCGACGCGGCTCAACACGCGGCCCGCATGACCGCCATGGAAGCAGCCAGCACCAACGCGTCCGATGTCATCAGCGCGCTAACCCTGAAAATGAACCGCGTGCGGCAAGCCAGTATTACCAGAGAGATCATCGAAATTGTGAGCGGGGCTTCAGCACTCGATTAAAGCCGCCGTTTTGAACTAAAGAGGCATTCATGTCAACCACAACAGCTCAGGTCGAAGGCAAGGTCATCCAGATTTCCGGGCCGGCCATCGACATTCAGTTTCCCGAACACCAGATTCCCGTCATCAACACGGCCATCCACATCACCAGCGAGGGCTTCGACACCAGCGTCCCCATCGACGTGATGGTGGAAGTGGCCCAACACATCGGCGAAGGCCGCGTGCGCACCATCGCGCTGCAACCCACCGATGGCATGGTCCGCGGCATGAAGGCCGTCAGCCTGGGCCATGGCGTTGAAGTACCCGTTGGCAACGAGACCCTGGGGCGCGTGATGAACGTCATCGGCGAGCCTGTGGACAACATGGGTCCGGTTAACACCGCGCAGAGGTGGCCCATCCATCGGCAGGCGCCTGCTTTCGACGAACAGGCCACCGAGCTGCAAATGTTCGAGAGCGGCATCAAGGTGATCGATCTTCTGGAGCCCTATCTGCGCGGCGGTAAAATCGGATTGTTTGGCGGCGCGGGCGTGGGCAAGACGGTCGTCATCATGGAGCTGATCAACAACATCGCTCTAAAACATGGCGGCGTTTCGGTGTTTTCGGGCGTTGGCGAGCGCACGCGCGAAGGAAACGACCTGTGGATGGAAATGCAGGAATCGGGCGTCCTGGATCCGCATGACTTCACCAAGTCCAAGGTGGCGCTCATCTATGGACAAATGACGGAGCCGCCCGGCGCGCGCCTGCGCGTGGGTCTTACAGGCCTCACCGTCGCCGAGTATTTCCGCGACGAAGGCGGCCAGGACGTGCTGCTGTTCATCGACAATATTTTCCGCTTCACGCAGGCCGGTTCGGAAGTCTCGGCGCTGCTGGGACGCATGCCATCGGCGGTGGGCTATCAGCCCAACCTGGCTACCGAAATGGGCGAGTTGCAGGAGCGCATCACGTCCACCAAGAAGGGCTCCATCACGTCGGTGCAGGCCATTTATGTGCCCGCCGACGACTATACCGATCCCGCGCCGGCCACCACCTTCGCTCACCTGGACGCTACCACCAACCTGACGCGCAGCCTGGTGGAGCAGGGCATCTATCCGGCCGTCGATCCGCTGGCCTCCAGCTCCCGAATTCTCGATCCGCGTATCGTTGGCGAGGAGCACTACAACGTTGCGCAACAAGTGAAGCAAATTCTGCAGCGCTATAAGGACCTGCAGGACATCATCGCGATTCTCGGCATCGACGAACTGTCAGACGACGACAAGCAAACCGTGGCGCGGGCCCGCAAAATCCAGAAGTTTCTTTCACAGCCTTTCCATGTGGCCGAGCAGTTCACCGGCATCAAGGGCAAGTATGTGTCCCTGGCCGATACGGTTCGCAGCTTCAAGGAAGTGGTGGAAGGCAAGCACGACGATCTGCCCGAGCAGGCGTTCTACATGCAAGGCGACATCGAAGACGTGAAGAAGCGAGCCGAAGAACTGAAGAAGGCTTAGCCGATGGCCGACACGTTCGATATCGAGATCGCCACACCCGAGCGGCTGCTCGCGCGGGAGAAGGCGGTTCGCTCGCAGATTCCCGCCAAGGACGGCTATATCGGCGTACTGCCGGATCACGCGGCTCTGCTTTCCGAGCTCGGGATCGGCGCTCTCACTTACACCACGCCCGAAGATCATCGTTTCAGCATCGCCATTTGCGGCGGTTTCCTCGAGATCCACAACAACGTCGTCCGGGTGCTGACCGATGTAGCCGAGCGAGGCCAAGAGATCGACGTAACGCAGGCCGAGAAGGATTTGAAGCATGCTCAGGACGCCATGGTCAATTCCGCGCTGGGCATCGACATTGCGTCGGCTCTCATCGCCGCCCGCCACGCGCAAGCCCGCATCGACGCGGCTCGCAAGGCAGCCAGCAAGGAAGAATAGGCCTCTCGTTTGGATAGAATGGTAGTGCTGAATGTTTCGCGCTATCTTCTACCTTCTTCTCACGGTGGTCGTCATTACCGTGCTGAAGAACATTGTCGGGATCGTCCTCAGAGGAGTGTCCGAGGCGATGAAGCCCGGTTCCAGCGCACCAGGCCCGTCGTCGCGTCCCGCTAACCAAGTGCCGCTTACTGGCGAGCTAAAGAAAGATCCGGTCTGTGGAACCTACATCGCCGCGGCCACTTCGATTCAGGAGAAGGTGGGGGGACAAACCTTCCATTTCTGCTCTCCGGAGTGCCGCGATAAGTACGTTGCTTCGCTGGCTCGCTAGCAAGCTGACGGAACCGCGCGCGTCAGCAAGCGGTCTCTGGCGAAAACCGCTTCCTCGCGGTGGCGGCTCGGTACTGTGTCGCTTTGTCTTCGCGGTGGCTGGCGCTCCCGCGATTGCGCAGCCGGTTTTCTACAAAGACATTCTTCCGATTCTCCAAACGCATTGCCAGGAGTGTCACCGTCCAGGCGAAATCGCGCCCATGCCTTTTCTCACCTATGCCGAAACGCGCCCGTGGGCCAAGGCCATTCGCGAACAGGCGATCGCGCGCAAAATGCCGCCCTGGTTCGCGGATCCGAGCTTTGGACACTTCGCCAATGACCGCTCGCTCTCGCAAGCCGAGATCGATACACTCGCGGCTTGGGTGAACGCCGGCGCACCCGCCGGCGATTCGCAGCAGGCGCCTCCACCGCGGCAATGGCCGCAAGGCTGGAACATTGGAACGCCCGATGAAGTGTTTGAAATGCCGAGCGCCTTCCACGTTCCGGCGGCGGGCGCTGTCGACTATCAGTATCTGATTATTCCCACGCACTTCAGCGAAGACCGCTGGATCCAAAAAGTGGAGGTGCGGCCGAGCAATCGCTCCACGGTCCACCACGCGGTTGTGTATATTCGCGAGCCGGGGTCCAAATGGTTGGAAGGGGAACGGCCCCAGATTCCGTTCTCCGTGCCCATTGCAAAAGGCTTCACCACCAGCGACATCCTCATGGTCTACACGCCGGGAAATTCGTTTGACTACTGGAATCCCGGTATTGCGAAGCGAATCAAAGCTGGGTCCGATCTGGTGCTCCAGATGCATTACACGGCGAACGGCCAAGCCACGGAGGACCGCACGCGCATCGGTATCGTGTTCGCGAAGGAATCACCCAAGCAGGCCGTGCTCTCGCTCCAGATGAGTAACGATCGCTTTGTAATTCCGCCGGGCGATTCCAACTATCGCGTGCAGGTCTCCGGCACTCTGCCCAACGACGCGCTGCTCATCGGCATGTTCCCCCACATGCACCTGCGCGGCAAAGGATTCGAGTATCTGATCACCGGACCCAATGGGCACGTGGAGACGCTGCTCAAAGTAAATCACTACGACTTTCAATGGCAGCTCAACTACCGGCTCGCCCAGCCGAGGCTCATCAAAGCGGGCACGCATCTCACCTGGGTTGGCTACTTCGACAACTCGCCGAACAACGCCGGCAATCCCGATCCCACGGCGGAGGTTCGTTATGGCGAACAGAGCTGGCAGGAGATGATGATCGGCTTCTTCGATGTCGTAGTAGATGCAAACGTCGACAAGTCGAAGTTCTTCGAACGTAAACAAACTCCAGCCGCTATCACGGTTAGCAAATAAATAATGACAAAAAAGCTTGTCGTTGCTCGACCTGGGCAGTACACTGAAACTTCGACGCTTTATGTGGGGAAAACAAAACGAAGGACAAATGATTCAGAGCCCTCCAGCTCAACCCGTGCAGCCAGCACCAGTTCCAGCACCCGCTGCTGCACCGGCCATCAGTCAACCACGTCAGGCGCCGGCGCCTGTTCCAACTCCAACCGTGTTTGGAAAGTCCATGAAAATCATCGGCGAGGTTACCAGCGATGAAGAGCTTTATCTGGACGGCGATCTGGATGGCAAGCTGAACCTCAGCAACCGCTTGACGGTAGGGCCGAACAGCAAAGTGAACGCGAACATCAAGGCCCAGGAAATCATCGTCTTTGGCACCATCAAGGGGAATGTCGAATCGGAGAGCCGCGTTTCGCTGCGAACGGGGGCTTCGATTGTCGGCGATATCAAGACCGCAGGCATCGTGATCGAAGACGGAGCCTATTTCAAAGGCGGCATCGATATCTCCAAGGGTGGAGAGAGCAAATCGGCGCCGAAAGCGCAGAGTGCCTCCGCAGGCCAAAAACGCTAGCGAGCGTTTGCAACGAATTCCTGTTGTTTGCGTCTAACTAATTGAGGCCGCACCCTCAGCGATGAGGAACATGTGACCAAGAATGAGGCGCTCGTTGGAAGGCGAGCGCCTCTGTTAGTTTCCAGCCCCCTTGGTTCCCGCCACGTTTCGCGCCTTGTTCTCGATGCGCTTGCGCACCGCGCGCTCGGGCTTCAGTTCCAGCGCCGACTGATAAGCCGCTCGGGCTTCGGCCGTGTGCTGCCGGGCCGCTTCCAGATCGCCGATGCGCTCGAACAATGCCGGATCTTGCGAATCCTGCTTGGTCACTTGCCGAAGCTGATCGAGCGCGCCGTCGCGATCGTTGGTCTTGGCGAGAATATCCGCCAGCGCGATGCGCGCCGCCACGTAATCGGGCTTGGCTTCGAGTACCTTGCGGTATTCTTCCAGGGCCGCTGGATTATCGCCTTGCGCGGCCAGCGCTTCGGCCAGGCTGAGACGCGACGGCAAATAGTCCGGCGATTGAATCAGGTTCTGGCGCCAAAGATCGATGGCTTCGGCCTCACGGCCCTTCTGGTCCGCCAGCAACAGCGCCAGGTTATGACGCGCGGGCAGCAAACCTGGATCCTTCTGCAAGGCTTCAAGGTAGAGCTGCTCGGCGTCGGCTCGCTTGCCTTCCGATGCTTTCAACGTGCCGAGGGCATTGTAAGGTTCCGCCGAATTGGGCGCGAGCATCTCCGCTTTCGTATACGCAGTCTCGGCGTCTTTGCGTCGATTTAAGCGCTGATACACCAGACCCAGGTTGTAGGGCAAATAGCTGTACTGCGGCGTCAGCCGGATCGCTTCTTGATACGCGCGGATGGCCGACTTATAATCGCCGGTCTCGACGTAGGCCAACGCCACGTTGTGCAGTGGATAGGACCAGTGCTGCGCGCGGCGGACCGCATCGCGAAAAGCGGGAATGGCTTTCTCGTACTGCGCTTCTTCGAGATAGGCGATGCCGAGCGCGTTGAATCCGTACGCGCCGGCCGGATCGATGCGAACCGCCTCCTCCAGCAGATTAGCGGCTTCCGGGAATTTCTTGTCGAACAGCAGCGCGCGGCCCTGGAAGAAATCCTGGCGGCCTTCCAGGAACAGCGACTCCTGGGTCAACGTACGCGCAGCGTCCATATAACGCGCGCCACCCTGGAATTCGTCGCGAGTTTGCGGCCTCTCATCACCCGCCAGATAGCGCAGCAAAACTTCTTGAGCCTTGTTTTCCAACGCGACCCTAAGCTGGTTCTGGCGCTCTTGATATTGCTCTGGCGCGACTACCGCCTTCAGATCCCGTAGAGCCGTGAAGGCGTTATTGGGATCGGTGGGCAGGATACGGCCCGCGTCGACCGCCGACGTGAAGCGATCGACGGTAGCTTGCGCTTGTAGGGCGGCCGGGATCTGACCTTGCGGCGCGCCCGCCAGATACAGCGGCCCGCCGTTGCGAGCGTCCAGGATGACGCGCCAATCCGCCATGTCGATGCCCTTCTTCTTGGTATCCGACAGCCGCATCATGTTGTCGTAAGTGCCGAATTCACGGGGATGCTGCTTGTTCATGGTGGCCATGGGCACCTGCTCGCTGACATATTTGATCAGCTCGTCGGCGTCCACTACGCCGTCATGGTTGGCGTCAGCCGCACCCTCCAGTCCCTTGATCACGAAATAACTAAAAACACCGTGTCCGCCGCCGAACTCTGGCCCTTCAAGCGAAACTTCGCGCGGGCGGCTGGCAAGCAATCCAAAAAGATCGCCTTGGATATCGCCGAGCATCTGCACGCTGGAGGCGACGGTGGTGTTGTGGATGGTCCCAATGGTTCCGGCCTTGCAGACGTCGACGAACAACAGGACGCGGCCAACCCGGCTGAGCTGCTCTTCGAACAGCGATTGCAGTTCGTCCATGCCGAGCGCGGTGCTCTTGAGATCTTGCGGATCGGAATCGTAAGTGAGAATGAACGCGCCTTTGCTGCCCGGCACTTCCACGGTGCCGTGCCCGGCAATCAGGATGATCACTGTGTCGTTTTTGCCTGCGCGGCGCTTGAGGAAATCCTGGAAGCCGTTCCGCACCGCGGCGGTGGTCGCCTTCTCGTCGGTCAGCAGCATGACGTTGCCGCTCGGAACGCTGCCCCCTAGCGGACTTTCCACCAAGCTGCTGAACACGCTGGCATCCGCGTTGGCGAACTGTAACGCCAACTCAGGCTTGGCATACTTGGAAATACCAACCAGCAGCGCAAAGGTCTGGCCGCCGGGCTGCGCCGAGGCGGTGGCGGCGGAGGCTTGATCGGCGAGCGCCTGACCCAGATCGAAGATCTCGCTCTTCACCCACACCGCGTCCGGCCAAATCTGGCGCAGCTTGTCGTACGAGTCGAGCGCGTTGGCAAGCAGCTTGTGATTCTCAAAGAGCGTGGCTTCGGCGACAAGAGCCGACGGATCCTTTGGACTCGCCCCGAGCACCGTTTCATACGGCGCGATTTCGGCTTGCACATCGGCGGGAAGTTTGTCGTGCGGCGTGGGTGGGACCTCGGGCTTATCCAAACCCCGCGTCATGCTGACGCCGTAGTGCTGCTGGCTGGCAGCGGCCACCCGCAATGTTTGAGGCAAAGTGCACGCGCGCGCCGGCGTCTCGGTGATCTTGCCCGATCGCACCTTGGGAGCTTTGGTTTCGAAGCGGACCTCGCCGGATGCAGTCAGGGTGTCCAGCACTTTGCCGGGACAAAACAGGAACGACGCCGGACCGCCTTCCGTTCTTAGCCCGTCGCCTGAGAACAGCAAATCGCCTGGCCGGGCATCCAACGGCGTTTCCGTGTCGGCGCGAAGCAGCTTGCTGCCGGTTGCCGAGAGAACCAGGCCGACAGGCTCCTCTTTTGCAACATCCGCGAAGGCGGCGCTCGCCAGCACTAAGAGGATCGTGGCGCACGCACTGAGGCTGAGGAAAAACGCACACTTTGTTTCGCTCCCTATGGTCGCGGCTCCGTAAGGGGCTGTGAAAGGAAGCGGTATTACGCTACGCATTGACCACGGCCTTCGCCACCAGCGACGTCACCGTGTACAAGTCGATGGGCAAGGCCTTGCCTCGCACCGGCGCCTGCCCCAGGTGCGACGTTTCCACTAAATTCCCCAGTCTCCCCTGCGTTATTCCCGTCATTAACAGCTTCGTATGATGCTCCTTGTTCAAACTCTCGAGCCTGGACGCCAGGTTCACGGTGTCACCCAACACCGTATACTCCATTTTATCCGCTGAACCGACGTTGCCCACCACCACGACGCCGGTGTGGATGCCAGCCCCGGTCTCAAAGCGGCTGCGAGCCGTCACCATGCGCGTGGCGCAACGAACCGCCCGAAGCGCATGATCGCCCGGCTGGGCGCCCTCATCGTCATCGGAAAATACGGCCAGAATACCGTCCCCAATGAACTTATTGACGTGACCGTGGTACGCCACGATGATACCCACCATGGTCGCCATGTATTCGTTCAGAAGCTGCACCACCACTTCAGGTCCTTGTTCTTCTGAAGCCTGCTCGGTAAATGCGGTGAAGCCCCGGATGTCGGTGAACAGAATGGTCACTTCCATTCGCTTCCCCGACAGGCCAATGGCATCGGATTCTTCCAGCGACGAAGCCACCTGTTTGCCGACGAACAGCGAAACCGCGCGGTGAAACAGATTGCCGCGGTTTTCTTCGGTAGCCCAGCGATACACCAGGGAAGCGACTAAGGCCAGCGAAATGGCCAGCAGCAACTCGGAGGTGGAGAGGACGAAGCCCTGTTCAAATGATACCTGAGTCGCCACTAAAATAGCGACTACCTCCAGCAACACCAGGCTAACCGCCCGGCTAGCTGCGAACGAGGTGACGGCTAATACCGCAAGCGTGGCGGCCAACAACAGCGCCAGCGCCAGTCCCCAGGGCGGGGCGGGGACGAGATAACTCCGGGTGAGTAAAGTGCGCACGGTGTTGGCATGAATCTCCACGCCCGGCGTCAGCCATTTCGTGCCGCTGAAGAGCGTGACAAACGGCGTGTCGCGGCGGTCGCCGAGTTCGTCGCTACCCACCAGAACGATTTTTCCGTTCACCCATTTCCGGAGCTGATCCATGTTTCCGGCTTTCGCCGCATTCTCGAAATCGACTAGAGAGACGCTGGGGAAGGTACCGGCGGGTCCGGCATAATTGATTGCGATGCTCCGGTCCGCCGCGATGGGGATGGTATGGCCCTGAAAAATGAGCTTGCCGTTCTGCCATTCGGCGTCGCTTCCGGCGAACTTCTCGGCGACGCGCAGGGCGAGCGAGTGGGCGGCCGGCGGATCGTTCGGACCAAGTGGCGGGGGCTCGATCAACTCCTGGCGGCGCACGAAATCGTCCGAATCGGCGGTCAAATTCGCGAACCCGGCCAAGCCCAGCGCCGCCGATAGCATGTTGATAGGTATCCGTTGCGCTTCCGGATTGGTATTGATCTCAGTGGCGTAGGCGCACACCACCGGGATCGGCGAGGTGCTGACAGCTTCGCCGAGTAACCGGTCGTAGTCCGGCTCATATTTTTCCACCGGAATGCCGAAAGCCAGATCCAGACCGATCACCTTAGCGCCCGCTTGTCCAGCGGCCCGGATCACATTGGCGTAGTGCTTGTGCCAAAAGAGCCGCAGTTCGGGAAAGGTGTCGAGGGATTTTTGATCCGCCAGCAGGAGGACGATGTTTGGGATGGCCGGTGGCCGGCTGAAAACATCGCGCGCCACAAAGTGCGCGTCGTAGGCCTTAAGGTTGAGGATTTGAAAGAAGCTGACGCGGCTCAGTAGCGACGCGCCCAGCGCGCTTCCCACCGCCAAAACGGCGCAGAAGGCCCAGTGCCTCCACTTCTTCTTCATGTACCTGCATCTTACTACGACGCAACTGTGGCGCACGCACGAGGGTGTGTGCGCCACAAAGATCCAGCAAAACTACGAGACTCAGCGGATGGGTTTAGAGGCTGTTCGTTAGCGTCAGCGCCGCCACGCGGCCCGCCCCCAACAGCGCGGTTTTGTCGTTCGTAATCACTCGCACCGGAACATCCTTCAGCAGCCCGCTACTTCGACCCTTGGCGGTAAAAGCCTTCATGAAGGTGGTGCTGCTCAGCTTGCGAATGATCTTCGGCGCAATACCGCCTCCCACGTACATGCCGCCCGTGGCCAGCATCTTCAACGCCAGATTGCCGGTTTCGGCGCCGTAAACCGAGACGAAAACATCCAAAGCCTGAACGCAAATGGCGGACGTTCCTTCCAGCGCCGATTTCGAGATCGCGGCGGACGGATCGCCTTGGGCAATCTGGTCGGCCAACCATGCCGGCTCCTCGCCTCGCCCGGTTTCGCGCAGGAACTGATAGATGTTGTGCAGCCCCGGTCCGGAAAGAACACGCTCGTAGCTGACGTGCTCGAAGCGACCCATGAGGTAGCGGAGAAGATCGATTTCCAGATCGGTGCGCGGAGCAAAATCCGAGTGGCCGCCTTCGGAGGGAAACGGATGATAGCCACCGCGGCCGTCGCCGTACAATCCGGCCTCGCCCAGACCGGTGCCGGCGGAAATCAGCGCGCGATTTCCCGCGCCACTCGGGACGCCCGGATTCAGAACCACAAAATCGGAGTCCTCCAGCAGCGCGATCCCGTGCGCGTTGGCAAACAGGTCGTTGATCAACGTGATAGAGGAGACACCCAAATCGGACGCCATCTGGCGCGTGTCCACCACCCAAGGCAGATTGGTGGTTTCCACGCGTCCGTTCACCACCGCGCCCGGCAGTCCGAAACAAGCGGCCTCCACCGCCTGCGGGTGCTCGCCAAGAAACTTGCGAGCGATCTCGGTCAGTCCCGAAAACTCCGGGCTGGAAAAAACCTCCGTCTGAACCGGCTGCAGTCGCTCCGCCGTTCCCTCAAGAAATGCAAGCCGCGTGTGGGTGCCGCCGATGTCGCCCGCCAGGATCATCACTCGTTGCTCCAGCGGCGGTGATCCTTGGTCAGCATCTCGTCGGCCTCGTGCGGTCCCCAGGAACCCGCGGCATAGTTGGGGAAGCGGCGCGGCGGCAAAGCCTCCCAGACATCCAGGATCGGCGCCACCACATGCCAGGCCGCCTCCACCATGTCGGACCGCTGGAACAGCGTCGCGTCGCCCAGCATGCAATCATACAACAGGCGCTCGTAACCGGTTTGCGGCGTGGCGTTGAAGTAATCGGTGTAGTTGAAGTTCATGTCCACATCGCCGATCTGCACCACCGGGCCGGGGATCTTGGCGCCGAAACTGAGCTTGATGCCTTC
>Ga0182024_10001605_pt1 | contig 57905 bp, 53 predicted proteins | sample P32metaG_FD_120480 | JGI IMG/M metagenome (GOLD analysis project Ga0182024, IMG submission 120480) | Permafrost microbial communities from Stordalen Mire, Sweden - P3-2 metaG (Illumina Assembly) | ecosystem: Environmental > Terrestrial > Soil > Wetlands > Permafrost | place: Sweden: Stordalen...
CCAGCCGCAAGGACGACGTGGGCGGCACTGATGCGGCCACCGTCGAGGAGGCGGACGCCCCGCACGCGCCCGCCCGTCACCTCCAGGCCTGCCACGGCGCAATGCTGATGCAGACTGGCCCCGCCACGTCGTGCCGCTGCGGCGAACGCCAGGGCCGTCTGATGCCCATCGCCGTACCCGCCGCGCGGCTCATAGGCGAACTCGGCAAAGTCCTCGAGACGTGCCCAAGGCCAGAGTTCGCGCGCGGTGTCGTGGCTCACCAGCTCCACATCGATCCCCAAGTGCTGGTGCATGGCGACGTTGGCCCGCAGCGCGCCGAGGTTCTCGGTCCCGACGCCCACGAGGTAGCCGGTTCGGCGGTAACCCGAAGGCGCGCCCAGGATCTCGTCCGCCTTCTCCAGGACGGGCAAGGCCCTCCAGGCCATGGCAGCCAGAGAGGGGATGCCGTAGTGGCAGCGCACGATGCCGCTCGACTTGCCAGTGCCTCCAGAGCCAATGGTGTGGCGTTCGACCACGACGACGTCCCGGATACCGAGGTCGGTCAGGGCGCGGGCAGTGCTGAGGCCCGCCACGCCGCCACCGATCACCACCACGTCAGCCGTGCGGGGTGAACTCACGGAGTCGGCGGAGTGGGCCAGCCGGGTATCCAGCTGGTGCCGGCCAGGGGGACCCTGGCCATGGCGGCAGCCTCCACGGAGAGTGCAGCGAGGTCTTCGGGCTCCAGATGGTGCACGGAAGACTTGCCACAGGCTCGGGCCAACGCGGTCACCTCCATGGTGAGGGCGCGCAGGTAGTTGGCCACTGCGGTGGCGGCGTGGACGGAATCGAGCCGCGTCTCGAGTGCTGCGTCCTGGGTGGCGATGCCCACCGGGCAGCGCCCCGTGTGGCAATGCGCGCACCGACCAGGAGCAGTACCCAGCGCGGCGTAGTCGGAGCCGACGTCAATCGGCGAGCCGTCGGCATCTCGGTAGGACGGCCGGTTACAGCCCAGCGCCAGGAGTGCCGCCACCCCTATGGAGACGGCATCTGCTCCGAGGGCCAGCGCCTTGGCGACATCGGCGCCGGAACGGATCCCCCCCGAGACGATCAGTTGCACCTCGTCGCGAGCGCCGATGTCCCGCAATGCCTCGGCGGCCATCCGCACGGCGGGGAGAGTCGGAATACCGGCGTGCTCAATGAACACGTCCTGTGTCGCCGCGGTACCGCCCTGCATGCCGTCCACCACCACGACGTCGGCCCCGGCCGCGACGGCGAGCTTCACGTCGTGGTCCACGCGGGTCGCCCCGATCTTGACGTAGACGGGAACCGACCATTCCGTGGCCTCGCGCAGCTCCTCGATCTTGATGCGCAGGTCGTCGGGACCGACCCAGTCGGGGTGGCGGCTGGCCGAACGCTGGTCGATACCGGGGGGGAGCGTGCGCATGGACGCAACCCGCTCGTTGACCTTTTGGCCCAGCAGCAGGCCGCCCCCGCCAGGTTTCGCGCCCTGTCCAACGACGATCTCCACCGCGTCGGCCTGGCGCAGGTCGGCCGGGTCGAAGCCGTAGCGCGAGGGGAGCACCTGGTACACCAGGAGTGCTGAGGCTTTGCGTTCCTCCGGCGTCATGCCGCCGTCGCCGGTCGTGGTCGACGTGCCGACCTCGGTGGCCGCTCGGCCCAGCGCCTCCTTGGCGCGTGCCGACAGGGCGCCGAAGCTCATGCCGGCAATCGTGATGGGGATATCGAGCTCAAGAGGGTTCGCTCCGTGGCGGCCGCCGAGCACCGTCTTCGTCTCACAACGCTCCCGGTAGCCCTCCAGCGGATAGCGGGAAACAGATGCAGTGAGGAAGACGAGATCGTCAAAGGTCGGGAGCTTCCGTCGGGCGCCGAGTCCACGGATGGGGTACTGGCCGGTCTCGGCCATGTCGTGGACCCGCGCAATGACGTCGGGCGGGAAGCTGGCGTTGGCCGGAGTGACCGCGAGGGATTCGTCGACCATCAGTAGGTGCCGTGATTGTGGGTGGAGAAGTGGTACAACTGCCGGGCCGACGCCACCTTTGTGATGCGGTCGGGCTCGATGTGGTCGAAGCCGCTCTCCTCCACCAGCCGTTTGACCACCAGGACGTCGTCGTCGGTCATTTCGTCGACCATGGCGTCGGCACCGAGCGATGCGATGGAGCCCTGGACGTAAATGACGGCCTCGTAGAGGGAGTCACCCAGGGCATGGCCGGCGTTGCCCCCGATGAGGATGGTGCCGGCCTGGGCCATGAATCCGGTCATGGCGCCGGCGTCCCCCGCCACGGCGAGCGTGCCGCCCTTGAGGGAGATTCCGGCCCGCAGCGACGCGTCGCCCTCTATGAAGATGCGCCCGCCCCGGGCGCTCGCTCCGGCGCTCTGTGACGCGCTCCCGCGCACGCGCACGCTGCCTCCCATGAGATTCTCGCCGACCGACCACCCCACAAACCCGTTCACCACGATGGCGGGCCCGCTCCCGTCCTTGGCACCGCACAGGCCGCCGAGGAAGTAGCCGGCGTTGCCGTCGACGGTAATGGCGATCTCGGTGGCAAGCCCCACGGCCAAGTTGTGGCGGCCGCGCGGCGCCCGAGCGAAGACACAAGATCCGCCGGGCAACGAGCGCAGGGCCCGGTTGACGGCACGGGTGCCGAGGTCATCGCAGTCCAGCATGACGGTGCAGTCCAGCGCCTCTCTGCCGTTCAGCGTCTCCACGTGTAGACCTCCTCGGGACGGGGCTCGAACACGGTGGCCTCGGTGATTCCCGGCAACTCGGCCAGCGCGCGGTACTCCGAAGCCACGGCAACGTAGGCCGGGGTCTCGGCCACCACTGCCGGCTTGCAGGCGAAAGCGTCGCGGACGACCGACATTTCGTCCGCGCTCGTGATGACAAGGGTGAAGAAACCGTCCATCTCCTTCATCACCCAGCGGGTTGCCTCCGCGAGGTCATCACCGAACTGCAGCCGGCTGGCCAGATAGCGCGCCGCCACCTCGGAGTCGTTGTCCGAGTCGAAGCGGACGCCGTCGTCGAGGAGATGACGGCGCACCGTGGCGTAGTTCGAGAACGATCCGTTGTGGACGACGCAGAGGTCCCGCGAAGGAACGAACGGGTGGGAGTGCAAGACCGTCACGGCGGACTCGGTGGCCATCCGGGTGTGAGCCACCGCCAGGTATCCCTCCCACGAGGCGATGGCGTAGCGGGCGCACGTGTCGGCGGGACGGCCGGTGTCCTTCAGGACGCGGAGATTCCAGCCGGTTCCGAGGACCCTGACCTGGGGCCATTCCATGCTGAGGCGCTGCTGCACGGCATCGAGGGACGCCTCGGGCAGATCGAGAACGAGTCCGGCCCCGAATCGCTGTAGCTCAGCTCCGCTCGCAGCGACCTCGAGTAGGGAGCAGCCGAGTGCCAGCCAATCGACGTCCTCATCGGCGCCCAGTGAGAGCCGAAGCGTGGGCGGCGCGTCGGCGACCCGGCGGTCGGCATACACGGCGATGCCGGAGGAGTCGGGCCCGCGCTCGTCGAGCGCCTCGATCATCGGTACCAGCAGCTCACCGAGCCGGGGTTGGAGGGCGCGGTCCCGGAGGAGGAGCCCGACGACGCCGCACACGGCTCAGCCCGCCATCTCGCCGACGGGTACGGCGGGACGCCGGTACCGCTCGACGTAGTCGGGCATCGGGACGTCGACGCGCAGGGCCGGGTCGACCAGGGGCGCCTCGGTCATGGTGGTGAAGGGGATGACGCCGGCCCAGATCTCGAGGTCGTAGTCCTCTTCCTCGTCGAGGGGCCACCCGGTACGGACCTTGGCCGAGGATTCTCGGAGAGGGAGCTTGAGGAGCATGGTGCTGCGGAGCTCCTTCTCGGTCGGTGGGCGGGCGTCGCGGCTCCGCCCTGGGATGATCTGGTCCACCATCAGCTCGAGGCCGCGGCGCTTCTCCTCGAGGTCCTTCACCTCAGTCGCCCGGCCGATGATCACGACGGAGCGGTAGTTGATGTCCGTGTTGTAGGTGGAGCGGGCCACCACCAGCCCGTCGACGAAGGTCACCGTCATGCAGACGTCGATGTCGGCCCCCCTCGCTCCCCGGAACAGGCGGCTGGCCGCCGACCCGTGGAGATAGACGGTGTCCCCGTCGCGCCCGTAGGCGAGGGGAATCACGACAGGGAAGCCACGGTCTGTCTGCAGGCCGACGTGGCAGACCAACCCCTCGTCCAAGATGCCGTTGACGGTCTCCCGGTCGTAGGCCGCCCGGTGCGCGTAGCGGTGCAGCGTGGTGCGCTCTGAGGCGGGATCACTCACGGGCAGCTCGCTTTCGTGGCTCGGCTCGGCATCCCGGCGGGATGCGCCGCGTCGCCTCCATTATGACCAGACGGTGTTGCCTGTCAAGAAACGATGTCGCACGACAGTCAACAGTATCCGGACCGATCCGCGGTGCCCGCGAGGCGCCCCACAGTTAACCGTCACGCAACATTTCGAAACAACGCAGTAACCATCGGCCGTTTCCCCTGAGGCAACATCGTTGACACGGAGAGGGACCAGGAGCACCGACGAAGACCGGCGACAGCGGGAGAACATCCGCAATGGCGATGACATTCGAGCGAGAGGAACCCACCTCGATGGAGAGCGCAGCAGACCTCATTGAGGCGACAGAGCGAGACGGCGTGGACTTTCTCTTCGCCATGTTCGTGGACATGCACGGCAAGCCTTGCGCCAAGATGGTGCCGGTTGCCGCCATCGAGGGACTCATGTCCGACGGGGCGGGTTTTGCCGGCTTTGCCGCCGGGCCCATGGGCCAGACCCCGTCGTCGCCCGACATTCTGGCCATTCCCGATCTCGACTCGTACATGCCGGCCCCGTGGCGACCCGGGTTGGGCATCATCCAGTGCGACCCCCATGTCTTGGGCGAGTCGTGGCCCTTCGCACCCCGCGTCATCCTGCGCCGACAGCTGGAACGCCTGGCGGCCGCAGGGTATGCGCTCAAGGTGGGCGCCGAGGCGGAGTACTTCCTGGTGCGGCGGACCGACGACGGCACCATTTCGGTGGCCGACCCACAGGACCGGGCCGCGGCGCCCTGCTATGACGCCCGGGCACTGACACGGATGTACGACCACCTGACGACGGTGTCGCGTCACATGAACGCCCTGGGTTGGGCGAACTACGCCAACGACCACGAGGACGCCAACGGGCAGTTCGAGCAGAACTTCCGCTACGCCGACCCATTGACCACCGCCGACCGGGTCATTGTGTTCCGCTACATGGTGCACTGCCTGGCGGCCGAGGCGGGCATGCTCGCAACCTTTATGCCCAAGCCGTTCTCGCACCTCACCGGCAACGGCTTGCATATGCATCTGAGTCTCTGGGACATCGAGTCGCAGGGTGACGAGCTGTTCGCGGACCCTGACGACGCCCGAGGGCTTGGGATGTCGGCACTCGGGTATTCCTTCATCGGAGGCCTGCTCGAGCACGCCGAGGCACTGGCGGCCATTGCCTGCCCCACCGTGAACTCCTACAAGCGGTTGGCGAGCGCGGCGCCGAACTCGGGTGCGGCCTGGTCTCCGGTGTACGCCACCTACGGCGGCAACGACCGTACGCACATGCTGCGGGTCCCGGACCCCGGTCGCGTGGAAGACCGTTGTATCGACGGTTCGGCCAACCCGTACCTGACTCTCAGCGCGCTGATCGCCGCCGGCCTCGACGGCATTGAGCAAGGCGTCGATCCTGGTGACCCCTGCGATTTCAACCTGCTGGAGCTGCGCGAGCAGGAGGCGGCCGACCTCGGACTGCGTTCCATGCCCATGACGCTGTGGCACGCCGTCGACCACTTGGAGCGCGACGACGTGCTGCGTGAGGGCCTGGGCAAGACACCGGAAGGGGACTACGTCGACTACTTCGTGGCTACCAAACGGGCCGAGGTGCGAGCGTCCCAGACCGACGTCACGCCCTGGGAGCTCGAGCGCTACTTGCAAGCCTTCTAACCGAAATCGCCGTACTGCCTCACCCAATTGCCGACTGACACACCCGACGACACGGAGGAGACGAGGACATGAGTGAAGAAGGCACCGCGGTAAGCGGCGCTCCCGTTGAGGTGGCGACCTCCCTGAGCCGGGGTACGAACTGGTGGGGGGCGTTCGTGATCGGGTTGGCCGGCACCATCCTGGTGACCGGCATCGTCCCGTTCGCCGTCTCGTCCATGGGCGCGGCTGCCATTCCCGCCATTGCCCTGGTGGTGGTGATCGGACTGATCGTCTGCCTGTGCATGGGCGAGCTGGCCGCACTCCTGCCACACCGGACGGGAGGCATGCCCTCCTATGCGTACGAGAGCTTCGAACCGCTCGGCCATACGACGGCGAAACACATCGGCGGTGTCTCCAGCTGGGGCTACTGGCTCGGCTGGTTCCCGGTGGCGCCGATCAACATGCTGCTGGCGGCCGGCTACATCGCCGTGCTCTTCCATGTGCCGCTCGGCCGCTCGTTCTCGCCGCTGGGCACCCTGGGCACGCCGGTCTCCATGGGTGTGCTCGTCATCACCTTCGTCGGACTGATCGGGCTGTTCATCCCGTGCTACCTCGGCATCAAGTTGGGGGCCACCTTCGCCACCGTCCTCGGGGTGACCTCCATGGTCCCGCTGACCCTGCTGATCATTCTCCCCGTGTTCAAGCCCTCCAGCTTCCACTGGTCGAACATCTCGGGCTTCCATTACGCCAACCCGGCAAGCTCGGGGACGATCTTCTTCCTCGCCTGGATCTTCGTGATCTCGTGGAACGCCATCGCCATGGAGGCGGCGGCGTGCTACATCGGCGAGTGCCGTGACCCCGCCCGCGACGCCAAGATCGCTCTCACCGCCGAGGGCCTCTACGGGGTGTTCGTCTACATCGGCACCGCAATCGTCTTCGTTGGGGTCCTGGGGGCCTCGCTGAAGACGGCCGACCCGCTGACCCTGTACACGAGCTTCTGCGACCACATCTTCGGGAACGCGGCCTGGGTGAAGTACCTCATCGGCATCCCGCTGGTCCTCGCTCTCCTGCTCTCGGTGCTGAACGCCATCATGGGCGTGGCCCGTTCCCTGTTCCAGGCTTCCGAGGACCGGCTCCTGCCCCGCTTCTTCGAGCACAAGAACAAGCACCACGTGCCGGACCGGGCCATGGCCTTCAATGTGGTGTGCGCGCTCATCGTCAGCCTCTTCGGTTCGCCCGTGCGCATCTACATCTTCTCCAACGTCGGCTACATCGTCGCCGTGGCGGGATCCCTCTACGGGTACTTCCTGCTGCGCCAGGTGCGACCCGAAAGGGTCAGCCCGTTCCGGATGCCGGGCTGGTTCTGCTGGATCGCACTGGCCTGCGCGCTCTTCCTCACGTTCGACTACTTCGTGGGCGGCTGGAACTCGCCTGACATCGTCGTCGGTCCCGGGCAGGGGCACTTCCTCTACATCCTGGGCCTGGTGATCGTGGCCGCCTACGTCCCCCTGTACTGGTGGCGCAAGATGAGCGACAAGCGTCGAGGGATCATCGACTCGGGCGAGATGCCGCTGGTGCTCGGGTCGCCTGGCGGGATCGACCTCGGTGAGTCGTCGGAGCCGGTTGTGGTGACGCCGACCATGTCCGCCATGCAGGCCGAGACCGAGCGATGACGATGGCGCCGGCCGAGGCGAGGCCAACACGCGGCCCGGTCAGGAGCAAGTTCGGGCGTCGCAAGTTCGACAAGCAGCCGACGCAGCCGGCAGGGGTGCTTATCGCATCCAACGGAGAGAAGATCCCCGGCGCGGCGATCCGCCAAGCGCTCCGCCTCAGCGGCGGGGACCCGGTGGCGGTGGTCACGATCGCCCGTATTTACGGCTCCTCACTGGGTCTGCCCAATCCGGGCCTCATGCCGACGAGGAAGGAGATGGAAGAGCAGAAGGCGATCGCCACGAAGGCGGTGTCCGCCCTCGAGAACGGCGGGGCTGAGGCCTGGGGCCAGGTGGCAGCCACGCGGAAGCCATCCAAGACGATCGCCCAGGCGGCTGTCGCCCGGGGGGTGCGGCACGTGCTCGTGGTCCGACCGGAGAAGGCCGGATGGCGCCTGGTGGTCGAGGGCGACGTGGCCAAGGAGGTCGCGCGCAAGCTCGGTGCCGACGTCACGGTCGAAGGTGTCACGCCTTAACCAGTCACATTCATTTCGTACACCCAAGGAGAGACAGTGGGCATCTACCTCAGCATGCAACGGGTCCGTTTCAGCAGTCCGGACGCGTATGACAAGTTCCGCACGGTCTTCACCGACGTGCGCCATCACCTCAAGACCAAGCCGGGCTTCCTCCATCTCACGTGGTGGGAGCACCCGGACGAGGCGGGCTGGTACAACGAGATCTCCATGTGGTCCAGTAAGGAGGCGGTCGACGACTGGCACATGGACACCTACCACAAGCACGCCAAGGAGTGGGCGGCCAACGGCGCCATCATGGAAGACATCATCACCAACTTCGAGTCGACGGCGACGCGGCTCCTGCGCATCTGCCCGACCTGCGGGACCCTGCAGGACAAGGCCTACGATCTCTTGGCCGAGCAGAAGACGCTGGCCGAGCCCTGTCCCAAGTGCGGCTTCAACTTCCCCGTGGCCCAGGAGACCGCCAACAGCACCGCGGTGTTCAAGGACGTCATCTGATTTCGCAGGCTCCGGCCCGCTGCCCGTTCAGGCCGGGGTCGATCCCGGTCGCTGGCGACGCCGCAACGTTCCGGCGACCGCGGTGCCCCAGACGAGGACGAGGATGCCGTAGAGACCGAGCGGTGCAGCCGCGGCGGGACCGAAGGCAGCGGCAGCGAGGCCGGCCGCGATAGCGAAGTCCCGCATTGAGGTCGTGAGGAGCGTCGCGCTGGAAACCGGACGGCGCGCCCCGCGTCCCAGCCCCCAACCGATGAGGGCCGAAGCGGCCAAGAACAGAATCAGTGCACAGGTCACGGAGACATAGCGGGACGAGAGACGGATTTCTGCCGCGATCAAGGCGACGAGACAGGCCACGACCACGGTCACCGTCACCATGGCCGCGTGTTCAGCGCCTGTCCCGATGGGAGTGAAGGCACGGAGCGTCAGACCGGCGGCAAGCGGCACGGCCACCACGAGAACCAAATTCAGCAGGATGTGCCACGGATGAACGGACGCCGATCCGACCTCGAAGCCCAGGATCAGTCCGGACAATGCGACCGTGGCGAGAGTCGATCCGATGAGGATTCCAGCTGCAAAAGCGGCCTCGCCTCCTGCCATGGCCGTCGTGGCTACCGAAGCGATCTCGCAGGGGGCAAGGCCGACCGTCAGGATGCCGTCGCGCAAAGACCCGGGGGCCACGAGACGTGACACCGTCCACGAGAGCAACGGAAGCACTGTGACCCCCACGACCAGCACCGCCAGGAGGCGACGCCAAGAAGAGCCCAGCCGCCGCAGAGCCGCCGGTGCGATCGTCACGGCAGTGGCGAACACGAGGACGGCCAGGCCGACGTTGATGCCCTGACGGGACGTCAGCCAGACCAGCGGCTGTTGCACGCTGAGACCCACGAGCGCGGCGACGAGCACGGCCAGCAGCTCCCGATATCCCAGGAGAGCGGTCCCTATTCGTGACGCCACGAAGCCAGGGACCCGCACTCGTCGGCCAGGGAAAGACCGAAGCGATGGCGCATGCACGAGAGCGTACGCGTTGAAGATTTCTGCCAGGTAAACCGTGACGCATCATCCGACCGAGACCGCGTTGGTGCGCCGGTCCCATCCTGGCCAACAATGCAGGCGGATGGCGGAAGAACAGAGCGAAGAAGCGGAGGGCACCGCCGTGCGAGTCGCGCTCTGGCGAGCCATGCATGTCCGCGTCGATGCGCCGCCCCATGTGCTCGACGACGAGATCGGCCTCCGGCTGGCGGCGCCCGACGATGACTGGCGACACCGCCCGGACATGGACCCGGAGGGCACCAAGTGGTTCAGGGCCGGCGTTGTGGCCCGTGCTCGCTTCGTCGAGGACCTGGTCACCGAGCAGGCAGGCCAGAACGTTGTCCAGTACGTCATTTTGGGGGCCGGACTGGACACCTTCGCCCAGCGCAGGCCGGAGATCGCCTCACGACTCCGGGTGTTCGAGGTCGACCAGCCCGGGCCCCAGGCCTGGAAGCGCCGACGCCTCGACGAATTGGGTTTCGGTGTTCCGGAGTGGCTGCGACTGGTGCCCTTCGACTTCGAGGGAGGTGGGTCCTGGTGGGAGCAGCTGGTCGTTGCCGGCTTCGATCCGGCCCAGCCCGCGGTCGTCGCTTCGACGGGTGTGACCCTCTACCTGAGCAAGGACGCCAACGCAGCCACCCTGCGGCAGATGGCCCGGCTCGTCCGTGGCTCGACGCTCGTCATGACGTTCCTCTTGCCCTCCGAGCTCGTCGACGACGTCCTTCGGCCCGGATTCGAAGCGGCAGAGAAGGGTGCCCGAGCAGCGGGAACGCCGTTCACCAGCTTCTACACGCCGGACGAAATGACGGCGTTGGCGCGCCATGCCGGATTCCGGGACGCACACCAGGTCTCCGCGGCCGTGCTCAACGAGCGCTACTTCGCCGACCGGACGGATGATCTCGGGACCGCGAAGGGGGAGGAACTGCTCGTCGCGACGACGTGAGCGCCTCACGCTCCACGGATGTGAATGCCTTTGGGGCTGGACATGTGCAACTGTGAATACCGGTGCGGCCGTTGGTGGCTGCTCATCCCGCGGAGACCGCCAAATGCGAACGAGCCTTGTCCTACCTGTCATCGGCACACTGATCCTCAGTGCGTGTGCAGTTGTCGGCGGCGCGGATCCTGTCCTCGCGGCGGCGAGCTCACCGACTCAAGGTGTCACGGCCACGTCCATTCGAGTCGGCATCCCGTACGTCGACCTCGCGGCTGTTCGGCAATTCGGCATCACCTTGGATCAAGGAAGCTTTCCCGACGCCTACAACGCGATCATTGCCAACCTGAACGCCGAAGGTGGCATCAACGGGCGCCATCTGGTGCCGTATCTGGTGGCGGTGAACCCCGTCGGTACGGGACCCGCCATCACTGCATGCACGCAGTTGGCCGAGGATGATGCCGTCTTCGTTGCCATCGCCCCACAACAGTCCGACTGCTTCCTTCAGCAGCATCACGTGCCGACCATCTCGGGAAGTTTTCAGGACGTGGAAGCACCCGGAGGGGTGCCCAACTTCACCTTGGTGCCACCAGCGGCGGCCTACGACCCGGTTCAGCTGTCCGTCCTGGAGCATCGCGGCCTCTTCAAGGGAAAGAAGGTGGGCCTCTTTGCCGGGACCGAAACCGATGGCAGCGAGATGAAGGTCGTGCAAACGTCGCTGAAGTCGCTTGGGGTACGCGTCGTGCAGAGCGCCGTTGACGGCGCACCGCAGGACGACGAGGTGGCCACCAATCAGCAAGCCGGTCTCATAGCCCAGCGCTTCCAGCTCGCCGGTGTCAACGAGGTGATCGCAGTGGGCACAGGCGCCACCGTCTGGCCCGAGTCCCTGCAAGCCAATGAGAGCTCCTATCTGCCGCCATGGATTGCCACGGACGAATCCGGCCTCGAAAGCGCTGTCTTGGGGTCCTCGATCGCACCGAAATATCTCGAGAACGTCCTCACAACGAGCCCTGTTCCTTCGAACTATCAGCTTTGGCACACGCCCGCGGTCCAAACCTGCGATGGCGTGGTTCGAAAGGCGTACCCTTCGCTCAAGATCACTCCACCGACCAACCCTCTCACAGGGTCGGACCAGACGTTCTACGCGGTGGAATCCGCGTGCCTGAACATGGATTTGTTCGCAACGATCGCCAAGGCGGCCGGAAAGGACCTCACCTGGTCCACCTTTGCCCACGCCGGATACGAACTCCGGAACGCCGCCATTCCGGGATCGGGCGCTCCGGTGTCCTTTGCGCCAGGCCGGTCCTATGCGATCGGTCCGGTGTACCTCGTCACCTTCGACAAAGCGAAGAGCGTGCTGCAGTTCGCCGGGTCCGCGGCCTCGAAGTAACGGGACGTGGCGGGCGTCACTCCGAAGGGATCGTCATGTCCAGTGCCAGGGCAGGCCAGCTGAAGCCGGACCTTGCTCCCGCTCCCCCTGGCTGGCCGGTGCACGCGTCGTAGAACTCCCGAAACCCGTGCGCGTCAATCAAGGCCCTGAGCTCGTCGCGCAGCCGTCGGGCTTCGGCCCACCGGCCCAGACGGGCCACCACGAGGTACGCCCAATAGACCGTCGCTCCCCACACGGCATTACCGTCCCACTGCACGTGGGAGCCGACCCCGCTGCCCGGGACGATGGCGCCCGCCGCAAAGCCGAATGGTCCCCACATGGGTCCTTCAGGACGGAGGTGACGTTCGGCGACCCGTTCCGACAGGCCCATTTCCATCACAATGTGACTCGCAGCGGGAAGCAGGCCCATGGCCCCTGTGCCCAGGAGCTGCGCTGATCGGGAGACGTCATACGCGACGAAGATGCGTCCTTCGTCCCACCACAGCAACGACTCGAGTTCGCCGGCCACCGCCTCGGCCGCGAGTTCGGCCTCCGCCGCCTCTCCCTGACGGCCCCGGGCCCTGCATGCAGCGGCCACCTCCTCGAGCGCCAGCAGGTACCAGCCGCACATCGTCGGCTCGTACACCACGAATCCGTGGTCCGCGGCCAGGGCCGCTTGCGGTGCCATGCCGGCGGCGCGGCAGGAAATGGTGAGGTCCTTGAATCGGGCAATGGATGCGCCGACGCCATCGGGAAACAGACTCCGCATGAGGGCGCTCCCCTCGGTCCCGGTTTCGAACGGGTGCAAGACAGCGGGAAGCGACTGGCCGTCCAGCGTCCGGTGGCGGGCCAGCGCGCGCAGGTGGGAAACGGCCTCGTCGAGGAGGTGGTCGGCGGGCGCTCCCAGGGCCAGCGAAAGACGGGCGGCTGCGTAGGCAGGCGTCGGTGGATCCACGAATGGAGTGCGATCCCCGTCAAACATCGGTCCGAAAAGATCCTCGATGAATTGCTGATGGTCCTCCGCACCAGGGACATAGCGCTGATGCGACAACAGTCCGTCCGGCAAACGGTTGGCGTGGTACAGGGTTGTCAGCTCATCGAACGCGGCACGAGGATCGAGATGCAGAAGCGACAGTGCGTGATACCCGCTGTCCCAGGCGAAGAGTGCGGGGTAGCTCTCACGATTGGGGACGTGGAAGGTCCCGTCGAATGCCTCGACTCGGTGGTCGCGGAAGAGGGCAGAGCATCGGTCCTCCAGGCTGTCGAGCACGCGTGAAGGTCTAGCAGGCCGGTTCAGTCGGAAGCCGGGGCACCAGCACGACGGAAACCACGAAGTCTGCGTGCGAACGAATGCGGCCAGGGATGCAGGCCCTCACTCCCGTCGACGGGCTCCACCTACAGCGGGAACGCGTTCTCCGCTTCGGCGAGGAGCGGATCGACATCGCGGGGGAGGATCACCGATGCTCCTTCGGCCGCCCGAGTGGCCTCTCCGTAACGGACGAGATAGGTGTCGCGACTGCCGTAGAGCTCGCGGACCTTCTCGTCCGGGAAGCTCTCGTGGTACCCGACGAGCCGGGCGAAGATGTCGGGCGACTGTTGGATGGCGCTGTTGTGGCCCAGCGGGACCTCAACCTGAGGCAGCCTGATGCCGCCCCGGGCGATGCCATTGTCGTCACGGACGATCACGGGCGGATCACCGTCGAAGACGATGCGGGCTTGGACAGGTGGTGGAGTGCCATCAGTCAGCCACGCTTGCAGGTGATGCAGAGCGGCGTCGACCACCGGCGCGACAGAGACCTGATTGATCGCCTGCATCGTCTGGTCGAGCGGAATGGAAAAGCCGAAGTCTCGCTCCATCCGAGGCGCCGACGACGCCATTGCGGGCAGCGAGACATGCGAGGCGCCGGCCACCTCCCAGTACCGAAAGCGGTCCGAGTCCGGCTGGCGGACCCCGTAGCAGGATGTCGCCTCGCATTCGGTGTTCACCACCATGATCGGGATCCCGAGGTCGTCCCGCAAGAGATGCAGGCCTTCGGGTATCCGCGGCTGGCTGGCGTCGGCTGCCGCCTCCCGGACGGTCATGACCTCGTCACCGACTTCGAGCGGGGTTCCGCCACCGAAATACATCACGAAAAAGAAGGCATCGAAGCGCCGGGTGATGGGCTGGACCCCGTTGAGATAGGAAGCCAGCCGCGCCGCCGATTGCGAGGCGCCCTGGGCGATGAGCCGTCGTACTGCGAGACCGCCCATGGGGTCGAGCGCGTCGCGGGGTCGATCGGGCGCGATCAGGTTGGCCGCCTGCGTGTAGATGTCGAACGAGTAGTCGTCGCTCGGGATCGACAAGGACCCGTAGCGCTCCGGATCCCACTGCTGCAGGCCCTGCGGGTTGTCGCCGTGCCCGTGCACACCGACCCGCTGGACGGAGACGGCCACGTAGGCGTAGCCGCCCTCGTACACCTCGGGACTGTCGCCGCCAGCGAAGTTCTCGTAGCCGGCGGAGACGTTGTTCCACAGCACGATCACCGTGCCGTTGAACGCCGAGGGATCGACCGGCCGCACCACCACCATGCGGGTCTTGTACGGCGAACTCTCGACCGGCTCCACCTGCCAGCGCCCGTCTCTCGCGAGTTCGGTGCCTGGGAGCGGTCCATAGCGGACGGCCTCCCCTTCAAGGACGTACTCGTCCTGCCGGTATCCCAAGGCAGTGAGATCGGTCGCGGGCCCGCTGAAAGCCCACCCCTTGCTCCCGCCGGTCACCGGTCCGCTCACGCGCATGATGATGCCTCCATCCGAACGGAACCATTGCGGACGCGCAGACAGTTCAAAAATCTGGACATGGCGCTCACCCTTGGGCGCGGAGCTCGCGCTTGAGGACCTTCCCGGAGGGATTCCGCGGGAGCGCCTCGACGAACGTGACTTCCTTGGGGACCTTGAAGCGCGCCAATTGGGCACGACAGTGCTCAATGAGGGCGTCGGCCCTTTCGTCGGCTCCCGGGCGCAACGCCACGAACGCCACCGGGACTTCACCCCATCGTTCATCAGGACGGCCGACAACGGCAGCTTCGAGAACCGAATCATGCTCGTACAGGACGCGCTCGATTTCCGAGCTCGCAATGTTCTCGCCGCCTGAGACGATCATGTCCTTCAACCGATCGACGATATAGAGATAGCCCTCCTCGTCACGCACGCCGATGTCCCCCGTGTGGAACCAGCCCCCGACGAAGGCAGCAGCCGTCGCGTCCTCATCGCGCCAGTAACCCTTGAAGACCTTGGGGCCTCGCATGACGATCTCGCCCTGTTCTCCGGGGGCGACGGAAGTTCCGTCCTCGTCCCAGACTTCGAGCTCCAGGTAGAGGCACGGGCGGCCAACCGAGCCCAGCTTCGTCACGATGCTCTCGCGATCGAGAAAGGTGTCTCCCGAGACGGTTTCCGTGAGCCCATAGGCATCGGCGAACCACGCGGAGGGAAAGACCCGCTGAATCCTTTCGATCAGCGGGATCGGCATCTTCTCGCCGCCGTTGATGACCACCCGGACCGAGGAGAGATCCCGCCGCTCGATGTCGGGCAGGGACATGATCGCGTTGACCATGGCGGGAGCCAGCCACACCGTGGTCACACGGGAGCGCTCAATCTCGTCGACCACCTCGGACGCGTCGAACGAAGGATGGACGATCGTTGTGGCGCCGGCGGCAATCAACGACGTCGTGGTCAGGTCGAGCGCACCGACGTGGTACAGCGGACCGCACGCCAACCCGAGATCGCTGCTCGTGAAGCCGAATTCGACGATGTGCGCCAGGTTCTTCCAAGCCAGATTGGCGTGCGTGAGCATGACGCCCTTGGGACGACCGGTCGTCCCCGACGTGTACATCAACCGGTGGACATCGTCGGCCGCCGCCGGGACCGGGGCCGCTTCGTCAGCGCTGCTCCGAAGGTCGCCGAGGGCCGTCCAGCCCTGTGCATCGACCGTCGAGATGCTGACACGGGCGAGCCTGTCTTCCAGGCCCACCGTTGCCTGGTTCCCCAGCGGCAGCAGGGATCCGTCGCAGACGAGCGCCCGCGCTCCCGAGTGTTCGAGGATGTAGCGCACCTCAGGTGCGGCGAGCCGCCAGTTGATCGGCATGGCGATGGCGCCGAGGTAATTGGCGGCGAAGAGCGCCTCGAGGAATTCGGGGCAGTTGTACGAGAGCAGCGCCACCACATCGCCCGGGCCGACCCCGCGCCCGGCCAGGCCACCGGCGGTCGCGGCCGCACGCCCGGCCATCTCTTGATAGGTCGTCGCCTCCCCCTCGAAGCGCGTGATCGCCTTGTCCGGTGTGCGTCGAGCGTGGTGGGCGAGCACGTTGAACCAGTTCACGTCCGCCGAGTCCATCGGCGCGCCCGTCATCAGCGCGGACCGACGAAGGTCGACGAGGTTCCGGAACACATTCGCAACACGACGATCGGCTCCTTACTGGTCTGAGGGAAGTGCGTGTGTCGGGCGGCGGTGTGTCGGCCTCTCAATTGTCACCGAAGAGTCTCCCGCCGGTTGATGGCCCGCTAGTCTCGGGCTCAATGGCACGGGCGGAAGCGACCGGTGATTCTCGGCGTAAAGCGAATTGGGAAGCGCGTTACCAAGCGATCATCGATACCTCCGCCGGCGTCTTCGCCCGAGGCGGCTACCACGCCACGGGCATCACCGAGCTCTGTGTGGCGAACGATCTCGGCAAGGGCGCGCTGTACCACTACATCGGCTCCAAGGAGGACCTGCTCGCGGCCATCCACGATCGGGTGATGGACGAGGTGATGCTTGGCGCAGACCGTGTGGCGGAGGCGGGTGGCCCGCCCGCTCGGCAGCTCGCCATGCTGGGCGAGGAACTGCTCGACGTCATCCACCGCTACCCGGACCACGTCTGGGTCTTCCTGCACGAATTCCCTGCGCTCACCGGCGAGCGAGCGGAGCAGTTTCGCGAACGCCGCCGTGCCTATGAGCAAAGGGTCGAGGCGGTCCTCCAGGCGGGCGTGGAGACGGGCGAGTTCCGTGATGTGCAGCCCCGGCTGACCGCCATGGCGTGGTTCGGGATGCACAACTACACCTACCTTTGGTTGAAACCGGGCGGAGAGCTTTCGGCGCGGGACGTGGCGAAGCCCTTCGCCGACATCTTCATGCGCGGCATTACGAACCCGGCTGCCGAATTGCCCGAATAACCGTTTCACGGCGCCGAGTACCCGCCGTCGACGACGAGCGCCGATCCGGTCGTCCAGCGCGCCGCATTGCTGGCCAGATAGGAGTAGGCGCCGACGAGGTCGGCGGCCGTCCCGAGCCCGAGCGGATGGCGCTCGGCGACGGCATCGAGCGCCTCCGGCGGAAGCCCGTCATGGATCGCCGACCGGAACGTTCCCGGGCACACGCAGTTGACGCGGATGCCATCGCGGGCGTATTCGACGGCAGCGACCTTGGCCAGTTGGATCACCGCGGCCTTGGTGGCGCAATAAGGGGCCGCGTGCGACCACGCGGTGAGACCGGACACCGATGCGGTCAGGATGATGGAGCCGGAGTGCTGGGGACGCATCACGCCCACGGCCGCACGGATGCCGTTGACGGCGCCGAGGAGATTGACCCGGAAGGCGCGTTCCCAGTCCTCGGTGCTCAGGTTGTGGATCCGGCCGTTGGGGGAGAGCACGCCGGCGTTGCTGATCAGGACGTCGAGCCGGCCATAGCGCTCGACCGTCCTCGTGATCACGGCTTCGACCTGGTCGTAGTCGCTGACGTCCGCCAGCATCGTCTCGACCGAACCCGCCGCGACGGGGAGAGAGGCGACGGTCGCCTCCAGCGAGGACGCGCTCACGTCGCTGAGCATGAGATCGGTGGAGGGCTCGCCGGCGAGCTGCTGGGACACGGCGGCACCGAGTGCCCCGCCGGCGCCGATGATTGCCACGACCCGTTGCGTCGTCGTCATACCAACAAGTATCCGCCGTCGACGCTGAGCACGGTGCCGGTGATGAAGGCGGAGGCGTCGGAGGCCAAGAACTGGTAGGCCGCGGCGAGGTCGGTGGACGTGCCCCAGCGCCGTTGCGCCGTGTGCCCGGTGATGGCGGCGGAGAGCTTGGGGTCGTGCACCCACTCATCGGCCAGTGGCGATTCGAACCACCCCGGCGCGACGACGTTCACGGTGATGCCGGCAGGGGCCAGATCGAGGGCGAGGCCCTTGGCCACACCGACCAGTCCGGCTTTCGATGCGCTGTAGGCGGACAACCCTTTACGCGGCCGTTCCCCCAGGACCGATCCGGTGAAGATCAACCGTCCGCCCTCGCCCATGACCCGGGCCGCGGCACGCGCCCCCAGGAAGGACCCGGTGAGGTTCACCTCTATGACCTGCCGCCAGGTCGAGACCGAGGTCTCCCGCGGACCGGCGACGATGGGCGAGATCCCCGCATTGCAGATCCAGGCGTCGACACCGCCCCATTCGGCCACCGTGGCGTCGGCGACCGCCTCGTTGAAGTCCTCGTCGGTCACGTCACCGCTCAGCACGAGCGAGGTTCCGGGGAGTGCTTCCGACACCGCCTTCAGATCTCGCTCCGTGCGGGCGACCAGTGCGACGGACGCTCCCGCTTGCGAGAACGCGTGGGACAGCAGGGCCCCGAGCCCGCGACTGGCGCCGGTGATGACGACCCGCTTCCCCGAGACCGCTCCGGGGCCTGGGAACGACTCGGGTATGTCGATCTGCTCGATCATCGTTTCCCTCACGTTGTACCGACCAGTACAGTACACGTTCGATGGTTGTCGATTTCTCCCCTCCGTCGACGTTTTCGGTGGCCGATCTCATGGAGATGCAGCGCCGGATGCTGCTGATCCGGGGCTTCGAGGAGCGGGTGGCGGCGCTGTATCGAGACGGCGAGGTCCCCGGGTTCGTCCACCTCTCGACCGGGCAGGAGGGGACAGCAGTCGGCGCCTGCTGGCCGCTGGGCGCGGCGGACGTCATCACCTCGACCCATCGGGGCCACGGCCACTGCCTGGCCAAGGGCCTGGAGCCGGCCGCGATGTTCGCCGAGCTGATGGGCAAGGACCAGGGCACGAACCGCGGCCGCGGCGGTTCCATGCACATCGCCGATCCCAAGCTCGGAATTTTCGGGGCCAACGGCATCGTCGCCGCAGGCGTGCCCATCGCGGCGGGTGCGGCGACGGCAGCGCAGCTCCGGGCCAACGGCAGCGTGACCGTGGCGTTCTTCGGTGACGGCGCCGTGGCGCAGGGAGCCTTCCACGAGGCCCTCAACCTGGCCGCGGTCTGGAAGCTCCCGGTCGTCTTCTTCTGCGAGAACAATGGCTACGCCGAGTTCTCCCCGGCGTCAGCGCAGCACGCGGCCACCCTGGAGCAACGAGCGGCGGGCTACGGGATCCCCTACGTCGCCGTCGACGGCAACGACGTCGCGGCGACGGCGTCCGTGATGGAGCACGTCGTCGGCGCGGTGCGAGACGGCGGGGGTCCGTTCATGGTCGAAGCCACCACCTACCGTTGGCACGGCCACTACGAGGGCGACCCCGAGCGCTATCGGTCGGCGGACGAGGTCGAGGAGTGGCGGTCACGAGACCCCCTGCTGGTGCACGAGACCGTGCTGCGCCGGGCTGGCGTCGGCGACGACGAGCTCAAGTCCCTGGAGGCGTCGACGGGCGCCGTCCTGGACGGAGCGGTCGAGGCCGCTCGCCGGCTGGCCGCACCGGCCACGGCCACCTTGGCGGACTTCGTCCTGCGCCCGCGCCCGGCCCGACCCGAGCCCGCTCCGCCCGGACAGGCCGCGCCGGTGTTCCGCACCATGGACGCCATCCGGTCGGCGCTCGCCCTCGAGCTCGCCGAGGACGACAGTGTCTTCCTCGCCGGCGTCGATGTCGGCGCCGGCGGCAATGTCTTCGGGCTCACTCGTGGTCTGGCCGCGGAATTCCCGGGGCGGGTGCGGGACACGCCCATCTCCGAGACCGCGATCATCGGGCTCGCCGTCGGGGCGGCCATGGCCGGCATGCATCCCGTGGTCGAGCTGATGTACCTCGACTTCATCGGCGTGTGCTTCGACCAGCTGCTCAATCAGGCGGCCAAGCTGCCGTTCATGACCGGTGGCGCGGCAGAGATGGCGCTGACCGTGCGCACCCAGTTCGGGGCCGGCCGCTCGTCGGGCAGCCAGCACTCGCAGAGCCTGGAGGCGCTGCTGGCCCACATTCCCGGTTTGAGCGTCGTCATGCCGTCGACCCCGGCCGACACCTACGGCCTTCTGCGGGCCTCGATCCAGGACCCCAACCCCGTGGTTTTCATAGAGAACCGCCAGCTGTACGGCATGAAAGGCCCGCAACCGCCGCCCGACTACGTGCTGCCGATCGGCAAAGCCGCCGTGGTCCGGGCCGGCAGCGACATCACCGTCGTCTCGGTCTCGCGGATGGTCCACGAGGCGCTGGCTGCCGCCGCAGCCGTCGAGGCGGAGGGAATCTCCGTGGAGGTGATCGACCTCAGGACGGTGGCGCCACTGGACATGGAGTCGATCCTGGCCTCGGTGCACAAGACGAGCCGCCTCCTCATCGCGCACGAGGCCGTGGTGCCCTTCGGCATCGGCGCCGAAATCGCGGCCACTGTGGCGCGGGAGGGTTTCTGGGATCTCGACGCACCGATTGTGCGCATCGGGGCCGCAGCGACACCGTCGCCCTACGCACCCGACCTCGAGCAAGCCTGGCTGCCTGATCGCGAGGACATCGCCGACGCCATCCGCCGGCTCGCCGCGGTGTAATCAGCAGCCCAGCTGACGGGCGATGACGAGGTGCTGGATCTCGTTCGTGCCCTCGCCGATTTCGAGCACCTTGGAGTCGCAGTAGAAGCGGGCGACCGGCGTCTCGAGCATGTAGCCCAGGCCACCGTGGATCTGCACCGCCTCCGAGGCTGCCCAGGCGGCCACCCGGCTCGCCTTCAGCTTGGCCATGGCCGCCTCCTTCTGGAAGGGCTGGCCCGCGTCGCGCAGGGAGGCGGCCCGGTAGGTGAGCCAGCGTGCGGCTTCGAGCTCGGTGGCGATGTCGGCCAGTTTGAACTGCACCGCTTGGAACTTCGAAATCGGCTGCCCGAACTGCACGCGCTCGTGCGCGTAGGCGAGGGCCAGGTCGAGGACGGCCTGGGTCAGGCTGAGCGACAACGCCGCGACCGAAATGCGCCCGACCTCCAACGTGCGCAGGAATTGGCCGAGGCCCAGATTGGGATCCCCGAGCAGGTGCTCGTCGGGCACCCAGACGTCGTCGAGGTACAGCTCGCGGGTGTCGAGGCCGCGCCATCCGATGCCGCGCATCTTGGGGCCCATGGTGAAGCCGGGGGTGTCCTTCTCCACGACGAGGCTGGCAAAACCGGGCTCCTGGCCGTCGTCGGCGGGGTCGGTGCGCGCCAGCAGCGTCACGCCGAACGACATGTCCGTCCCCGCGTTGGAGATGAAGGTCTTGCGGCCGTTGATCAGCCACCCGCCGTCGCGCCGCTCGGCCCGGGTCCGGATCCCACGGGCATCGGAACCGGCGTCCGGCTCGGTCAGCCCGAAGGCACCCAGCATCCGGCCCTCCGCCAGCGGGCGCAGCCAGCGCTCGCGTTGGTCGTCGCTCCCGAAGAGGTACAGCGGGAGCGAACCGATGGTGACGTGGGCCTGCCAGGCCGCGGCGACGGACTGATCGGCCTGGCCTATCTGCTCCATGGCGGCGACGAAGCCGACGGTCGACATGCCGATCCCGCCCCACTCTTCGGGGACGAGCATGCCGAGGAGGCCGAGCGCACCCATCTCCCGCAGGAGATCGGTCGGACACCGCGCCTCTTCCCAGGCCAGTGGCGCGCGGGGGGCGATCTCCTTTTGGGCGAACTCGCGACAGAGGTCGACGAGGGCGCGTTCGGATTCGTTGAGTGAGAAGTCCATGCAGCCCTCCGGTCAGTTCCCGGCCTGGAGGTGCGTGAGGAAGGACGTGGACCAGTCGGGGAGGTCACGTGGGACGACGTACCCCTTCTCGTCGTTGATCTCGTCCCAGTGCTGGGCGATGTCCTCAATGGTCGGCGCCGTGGCGACGTACCCAGGGGTGGACGCGATGAAGATGCGGGCGAACCGGCCTGCGCCGGCGGCGTACAGCTCTCCGTTGACCGGGCACGCCTCGTGGGCGAGAAACGCCACCAGCGGCGCCACCTGGCCCGGCGCCATGGGCGACGGGTTGTCGTCCGGATCGGCGTCCTGTCCGGCCATGCGCGTGAGTGCCGCCGGCGCGATGAGATTGACCTTGATGCCGTGGGCTTCACTCATGGTGGCGATGCTGCGCGTCAGGCCGATGACGCCGCCCTTGGCGGTGGCGTACGAGAGGTTCTTGGGCAGGCCGAAGACCCCCGACGATGTCGTCATGACGATGCGGCCGTAGCCCTGCTCGACCATGTGCGGCCAGGCCGCCCGCGTGGTGTTGAACGAGCCCAGGACATGCACGGCGAGGTGTCGCTCCAGGTTGGCCAGGTCGACGTCCGGGAGGCCGGCCCATTTGATGATGCCGGCGTTGTTGATCAGGATGTCGAGCCGCCCGAACCGCTCGAGGGCCGCACCGACCAGCGCCTGGGCGCCCTCCGGCGAGGCGACATCGTGCTCGTCGGCGAGCGCCGAGCCACCCGCGGCCTCGATCTCTGACACCACCTTGGACGCCACCGCGGCGTCGCCACCGACCCCCTGCATCGACCCGCCGAGATCGTTGACGACAACGTGGGCACCCCGGCTGGCCAGGAGCAGCGCGTAGGCACGACCGATGCCGCGCCCAGCTCCCGTGATCACCGCGACGCGTCCCTCGAAATCGTGCACGTCGAGGTCGACCTCGCCTTCCCGTCCCGCTGGCCCGAGCGAGCGGTCTAGTCGGCCGACGGCGCGGCGGCAAGCGGGGCCTTGAACCCCAGGAGGTCGCCGAGCGTCCCGCCGACCATGGCAGCGCGCTCGTCCTCGGGCACACCGGCGAACAGTTGCGCCATGAGCTGCTTGCTGCCACGGAACGTCCCTTCCGCGTGCGGGTAGTCGTTGCCCCAGACGATCGACGACAGGCCGGTGAGGTGCCGGCAGGCGACCGCGACAGGGTCGTCCTGGAACGAGACGTGGAACTGGCGCTTCACGTACTCGCTCGGCATCAGCGGGTAGGGCCACTTCTCGTTCAGGCGGAAGAGCCTGGCGATCCCGCTCTGCTCGGCGGCGGGCACGCTGTCGTCCCAGACCCCGAGCCACCAGTCGGCGTCCTGGCCGATGCCGGTGATCCAGCACTTGTCCATGCTTCCGACCAGCGAAGCCAGCCAGTGCGCGTTGAACTCGATGAGTGCGAAGTGGAGGTCGGGATACCGCTCGGGAACGCCGCCACCGATGAGCTCGCAGATGACCTGCTGGGGGACGATGGTGCTGTAGATCGCCTGCGTGACCATGCGCTTCGATGCTGACTTCTCGGTCACGGGTTGGTTGACCTCGGCGGCGTTCTGCATGACGACCTTGAGGGTGGTCGACGTCGGGTCGTTGACCTTGATCCCCCCCGTCTGCGTGTGGATGAACACGTGGAGACCGTTGGCTTGGGCGGCGGCCCAGACGGGGTCGAAGTCCCGGGAGTAGTACGGCTTGGGTGGCGTCGCCGGCAGGAGGATGGCCCGGAACCCGAGTGCAGCGGCGCGCTCGATCTCAACGACCGCGTCATCCACGTCGGTCAGCGGGATGGGAGCTGTCGGCGCCAGCCGGGAGAAGTACGGCGCGAACCGCTCGACGATGTAGTCGTTGTAGACCCGGGCATGGGCGATCGACAGCTCGTGGTCGTCGGAATAGAGGCCGAACAGCGACAGGTTCGGGTGCATGACCCCGACATCGACGCCGTCGGCGTTGAGATCCTCGATGATGATTTCGGGGTCGCCCTCGGGCATCCGCCCACCGGTCTGCCGGTAGCGCGAGATCGTCCACCCCTCGAAGCCGGGTGTGTGCAGTCGCCGGAACTTGCTGGCGCCGCCCTCCACGAGCGGCTCGATCTCGAAGTCGTCTTCCCAGACCCCCCGGTCCCGCAGATTCCTCGGGAGGCGCGTCACGAAGAGGTCGGTGGGCTCCAGGATGTGCCCGTCAGCGGAGATGACCAGTTGGTTCTCTGACATGGTTGTGCCTTCCTGCGCGGGGACGCAAGATCGATGACCGAGCGCGCGCGTACGCGGTACTCTGACGACCAATTCTAGACCAACCGGTCGGTACAGACAACGCCGGCAAGCCGGTGTCGCGGTGTGGGCGGCCAGAAGGAGATGAAGGGATGAGCAAGCGGTGGAAGCAGCGCCCGCCCGGCTCGACGTGGGGTGACTGGGGCGACGACGACGAGCTCGGGCGTATCAACCTGCTCACGCCGGAGAAAGTGCTCCAGGGTGTGCGGGAGGTCGAGGCGGGCATCAGCTTCTGCCTCAGCCTGCCCCTCGACTATCCCGGCGGGACGGCCCTGAACCAGCGGCGTTACCCGCCGGTGATCTCGCCGACCGAGGACATGGCCGGCAACGCCGACACCTTTTACAACATTGCGATGAGCTCCATGGACAAGTTCGGCGACCCGAAGTACGTGGACGTCTGGGCGGACGACGTGGTGACGCTCTCGCTGCAGTACTCGACGCAGTGGGACTCGTTGGCTCACGTCGGTGCCGAATTCGACGCCGACGGCGACGGCGTGGAGGAGGCGGTGTACTACAACGGCTACCGCGCCGGCGAGGATCTCGTCGGGCCGAAGCCCGATGCCGGGGGCGACGGCGGGGGGCATCGCTGTTTCGCCCATCACCTCGGCTTGGAGCACATGGCGGCCGCAGGGGTGCAGGGCCGGGGCGTCCTGGTCGACCTGGCCCACCACCTGGGCCACGAATGGCGTGGCGTCGACCGCAAGACCCTGGAGGAGATCATGGCGGCCGACAACGTGGTCGTCGAGCCGGGCGACATGCTGCTGCTCCACACCGGGTTCGCCACCGAGATCCTGCGCTGGGAACGCAACCCCGATCCCGTGAAGATCCACACGCTCTGCTCGTACCTCGATGCCCGCGACGAGTCGCTGCTCGAGTGGATCGCCGAGTCGCAGATCTCGGCACTGGTGGCGGACAACTACGCGGTGGAGGGTTTGCTGGGCAAGGACCGCGACGAGAGCCGGCATTCCTTCCTTCCCATCCACAATCTCTGCCTCTTCAAGCTCGGCGTCCCGCTCGGTGAGATGTGGTACCTGCACGAGTTGGCGGCGTGGCTGCGCGAGCACAATCGGAGCCGGTTCCTCCTGACGGCGCCGCCGCTCCGGCTCCCCGGGATTGTGGGCTCTCCGCTGACGCCGGTGGCGACAGTCTGAGCTGCGTCGCCGAGGAGGAGTCAGGCCCCCGGACCGGAGCGCCCTGCGCACCTCGAGAAGGTGAAGACCTCATAGTCGGTCTCCTTCACCTTGGCGATGTCCGCCAGGAGCTTCGGCCGGCCGGCTGAGTTCAGCAGGTACTTGCGTGGCTTTCCGGGGATGTTCGCCCCGAAGTAGTAGCTGCTTTCGCCAAAGGCGGGGGCCTTGGTCGCCCAGCGGTCCACCATGGCGGTCCACTTCTCCTCTGCGGCCTCGTCGACCTCAATGACGTCGCAGCCGGTCGCCCGCAGACGCAGCAGGGTGTCGGTGACGAACTCCACCTGGTCGCCGTTGTAGCGGGGGTTGTTGCCGGCGGCAGCATGGGGTCCACCGGGGAAGTAGAAGTTGGGGAACCCGGTGGTCTGAATCCCGAGGAACGTCTTGGGACCATCGGCCCAGTGGTCCACGAGCGCACGGCCGCCCCGCCCCCGGATGCCCATGCGCGCCAGCGCGCCGGTGCCGAAGTCGAAGCCGGTGGCCCAGACGATCATGTCGAATTCCCGGTGTGTGTCGGTGGTCTCGATGCCCTTGGCGGTGAGCCGGACCATGGGTGTCGCCTGCAGATCGACCAGCTCCACGTGGGCCTTGTTGTAGACCTCGAAGTAGGCGGTGACGAAGGGCGGGCGCTTCTCACCGAACCGGTGATCCTTGGGGATCAGTCTGTCGGCCGTCTCGGGGTCCTCGACGATGCCCCTGATCTTGTCGGCGAGGAAGTCACACCACGCCGCGTTGGCATCGCCGTCGAACATCACGTCGCTGTAGTTGCTGGTGAGCTTCGAGAAGCCGCGGCTCCTCCACATCTCCTCGAAGAACGCGGCGCGCTCCTCCTCCGAGTCGTCGAAGGCGGCACCTTCGTGCGGGACGTGGAGGAATCCGCTCGGTGAGGTGTTCAGCGTGGCGCGGATCGCCTCGAAGTCCTTTCGGAGCTGCACCTGCTCGTCGGGCGTGATGGCCGCGTTGTTCAGCGGCGTGCACCAGTTGGGCGAGCGCTGCAGGACCGTCAGAGAGGCTGCCGTCTCGGCGATGACCGGGATGATCTGCACCCCGCTCGACCCGGTGCCCACGACGGCGACCCGCTTGCCGGTGAAGTCGACAGGTGCGGCCGGCCACAGTCCCGTGTGGTACGACTCGCCTTGGAATTCCCCCCGCCCGGGCACGTCGGGGAAGTAAGGGATGGAGAGGACACCGGTGGCGGCGACGAAGTGGTGCGCCCGGATGACGGTGCCGCTGTGGTCGGTCACCGTCCACAGCGCGGTCCGCTCGTCGAACTCGGCCGATGTGACGCGGGCGTCGAAGCGCATGTGGCGGCGGAGGTCGAACCGGTCCACCACGTGGTTCAAGTAGCGCTCGATCTCCGGCTGTTCGGCGAAGTGCTCCTGCCATTCCCAATCCTCGAACAGCTCTCGTGAGAAGAGGTAGGCGTAGGTGTAGCTCTCCGAGTCGAAGCGCGCCCCCGGATAGCGATTCCAGTACCAGGTGCCCCCGACACCGTGGCCCGCCTCGAGCAGCTGCACGGAGAAGCCCGCTTGCCGCGCCAGGTAGAGCTGGTAGATACCGGTGATGCCCCCACCGACAACAAGGACGTCGACGTCGGCTGCGGGCCGGCTCGTCGTCTGTTCAGATGCGGCTTCGGGGGATGTCATGAGCCTCCGCGGCAACGAGGCGGTCACGGGCGCGTACGGCCCACAGGCATACACAGTGTGCGCCGGAGCCCACCATACGGATTGTACCGACCGGTTAGTATATCTTGTCGATTGTGCCTGTCTCGGGCACGAGGAGGCTCGGCACATGGCAGTCCTGACGACGGGAGACCGGGGCGCCGGGGACGGCGCGCGTCATGGGTGATGCCGGTGAACGCAGCGGGCCACGGGTGGCGATCGTCACCGGCGGCGCCTCCGGCATCGGGCTCGCCATCAGCGAACGGCTGGCCGCCGACGGCATGGCGGTCGCGGTGTTCGACCGGGAGGGCGACGCCGCCGAGCAGGCCGCTGGCAAGATCGCCGCAGCAGGGGACCGGGCGCTGGGCGTGACGGTCGATGTGACCGACCGCGCGCAGATCGACGCGGGCGTGGCCCTGGTCCGGGGCGAGCTCGGCCCGCCGACGGTCCTGGTCAACAACGCCGGCGTCCACGCCGTCGATCCCTTCTTGAAGATCACGCCCGAGAAATGGCAGCGCCTCCTCGATGTGAACCTCACCGGGACGTTCAACTGCTGCCAGGCGGTGGTGCCCGACATGGTGGAGGATGGCTGGGGTCGCATTGTGAACATCTCGTCGTCCAGCGCGCACAGCGGGCAGCAGTTCATGACGCACTACGTCGCGGCCAAGGCAGGCGTGATCGGTTTCACGAAGTCACTCGCCCTCGAGCTCGGGCCGAAGGGGATCACCGTCAACACGATCCCTCCCGGCTTCATCGATACCCCGATGCTGCGCCGCCAGGAGAGCAAGGGCCTCCTGGGCGAAGGAGTCGACCACCACGCTGCGTTGACGCCGGTGCGACGGATCGGTCGCCCGGAGGACATCGCAGCGATGTGCGCCTTTCTCGTGCGTGACGAAGCGAGCTATATCACCGGCCAGGTTCTGGGAGTCAACGGTGGCCGCAACACCTGAGTCCCCGCGCCTGGCGCCGCTGTCACCGAAGGAATGGTCCAGGGCGGCCGGCGAGTCGCTGGCCCCGCTGCTGCCGCCGACCGGGCGGCCCAAGGGCGGGAACGGCCCGAAAGGTCTCAATGCATTGGGCGTGCTGGCCCGGTACCCGGAGCTTGCGCTGGCCTACAACACCTTCAGCGGCCAGGTCATGTACGGGTCGTCGCTGACAGCACGCCACCGCGAGCTGCTCGTGCTGCGGGTGGCCGCCCGACGCGACTCCGAGTACGAGTGGCGGCAGCACGTCGCCAGCGCCGGGGACAACGGCGTCGACCCGGAGGAGGTCGCGCGCGTCGCGGTCGGGACGGACGCTGCCGAATGGTCCGACCTGGAGCGGGCACTCCTGCGCGCCGTCGACGAGCTTCTGGGTGACGCGCTGATCGGCGAGGAGACGTGGTCGACGCTGGCGGCCGCCTTCGACGATCGCCAGCTGATGGACGTCGTCTTCACCGTCGGGGCCTACGACGTCCTGGCCATGGCGCTCCGCACGTTCGGGGTGCCCTTGGACGACGACCTGAAGCAGCGATGAGCGTCCCCTATCGGGTCGAGGTCCCCGACCGCATCCCCAAGGAGCGCTACTTCGACCCGGACTTCTACCAAATGGAGGCCGACCTGCTCTGGCCCCGGGTCTGGCAGATGGCCTGTCGGCTCGAAGAGATCCCGAGCGTCCGTGACTTCGTCGAGTACGAGATCCTCGACCAGTCCGTCATCGTGGTGCGCACCGAGAACGACGAGGTCCGGGCCTTCCAGAACTCGTGCCGGCACCGCGGCGTCAAGGTCATCGAGGGCCGGGGCAGCCTCAGGTCCGGCTTCACCTGCCCCTTTCACGGCTGGTGCTACGGCCTCGACGGCAAGAACACCTTCGTGTCGAGGGCCAAGTCGTTCTCCGAGCACAACCTCGAAGCTGGGGAGATCGACCTGGTCCCGGTGCGCTGCGAGCTCTGGGGCGGCTGTGCGTGGATCAACCTCGACGATTCTGCCCCGCCCCTGCGTGAGTGCATCGAGCCCTTCGCCACCATCCTCGACGCCTGGAAGGTCGAGTCCATGCGCACCGAGTGGTGGCATGCCTTCAGGCTCCCGGTGAACTGGAAGCTGGCCGAAGAGGCCTTCTTGGAGCAGTACCACGTGATCGAGACCCACCCCGAGCTGGTGATCCCCAAGAGGTTCGCACCCAAGGACCCCGCCGCCTTCGACCCGACGAGCTTCGTCGACGCCGAGCTGCACTACCTCCACGTCATGAGCGAGGGCATGGGGGGCATGGTCCACGCCAACGACGTGGCGGTGGCCGAAGCCCAGCGCGACATCGAGCTGTCGGGTGACCCGAGCGAAGCCATGGCGACCTGGCACCGCACCCTCAATGACGCCGTGGTGGCCTGGCACACCGAGCGTGGTGCAGTCATCCCCGACCTCAACGAGCTCGAGGAACAAGGCATCAACGAGACGATGTTCTACGCCTTCCCCCACTACTTCGTCCTCCCCATGTACTCGAGCGCCTCGTCGTATCGTTTCCGGCCCCTCGGGCCCGAAGAGACCCTCATGGAGATCTGGTCGCTCACGCGCTATCCCTCAGGGGAAGAGCCCGGGCCACCCACGCCGCCCGAGATCTGGGAGTTCAACGACCCCGGGGTGCCCCCAATCCCGACCCAGGACTTCTCCAACCTGCCCCGCCAGCAAAAGGGCCTGCACAATGGCGGCTTCGAGTACATGCGCCTCTCAGAGGGCATCGAAGGCGGCATCGCCAACTTCGAGCGCACCCTCGACGGCTTCTTGGCCGGCCTCTCCCACGACCAGCTCGCCCCCGCCCTGCGGGCCGTCAACGTCAACCCCCTGGAGCGGCCCGTGGTCGACCTGGGGTTCTGAGGGATTCCGTCGTGATCGGTGGGACGACGTCAGTGAAAGTGGAGCCGTGAGCACGACAACGTTTGCCGAGGTGTCCGAGGGGGTGCGGGCCGCCCTGGCGGTGTACACGCAGGCATTGGACGACGGCCGGACCGAAGACGTCGTAGCCACTTTCTGTCCCGACGGTGTCTGTGACATCCCGGGAATGGGCACGCACTCCGGGCACGACGCCCTCCGTCAGGCGTACACGAACTGGGCACCGAGGCGACCGCAACGGCACCTCGTCCTCAACACCGTCATCGAGACCTGGTCCGAAGACGAGGCCACCGCTGTCAGCGATGTCGTCTTCATCCTCATGGGTGAAGCAGGCTGGGACATCAAGCTCGTAGGTCGCTACAACGATGTGCTCCACCGTGACGGTGCATCGTGGCGATTCCATCACCGTGCGGCCACATTCGTGACCGAGCCGCCGCCACGCAAGGAGACACTATGACCGACGCCATCGACTACGACGCCATGGACTTCTTCCGCGGTACGGAGACCGTGGCCGATCCCTATCCGTACTTCGACTGGCTGCGTGACCGGTGTCCAGTCAGCCGAGAGCCTGAACACGGTGTGTACATGGTCACCGGGTACGAGGAAGCCTTTGCGGTCTACACGGACCCCGACACCTTCTCGTCGTGCAACTCCGTCACCGGCCCGTTCCCCGGGTTTCCCGTCCCGCTCGAGGGACAGGACGACGTGAACGAGTTGATTGCGCAGCACCGCGCCGAGCTGCCGTTCAGTGACCAGATCATCACCATGGACCCCCCGGAGCACTACGACCACCGCCATCTCCTGATGCGGCAGCTCACGCCGAAACGGCTCAAGGAGAACGAAGACTTCGTGTGGCGGCTGGCCGATCGTCAGATCGACGAGCTCATGGGGGGCGGCCAGGCCGAGCTCATGACGGGATACGCCAATCCCTTCGCCATGTTCGTCATCGCCGATCTGCTCGGTGTCCCGGAGTCCGACCACGAGGAGTTCCGCACCGCCCTGTCCCGGCAGAACGGGGGCGGGGGGGTTGGCAGCACGAAGTCCGAAATGCCACACAACCCGCTGGAGTGGCTCTACGACCGGTTCAGCCGCTACATCGAAGACCGCCGCCGCGAGCCGCGCGACGACGTCCTCACGGCCCTCGCCACCACCAGGTTCCCGAACGGCGAGCTCCCGGAGGTGATCGACGTGGTCCGAGTGGCCACCAACGTCTTCGCGGCCGGTCAGGAGACCACCGTCCGCCTGCTGGGGACCGCCCTGCAGCTGATCGGGGACCGCCCGGACCTGCAGCAACTCCTCCGGGAGCGGCGCGATCTCATCCCGAACTTCGTCGAGGAGACGCTCCGCATGGAGGCCCCGGTGAAGGGTGACTTCCGCCTGGCCCGCTGCCCGGCGAGCGTCGGTGGTGTCGACATTCCGGCCGGTGTCACCCTCATGGTCCTGAACGGCGCCGCCAACCGCGATCCGCGCCGGTTCTCGGACCCGAACGAGTTCCGTATCGAGCGGGACAATGCGCGCGAGCACCTTGCTTTCGGTCGCGGCGTGCACAGCTGTCCGGGCGGCCCGCTCGCCCGGCTGGAGACCCGGGTGAGCATTGAGCGACTTCTCGACCGTACGACGAACATCGGGATCTCCGAGGAACACCACGGACCCCCCGACGCCCGCCGTTACGCCTACATGCCGACCTATATTCTCCGGGGCTTGACCCGGCTCCACCTGGAGCTCACACCCGCCGAGGCGGCGTCGTGATGGCGGGAGCGCGCAGGGTCAGGGAGCAGGGGAGCGTCAGATGATCTTCAATGTGGTCAAGCAGCCGGTGCGTGCCAAGTACGCCGACGAGTTCCCGTCGCTGATCGCGGACTACATCGCCGCATCACGGGCCGAGCCGGGCAACCTCTTCTTCGACTGGTGCCGCAGCGCCGACGACCCGAACCTCTGGTTCCTGATCGAGGGATTCCGGGATGCCGAGGCGGGAGAGGCGCACGTCGCCTCTGAGCACTTCAAAGCGGCGATGTCGGAGATGCCGCGCCTTCTCGCTGCCGCCCCCGAAATCATCCACGTCGAGACGCCAGGTGACGGCTGGGGCGGCGTGAGCGAGGGTTCCTGAGTCCGAGCAGCCCGAGCTATTCGTCGAGCAGATCGGGCTGCACCGAGACGATCCAGTCGTAGAGCGGTTGAAAAGCGCGCCACCCGGCCATGGACGGCCCGACCTGACCCGCCGTCTTCTTCGCCCGGTCGGGATCGATGCACACGGGAGTCCCCGCGGCCTCCGCCAGCAACTGGGCCTGGCAGGTGCGCTCCATGGTGATGAACCACCACGCCGCTTCGTCGACGGAGGTCTGACCGACGGTCAGCAGCCCGTGGTTCGACAGAATGACGGCCTTGTTCCCGCCGAGCGCGTGGGCGAGTCGCTTGCCTTCCTCCAGATCGAGCACGACGCCCGTGTAGTCGTCGAAGAGGGAGTGGTCGCCGTAGAACGCACAGGCGTCCTGGGTCAGCGGATCGAGCAGGCGGCGCAGCGACGACCACGACTTGCCGTGCACGGAGTGCGCGTGCGCCGCCGCCACGACGTCCGGTCGTGCCGCGTGTACCTGCGAGTGGATCGCGAAAGCGGCCAGGTTCACAGGCCAATTGCCGTCGACCACCTCACCGTGGTCGTTGACCAGGATGAGGTCCTTCACGCGGATCATCTTGAAGTTCATGCCGAACGGATTGACCCAGAAGTGGTCGAGGAGCTCGGGGTCGCGGGCGGTGATATGCCCGGCAATGCCCTCGTCGAACCCGAAATGCCCGAAGAGGCGAAAGGCGGCGGCGAGGCGCTGTTTGCGGTGCCGGCGCTCGTCCTCGGGGTTGTCGAAGGAGGGAAAGGTCACCGGGAGTCGGTCAGAAGGCACACGCTCATCCTAAAGCGGGTCACCGGGGAGAACAACGAAACTGGTCGGGACCGGCGATTCTCGAACCGGGCGGAAGTACGGCAGCGTGATCTCGTCGGAGGCCGGATGGAATTCCACGGCCAACCGGAGGTCCTCGTGCAGCGCCTCGGGCTCGCAACCGATGACGGCGCTCATCATCCAGAACCCCTCGTCCAGGCGGACGACGGCGGGTGCGTACGGCACGCGGAAGGAGGGATGGGGTGGTCGCCACACCACGGTCCAGCTGTACAGGGACCCCGTCCCCGCGCTCGCTTCCCATACCGGGGATGCCGCATGGCATTGGGCGCAGACCGTGAACGCACCCAATCCGCGAAAGGAGCACTCGGCACAACGCTGGTACAGCAATTGGTGCCGGCGGCAACCTTCCCAGTAGGGCTGACTGTGGAGGCCGGGGTGCGGAACCGGGATGCCCTCTGTCTGGGGCAGCAGGAGGCTCACGGACGTTCCCGACCCAGCAGCAGGACGTCGCAGAAGAGGGCACCCGATCCGCCGTTCGAGCACAGGGCGACCTCCGCACCCTCGACCTGGTTGGAGGAACACGTCCCCCGCAGCTGCTCGGTGGCGCGGATGACCCGCTGTAGCTGCTGCGCGTTGATCCCCGGGTGGCTGAACGACATCGTCCCGCCGTCGGTGGTCACGGGAAGGAGGCCGCCTGGCCCGATGTTGCCGTCCGCCACGAACGGTCCACCTTCGCCGGGCCCGCAGAAGCCGAAGGCCTCGAGCTGCCTGATGATCTCGAACGAGAACGGGTCGTAGAGCTCGGCCACGTCGACATCGGTTGGTGCGCGGCCGGCCATGGCGAAGGCGATCCGGGCCGCCCGGGCGCCGACGAGCCCGGCCGGGAAGGAGTCGGCGCGGGGTTGGAAGTCCCAGACCGGAGCCACGACGTAGGCCGGTCCGAAGGAGTCGCTGGCGCCACCGAGGATCCACACCGGCGCGGCGCGCTCGCCGGCGCGCTCGGCCTTGGTCAAGACGATGGCGCAGCCGCCCTCGGACGTCGTGGCACAGTCGAGGAGATGGAACGGATCGGCGATCATGCGCGAGGCGAGGATGTCGTCGGGGACGAACGGCCCCCGTCCGGCGTAGACGGCGTCGGGATTGGCGTGACCGTTGGTACGGATCACGGCCGCCGCGGCGGCCATCTGCTCGGGCGTCGTGCCGTACGTCAACATGTGGCGCCGCGCCATGAGGGCGAATTCGGCCGCAGTGAAGAGCCCGTAGCCCACGACGAGCTCGTTGGTCGGCCGGGTCCACGGTGCTGTCGAAGAGCGATCGGTGTGCATGCCCGCACCTCCGGCTGCGACCACGACGACGTTGCACTGACCGGTGGTGATCAGCGCCGCGGCGTCGAGGAGGGCGGGGATGCCCAGTGGGCTGGGTCGCCGGGTGCATGGTCCGAGGCCCAATTCGAGGGCGATCTGCGCGCAGTCGGTCCCCACCACTCCGTCGACCTCGCGGGGGGAGATCCCCGCGTCGGCCAGGGCCCCGAGGGCCCCCACCAGCGCGATGGACGTGGAATCGTGGCCCGGCAGGACTCTGGCCTGCGCCGTGTTGCAGACGCCGGCGATGGCCACCTCGCGAAAGGGATGGGACGAGGTTGCCGTCACGGACCGACCGTCTCCGTGGGTGGGGAGAGCGGTCCGAGGTCGCCCCATCCGGAATCACCGTGCACGGCGCATACTCTCGCGCCCGGACGCCGGGTCCGGGGTGACCGGCTGACCACTCGGCTCGGGGTGGGTCCGGCTACAGCTAGCCTGCCCAGCCGTACGGGCGGTTGACGTTGGGACCGTGGCGGCTCAGGGGGTTGGGGAGATCGTGTACCGCGGGCTGACGAGCGGTGCGCCACACCGGAACCCTCGTGTTCGGTCGGTGGTCGTGGCGTTCATGGTGCTGGCCGTGTCGCTCGTCTCGGGAGCAGTCGCCGGTGCCGCGACCGCTGCAACGAGCCCACCCATCGCCTGGTCGCCCTGCCCGACGGTGTCGGGCTATCTCTGCGGAACGATGCAGGTTCCTCTGCACTATCGCCATTCGTCCGGGGGCTCGGTACCGCTGGCCGTCATGGAGCATCCCGTGCCGCAGAGCAAGGGCGTCATCGTCTTCAACCCGGGCGGACCCGGCGAGAGTGGCGTCCTGATTCTGCCGATATTGGCGTCTCTGCTGCCCGAGGCGGTCAAGGACCGGTTCACCCTGGTGAGCTTCGATGAGCGGGGAACCGGATCGAGCGAGCCGCTCCTCTGTGGGCCATCAGCGGCCGCGGCCAGCAGTGCCATCGCGGGGACTGCAGCCGCCGGCCGCACCTTTGCCGGACTGGAGCGCTCCTGTCGGGACATGTTCCCCGCCCTGTTCCCGACCGTGAACACGACGACGTCTGCCCGCGACATGGACCAACTCCGCGCCGCACTGAGGGTGAAGAAGATCGACTTCTACGGCATGTCCTACGGGACAGCGCTGGGATCGGTCTACGCGCAGATGTTCCCAGGCCACGTGGGCGCCATGGTCCTCGACGGCGCCGTCGACGCCAACCTGAGCCTCGTCGCCGACGCCGAGGCCGACGCCCCCGCCATTGAGATCGCGCTGACCCACGGGCTCGAAAGCTGCACCGCCACGCCGGGCTGCCCCCTCGGCGCTGACCCGGTCGGCTTCTACAAGAACCTGCAACAACAGCTCAGCCGCTGGCCGCTCGCCGCACCGGGTGGGGGCGATACGGCGCCGGTCACCGCGGGCGATCTGTACACCGCCACGTTGCTCTACCTCTCCGCTCCGAACTTCACGCCCGGCTACTTCCCGGCCCTCGCCGCGGCTGCGGTCGGCAATGGCGCCCCGTTGCGTTCGGTCGCGCTCGGTTTGGAGGACGACCTGAACGGGGAGTCGCTCGTCGGGCCACTGTGGACGATCACGTGCAGCGATGCGGTCGTCCATCCCGATGCGCAGACGACGGCGAACCTGGCCCGTACGTTGGCGGAGCGGTATCCGCTCGGCGGGGCCGAGGCAGTCGCCAACTACCTCATTGCCTGCCCGGGGTGGGGAGACTCGAGCCAGCCCATTGCGCATCTCTCGCCCCATGGCGCGCCCACCCCTCTGGTCATCGGCAACGTCTACGACCCCAACACCCCGTATGTCGTGGCGCCGCAACTCGCCGCGGCGACCGGCGGTCGGCTTGTGACGTACGTGGGTTATGGGCACACCTGGTTGCTCAACGGATCGACGAACGCCTGCATGCAGAACGTCGTGACGTCGTACCTCGTCGACGGTGTCGTGCCGGCCAAGGGAACGCGGTGCAGCGCCTCCCCATGATCGACCTCAGATGTACATGCCCCCATTGACGCCGATCAGCTGCCCCGTGATGTAACTGGCTTCGTCCGAGCACAAGAACGCGCACGTGGCGGCGATGTCGTCGGGCGTCCCGGCTCGCCCGGTCGGAACCATCTTCCCCATGACGTCGATGCTGGGCACGTTGCCGACGCCGGCGGCGTTTCTGGCCATTGGTGTGTCGACAATGGTCGGAGGGATGGTGTTGACCGTGATGCCCTGTCCGGCAAACTCGCGGGCAAAGGCCTTCGTGAGCCCGATCACACCACCCTTCGACGCCACATAGTGCGCCATGTGCGGCGCCCCAGATTGCGCGCTCGACGAGGAAATGGTCACGATGCGACCCCATTGCGCCGCTGTCATGTCCGGCACCGCCAGCTGCATGCAGGTAAAGGTGCCGGTGAGGTTGACCGCCAGCAGGCGGTCCCACTTCTCAGGCGTGATGTCGGCCACGGCGTCGAACGACTCAATGCCCGCGCTCGTCACCAGGATTGTGATCGGTCCCAGCTTCTGCCGCACGTCAGCGAACACTCGCTCGAGGTCGCCGCGATCAGCGACGTCGACCGTGTAGCCCAGCGCTGACCGGCCTTCGGCCGTCAAGACAGCGGTTGCCCGCCCCACGCCGGCACCGTCCCGGTCGAGCAATGCCACGGCGTTCCCGTCGGCCGCCAACCTGTTGGCGACGCCGAGGCCGATGCCCGACGCGGCCCCGGTCACCACCGCAACGCGCCCGCTCATTGCGCCACCTCGGCCGGCGTGTACTCAATGTGCAGCTGGTGCAGTCCGCGCAGAATCCAGGTGGGCTCGTATTCGAAATGGCGGTCGGACGGCGGCCCATGGTGTTCCTCGGACAGCCGGATGTTGCGCATGCGGTCGAGGATGCGCGCAATGCTCACGCGGCCCTCGACGCGGGCCAAGGGGCCACCAGGACAGGCATGCACCCCGCGTCCGAACGCCAGGTGGACCTTTGCGTTGGGCCGGTCGAGGCGGAACTCGGCGGGACATTCGAAGAGCCGGGGGTCGCGGTTGGCCGCGCCGTTGAGCAGCATGACCGGGGTCCCGGCGGCAATGTCGACGCCAGCGACCGTGGTCGAGCGACGGGCCAGGCGGAAGTCCGACTTCACCGGGCTCTCTATGCGCAACGACTCTTCGATGAAGTCGGGGATCCGTTCATGGTGCGCCCGCAGCTCGTCCTGGAGTTCGGGATACTCGCAGAGATATTTCAGGCCGACGGCGAGGAGTCGCGCGGTGGTCTCCTGACCGGCGGCGAACAGGAACGTCGCCGTACGCACGACCGCGCTCACATCTGGCGTGGTCCCGTCGGGGTACGTGCCCTGGGCCAAACGTGTCAGAGCATCGTCGCGAGGTTCGCGCCGACGGTCTTCGATGTACGAGGCGAACCAGGCATCGAGCCCTTCGAGCGCGTTCAGAACGATGTCCCCGTCGCCTCCGACCTCGCCCGGTGCGGCACTCAAGCCGAAGAACTCACGGAAGCGCTGGTGGTCGGATTCGGGCACGCCGAGGACGTCGGCGACGGCCAGCATGGCGAACGGCTGGGTGTACGCGCTGATGAACTCACAGTGGCCATCCCCAATGAACTCGTCGATTTGTCGGTCGGCCGCCCGCCACATGAACTCCTCGTTCTCCTTGAGGCGTTTCGGCGTGAGCAGGCGCATCACCAGGGCGCGCTCCTGGGTGTGCATGGGTGGGTCCATTGTCACCATGTGCTCGTTCATGGGCAGCTGGTCCCGGTGGCTGTCGATGATGGCTCCGACGTCGTCCCCCTCGAGCGGCACCGGAAAGGCCGCAAACGGGCCGATCACCGAGTTGCAGGAGGAGAAGGTCTCCGTGTCGAGGTAGATCTCCATTGCCTCCTCGTATCCCGAGACGGCGACAACGCCGAGATTGTCGGTGGGAAGGACGGGGCACTGCTCCCGCAGATAATCGAAATAGGGATAGGGATCCTCCAGGAGCGACTCGTCGCTGAAGAAGTCGATCGTCTCCCAGTCCGTCACCGTGGACTCCCTTCTCCTGCTCCGCCCCGAGGGGTGAGAGCGCAATTCTGCTGTGCAGTTGCTCAGCAAGTTTTGGCGAATGCTTAGCATCGACCCCCGAATGTGACAAGTTGTCGGGATGACGACGGCGTCCCAGCCGAGACGGATCGGCGCAGCCGACTCCAAGACCAAGGTCCAGTTGCTCGATGCGGCCGAGCAGCTGTTGCTCGACGAAGGTTATGCAGCCGTCACGTCACGACGGGTGGGCGCGAAGGCGGGCCTCAAGCCACAGCTCGTGCACTATTACTTCCGCACCATGGACGACCTCTTCCTCGAAGTCTTCCGGCGCCGCGCCGATGCGAACCTCGCTCATTTCGAGCGCACCGTCGCCGCCGACAACTCCCTCCGGACATTGTGGCGCCTGAACGCCGATCCCCGCGGTGCCGCCTTCATGGCCGAGTTCGTCGCACTGGCGAACCATCGCAAGTCCATCCGGAATGAGATCGCCCGCTACGCCGAGCGTTCTCGCGCCGCCCAGCTCAGTGCGCTGACGGCCGCGCTCGAAGCGGATGGGATCTCTCCGGACCAGGCTCCCCCGATCGTGGCGCTCCTCTTGATGACCGGGCTCTCTCAGGTGCTCGCTCTCGAGCGGGGCCTCGGTGTCACCGCTGGGCACGACGCCATCAACCTCTTCGTCCAGGGCGTTATTGACCGGCTTGAGCCATGACGAGGCGCGGTTGGGCGGCCGCAAGGGCACCTGCCTGCAGCGCGCGAATCGTCTGGCGGTAGGAGCCGGTCAGGCTGTCCTCCCTGTAGCTGAGGCCATTGTCGGCACAGAAGGTTCTGACAATGCTCTGGGCCCGAGACAAGTTGGGTCGCGGCATGCTCGGGAACAGGTGGTGCTCTATCTGGAAATTGAGGCCTCCGAGCAACACATTGGTGAACCAACCCCCGGCAACGTTCCGAGAGCTGATGACCTGGCGACGGACGAAGCTCAGTCCCTGCTCGGGATCGATAATGGGCATGCCCTTGTGGTTCGGGGCGAAGCTGCACCCCAGGTAGACGGAGAAGACCGCTTGTTGAATCAGGATGAATGCCACCGCTTTCAGCGGCGAGAGGAACCAGAACACGACGGTCAGGTACAGAGCGGCATGCATGGCGAGGAGCGCACCCTCCAGGACGGCGGCCCTGTCGCGCTGACGGACGAGCCTCTGGACGCCCAACACATAGATGCCCGTGCTGCGGAGGACCATGAGCGGAAAGAACAACGGTGCTTGCCACTTGGTCATGAAACGGGAAGGCCAACTCGCAACTTTGACCGGACCGTCAGGGGAAGGCTCGACCATGACGCCACCGACGTCGGGGTCACGGCCCACTTCGTTGGGGTGGGCGTGATGTGCACTGTGCTTGGGGACCCACCACCCAAAGCTCATTCCGATGAGCAAATTTCCGACCGTCAGCCCCAGGAGCCGGTTCGCCCGCCTGGAGCGAAAGACCTCGTGGTGGCCGGCGTCGTGCCCCACGAAACCGAGTTGCGTGAACGCCAGGCCAAGGAACGCTGCGATGGCGAGGGCCCACCACGAGCTCCCGATCAGCACCAAGCCGGCGAATCCCACGCCAAAGGCGGCGATCGTCAGAGGGATCATGAGGCCGTAGTAGCCGAAGCGGCGGTCGAGCAGGCCGGCTTCACGGACCTTCTTGGCGAGGACGCCAAAATCCGCCGACGTGGCTTCGATGGTGGCCGTTGTCACAGTTCCGGTTCCCCGCATTCTTCTCGAGCGCTACCGGGGACCGGGGCAACACTGTGTGTCGACGCTCTTCAGCTCTTCTCCACACTACCCCTCCCCAAGCATCTGTTGGGGCAGGCCATGGCCACCAGAGGGCGTGACCGGGAAGATGCCCTACGTCGACTGCGTGGTCGGGTTGAACTCCCTGATCACGGCCTCTCCGAAGGCCGCCAACGTGTCCGGCGAGGCAAAGTCGCAGAACCACACGTACACCCGTTCCACGCCCCGTTCCTGCAGCGAGCCGAAGTAGTCGACGACCTCAGGCGCGGTGCCAACGATCGGAGTCCGCCCGAAACGTCGGCGCGCCGTGGCTTCGATCTCGTCACGTGGGGCTGAGGGCGGGACGAAGGCCACTTGCACCTGGAGCGAACAACGGGCATTGCCCGCCAGCGGCCGCATCTCGTCCAGCTTGTCGACGATGTGTGTGTGGACGTTCCACCAATCGGCGTGCTCGGCGACCAGCCGCATTGTTCCCTTGCCCGCCCCTCCGATGACGATCGGAATGTGGCCGACGGGTCCGGGAACCTGTTGTGCACCGTGCAGGCTGAAATGCTCACCTTCGTAGTCGAGTGCCTCGCCGGTCCAGAGTGCCTTGATGATCTCGAGTGATTCGCGCAGCCGGCTCAGGCGGACCTTTGGCTCTTGTGACCCGATGCCGAATGTGCCGAGCTCCTCGACGACCGAGCCCCAGCCGATGCCCAGCTCGTACCGGCCTCCCGACACATGATCGATGGAGACCGCTTCGCGCGCCAGGACGGCCGGATGCCGGAAGGAGTCGCAGAGGACCAGGGATCCGACCCGCAGTTCTTCGGTCTGACTGGCGAGCCACGTGTTGGTGATCATCGCCTCGAACATGGGCTGGCTCTCCGCCAGAGGGGGAGTGAGGTGATCCATGCCGGCGAGGCCGGCGAACCCCGCCGCCTCCGCTGCCCGGGCGCGGTCGACGAGCTGGTCCATGGTCAGCCGCATCTGCGGCAGAAAGAGCCAGAACTCGAGTGGGCTCGTCACGGGCAACTCCTCGTCAGCATTCGTCGGGCGGACGTGGACGGGTTGTGGGCACAACCCGATGACACGCGGCCCTGAGGATATCTATGGTTCTCCTATCGGCAACAACCGGTCGGGCCTCAGCGTGTGAGCCAGCGTCTCGGGCGGGCCGAGAAGGAGGACGATGAAGGCTGTACGCAGTGTGGAGGGGGGAGTGGCGCTGGTCGATCTCGACGAGCCACCCGGTACTGGTGAGCTGCTTGAAATGAGGGCGACGAGCATCTGTGGTTCTGACCTGAGCTACATCCGGTTCGGGAGCCGGGCCATCCTGGGGCACGAGCTCGCCGGAGTGCGGACAGACGGCACGGCGGTGGTCGTCGAGGCCATCTATGGCTGTATGGAGTGTCCACAATGTGCGCGCGGCGCTTACAACCTGTGCCCGACCCACGGGCAGCGCGCACTCGGCATCAGCGCCGACGGTGGCATGGCCGAGCAGTTCCGTGCGCCCTCAGCCCGGTTGGTCCTCCTCCCGCCGGGGTTCGATGTACGTGACGCGTCCATTGTGGAGCCGGCGGCCGTCTCGTGGCATGCACTGCGGCTCGCCGGCACCGGTCCGGGAACGCGGGTCGCGGTCGTCGGGGCCGGCGCGCTCGGGTTGCTCGCCGTGGCCGGTGCCCGCCGGCTCGGAGCCGAGACGGTCGCGCTCGAGGCCCGCCACCCGTATCAGAAGGAGGCGGGCGAGCGCCTCGGGGCGTCGATCGAGGCCGTCGGCGTGTACGACGTCGTCGTCGAGGCGGCCGGGACGCAAGCGAGCCTGGTCAAGTGCGGCGAGCTCGTCGCACCGGGCGGCACGATCGTCGTCCTCGGCGTCCATTTCGGCCCCGTCCAGCTTGACTGGATGCCGCTGTTCCACAAGGAGGCCCGGGTGGTCCCGTCGCTCGGCTACTGCGCCCATGACGGTGGCCGGGAGATGGACGAGGCCGCTGCCATGCTGGCCGATGATCCCGACATCGTCCGCACCGTGATCACCCACCGCTTTCCGATAGAGGACGCTGCTGAAGCGTTCCGGGTGGCGTCCGAAAGGGCGAGCGGCGCGGTCCGAGTGGTGATCGAGCCGTCGTGAAGGCTGCCGATCGCCGAGCGGATTGAGCTCGTCAGTCGGGAGCGCGCGGAGGGACCCGGCAGCCCCTCGGTGATCCAGGGTTCAAGAACGCGTTCGTCTTCGGTCAACCCTCACGCGTCGTCATGCCGCTGATCCTGCGACACCACGGGGAGCTCGCCTTGCAGGCCGATGCTGTTCAGCACGCCCGCCAGGCACAGATAGCCCCCGACCAAGAAGAGGAGCTCGAACAGTTCGGCGGGATCGAATTCGGCTGCGAGAGCGGCCCAGGTGGCATCGCCGACGGCGTGGTCGTCGATGATCTCGTCGACCGCGGTCAACAAGCTCCGCTCCAACGGTGTCCACACCGCGGCGGTAGGCCCCTCCGCCATGGCGTCGATCTGCGACGCGGTCACGCCGGCGTCGGCGCCCATACGGCTGTGCTGGGCCCACTCGTACCCCGAACGAGTCCGCCAGGCGACCCGCAGAACCAGGAGCTCGCGGTGGCGGGCGCTCAGCTTGGCGTCCTGGCCCGCCAGCATCTCGGTGAACGGGAGCCAGGACGCGCTGAGCGGGAGGTGATGGGCGAACATCTCGAGCACGATCGGCATGGGAGGCGCATCCGGTGCCCCCGACAGATAGATCTCGGGCCGGCGCAGGAACCGCAGCAATGTGGTGCGGGTCTGCTCGTCCCACTCGGCGAACGGGACGGGCGCGAGCCGCGGTGCATCCGGGGGCGTCACAGGTCCGCGCTCCAGGCAGTCACGGCTTGTCGCAACTGGGGACCCGCCGCGCGTAGCCACGTCGAGATGGCGACGTCTGCTTCGGCCAATTCGCCCTCTGTCACGTAGAGCCCGCGGGTGGGGAGGGTCGCACCGAGCTCGACCAGCACAGGCCGGAGGTGGACCTCGACAGCGAGTGCGTGGTGGGCGCCGGCACCGGTCATCACCGGCACGATGGTCACTCCCTCCAGATCGGTGGTGCTGAACCAGTCGAGAAAGGACTTCAGCAGGCCGGTGTAGCTGGCCTTGTAGGTGGGTGACGCCACCACGACCAACGGGCAGGAGCAGATCCCGTCGTGGGCCTCCCTGACGCGGGGCGAGGACCAGTCGAACAGGTCCGGCCCGAATTCGGCCAGGTCCACCGTCAGCCTGTCCGCACCATCGAGTCCTGCTGCGCCGGCGGCGGCGCCGGCAACTTCTTCCGCCAGCGCGAGCGTGCGCGACTGCCCCTTCGGGTTCCCGACGACGAGGCCGACCGTGCTCATGGAGCGACCATCAGCAGAGTGTGGCGACGACCTGCGGGAGGTCGACGATCGTCCGGATGCCGGGTTCCGCCGCGCAGACGAAGGGAATGGCGTTCACGGGCCGATGTGCCGTGAGTCCGGGCGACGTGGCTGCCCACTCGTCGGGTGGCACCGGGAAGCGGATGTCGACGTCCAGAGGCGTGTCACCCTCGACCAGCACGTGCCAACCCGTCTCCCGCAGGTCCCACGCCGGATCGACGTCGGTGGTCAGGTACCAGTTGGCGCTGAACGTCACCAGCGGGCGGCCGTTGCGCAGGCCGCTGACCTGCATCCGCTGGGCGGCGATGGTGCCCGCCGGCACCCGGCCTGCCGCGATCTCCACGTCCTGGCGGGCCGTCGCCACCTGACCCGTGGCCTCGACTGCGTCGAGCGGGAGCGAAAGCGCGTCGGCCAGGACCTCGAGCGAACCGGCGAAGGAGGCGCCGCCGTGGGCCTCGACGCCGCGCGGGTCGAAGGAGGCGGGGTCGCGGCCGAAGCCCATGAGCTCGAAGATCAGCTCCGGCGAGTTGCGCGACGACATGTCGGCGAACTCCTCAATCAACAGATGATCCAGCCGACGCTGCAACGAGGTGAGGACGAGTGGCAGCGCCTCGGTGATGAAGCCGGGGCTCGAGCCTGTGCTGTGGAGCGAGGAGCCCCCCTCGGCGCAGGCGGCCTCGATGCGCCGGCGCGTCTCCGGGTCGAGCCGGGTCGGGTTGTGGAACTCGCTGCGCGTCGAGACCACATTCACCCCGGCTTCGAGCAGCTGGCAGAGCGCGTCGACGTCCACCCGGTCGCCCATGTAGAGGACGCAATCCGGTTGCAGGGCAAGGATCTCGGTGATGTCCCGGGTGGCCAGCACCCCGGTGGGCGCCACGCCGCACAGCTCCCCGGCATCGCGTCCCGCCTTGTCCTCCGAGTAGACGTACAGGCCTACGAGGTCGAGGTTCGGGTGCGCGATGACGGCCCGCAGGGAGTGCGATCCGATGTTCCCGGTCGCCCACTGCACGACCTTGTAGCGATCCGTGTCCTTCACGGGAGGAGCACCGGCAGCTTCTCCCAGCCCCGCACCGTTGAGGTCCGTGCCTGCACGGCGTTCGCCGTATCGACCTCCCACTCCGGGAACCGCTTCAGGACCTCTTCCAGCGCGACGCGCGCCTCGAGGCGTGCGAGGTGCGCCCCGAGGCAGAAGTGCAGGCCGTAGCCGAAGCTCAGGTGACGTTGCGCCTTGCGGTGGATGTCGAAGCGGTCGGGGTCGTCGAACTCACGCTCGTCGCGGTTGGCTGAGGCGTTGAGGATCGTCATCACGCTGCCGGCCGGGACGGTCCGGCCGTGGTGCTCCACGTCCTTGGTCACGTAGCGCGACTGGACGGGGGAGGGCGGCTCGTACCGGAGACACTCCTCAATGGCGGCCGGGATCAACGACGGGTCCGCTGCCATCTCGGCCCGCTGCTCCGGGTACTCGGCCAGCAGCTTGCCGGCCCAACCGATGAGCCGGGTCGTGGTCTCGTTGCCCGCTCCCGAGAGCAGGCCGATATAGCCCAGGATCTCATCGCGGGTCAGGGTGCGCACCGTCCCGTCCGTGTCGGTGAACTCCGCGTTGAGCAACTCGGTCATGAGGTCGTCGGAGGGGTGGTCGACCCGCCAGTCGATGTAGGCCCCGTAGTCCGAGTCGACGGCGCCCCCCTGACTGAAGTCGACCTCGGGCATCACGCCCTCTTCGAGCCGGAGACCCTCGTCGATGTTCTTGCGGATCGCCTGTTGATCCTCCTCGGGGATGCCCAGGAGCATGCCGATGGTGCGCATGGGGATTTCGGTACCGAGGTCGAGGATGAAGTCGAAGCCGCCCTTCCCGACCAGCGGGTCCAATGTGCGCGCCGCGTAGTCCCGCACTTGTGGCTCAATGGCCGCCATGCGCCGCGGGGTGAAGACCCGACTCATGATGCCCCGATGGAGGTCGTGGTCCGGCGGGTCCTCGAAGATGAACAAGCCCGGGGGCATCTCCATCTCAGCCTTGATGATCTCGAGAACCGAGCCCTTGGCCGAGCTGTACGTCTGCCACTCGACGGAGGCGCGTTCCACGTCGTCGTAGCGGCTGATCGCGTAGAAGTCGTACTTCTCGTTGTAATAGAGCGGGGCTTCGTCACGCAGACGCTTCCAGACCGGGTAAGGATCGGCGTCGATCTCGAAGTCGTAGGGGTCGTAGTAAGGCGCGGGCGCGGTGCTGACCATGTCGTCTCCCTCCCTCGTCACGCGTGGCGAGCCGCGGACGCCCACCTTCTTGTGGGATCGCCTTTCGAAAGTATCATTATTGTATGGAAAGAGGACCGTTCTCAAAGGCCGGCGTCGGGCCGGCACGGGTTCGGTGCTGACCGCCGCACCGGTCGCATCGCCCTGGCCCTCTATCCCCGCCATGGTCGAGAGTGCGGCCACGCAGTTCGCGGACCTGGTGGCGGTGCGGGACGGGTCGACGAGCCTCACGTATGCCGAGCTGGCCGAGTCGGCCCGGGAGTTCGGTGCCGCGCTCGTCGCGGCCGGAGTCGAGCCGGGCGACCGGGTGGCCATCTGGTGCGGCAACTGTGCCGAATGGGCGGTGGCCGCCCTCGGCCTCTTCGCTGCCGGCGCAGTGCTGGTGCCTGTGAACACCCGCTTCAAGGGTGCCGAGGCCGCCGTCGTCCTCGCCCGCAGCGGCGCCCGCGTCCTCGTCACGGTCACGGACTTCCTCGGGACGGACTACGTCGCCATGCTCGAGGAAGCAGGCACCCCGCTGCCGGCGCTTCGGACGATCGTCGTCGCCAAAGGAAAAGCCAACGGTGCGGCGCAGTCGTGGCGGGACTTCATGACGAGAGCCAGTGCGGCCGCACGAGCCGAGGTCGAGCGGCGCGGCGCCGTGCTCAGCCCGGACGATCCGTCCGACATTCTCTTCACCTCGGGGACGACGGGCGTGCCGAAGGGCGTCGTGATGACGCACGGCCGCACGCTGACCGTAGCCAGCGACTGGGTGGCCATGACCGGCCTCCACGCCGGCGACGTCTACCTGCAGGTGAATCCGTACTTCCACATGTTCGGCCTCAAAGCCGGGATCCTCGCCAGTATCGCCAGTGGCGCCACCATGCTTCCCGAGCCCGTCTTCGACGTCGACCGGGTCCTGGCCCGCGTCGCAGCGGAGCACGTCACGGTTCTCCCGGGCCCCCCGACGCTCTACCAGTCGATCCTTGACCATCCGCAGCGGGCGCAGCATGACCTCTCGTCCTTGCGCGTGGCGGTGACCGGTTCGGCTGACATCCCCGTGGAACTGATCCGGCGAGTCGATGACGAGCTTCCCTTCTCGAACATAGTCACGGGCTACGGGCTCACCGAAGCGGGGACCGCCTGCGCCACGTCCGAGGACGACGACCCCGAGGCCGTCGCCACGACGGTGGGGCGGCCGCGGCCGGGGTTCGAGTTGCGTCTCGTCGGCGAGGACGGCCACGACGTCGGGACTGGGCAGTCGGGAGAGGTGCTCCTGCGCGGCGGCAGCATCATGGCGGGCTATCTCGATGACCCCGAGGAGACGGCCAAGGTGCTTTCGGCGGACGGCTGGTTGCGCACCGGGGATCTCGGCGAGTTGGACGAGGCGGGCCGGCTCCGCATCGTCGGCCGCGTCAAGGACATGTTCATCGTCGGAGGGTTCAACGCCTACCCGGCCGAAATCGAGAACGCGTTGTTGCGGCATCCCGCCGTGCAGCAGGCCGCGGTGATCGGCATTCCCGATCAGAGGCTGGGTGAGGTGGGCATGGCGTTCGTCGTCGTGTCAGGGGACGTCTCCGGGCAGGACATCATCGGATGGAGTCGCAACGAAATGGCCAATTACAAAGTCCCTCGGGTCGTCGAGATCGTGGAGGCCCTGCCGCTCAACGCCACCGGCAAGGTGTTGAAGGACCTGCTCCGGGACCAGGCCGCCGCGGGCGCCGCGCGCGCCGCTCGATGACGGCAGACGAGACGACCGGGCCGAACGGCCTGACCGCCCTCACTGGGCTGCGCGTGATCGAGATGGGAGTCTGGGTCGCCGCCCCCTCGGCCGGCGCGCTGCTGGCCGACTGGGGTGCCGACGTCATCAAGGTCGAGCCGCCGAACGGCGATCCCATGCGCAGCGCCTTCGGCTCCCTGGGCATCGGCCAGGACTTTCCGAACCCCGCCTTTGCGCAGGACAACCGGGGGAAGCGCAGCATCGTCCTCGAACTGCGCCAGCCCGAGGCGCGCGAGCGCCTGGAGGAGCTGCTCTCGACGGCGGACGTCTTCCTCACCAACCTGCGTCCCGACGCGCTCGACGGCCTCGGTCTCGAGCCGGCGGCCACGGTCGCCCGCCACCCGCGCCTCGTCTACTGCAGCGTGAGCGGGTACGGCCTGCGTGGGGAGGATCGCAACCGGCCGGCCTACGACATCGGGGCCTTCTGGGCCCGTTCCGGCCTCTCGGTCCAGCTCGCCAACAGCGAGGGCGTCCCGCTCAACGCGCGGGGCGGCATCGGCGACCACATCAGCGGGCTGGCCGCCCTGGCCGGCCTCCTGGCCGCGGTGCTCGAGCAGCGCCAGACCGGGCGTGGCCGTGTGGTCGAGGTCTCGCTGCTGCGGACCGGGACCTACGTCCTCGGGTGGGACCTCAGCCTGCAGGAGACCGTCGGCAAGGTGGCGAAGGCCGAAGCGCGCGACGCCAACCAGACGCCGCTGATGAATTCGTACCGGACCAAGGACGGCCGCTGGTTCTTCTTCACCGGCCTGGAGGCGGACCGCCACATTGACCCAGTGCTGCGCGCGCTCGGCCGGCCGGAGCTGCGCGCCGACCCCCGCTTCACCGATGCCAGGGCACTCCGGAAGAACCGCACCGAGGTGATTGCCGTCCTCGACGACATCGTGGGGGAGCGCACGCTCGACGAGTGGGCCGAGCGGCTCGATGCGGAAGGAGTCTGGTGGGCGCCGGCGCAAGGACCGGCTGACGTGCTCGAAGACCGGCAGCTCGCAGCCAACGACGGGTTCCTGGCGCTCCCCGCCGATCCCGACGGGAGGGTCCGGCGGTCGATCAACGGGCCGGTGAGCTTCTCCGATCTGCCCGTCGGCCAGGCGGCGCCGGCGCCCTTCCTGGGCGAGCACACCGACGAGGTGCTGGCCGAGCTCAGGGTGCGCCGGGACGCGGGCGGAGAGTCGGCTCAGGCTTGACCGCGGGCCCGGGCCAGCAGTCCCCGGGCGATCACTATGCGCTGAATCTCGTTGGTTCCCTCGCCGATGATCATCAGCGGGGCGTCGCGGTAGAAGCGCTCGACGGGGAACTCGGTCGTGTAGCCGACCCCGCCGAGGATCCGCATGGCCTCTGTGCTGAGCTCTAGCGCGGTCTCGCTGGCGAAGAGCTTGGCCATGCCCGCCTCGACGTCACAGCGCAGCCCCTGGGCCCGGCGCTCGGCGGCGTTGCGGGTGAGCAGGCGGGCTGCCTCCAGGCGGGTCGCCATGTCGGCCAGCTTCAGCTGAATCGCCTGGTGCTCGCCGATGACCTTGCCCATGGTCTCGCGCTGCAGGCTGTAGGCCAGCGCGGCATCGAAGGCGGCCCGAGCCACGCCGACCGCCCGCGCTGCGATGTTGATCCGGCCCACCTCGAGCACGCCGAGGATCTGCGGCAGGCCGCGCCCGAGCTCGCCGACGACATTGGCGGCCGGGATCCGGTGGTCGGTGTAGGCCATCTCCACGGTCTCGACGCCGCGGTAACCCAGCTTGCCCATGTGCTTGCTCACCGCGATGCCTTCGAAGCGCGGGCCGGGCTCCTTCTCGACGATGAAGGCGGTGATGCCCTCCTCGGCCCGGGCGGCCAGCAGGACGATGGATGCCCGTTCGCCGTTGGTCACCCAGGCTTTGCTGCCGTTGAGCACGTACTCGTCACCGTCGCGCTGCGCCTTGCATGAGATGTTGCGGGTGTCGCTCCCGGCATCGGGCTCGGAGAGGGAGAGCGCGCCGCGTCGTTCCCCCGAGGCCATGGCGGGGAGCCAACGCTGCTTCTGCTCCTCGGAGCCGTGCGTCATGATCATCGTGGCCGCCATGGTGTGGGTGTTCACAATGCCGGTCAGGCTCATCCAGCCGTAGGCCAGCTCCTCAATGACCCCGATGTAGGTCAGCAGGTCGAGCCCGAGCCCGCCGAACTCCTCGGGGATGGTGACGCCGAAGAGGCCGAGCTCGCGCATCTGCTCGACGATGGCCTCGGGGAACGTGTCCGACCGCTCGAGGTCGGAGGCCACGGGGATGACCTCGCGCGCCACGTAGCGGTGGACGGTCTCGATGATCTCGGACCGGACGTCCTCGTCGGTCGCTCCCGGATACGGGCTGCTCATGGCGCCGATAACCATACACTTCGTTGGTGTTGACGCTGAATCTCAATTCGGAGAAGAATGTTTCCCCATGGCAACGAGCCTCATGCATCGTGGGCTCGAGACGGCCGCCGAGAAGCTCCCCGATCACCAAGCCGTCCTGGCCGGTGACGATCGCTGGACCTACGGGGAGCTCGACCGCGCCGCCAACGCGTTAGCCCAGCACTTGGCCGCTCGCGGCGTCGGCCGGGGCGACCGCGTGGCGGTGATGACATCGAACCGGCCCGAGTTCGTGGTCGCTGTCCATGCCGCCAGCAAGCTCGGGGCGGCCCCCGTCATGCTCAACTCCTCGTGGAAGGCGATCGAGGTCGGCACGGCCGTCGATCTCACCTCACCCCGCTACGGCGTCGCCGACGGTGCGGGGGTCGCCCTCTTGGCACAGCAGCTCGGTGCGGACGCCGTGCTCGATCTCGACGGCGCCGTTGCCGCGGTGGTGATCGATCGCACGAGTGACGCGCTGGCACCATCGGTCGCCGTGCAGGAGACCGATGACGCCGTCTTCGTCTTCAGCTCCGGGACCACGGACCGGCCGAAGGCGGTCCGCCACATCCACCGGTCGATCGACCTGGGGACGCAGCACTGGGTCACCGCGCTGGGCCTCGGCCCCGATGACCGCTTCCAGGTGGCGACCCCGCCGTCGCACATCCTCGGCTTGTTGAACCTGCTCGCTGCCGCCGCGGCCGGCGCCACCGTCCGGCTCCACCGTCGCTTCGACCTCGACGAGGAGCTGCGCTGCATTCAGGACGAGCGCATGACGCTCGAGATGGCCGTCGCCCCGATCGCGCTGGCCATGGCCAACCACCCGAGCCTCGAGGACTACGACCTCTCGTCGCTGCGCTACGTGATGTGGGGCGCCACCCCGATCACCCCCAGTGTGGCGGAACTGGTGTCGGCCCGTACGGGGGTGCGTTGGCTCCCCGCCTACGGAACGAGCGAGGTGCCGGTGATCACGGCGAACCCGGTGGACCAGCCGGACAGGTGGCGCCTCGATTCCGCCGGGCTCCCCGTCGGCGGCGTCACCCTGCGCGTCGTCGACCTCGAGACGGGAGAGGTCCTGCCCTCCGGCAGCGTCGGGGAGGTCCAGGTCCTGAGCCAGTCGGCCATGGCCGGCTACCTGCCTGACGAGGCCACAGCGGCGGCCTTCGCCGACGGCTGGTACCGCACCGGCGACGTCGGCTGGTTGGAGCCGGAGGGTTGGGTCCACCTCACCGACCGCAGCAAGGAGATGATCAAGGTGAGCGGCTTCCAGGTCGCCCCCGCGGAGATCGAGGCCGTGTTGCATGGCCACCCCGCCGTCATCGACTGCGCCGTGTTCGGCGTGCCCGACCAGCAGGCCGGCGAGGTGCCGGTGGCCGCTGTCCAGCTCGGGGCCGGCTCCGACGTCACCACAGAAGATCTCGAACGGCTCGTGGCCGACGCGCTGGCCACCTACAAGCGGCTGCACCACGTCGTCCTGGTCGACGCCATCCCACGCACCCCGTCGGGGAAGGTGCTGCGGCGGACCCTGCGGGACGAGTGGGCCCCGGCTCTGGCGACCGCGCCGCCGAACTGATGGACGTCCGTCTCTCGCCCGAGCAGGTCGCCCTGCGCGATGCCGCGGCGCAGGTGGTCGATCGCCTGGGCGTCCATGCCGTCGCCGAGCTCGACGACCGCGAGCGTGCCATGAAGCTGGACGCCGCGGTCGACGCGTCGGGCTGGCGCGAGCTCCGCACGGCGACCGACGACGGGACGCCGTGGGCGTCGGCGGTCGAGGTTGCACTCGCGGCCGAGGAGCTCGGCCGCGGCCTCGCCGACGCCGCCTTTCTCGGTGCGACCCTGGCCGCGGAGCTTCGTCGCCGGGCCGGGGCGCCCCCTGCGGGCGGGTCCGAGACGGTGGTGTTGCGCGCCGACCTCGGAGAGCTGGCAACGGACGAGAGCGGCCGCGTGCCCCCGGGTGTCCTCGCGCTCGATGCGGGCACTGCCGAGGCGGGGCTGCTGCTCGTCGGGAGCGCGGAGGGCTGGATCGTCGGCACGGTCGCGCTCGAGCCGCCGGCCCGCGCCTCGTCGGTCAGCGGCGTCGACCTGACGCGTCCCGTCGCACCCGTCGGCGGTGCGGGGACGGTGACCGCCCTCGACGGGCAGTCCAATCCGCTCGGCAGCGACGACGTGGCGGCCTGGCAGAGCCTCGGCCTGGCCGTGACGAGCGCGGACCTCGTCGGCGTCATGCGCGGCGCGCTGGCACTGACGACCGACTACGCCCGGGAGCGCCGCCAGTACGGCACCGCCATCGGCTCGTTCCAGGCGGTACAGCACATGCTCGCCGATGCCTTCGTGGCCATGGAGGGCTCGCGCAGCATCGCCCTGCATGCCGCCTGGGCCGTCGATGCGTTGCCTGCCTCCGAGGCCCTCGCCTCGGCCTCGGCCGCCAAGGCCTACTGCGCCCGGGCGGCCCGCACGGTGTGCGAGACGGCCATTCAGGTGCACGGCGGCATCGGCAACACCTGGGAGTGCCTCGCGCACGTCTTCCTGCGCCGCGCCCTGCTGTCGGGCGACGTGTTCGGCGGCGTCGGGCCCAACCTGGCCCGGGTGCTCGCCGCCCGCAACATCGGGGTGGACGATGGACTTCGCTGATTCGCCCGAGGAGCTCGAGTTCCGCCAGCGGCTGCGCGCCTGGCTCAGTGAGAACAACCCGGGCCTGCCGGCCTCGTCGACGGCCGACGAGTACTGGGCCGGCCAGGCCGCCTGGCACCAGACGCTCTACGACGCCGGCTTCTTCGGGCTGTCCTGGCCGGCCGAGGTCGGCGGGCACGACCTGCCCAGCGTCTACGAGGTGATCCTCGACGAGGAGCTGACCACAGCCGGAACGCCGCCGCGGCCGAGCGTGGGCTACCTGGTCCAGGGGCTCCTGCGGCACGGCAACGAGGACATCCGGCGCCGCTTCCTGCCCGGGCTGGTGAACGGCCGGGAGCGCTGGTGCCAGGGCTTCAGCGAGCCCGACGCCGGGTCCGACCTGGCCTCGCTGCGGACGCGCGCCGTGCGGGACGGCGAGGAGTACGTCATCACCGGCCACAAGGTCTGGACCAGCTATTCGGATGCGGCCGACTGGTGCCTGGTCCTGGCCCGGACCGACCCCGACGTGCCGAAGCACAAGGGCATCTCCGCCTTCATCGTGCCGATGGGACAATCCGCCATTGCGCAGCGGCCGCTGCAGATGATCAACAGCGTCACGCGCGAGTTCGGCGAGGTGCTCTTCGACGGCGCCCGCGTCGACGCCGCGAACATGGTGGGCCAGCCCGGCGAAGGCTGGCGCATCGCCATGACGGTGGTCAGCCACGAGCGTGAGCCGGGTGAACTCGGCTACGTGGCGCGCTACGGCAAGCTTGTCAACGAGCTGGCGCATGTGGTCGAGGAGGAGCCGTGGCGGTTCGGCCCCGAGGCGCAGCGTGACCTGGCCTGGGCGCTGGTCGAGACCGAGATGCTGCGGTGCCACGTGAGCCGCCGGCTCTCGGATCGCCTCAACGGCCTGTCGCACGGGCCCGAGGGCTCCGTCGACAAGCTCCTGATGACTGCCGCCGAGCAGGCGGTGGGCCATGCGGCGCTCTCCATCGGCGGCGCCGTGCACGCCGACGGGAACGACACCTGGTTGAAGGTGTACCTCTACAGTCGTGCCCAGAGCGTCATGGGTGGCACGTCGCAGATACAGCGCAATCTCATCGCCGGCCGGATCCTGGAGCTACCGACATCATGAGCACCTACGACCTTCCCGAGGAGCTGCAGATCCGGTCGGACGGCCCCGTCCGCGTGATCACGCTGAACCGGCCCGACGACCTCAACGCCACCAACCACGTGCTGCACGCCGGGTTGGCGTCGTTGTTCCCGCAGCTCGACGCCGACGACGAGGCGCGGGTGGCGGTGCTCACGGGCGCCGGGCGGGCCTTCTCCGCCGGCGGGGACTTCGCCTACCTCGACGAGCTGTCCAAGGACGGCGAGCTCCGTCACCAGAGCCTCACGCACGGCCGGCAGATCGTGACCCGCATGGTGGCCTGCCGGCTGCCGATCATCGCCGCCGTGAACGGCCCGGCGGTCGGGCTCGGCTGCAGCCTCGTCGCCCTCTCCGACATCGTGTACATGGCGGCGAGCGCACACCTGGCCGACCCGCACGTGCTCCTCGGCCTGGTGGCCGCCGACGGCGGCCCCGTGGTGTGGCCGCTCCTCACCAGCCTGCAGCTGGCCAAGGAGTACGCGCTGACGGGGGATCGCATTCCGGCAGAGCGTGCGGCAGCCATCGGCCTGGTCAATCACGTCTGTCCCGACGACGAGGTGTTGGACCAGGCGATGGCCTGTGCGCACCGCATCGCCAAACTGCCCAAGGGCGCGGTCGAGGACACCAAGCGCATCATCAACATCCAGTTGGAACGCGCCGTCCTGGCCTCGCTCGACTTCGCACTGAGCGCGGAGGACCGGTCGTTCACGACGCCCGAGCTCCGGGCCAACGTCGATCGGGCGCTCTCCTCGCAGCGCGACAAGGCGAAGAAGCGGTAACGGCGCGCCGGCCTCAGGCGGGAGCAGTGCCGGCCCGGTGCTGCGCCGCCCGGGCGGCCAGCCAGCCGCCGAGGGCCTCGCCGGCGGACAGCACGTGCGCTTCGGCGAGCGCGCGGGCGGCGGGCGCATCGCCACGCGACATGGCCTCGAGCAGCGCGGCGTGCTCCTGCTTGCTGCGTTGCTCCGCTTCGGGGAACAGCTCGAAGTAGTTGCCCGGCACGACCCGCACCGCCTGGCGTAAATAGGTGAGCAGGCGCGGTGAGCGGGCCGCCAGGTTCAAGGCTCGGTGGAAGCGGCGGTTGGCGGCGACCACGTCATCGGAGCCCTCAATGGCCTCAGCCAGGACCGCCAGCTCGGCCAGCTCAGCCGGCGTCACGCGGGTGGTCGCCATCTCGGCCGCTTTGCCGACCAGGGCCGCGAGGACAGCGAAATTGTCGACCGCGTCCTCGGGGGTGATGCCGACCACCGCCATGCCGCTGCGCGGGGTGATTTCGACCAGGCCCTCGTAGGACAGCTCGAGCAAGGCCTCCCGGATCGGGGTCCGGCTGATGCCGAACTCGGCCGTCAAGTGGTCGAGGTCCAGGCGGTCGCCCGGCTGCAGCCGTCCGGTGAGGATCCGGTCGCGCAGCTCGTTGGCCGCCTGGGTCCTGACCGTGGTCGTGACAAGTTTGATATCTGAAATACTACATATTAAGTTGGGTGCTCGCCCGAAAGGGGAGCGAATGGCCAACGGCAAACGGCAGATGGCATTGGTGGGGTTCATGCAGGCCGGCAATGCCACGGTGTACGCCGGCTCGTGGCGCCATCCCGCCACCGAGCACGGTTTCCTCACCTCGGGCTACTACGAGAAGCTCGGCCGGACCCTGGAGGACGGCTGCTTCGACCTCATGTTCTTCGACGACCGGCTCGCCATGCCCGGCATCTACGGCGGGTCTGTCGCCGAGGCGGTGCGCACCGGTGCCCGCCCGGTGAAGCTCGACCTGAGCATCGTGCTCGGCATCGTGGCGGCGGCCACCAGGAACATCGGGCTCGGGGCCACGTACTCGACGACCTACTACTCCCCGTTCCACGTGGCCCGGACGTTCGCCACGCTCGACCACCTCTCCGGCGGCCGGGCGGCCTGGAACGTGGTGACGTCGGTGAACGACGGCGAGGCGCAGAACTTTGGCCTCAAGGAGCACCTCGGGCACGACGCCCGCTACGACCGGGCCGACGAATTCCTCGAGGCGACCGCCGGACTCTGGGACAGCTGGGACGACGACGCGCTGGTGCTCGACCGCGAGACCCCGCTCTTCGCCCACCCCGACAAGGTGCACGAGCTCAACTACGAGGGGGAGTGGTTCGACGTGCGCGGCCCGTTGACCGTGCCCCGGACCCCGCAAGGACGGCCCGTGCTCATGCAGGCGGGGTCGTCGGGCCGGGGCCGCGAGTTCGCCGCCAAGTGGGCGGAACTGATCTTCACCGGCGATCCCGGCATCGACATCGCTCGCGCGCATTACAAGGACCAGAAGGAGAAGATCGGCGAACACGGGCGGGACCCCGACTCCATCAAGATGTGCCCGATGGCCTACACGGTCGTCGGGGAGTCCAAAGCCCACGCCGAGGAGCGCGAGCAGCTCTTCCTGAACGACCTGGTCGACCCAATGGCCTCACTCACCCTTCTCTCCGAGTTGATGAACTACGACTTCTCGGGACTGTCGCTCGACGCGCCCATCACCGACGAGCTCATCGAGTCCGTGTCGGGCATCCGGGGACTCGTGCAGAACATCAGGGCGCACATCGGCGGCGACACGGTGACGCTGGGCGACCTGGCCGGGCACCGGGCGACCTTGCTACAGGGCCCGCGCTTCGTCGGGACCGGCCCCGACATCGCCGACCAGATGGAGGAGTGGTTCGAAGGCGACGCCTGCGACGGTTTCGTCATCGCCGCCACGCACTCGCCTGGTGCCTACGAGGACGTCGTCCGCCTGGTGGTGCCCGAGCTGCAGCGGCGAGGCGTCTTCCGCGATCGCTACACCAGCTCGACGCTGCGCGGGCATCTCGGGCTCGAGCGTCCCGAGTCAGTCCACGGTGCCTGACACGGCCCGACCGCTGCAGGGGATCCGGGTGGTCGATGCCGCCACGTTGGCTGCCGGCCCCATGGTGGCGACGGCGCTCGGGGAGTTCGGCGCCGAGGTGATCAAGGTGGAGCAGCCGGGAGCGGGGGACCCGCTGCGGACCTGGGGCTACCAGAAGGACGGGATCGGTCTGTTCTGGAAGAGCGTCGGTCGCAACAAGCAATGCGTCACGCTCGACCTGCGCGACGCCGAAGGGCAGGAGATCTTCCACCGGCTGCTCCATGTGAGCGACGTCCTCGTGGTCAACAACCGCCCCAGCGCGCTGGCGCGATGGGGCCTCGACTACGAGTCGGTGCACCAGGCGCACCCGCAACTCGTCATGTTGCACGTCAGCGGCTACGGCGGCGGTGGGCCCGCCAGCGACCGCCCGGGCTTCGGCACGCTGGCCGAGGCCATGAGCGGGTTCGCCCACGTCACGGGGCAGCTCGACGGCCCCCCGACGTTGCCCCCGTTCTTCCTGGCCGATGGCATCGCGGCCCAGTCGGCCACGTTCGCCGTGATGATGGCGCTCTACCATCGCGACCTGCACGGCGGCTCGGGCCAACTCATCGACGTGAACCTCGTGGAGCCGCTCGCCCGTCTCATCGAGACGTCCACGCTGGCCTACAGCCATCTCGGGGTCGTCATGGGTCGCACCGGGAACCGGCTCGACGCCAGCGCCCCGCGCAACGCCTACCTGACGGCGGACGGACGGTGGGTCGCGCTCTCGAGCGCGTCGCGCAATATCGTGATGCGCCTCTACCGTGCGGTCGACCGGCCGGAACTGGCGGAGGACGACGAGTACGTCGACCCGATCCGTCGCCAGGCCCACGGCGACGAGATCGACGGCATTGTGGCGGAATGGATCCGCTCCCGCACCCTCGACGACGTCATGCGCGTGTTCGAGGCGGCCGACGTGGCCGCCGCCCCCGTGTACGACGCCCAGCAGTTGCTCGCCGACGAGCATCTCCGGGCGCGCGGCACATTCCTCGAGGTGGACGACCCCGACCTCGGGCCGATGACGGTCCAGGCCCCGGTGGCGTTGCTGAGCGAGACCCCGGGCCGGGTCGACCATCTCGGGCGGGGTGTCGGAGCCGACAACGACACCGTCTACGGCGACCTGCTCGGCCTCGACGCCGAACGCCGCGAGGCGTTGCGGGATGCCGGGATCATCTGAGCCCACGAGCAAGGAGCACCATGCGCGCATCACGAGCCCGACGTTCGGAACTGGCCACACCGGCCAGCAGTGAGCGCATGTGCGAGAAGGCGGCGTCGTCCGGGGCGGACCTGGTGTTCCTCGACCTCGAGGATGCCTGTGCGCCGTCAGCCAAGGAGGCGGCCCGGTCGACCGCCGTGGGCGCGCTGACCGGGCAGGACTGGGGGCGGACCGTGCGGGCCGTCCGCGTCAACGGCCTCGACACGCCCTGGTGCCACGGGGACATCATTGAGATCGTCACCGGGGCGCGCGACGCCGTCGATGTGCTCATCGTCCCCAAGGTCCGCCGGGCCCGCGAGGTCTGGTGGGTCGACGTGCTGTTGACCCAGCTCGAGACCAAGCTGCGGCTGTCACGCCCTATCGGCCTGGAAGTCCTCATTGAGGAAGCGGAGGGCTTGGCCAACGCGCTGGAGATCGCCCAGGCGAGCGACCGACTGGAGGCCTTGATCTTCGGGGCCGG
>Ga0182024_10001606_pt1 | contig 57891 bp, 42 predicted proteins | sample P32metaG_FD_120480 | JGI IMG/M metagenome (GOLD analysis project Ga0182024, IMG submission 120480) | Permafrost microbial communities from Stordalen Mire, Sweden - P3-2 metaG (Illumina Assembly) | ecosystem: Environmental > Terrestrial > Soil > Wetlands > Permafrost | place: Sweden: Stordalen...
CATCCGGCAAGCATCACAAATGGGCCAAGCTGTTCATCAGAGTCAAGCCAACCGCTAAGAACCCAAAATAACCCGTCTTCGCCCAGTTTCCACCTCAACTACGCAGCGTTGCCGGAAACTCACACTTTATCGAGCGCGCGGCGATCATGTCGACCGGTCCGGATTTGCGGATACCTCTCAGCGACCCGAATTTTGCACGTAAAGCATCGACGTGTTCAGCCGCCAATCGAACCTTAGCGGACGCAGAGCGTGAACACATTCTCGACGTGCTTCGTGAGACACATGGAGTACTTGGTGGAACTGACGTTCCGCGGAGCCTACGCCGGTATGACAAACCTGACGATGGCGCCACCGATTGGATTGTTCTCCAAGCTGATGCGTCCGTTATGGGCTTCAATAAACGCCTTGCAAATGGCAAGTCCCAGGCCGAGGCCACTGGATGAGCCGTTTTCCGCAACCCGATAGAACTTGTCGAAGGCCCGGCCGAGGTCTTCCGGAGGCACACCAACGCCCCGATCGACGACCAGCACCTCTAGCTGGTCATCCATGATGCGGCCCCGTATCTCAACAGGCTGGTCGGGCGGAGAATATTTGAAAGCATTGCTGAACAGGTTGATGAACACATGGGTGATCAATCCAAAGTCCATGGGAACGAGAGGCAGGTCCTCGGGAATGTCGAAGGAGACTTGTCGCTGACCCGCTGACGCTCCCAGTTCTTCCAGCGCGGTGCTCACGACATCCAACAGGTCGGACGGTTCGGTCTTCATGGTCGAAGCGCCTGTTTCCAGACGCGTCATGCTTAAGAGGTTATTTACCAGGCGATGCAGCCGTCTCGCCTCTGTGTCGGCGGTCTCCAGAAGCTGGCGCTCGGCCTCTTGATTCAAGGCGCCATCGGAAGTCAACAACCCGCTCAAGGATGCAGTAATGGCCGCCAGCGGCGCGCGGACGTCGTGTGAGATTGCGGTTAGCACCGCGTTCCGAACCTTATCCGACTCCTCGAGGAACCGGAGACGGCGCAGTTTCTGTTCCAGAAGTCCTCGCTCGATCGCGAGCGCGCATTGACTAACAAAAGCGCTGAAAAGCTGACGCTGCACGTTGGAGAACCAAGCCCCCGTCTTCACTTCGAGTCCGAGCACGCCGATGACTTGTCCCCTGGCCTTCAGGGGCATGTAATGAGCTTGCGCGGCGGACAGAATATCGGTAGAGCGTCCGGCGTCTTGACCATGTTTCCACGACCACGTCGCCGCGGCTAGCTCCGATTCACTAAGGACAAAATCCGCGCTGCGATAGCGCGCGGTCAGTCCACCATTCACGGGCAAGAGAAGGCTGGAGCGCCGGTTGAAGTTCATTTCAATGTGATGTCCAACGACTTCAAGGACCTGATCGAAGTCGCTGGTCACCGTTAGAGACTGACTGAACGCGGCCAGCGCCGACAGGTTTCGGTACAGCAGACGATTGTGGATGGCGAGCGATGCGATCTGTGCAGCCGCAAGGCTATAATCGAGATCGGCATTGGTAAATCCGGCGCCGCCTTTCTTGTTGTAGACCTCGAAAAAAGCGATCGCGTCCTTTTCGCTATCGGTGATCGCGACCGCAATGCCGGATCTCACGCCCAATCGTTCACGCACTTCCGGGACGATCACCGGGTCATGCGCCGCATCATCCGTCAGATAGTGACTCCCATGCTGAATGAGCCAACCTGCCCAGCCGACGCCAGGTGCGCACTGATACGTGAGCGGCACAAGTCTCGGCCCTTGAAAAAAGCGGCTGCACGACATACCTTGCGATGTGCGCAGACCGGCACAACCACTCTCGGCGCCCGTCAGATCGAGAAGTTGTTCGACCAGGCTATCTAGCAAAGTATCCAGATCCGGCGTGGAGTTCAGCTTCTCACTCAAACGAAGGAGGGACCTGAGAGATTGCTCCGTCTCCTTGCGGGCAGAGCTGTCATCCATATGTTTCCTCACCCTCCTGCGATGAAATTTTCAAGAATGCTGCCGAATCTTCCGCGGATAGCCCGAGCTTTCCGTTCTCAGCCTATATCCCACTCCCGGTTCGGTCACAATGTAGCGAGGCTGCGTGGGATCGGGTTGCAGTTTGCGGCGCAGATGGCTCAGAGTGACGCGCAGAAGGTGCACCGCGTCCTGATATTGCGTTCTACCCCAAAGTTCGCGAATCAGTTGATGGTGCGTCCGAACGTTGCCGGCATGGTGGATCAGCACCTTCAAGAAGTCATACTCGGTTGCCGTCAGCTTCACCGGGGTTTCGCCAACGAACACCTCTCTCCGGCCCAAATCGACTCTGAGATCATCCATCCTAAAAACGTCATCCTGTGTCGCGACTACGCTACGCAAGGTTGCGCGCATTCGCGCTAGCAGCTCCGGGATGGAAAACGGCTTGGTGAGATAGTCACGAGCGCCGATATCCAGGGAACTGACTTTCTCGGATTCCTCGTCACGAACCGAGATGACGATAATGGGGGCGATTGCCCACTCTCGCAAATGCCGTATAACTTCCTTGCCATCCATGTCGGGCAAGCCGAGATCGAGAAGAATCAGATCGGGCCGGATCGACTGAGCTCTCCGGAGAGCCTCTTTTCCATTGCGAACCTGATAAATGGTGTAGCCTGCTGGGGGCAGTACGGCACTGAGAGTGCGCTGGATGGATTCTTCGTCGTCAACGAGAAGAACTCGGGGCCCTTGCTTTTCCATTAATCACGTTTTTCGAAGACGGAGGCTCGCTCCCACTTCAATGAAGACACCGCCGACCCGCCACTTCCTCAAGCTTACTGTCAGGCACGCAGGCTATCCCATAGCAGAGATTCGGTATATTTCGTCGGCAGAGTGTGGCGGAAGAAACGTGGAGAAGAATGGCAGAAGACCGGCCTGAACGACTGTGCGCGCAGCACAAAGCATCGATAAGCTGACCATGTTCGACCCACACACTATCCTCAATTTTATAACATCCCTGGTGCGCACACGCTATCGGTCGATTGCCCAGGGGCGAAGGACATCGATATGCCAAGCCAACCGAACGCCTCGACTATCGGTATTTGCCGTAAGAACAGTAGGTTGCAGATAAATGTCGAGGGAGAAACGGCGCGCGCTGACCCATGGACGCATAGGTCATTTACCGGGGTTCTCGTCAAGCTTGAATCAGGCCCTGCCGGACGGCGCGCCGTATCAGGCTGGCGGTCTCGTGAACGTCAAGCTTCTTCATGATGGCGGCGCGATGTGCGGCCACGGTCTTGAAGCTAATTCTGAGAGCCTTTGCAGTTTGTTGGGAACTCTTGCCGTCCGAAATCAACTGCAGTATCTGTCGTTCACGGCCGGTCAGGAGAGGGCCGCCTTTGCCGGCGAGAGCCAGCAGGTGGCGGATCAACTGCGCACTTTTCTCGCTGGATTGCAGTGCATTCTTGAGCCAGAGACCGTCTCCAATTTGTACGAGCTAACGTCCCGGATGATGAGCCCGATGTTCAACGTCTTACTATCGAGCCGAACGGCGTAAAGACTTGCCAAACATACTCGCGCATTGGCGCGTCTGTGGAGCGGATTACCGCAGACCTGAACGTTGAGAATTGGCATTTGGTTCCGAAGGACTTGGCGGCATAAATCGTTCGAGGGCGGAGGCCTGCTCGGGAATCACTTGCCGGAGCGTCTGGCCGACATGCTCGTTTGCCAATTGGCCGTCAATGACCTTGAGAGCGGCGTTAATAAGGACAAATCGCAGATGTTGATCGAGAAGCGCGAATCCGACTGGAGCAGCGGCGATCAGTTGCAGCAATTGAAACTTCTCGCGTTTCAGTGGAGCGATTCCACCGCGCAAGCGGTCCACTGTTCTTTTGTCCCGGGCATTCATAAGCGGGCTCCCTCTATGCGATCCCGAGACGTTTGAACACCGGAACTTTGGCGAAATCCACGGCGAACGCAAAGATCGCCGCCGCCACGAGTGTTCCTCCCACCGCCGATATGGACAGAGGACTCATGGCGATTCCGCGCGTTACCAATGTCGAAATGATCAAAATATCGCAAACCGTCGACACAACGACCCAGAGACTGGGGCAGGAGCTCCATAACCGCCGGCGCTCGCGAATGGAGTACAGCGTCGCCTCGCTGCCGAACACCAGCGCGATCATGGCTAGGGTTCTCAGTGTGTCGATTCCGAATCCCATCCGAAATTTGCCGACCGCCAGCACCGCGATGCAAAAGAGCAGGAGACAGCCTCCCATAACGGCGCCCGCGATGGTCAATTTGCCGATTCGCCAGGCATTGGGCTGCGGGGATGGCCGCACATTGTCGGTCGTCAAGGACATCGACAGAAAATCTCCGGTGATCATCAGGAGGACCATGAGCATGGGGGTCAGGATGGCGTGCCCGGTCATCACCAGACCCACCGCCAGGAAGAGCACCTGCACAATCTTCTTGATCACCGAGTTCAGCGTATAAGTCAGGATGCGCTGGAACGTCACGCGGCCTTCTTTTACCGCGGCGACAATGCCGACGAGTCCGGGCTTGGTGAGCACGATGCCGGCCGCCGACTTGGCAACATCGGTCGCGGTGGACACCGCGATTCCCATCTGGGCTTGGCGGAGCGCCGGTGCGTCGTTGGCCCCGTCGCCGCACATACCGACTGTATGGCCGCTCTTCTGGAACGCCTTAACGAGATTGTATTTTCCTTCCGGAAGAATGCCGGCGAAAACGGCAAACTCCTCAGGGCGCACATCCGCCGGGATCGGTCCGGCCGGGCAGATTTTGCCATCCATGCCAACTTCGTGAGCGACGATGGCGGCCGTCGCGGGGGCATCGCCGGTCACCATGACCGCGCGCACTCCCAGCGTGTGCAGTTCCGTAATCAACGCGGCGGAATCCGGCCGGGGCGGATCGCTGAGAGCGATGATTCCCGCAAGTTTCAGCGCTTTTGGAGGACCGATGGCCACGGCCAGAACGCGGAAACCCTTCGCCTCGAGGTCATTCGCTGTCTTGGCCGCATCAGGGTCCGATTGCGTCAGTTTGGCGACTGCGGAAAAGGCCCCTTTGACGGCGCGGACCGTGGCGCCGCCGGGATCGGTGGCAGTTGCCTCCGACATTTTTGTCGCAGGATCGAACGGAACGAACTTAACCAGCTTCGGCAGATCGGAGGCCGCTTTTTTCGCGGCGGCGGCCCGGATCGCTCCATCCACCGGATCTTGGCCGCCGTCCGAACTCGCGAGCGCAGCCACTCCCAAGACGTGCGACTCGTCGAACCCGGACATGGCGTGAACGGCCGTTACCGTCAGTGCATTTTGTGTCAATGTGCCGGTCTTATCCGCGCACAGCACGTCGATGCTGGCCGCTTCATCCACGGCGGAAAGCCTGGTTGGAAGAACGCCCAGCTTAGCCAGAGCCTTGGCGCCGAGCGCCGCTGCAAGGGTAAATGTAGCCGGCAGGGCTACTGGGATCGAAGCGAGAACCGCCGTGAGCACTAGCGGGATGATCTCGCTAACCGGCATCTTCAGAACGTAGGCATACCCCACCAGCATCAAAATGACGACGCCATTGACCATGGCGAGATTGCGGACCACGCGCAGAACCGCCTTCTGCTGCGAACTTTCGACGTGGGCGGTGCGGACCAGTTCCGCGGTGCGTCCAAACTTTGTGCGCGTTCCGGTGGCCGTAACCTCCGCCTCCGCTTCGCCCCGCCGCACCAGCGCACCCGCATAAGTGTTCACCCCCGCGCCGGCTTCGATGGGAACGGATTCGCCGGTGAGCATCGATTGATCGAGCAGCACCGATCCGCCGGTCAGGCGCACGTCGGCGGCTACCACGGCGCCGAGCGACAGTTTCACTACGTCGCCAACCACCAATTGTGCCGCCGGTACAGTGCTCCACGCGTTGTCGCGCTTGACCGAAGCATTCAATGCAAGCCGCGACTTCAGCGCAGCCAGAGTCGCCTGAGCGCGCCCTTCCTGGAAAAACCCGAGGGCGGCGTTGAAGGCCAGGAGACCGGCGATGATCCCCGCCTCGACATACTTGCCGAGGACAATCTCAAGCACGATCGCAGCCTCGAGCATCCAAGGAACCGGCGCCCAGAATTTGGCGAGCGCCCTGCGTAGCGGATGCAGCGCCGTGTCGGGCATTGCGTTTGGGCCGGATTTTTCCAAGCGGCTGCGGGCTTCAGCGCTGGTGAGGCCGGCCGGAAGTGGGACATCTTTGGGGGCAGCGGGTTTCTCTATAGCCATTGGATACCAACCGTTATTTCGTGAACAGTTTGCGAATCGATTTCAATTCCAGCCGGCGTTTTGGGGTGGTCTTGGGATACGCCATCTTAAGATCGCTGAGCGCATCCAGGACGATTTGGGAAACAATCAATCTGGCATTCTCCTTGTCATCGGCGGGAACTACGTACCAGGGCGCGCGATGGGTGCTGGTTGCGTTCAGGCATGCTTCATAAGCGTGCACGTAATCCTTCCAGTACTTCCTCTCGTGAATGTCCGCGAGGCTGAACTTCCAATTCTTGTCCGGCTCATCAATGCGCTCCAAAAAACGCTTGCGTTGCTCGTCCTTCGAAAGGTGGAGGAAGAATTTGAGGATCCGCGTGCCGTTACGATAAAGGTGGTTTTCCGAATCCACGATGGAGCGATAGCGCTGCTCCCAGATGGTTTTCTCGTCGCGCAATTCCTCTGAAAGCCCCTGGCCGCGGAGGATCTCCGGATGTACGCGGAGGTTCCTGGTGCAGCCGAACGAGTTGGCTCGCGAGACTCCGTTTCTCAAGAACAACATAGCGTTTACCCGGAAGGCATACAGCCTCGACGCGATCCAGGAAACATCTTACCCCGCGCTTGCAGACCTGACGCCCGAGGTGATTGCGAGAAATCAAGACACGATTCAGAACATTCGTCTGTGGGATTACCGTCCGGTTGCTCCAGATGTACCAACAAGCCCAGGAAATGCGCCTCTAGTCATCAGTTTCACGGCGTTGATGTGGACCGTTACCACCTGCCGGATGGCTATCACCAAGTGATGCTTTCGACGCGCGAACTCTCGCCGGAGCTCCCCGCGCAGGCTCAAACCTGGGTGAATGAGAAGCTGCAGTTCACGCATGGGTATGGCTTGGTCATGAGCTTCGTCTCAAAGACGATGGGTGGAGGCTTTCCGCAATACGTTCTGGAGAATATCCCGCCCGAATCTTCCTACGGCCTCACCGTAAACCAGCCCGCCATCTACTACGGCGAGTCGATGCCAGGATATCGGATTGTCGCGACAGGCGTGAAAGAGTTCGACTATCCCAAGGGTAATCAGAGTAATCAGAATGTGTACACCAGTTACGCCGGAACCGGAGGTATCCCGCTGGACGGCTTATGGAAGCGGCTCTTATTCTCCTGGACTCAGGCCGACGTCAACATATTGTTTACGTCCTATCTTCAGCCGGAGAGCAAGATTCAGATCTGGAGGCGCGTTCAAGAACGCGTGCAGCAGATCGCTCCGTTCTTGCGCCTGGACAACGATCCCTACGCCGTAGTGAGCGAGGGCAAACAGTACTGGATACGAACGACCCCGTTCTGGCGGTTTACCGGCATGCGTTTCCAGGTGTTTTCCAAGATCTGAATCAGCTTTCGCCGGATCTGAAAGCGCATCTGCGGTATCCGCAGGATCTCTTTTCCATCCAAGCCGACCAATACAGAACGTTCCACATGACTGGTCCGCAGGTCTACTATAACCGCGAGGACCTCTGGGTGCTCCCCCAAGAGCAATACGCCGGCAAGGTGGCGCCCATGGAGCCCTATTACATCCTCATGAAGCTCCCCGGAAGCGATCGGCTCGAGTACCTCCTCATGACTCCGTTCACGCCTCAGAAGCGAAACAACATGATCTCCTGGATGGCCGCCCGGTGCGATTTTCCGGAATACGGGAAGATGCTTTTCTACGAGCTTCCGAAGGAAAAGCTGATCTACGGCCCGATGCAAATCGAGGCCATGATCGATCAGAACACGGCCATCGCCGCGCAACTGACTTTATGGGATCAGAAAGGTTCGCGGGTCATTCGCGGAAACCTGATCGCAGTACCGATCGAGAACTCCTTTCTCTATGTGGTGCCGCTGTACCTCACGGCGGAAGGCACGGACTTCCCACAACTCAAACGCGTCATCGTGATTTCGGGAGACAAAGTGGCGATGGAGCCCACACTCGATGAGGCTATCCAATCCGTCTTCGGAACCGCGCAGCCCCAGATTTCCGCACAGGCGCCCGGCGGAACACCGGAATTGGGCCAGGTGAAAGCCCAGTTCGATAACGCCCAGAAGGCCATGCAGCAGGGCAATTGGGGAGACTTCGGCAAGTCGATGGAAGCGCTCAAGCGCTTGCTGGCCGGACCGCCGCTCATCGGGACTCATCAATGAAGAATCTCCCAGGACGAAATCAGAGGGTGGCGACGCGTGAAGCGGCAAAGAGGTCTCGAGGTCATGTGTGACTGTTCGCTGATGGGTGTTCCAATTCGAAGGGCCGTCGAGGGAGAGCAGTTGGTGGTGCACAGATTCCGAACCGGTTCATTAGGGCTCGCGGCGCCGTCAGGTTCGGAACCCGCCCATCCGCCAACAGTGCGGCTCAATACCTTTTGGGCCAGGCTAAAGCTGATCTTCAAACCGCCAGAGCGGCATTCTGTTCTAGCGGTCTGCATGCCACCGGGCGCCCAGTTGGTTGTAGAGGATATTCCCGCATACTTGCATCGGGCCATCGGAGTCGGCCCGATCGAATTGGCGACGTTTACGCGCATGATTGCGCCTGGCGGCAGCCCTGGCCAGTCCGAGGCAGCCGGCAGCTATCGCGACGCTGTGCGTTTCAAGAACGGCCGCGAGGTGCGGTTGCAGGAGCTTCGCGAAGGCCAGCGCATGTGGGTAATGGACCTCTCCCGGGCTCCATCATCGGAGCCGGTTCGAGAAGCGATTTCACAAGGTGCAGTGTGCATTCCGAGCCCGAGAAACGCGATTTGAACATTTTGCTATGGAGCGATTAATATGCCGAAGACGGTAGTTGGACTGTTTGAGAATCCTGGCCTCGTGGACCGGGTCGTCCGCGAGATCTAGGCGCGGGCTTTCCTCAGAAAGAGGTTCGCACCGCTGTTTTTGACACATTTTTGATCTTCCTTGGGATAGCTTTAAACATGGGTGTAAATGTGGAGAGGCGGATGACGGCCGTAAGGCGTCAGCGCAAGCCTATCGAGAACTCGCCTGTGACCTATCTGGTCCCGCGCGATCTGCTGTCCATAGAAATCCATCCAACGGCCAATCCGAGACTTGTGATGATTCCCGCGCATTCCATCGTCGAATTGAAAGGCACGTCACCTGTGCCCGGCTTCACCGAGCTCATTTGGGAAGACCGGACTCACATGATCTTTGAGGCCGATTTGATGAGACTGAACTCCCATGTAAGCAGAGTGAATAGCTTCCCGAGCGAATCATAGCTGAAAGAGCGGGAAAGTGGAACGACGAGGGAATCCCCGGCTTCTCGCCCTAAAACTATGCCGCAGCAGGATCGGAAGCGCGATGGCGGTCCGCTGCTCCTCGGCAACGGGCAGCGCAACGAAGAAGGAGGAGGAGGACCCGAAAGAGGCCTCCGAACCGGTGCACGAATTCGGATCCAGCCGGGCATTATGCCATTGTGAAAGAGATCGTCACCGATCCGCACTTGGCCCGTGTTCTTCAACACAAATCGTCTGACCGATGTACACCCCCCACACGTATCCGATCGCTCTCCTGACGATGCTGGTCAGCATGCTGTGCTGGGGAAGTTGGGCCAACACAGAGAAGATCGATAAAACGTGGCGATTCGAGCTTTACTACTGGGATTACATGTGGGGGATTCTCGTGTGCGCCCTTCTGTTCGGTCTCACCCTGGGCCGGACGAATCCGGCGGCTCCGGCAAGTTTCTTTCACAATCTCGATAGCGCAAGCGCTCGCTCCCTGGTGGAAGCGTTCGCTGGCGGAATGATTTTCAATCTCGGAAATTTGCTTTTGGTAGCCGCCATTTCGGTGGCCGGCATGGCGGTCGCATTTCCGTTGGGCGCCGGCCTGGCTCTGGTCATCGGCGCGGTGTTGAATTACTTCGTCTCACCGGCCGGTAATCGGTTTCTCCTCTTTGGGGGGATTCTCCTGATCTGCGCCGCGATCGCCTCCAATACCATGGCCTATCGCGGACTGTCAAAAAGCGCGAAGGCTGGAACGAAAGGAATTGTCCTGAGTCTATTGTCTGGCGTGGTTATTGGGCTTTTCTATCCCTTCGTCGCGAAAGCTTTGATCGGAGAGAACCATCTTGGACCGTACACCGTGTACTTCGTATTTGCGCTGGGCGCGCTGGTGTCCAACTTTCCTCTAAATTATGCGTTCATGCGGCGCCCAGTGAGCGGATCGCGGCTTTCGATCAAGGACTATTTCCGGGGCGGCCCTGCGGTTCACACCTGGGGCGTGTTGGGTGGTCTCATCTGGGGAACCGGGACCATCTGCAGTTTTGTTGCAGCCTACTCGCCCACGGTGGGGCCGGCGACGTCGTTTTCGCTCAGTGAGGGCAACACAATGATTTCGGCGATCTGGGGCGTTTTTGTGTGGAAGGAATTTCGCGGCGCCACCAGTGAGGTGAAGCGCTTGCTTGCGCTGATGTTCACACTTTTTGTTCTGGGCCTGGTTTCAATATCGTTAGCGCCGGTGTTTGGATAGGAGCACATCGCGGCAAACAATCAATCCCGGCTCAATGGAATATTAAAGCGTCATCCGGATGGGACTTTCCGCGGCTCTTTTGGGACTTGGGTCGCCAAGCGGCCAGATGGAGGATCGGATTTCACTCCCCACCCACGGGCGATTGTTTTGGGCCTGCCTGAGGGGAACTCGTCTTGGTTCAGGACCAGACCATCCAGGGTGTATACTCAGCGCATCCGGGATCCAAGTGGAGGTTCCCCCATGCGCCATCGATTTCTCGCCTTCCTGACGCTAGTTTTCGTGGCCGTCCCCTGGGCCGTTAGCCCGGCACTGGCCGCCGATGCGAAGGCGCCTTCCGGAAAAACTTGGGTTTCGCCCAGCACGCCGGATGGCCAGCCCGACCTCCAAGGCATATGGACCAACGCCACCATCACACCCTTCGAGCGCCCAGATGAACTCGCCACCAAAGCGGTGCTGACGCCCCAGGAGGCCGCGGAGCTAGAAAAACGTGCGGCCGAGAATCGTGTGGATCGCCCTCCCAAAGCCGGCGACGTCGGCAATTACAACCAGGTCTGGTTCGACTCCGGGACCAAAGTCGTCTCCACCCGCCAAACCTCACTGGTGGTGGACCCGCCCGACGGCCGCGTTCCCATCACTCCCGCAGCCGCGGCCCAGCGAGATTACAACGCCGCGCACAACGCCGACTCCTACGAGTACATGAGCGTTTGGGACCGCTGCATCACTCGTGGTGTGCCCGCCGGCATGTTCCCGGCCGGTTACAATAACGCCTACCAAATCCTTCAGATTCCCGGCTACGTTGTGATTCTCTACGAAATGATTCATGAGACGCGAATCATCCCGCTGGACGGCCGTCCGCATGTTTCGGCCGGCATCCGCCTCTGGAACGGCGACTCGCGCGGCCATTGGGAAGGCAAGACGCTGGTGGTGGATACGACCAATTACAACAGCAAAGGTTCCATCGGTACCAGCGCCGCCACTGCGCGTATCAAGGGCATCCCGCAGAGCGAGGCCCTGCATGTCGTCGAGCGCTTCACCCGCACCAGCTTCGACACCATCAGCTACGAAGTCACCATAGACGACCCGCCCATGTATACGCGGCCCTGGAAGGCGGCATTCCCATTGACTCTCGGCGAGAACTATCGCATCTACGAATACGCCTGCCACGAAGGTAATCACGCCGTCGAGAACGTGCTCAGCGGTGGCCGTGCACTGGACAAAGCGGCGCACTAAACGTGTCCGGAGCCAACCCGCCGGGATCGAACCGGCGACGGTTCAAAGACCAACCGCGAAGTTGTTTCCGAGGCCCGTCACGCAAAGGGGGGGTGGGCTCCGGCAAGCCTGTTCACGCCGCCGCAACGTACCTGGTGCGGCGAGCCATCCGTACACCTGGAACGGGGAGTTAGATCCCCGCTACGGCAAACCCACACGCTACAATAAGGATTCACGGAGGCTTCATGGCTGCAGTTCCTCGGCGCACTTCTGTGCCCGTCAAAATCGGCGACGTCTGGGTGGGCGGCGACCATCCCATCGTGGTCCAGTCCATGACCAACACCGACACCGCCGACACCGCCTCTACCGTCAACCAGGTCATGGCGCTGGCCCAGGCCGGCTCCGAGCTCGTGCGCGTCACCGTCAACACCGATGCCGCCGCCCAGGCTGTCCCCAAAATCGTCGACACGCTCGACAAATTCGGCGTCCGCGTCCCCATCATCGGCGACTTCCACTACAACGGCCATCTCCTTCTCAAGAAGTATCCCGACTGCGCACGCGCCCTCGCCAAGTACCGCATCAATCCCGGCAACGTCAACATCGGCAAGAAGCATGACGACAACTTCCGCACCATGATCGAAGTCGCCATCGAACACAATCGCCCGGTGCGCATCGGCGTCAACTGGGGATCGCTCGATGGGGCGCTGCTGACGCGCATGATGGACGAAAACTCGCTCCTGCCCGAACCGCTCGACGCCATGGAAGTCACCATGAACGCCATTGTCGCCAGCGGACTCCTCGCCGCCCAGGCTGCCGAACACTACGGGCTCGGCCGCGACAAGATCATCCTCAGCGCCAAGGTCAGCGGCGTCCAGGATCTCATCATGGTTTACCGCAAGCTCGCCGCCCAGTGCGACTACGCGCTGCACCTTGGACTCACCGAAGCCGGCCTCGGGTCGAAAGGCATCGTCGCCACCACCGCCGCGCTCTCGGTGCTGTTGCAGGAAGGCATCGGCGACACCATTCGCGCCTCGCTCACCCCTCTGCCCAATGGCGACCGCACCGACGAAGTCATCGTCTCGCAGCAAATCCTGCAGGTCCTCGGGTTGCGCCACTTTACCCCGCAAGTCACTGCCTGCCCCGGCTGCGGCCGCACCACCAGCACGTTCTTCCAGGACATGGCCGATCAAATTCAAAACTACCTGCGCGACCAGATGCCTAACTGGAAGGAGCGCTATGCCGGCGTCGAAGAGATGAAAGTGGCGGTGATGGGCTGCGTCGTCAATGGCCCCGGCGAGTCCAAGCACTCGCACATCGGCATCTCGCTGCCCGGCACGTTTGAGGAGCCGGTCGCGCCGGTCTATATCGACGGCAAGCTCTCCACCACGCTGCGCGGCGACCGGATCGTCGCCGAATTTATCGAAATCCTCAACAATTACGTCGACCGCCGCTACGCCGATCAAGTCGCCGAAACCACCGCCGTCTGACCCGCTTGTGGCGCGCGCTTCAGCGTGCAGCGTTCACACTCATGGGAGCGCCAAAGTTCACGGCTACTCGACCCTGTATGTAATCCCACCGTACAATCGGTTGGAGTAGCCTAATGCCCGCACCTGCCAATAAGCAAATTCAGTCCAAGTCCAAAAGTTACCGATTCGACGCTCGTCTCAATCAGGAGCAGAAGCTCCTCATTCAACGTGCCGCCGACCTCGTGGGCCGCTCCATGACTGACTTTGTCCTCCACAGCACCGAAATCGCAGCCGAGCGGACTATAGAGCGGCGCGCCACCCTGGTTCTCACGGCCCGTGAAACCGAAGCCTTCGTGGATGCGGTTCTAAACCCATCTAGTCCCCGGGCGCGTCCTCCGCCGTGCCGCTCGCGATTATCGGCAAAAGACATCTCTGCGGTGACGAATGCACTTCGCTTCGAATATTCCGTCGAACCCCTGACCGCTTCCCACGACCGGCTCGCCTTCCATTCAGGTGTCCCCGAGCTTGACTGCTACTTCCACCAATAAGCCAGCCAGGATGCCCGACGAAAGGCCACGGCGCCCTTTGTCTTGAAGCCCTCGCGAAAAAGCTTCCACGCTATCCGCGCTTTCCAGTCACGTTGCTCGGGTGGCTAGCGATTGCGAGCTCCAACCGGAGCAAGAAACTTGGTCGATACCTATTGATGGATGCACTAAACAGAAACCTGAAGGCCACCACCGAAGTGGGTTCTGTTGGAGTCGTGGTAGACGCTTTGGACGAACCAGTTCGCGCATTCTACCTCTATCATGAGTTCAAATCTCTCCCCGGCCATCCGGACAAGCTCGTCTTTGCTATGGCCACCATCGAAAAAGCGCTGAATCGCTGACTCGATCCGCGTTCACCCGCGCCCCCGCGAAATTCTCACCGCCCCTTCAATAGCTTCGCCCCAAACCGGGCTCGCAATTCGCCCACGGCATGCTATGCTCGTCCCGCAATGACCGCCTCCAACCGCGCCGCCCCCGCCACCTTCGCCGGAAGTTCGCCGAATTTTCGGAAAAAATGCGTCACCAAACACAAAAGTAGGCCTGATGCGCCTCCCGGCGCCAGCGGAAACGGCTTTCGATCTGGAGTAAATCGTCAACGATGGTCCATCCGAATCTTCACCAGATCCAGAAACGACTTCATCCCCTGGCTCAGCCGCACTTTCGTCCCTTCCACGTTGGCCCACCGCACCGGCACCTCCACGGTTCGCACGCCCAGTTTCTTTGCGATCAGCAGATCCTCCACGTCGAAGCTGAAACCTTCCTGCTTCTGCCGCGAAAAAATCTGCCGCGCCGCGTCCGCCCGGTACAATTTGAACCCGCATTGCGTGTCCCGAAACGGCAGCCCCGTCACCATCCGCATCACCAGATTGAAGCACCGTCCCGACAGTTCGCGCAGCGCTGGCTGATGCACTTCCACCAAGCTTCGATCCACCGCGCGCGACCCGATTGCCACTCCCGCGTCTTGCTCGCGCGCCACCTTGCATAGCTTCTCGATTTCCGCGATCGGCGACGATAGATCCGCGTCGGTGTACAGAATCCACTCGCCCTTCGCCTCCAGCATTCCGTGCCGCACCGCGTACCCTTTGCCGCGATTGCCGGGGTTCCGCGCCAGCCGCAAACATTTGTTCTCCTGGGCGAACTCTTGCACCACTCGCGCCGTCCCATCGCGCGACCCGTCGTCCACCACGATCACTTCGAGGAACGAAAAAGTGCCGCGCGCCAGCCAGTCCAGCACCCCCCGCAGGGTCTGCGGCAGCCGGTTTTCTTCGTTGTAAGCGGGGATGACGATGGAGAGTGAGTCCAACCGTCAATTATACTTGTGGCACGAGCACATGTCTCTTGAAGATGACTTGTACGACCAACGCATCCAGCGCATCGCCGAAATTGAAGCTCTCGGCTTTCAGCCATACGGCCACCGTTTCGATTTCACGCACACCATTCCCCAGGTCCTGGCCGGCTTCGGAGATAAGCCCGCCGAAGAGTTAGCAGACCCGCGCGTACAGGTGCGCGTCGCCGGGCGCATCATGACCGTTCGCCGCATGGGCAAGGCCGGCTTCGCGCACCTGATGCAGAACGGCGAGCAACTCCAGATCTACGTACGCAAGGACGCGGTCAGCGAAAAAGAATATGCGCTGTATCAGCTCCTCGACCTGGGCGACCTGATCGGCGTGGAAGGTTACCTGTTTCGCACCCGGACCAACGAGCTGAGCGTCCACGTAGAACACCTCTATTTCCTCGCCAAGACGCTGCACTCGATGCCCGAGAAATGGCACGGCCTGGAGGATGTCGAGACGCGCTACCGCCAGCGTTATCTCGATCTGATCGCCAATCCGGAAGTTCGCAAGGTGTTCGTGACGCGCGCCAAGATCGTCGCATCGCTGCGGCGCGAGCTGGAATCGCGCGGCTTTTTGGAAGTGGAGACGCCCATGCTCCAGTCCATCTACGGGGGCGCCGCTGCCCGGCCCTTCACCACGCATCATAATACGCTCGACATCGACCTTTACCTTCGTATCGCCCCCGAACTATATCTGAAGCGGCTGGTGGTCGGCGGCCTGGAGCGGGTCTACGAAATCAACCGCAATTTTCGCAATGAAGGCATTTCGACGCAGCACAATCCGGAGTTCACCATGCTCGAGTTCTATCAGGCCTATACCGATTACCACGGCATGATGGATCTTTCCGCGGATCTGCTGCGCCAGGCCGCCATCGACGCCACCGGCGGCACGGACGTCGAGTATCAGGGGACGGTTCTCGATTTCGCCAATATCCGCCGCGTGTCCATGCGGGAAGCGGTTGGCGATTCCAGCTTGAAAGGCCACGCGCTGGTGGAAGCCTTCGAGCGCGACGTTGAGCCCAATCTGATCCAGCCAACCATGGTCTACGATTATCCCGTCGAAATCTCGCCTCTTTCCAAAAACAAACCGGACGATCCGGAATTTGTGGAGCGCTTCGAAATCTTCGCCGCCGGCATGGAAATCGGGAACGCCTTTACCGAATTGAACGATCCTCGCGAGCAGCGCCGCCGCTTCGAAGCCCAGCTCGCCTTGCGCGAAAAGGGCGACGCGGAGGCGCATCAAATGGATGAGGATTATGTCCGGGCCCTCTCCTACGGCCTGCCTCCCACCGGCGGCGAAGGCATCGGTATCGACCGTTTGACCATGATCCTGACGAATTCGCGGTCCATTCGCGACGTCATTTTGTTTCCATTACTGCGCCCTTCATCGATAGCACCCCCACAAGCATGACCGCCCGCACCTTCGAGTTCTTCATCGCCAGCCGCTACCTGCGCGCCAAACGCAAGCAGGCGGTCATCTCGGTGATCACCGTGATTTCCATCGCCGGTGTCGCGGCCGGAGTGGCGGCGCTGGTGATCGGCATCGCCATCAACAATGGATTTCGCGATACGCTGCAGCGTAGCTTGCTCGGTGCCACGGCCCACGTCATGATTCTGGAAAAACAGCCCGGCGATGGCATAGCCAACTGGCGGCAGCTCGATCCGAAATTGCGCCAGCTTCCGCATGTCGTTAGCGTTGCTCCCAATCTCTATGGCCCCGTCTTGCTGGCCGGACCGCTCGGCGGCAGCCAGGCCGGAGGCGCCGAACTCAAGGGCATCCCTGCGGACAATCCGCCGGATATGCTGAAGCACTTGAAGCAGGGTTCGTTTCAAAAGCTGAAAGACACCGGCGGCTTTCCGGGGGTCATCCTGGGCTCACGGCTCGCGCAAAACACCGGCATGCTGCTCGGCAGTATCGTGAACGTGATCAGCCCGCAAGGCATCGAGCTGACTCCCTTCGGTCCGAAGATGCCCCCTACGGCTCAATTCCGCGTGGTCGGCATTTTTGAATCCGGCTTTTATGACATCGATTCCGCTTGGGCGTTCACTTCTCTCAGCTCCGCCCAAAGAGTCTTCAGCGTTGGCGACGTCGTCAACTCCATCGAGCTTCAACTCGACGATATTTACAAGGCCCCGGAAGTGGCCAAGCTAGCCGACAAAATCGTAGGCCCTAAGTTGGCCGCGAACACTTGGATGGAACAGTATCACCAGATTCTGAACGCTCTCAGTACGGAACGCGTCGTGACCATCGTCACCATCGGCCTGATCGGACTGGTAGCCGCTCTCAATATCCTGATCACGCTGATCATGATGGTGATGGAGAAGAATCGCGATATCGCCGTGCTCATGTCCATGGGCGCCAGGCGCCAGCAGATCCGAAGAATCTTCATGCTGCAAGGCGTCTTGATCGGGGCGGTGGGAACCGCGATTGGCCTCACGCTCGGCTATTCACTGTCGATTCTCGCCGATCGTTATCGCTGGCTGCGTTTGAACGAAGATGTGTATTCGCTCAGCTACGTGCCGTTCAATCCGCGCTGGGAAGACGCCATCTGGATCGCCGCGGCCGCAATCTTCGTCAGCTTGATCGCAACGCTGTACCCGGCCAAGGCCGCCACGTCTATCGCGCCAGTGGAAGCACTGCGTTATGAGTAGGCTCGAAGATGCAGAAGGGATCTTCGCCCAACGGATCTCCCGTCGCTTCGTACGCCCTGGCGCGCGATCCGCCACACAGGGCGTGATATTCGCAGTGGCCGCAACGCCCGTGAAATTGTCCCGGATCGTGCAGCGCCAGAAACACCGGAGCATTGCGGTAGACGTCGGCGATGCGATCCTGGCGAACGTTCCCCACCGTCAGCGGCAGAAAACCGGCCGGACAAATGTCGCCGGTGTGCGATACAAACACGATGCCGTTTCCATCGCGGATTCCGAATCCACGATAGCCCGTGCTTTTTTTGATCTGATCGCCCGTGAGTCCTTCCTCTCGCATCTTGCCCAACGCAACGCGTCGATAAGACGGCGCTTCCGTGGTGGCGACGATGAACGGGGCGACCTTGGACGTCTCGTAAATCCAGCCCATCAGTCGCTCGCCCTGTTCGGGAGTTAGCGGTTCGAGCACCTTGCCGCGGCCCACCGAAATCAAGAAAAACAGGCTCCAGCGCGCGACGCGCAGGGGTTTCAAAAGCTCGTAGATCGCCGGAATGTCCCGGGCGGTTTCCTCGGATACCAGCGTGTTCACTTGCAGCGGAAGCCCAAGTTCCTGCGCCCAGCGGATCGCTTGGATGGTTCGATCGAAGGTGCCTGCCACGCCGCGAATCGAGTCATGCCGCTCGGCCGAGGATCCGTCCAAACTCAAACCCAGGCCCTCGACGCCGTGCTGTTGGAGCCGCGCCAGGACATCGCGGGTGAGCGCGGGCGAAGCCGCCGGGGTGATGGAGACGCTAATTCCGAGGCTGCGCGCTTCATCGATCAATTCGTACAGGTCGCCGCGGGCCAGCGGATCGCCACCGGTGAGGATCAGTTGCGGAAGGGGGGCGCCGAATTCCGGAATCTGGTGCAAGAACGCAACGCCTTCCTGGAAGGTCAGTTCCTGGGGGTGAGGCGTCGCGACGGCCTCGGCGCGGCAATGCCGGCACGCCAGCGGGCAGGCCTGCGTCATTTCCCAATAAACGTTGAGAGGGGTCTGCGCGTAGTCGCGCAGTTTGTGGTGCGTGGAGCCATTTTGCTGAGTCCAGTGTGCCGGCATATCGATATGCCATGCAAAAATGGGGCCATCCTGTTACGGCAAGAACCGGTAGCCCACTCCATGCACTGTGAGGAAATGGCGCGGATCGCCGGCTTCGGGTTCCATTTTCTGGCGCAGCCGCACTACATGGGCGTCCACGGTGCGGGTGTGAGGGCAGTATTCGTATCCCCAAACGGAATTGAGTATCGCCTCGCGCGCGCCAGCTTCAATTCCTGACCCGCTCGCCGGACCACGCGGCGCGTTAGATCCACTTCCACTTGTCCGAACTCGATCACTTTGGTGTCTCGCGGTGACGTCCGGCGCAGCACGGCACGGATGCGGGCCAGTAATTCGCGGACTCCGAAAGGCTTCACTACGTGGTCGTCTGCGCCGATACTGAGGAGCTGCACTTTGTCGATCTCGGCCGAGGCCGCGCTCAGCACGATGAGCGGCGTCTTCATTCCGCGCGCCCGCAGTTGCTTGCAGACTTCGGTCCCGCTCAAGCGCGGCATGCGCAGGTCAACCAGGATCAGCCGGGGCTTCAGTGCGATGGCGCGCTAGAAACCGGAGTGGCCGTCTTCGGCGAGCACGGCTTAGAACCTTTCGCGCTCAAGCATGACGGCCAGCGTGTCGCGTATACTGGGTCGTCGTCGATCATAAGAATTGTTTCCATTGCCTATCTTGTGTCGTCTGTGACAATATGTGCGTCAGTACAACGCCGCAAGGCGAAACCATCGGGAGGAATCATGGGGAAGCGCTTCAGTAAAACACTTGCCGGGTTTGGGATTGCAATCGTCTGTCTGGCCAATGTTGCCAGTTCACAGACTCCGGCGGCGCCGGTCAGCACGGTGGTCGCCAATCCGACCTACGTCGCCATTCCTATGGAAATCATGGTCAACCGTCCGGCCGCCGATGTGTGGAAACGCGTCGGCAAATATTGCGATATCGGGGAGTGGCTGCAGGTCCCGTGCACCATCACCTCGGGCAAGGATGGTGAAGTCGGCACCATACGGTCCATTGGCAACGAGATTCTTGTAGGAAAGACGGAACTTTCTTACACGTACACGCAGCCTGTGCGGGAGGGCCGGCCGTACAATCTTTACCACGGCACACTGGAGGCGCGGCCGGTAACGGCTACTACGTCGAAGCTGGTCTACACTCTGGTCTTTGATAACTCGATACTGCCCGACGATGCCGCGCGCGAAAAGGACAAGGCGCAAAGGACCGCGCGTTTTACGCAGGCGCTCCAGAATATGAAGATCCTTGCCGAAGGCGGCACGCTCCCGCCCGCTCCGGCTCGCGGCGGTCCGCCTAAGTAAATCGCTAATGAGCCATGGAAGTATTCTGTGGGGCATTCCGGTCGGCGGTTGCCGGCCGCGACGAGATCTTCGAGCGCTTTCGACAGGGGCAAGGCTGAGTGCTTTCGAGGTAGCGCGGTCCGGTACACCGATCGTAAGCATGTGGAAGCAGCGCTCGCACACTGTTTGGCCGGACCGCCGTATTCCGCATTGCTCGCAGCCTTTGTGAGCCGTGGCAATTCGCAGCCTCCGGCGAATAGACTAAACGACCGATCGGGATGCACGTGGTTCCGAATAACTGGCTGGAGCAAGGCGTGGCGAAGTTAGTCCAGAGATCCTTTCACCAAAAGTAAGTCTTAACCACTTTCGGCGAACTGGCAGTCCCGGAAATCACCTTCACGTGCAGCACTAGCTGTAAATTCCGATTCGGCCAATCCACCGGAGCGCCATGCAGCGCTTCCGCCATCAGTTCCGAATTCGTTACCAGATCCGCCGCCGCTTCGGTTCCGTATTGCGTGATGCCGGCCAACTCCACCAGCATCGCGTGGGTGTCCGGATGGAACACTCGGGAAACGATGGCGTAGTCTTCGTTCGTTCGCCGGTCGGCGGGGAGATTCGGAAGTGTCAATTCCGTCAGCTTGCCGTTATCGGTGATCCCGACCGGCTCGCGCGAGGTGTCGATGAAGAATCGCATCTGGTTGCTGATCTCTTTCCAGCGGGTGTACGAGTATCCCACCAGAATCGCCGGCGCCGCCCGCAGATCCTGGAACGAGACATCGCTGCCGATCCTCAACTGATAAGGATGACTCATCCGAGCGAGCATCGCAGAAATGCGTGACGACGCCACCAGATCGCCTCCCCCAACAAACTGATCCGTCAAAAGGACAAAATCATTTACCTGAGCTGGTTTCGGCGCCGCCGGATCCCGATTCAGGCCGTAAACGGGCACGAAAGCCACGCAGAGCGAAACCGGGGTGGCTCCCTTCAAGACCGGCGCCCAGAACTGATCGAGGGCGGTGAGCATCGGCCGCCGCGGCAAGAATAGCGCAGCGCCCGCAATCAGCAATACGCCTAAAATGACGTACAACCAGGGCAGCCATCGCGGCTTGACCGGTATCGGCGTTGCCACCGGCAGATCGGACAGAGCCGCCGTCTGCGGTATCGGCGCTAGGGCGCCGGGCGTATCCGGCTTCGTCTCGGACCATCGAAACTCCGGCACGTAGGTCCCGGCCGGCAGCTCGATTCGTACGGGATTTCGAGCGCCCTCCTCGGCATAATACAGCCCGAGCCGCTTACGGACATCGCCGGCTTTCACGCGTACGGTGGCGTCGTCGCTCGGTTCATAGCTGGTCGAACGGCCGAACACTTCGATGCCGATCGTCCGCTCTTTCAGCATGTCTTCGCGGCCGCTGAGCGCGTGTTCCACTACATAGCGCACAAAGTCCTGGCTGCGCTTGCTCAGGCGGAACTCATGGCATGCGAGCACACGGCTGAGCTCTTCCCTAACTGCCTCGGCGGAAACGCTAGCTGGCCGCGGACCTGCCGCCGCCTTCATATTCGTCTCGCCGGGAACCTGCCCCTCAACCATCGGAAGCACCCCGTGATCAAATCCGGGTCCGATTTTAACACGTCCCAACATGACTGAAAACAAAAGCGTTCGGTCAAGTAACGAACATCGTATAACCCCCGCGGCAACCGTTGTGAACTGGACAGAGGCGAGGATAGGCGGCACGATTCACTACGGTGAGGATCATCTGCATCGGGGCGCACCCGGACGATTGCGAGATCGAGTTTGGAGGCGCGGCGTATAAGTTTGCCGCCTCGGGCCACGCCGTGAAATTCCTCTCGGTGACCAACGGCGCAGCGGGGCACCACATCCATCCGGCCGCGGAGCTGGCGGCGATTCGCAAAAACGAAGCCGGGGAAGCCGCGCGGCGCCTGGGTATCGCCGAAACCGAAATCCTCAGTTACAACGACGGCGAGCTGCTGGCGACCCTGGAAGCTCGCCAGGAGATCGTGCGCCGCATCCGGCAATGGAACGCCGATGTTGTTCTCACCCATCGCCCTTGGGATTATCACCCGGACCATCGCTACACCGGACAGCTGGTTCAGGATTCGGCGTACCTGGTGATGGTCCCGCGGCTGTGCCCGGATACGCCGGCCCTCCGCCACAATCCGCTATTCCTGTATTTGGAGGACGGGTTTCAGTTACCGGCTCCATTTGTCGCCGATGTTGCGGTCGCAATCGACGATGTGTGGGAGCGGAAGATAGCCGCGCTGGACGCGCACGCTTCTCAGTTTTACGAGTGGCTGCCGTGGATTGACGGACGGGATGTCCCGCGCGATGGACGGCTGGAGTGGTTATCGAAAACCTGGGGACGCCCGATCAGCGAATGCGCCCGGGTGGCGTTGACGCGCCGTTACGGCCGCGCCGGAATTCAGCACGCCGAAGCGTTTCAGATTTGTGAATACGGTCGGCGCGCATCCCGCCAGGAGTTGGAAGAGATCTTTCCGCGGTAATCCAATGTCCCTCGGTAATCCAATGTCAAAGATGCTCGAAGAGACACGGCAGCAGCCCGAGGCGTTGACCAAGACGCTGGAAGGCGGCCTACGTTCCATCTTGGAGCTGCGCCATCACTTCGAGCGGCGCCGTCCCAGAATGATCGTCATGGTGGCGCGCGGCACCTCCGACAACGCCGCGCAGTTCGGGCGATACCTCATCGAGATCACGACGCGCATTCCGGTTTCGCTCGCTGCGCCGTCCATCCTGACACTGTATGAAAGCCCGCTTGAGCTGCGGGACGTGCTGGTGGTCGGCATTTCGCAGTCGGGCGAGTCGACGGACACCAATGCCGTGCTGGCCGACGCCCGCAAGCGCGGCGCCACTACGGTCGGCATCACCAACGAACCGGGCAGCGCGATGGCCAAGCTGGTGGAGTATCCCCTGCTGATTCACGCCGGTGGTGAGAAGAGCGTGGCAGCGACGAAGACCTACACTTGCCAGCTCCTCATCCTGTATCTGCTCGCGTACGCACTCGCAGGCGACGTGCAACTGGACGATCTGCGGAGCGTTCCCGAGTGGGTGGAAGGGGCTTTGCGTCTTGAAGAACATATCGAGGACCTGGCCGACCGCTATTTTTTCATGGCCCGCGCGGTGACCGTCGGCCGCGGGCTGAATTACGCCAACGCGCTGGAGTTCGGCCTCAAGCTGATGGAGACGTGCTACGTGGTGACGGAACGATTCTCCGCCGCCGATTTGATGCACGGCCCCATCGCTCTGGTGGAGCGCGCATTTCCCGTCTTTGTTTTCGCGCCCGGCGGCGTCACCTGGCCGTCCATTTCCGATGTGCTCGATCGTCTTCGCGAGCTCAAAGCCGAAACGCTGATCATCACCGATGAAAGCAATGCCGCCGCGCGGTCGAAGGCCGCCCGGTTGATCCAGCTCCCGGCTCAATTCAGGAACGGAATCGAGGACCTGTACACGCCGATTCCCTACATCGTTCCCGCCCAGCTTTTCGCCGCGCACCTGGCGTCCATCAAGGGCTTGAATGCGGACAGCCCGCGGACGCTCAGCAAAATCACGAGGACCATGTAGTGCTTCTTACCTGGCTCGATTGGCTCTACATCGCGCTGTATTTTGGTTTGAACGGAGCCATCGGTCTGTATTATCGCGCGCGGGCCGGAAAGAACGTCGAGGAATTTTTCCTTTCGGGTCGAAACGTGCCGTGGTGGCTGGCTGGAACGTCCATGGTGGCAACCACGTTCGCAGCCGATACGCCGCTGGCTGTTACCGGCATGGTGGCGCGCGGAGGAATCGCCGGCAACTGGTTGTGGTGGAGCTGGGTGGCGAGCGGAATGATGACTGTCTTCTTCTACGCGCGGCTGTGGCGCCGCTGCGGCGTGATGACCGACATCGAGTTCACCGAAATCCGCTATTCGGGAAGGCCCGCCGCATTCCTGCGCGGCTTCCGCGCCTTATACCTGGGAATTCCGGTCAATTGCATCATTCTCGGTTGGGTCAATCTCGCGATGGTGAAGATCCTTAGCCTGGCCCTCGGCGTTACGCGTGTGGAAGCGCTGCTCATCGTACTTGGATTGATCGTGGTCACGTCGTTCATTTCCACGCTTTCCGGGTTGTGGGGCGTGCTGGTAACCGATCTGGTGCAATTCGCGATCAAGATGACTATGGTCACGGTGCTGGCTGTGTTTGCGGTGCAGGCCGTGGGCGGGATGGACGCGCTGAAAATGAAGTTGGCGCTGATCGACCGCACGCGGGGCGCGCATGACGGGGCGCTGTTGAATTTCATCCCCGATCTGAATTCGCCGTGGATGCCGATGATCACGTTTTTCGTCTACATTTCCCTCAACTGGTGGGCCACCTGGTATCCCGGAGCCGAGCCGGGCGGCGGCGGATACATCGCGCAGCGCATGTTCAGCGCCAAGGATGAAAGGAATTCTCTGCTGGCGACGCTGTGGTTCAACATCGCTCATTTCGCGATACGGCCATGGCCCTGGATCCTGGTGGCGCTCGCATCGCTGGTGCTTTTTCCCGGACTTCAAGATCCCGAAAGCGGATACGTCCGCGTGATGATCGCGTATCTGCCGGCTTCGCTGCGCGGAGTGATGCTAGCCGCCTTCGCCGCCGCGTACATGTCGACCATCGCGACGCAGCTCAACTGGGGCGCGAGTTACGTGGTCAACGATTTTTACCGCCGATTCATCCGGCAGCACGCCGCCGACCATCATTACGTTCTGGTCTCGAAATGGACCACGGTTCTGCTGACCGTGGTTTCCATCGTCGTCACGTTTTTCCTCACCTCCATCGCCGGCGCCTGGAAGATGCTGCTAGTCACCGGGGCAGGCACCGGACTGGTCCTGCTGCTGCGCTGGTATTGGTGGCGAATCAATGCGTGGAGCGAAATTTCGGCCATGGTCACGGCCTTCATCACGTCTCTGGCGCTGCAAATCGGCGGTGGGCTGGATAGCGACCAGCCCGTCGATTTCGCCTGGATCATGATCATCACGGTCAGCGTCACTACCGCGGTCTGGCTGGCGGTGACCTTCTCCACGCAGCCTGAATCCAAAGAAACGCTGGTGAAATTTTACAGGCGTGCGCGGCCGGGAATCGCCGGATGGAGACCAGTTGCGCGTATGGCGCCCGAAGTGAAGGCCGATGGCGCGGGAGCGCACAATTTTCTCGACTGGATCTGCGGCTGCGTCCTGATTTATGGCGTGCTGTTCGGCACCGGCAAGGTGCTGCTGGGCGAAACAGGCACGGGGGTGGCTCTGCTTGCCATGGGACTCGCCGGCGGCGCCGTCATCTATTTCGACCTTTCCCGCCGTGGATGGAGAAAGGTGACCGGATGAAATTGCTGCCGCTCGCCTTCCTGGTTCCCGCGCTGTATTCCGCGCCGCTGCCCCAGCCGTGGAAATCCGTATCCGCGGCGGGACACCTGCTCATCGACGCGACTTTCGCGGTCGAAATCCACGGTTTCACCGACCCGCGCATGGATTCGGCGGCGCGCCGTTTCACCGCGCGGATCGCGCGTCAAACCGGAATCCCGATCGTCGGTGGCAAGACGACTTTACTCATTGAGACCGCGTCCAAGGGAGGAAACGAATCCTATCGGCTCGATATTTCGCCGGAAAGGGCCGTATTAGCGGCATCTACGTTCGAAGGAGCGCTGCATGGCCTCGAAACTTTCGTGCAGTTGATCGAGCCTGGGGCCGACGGATTTGAAGTCGCTTCCGTTCACATCGAGGATCATCCGCGATTTCCCTGGCGCGGGCTGATGATCGACTGCTCACGCCACTGGATGCCAATCGAAGTAATCGAACGCAACCTGGACGCGATGGCGGCGGTGAAGCTCAACGTGCTGCACTGGCATCTTTCCGACGATCAGGGCTTTCGCGTCGAAAGCAAGCGCTTCCCTCGGCTTCAAGAGCTCGGCTCGGACGGACATTTCTACACAGAGGACCAACTGCGGCATATCATTGCGTACGCGCGCGATCGCGGGATTCGCGTGGTCCCGGAATTCGATATCCCTGGCCACACTACCAGCTGGTTCGTGGGATATCCCGAGCTGGCGAGCGCGCCGGGGCCGTATGCGATCGAGCGAAAGTGGGGAATTTTTCAACCCACCATGGATCCCTCGCGCGAAGAAACCTACAGGTTCCTCGACAAATTTCTGGGCGAGATGACCGCACTGTTTCCCGACGGTTACTTCCACATCGGCGGCGATGAAGTGGACCCGACGCAATGGCAGCAGTCCAGTGCCATCCAGGCCTTCGCCCGCGAGCGGCATTTGGAAACGCCGGACGAACTGCAGGCGTATTTCATCCACCGCGTTGAGGAGATTCTGAAGAAGTACGGAAAGACGATGATCGGGTGGGATGAAGTTTTAAATCCGGATCTGGAATCCGATACGGTGATTCAGTCCTGGCGCGGTCAGGCCGCGCTCGCCGACGCCGCCAAGAAAGGTCATCGGGGCATTCTTTCCTTCGGTTATTACCTCGATCACCTGAACCCGGCAAGTTTCCACTACGGTGTCGATCCCCAGGTTGGCGGTAAGGAGATCGACCATGCGAACGCCGCCATTCTGGGCGGTGAAGCGTGCATGTGGTCGGAATACGTCAGCCCGGAAACCATCGATTCGCGGATTTGGCCGCGCTCCGCGGCGATTGCCGAGCGTCTGTGGTCGCCCAAGGATGTCACCAACCTCACATCGCTGTACGATCGCCTGGACGCGATCAGCCGCGTGCTCGCATGGGTGGGCGTCAGGTCTAACGAACAGAGGATGCTCGACCGGATGGGCAGCGGACCGGCGCTCCGTGTTCTGGCCGACGCGTCGGAGTCGCTCGGGATCGAAGGCCGGCGCGATGCCCGCAAGTACACCAGCCTGGTTCCGCTGAACCGGTTCGTCGATGCAGTTCCTCCCGAAAGCACGGTAGTCCATCATCTGGAGCAGATGGCGGAAAGAGCCGCCTCAAATCCAGGTGGCGCGAAGGCTGAAATCGACGCCTTGCGGGCTGCGTTTACCGCGTGGTCCGCGAACGACGGGCAAATCTCCGGCAGCTTTCTGACTTCCGAGCTGATTCCGCTTTCGAGAAATCTCTCGAATCTGGGATCCATTGGCCTACGCGCGTTGGAATTTCTCTCTGCTGGAAAATCCGCCGATCCGGATTGGGCGGCGCAGCAACTCAGTCAGATCGACGCCATGGAAAAGCCCATCGCCGAAGTGCGGCTGGCGGCAATCGGGCCGGTGCGAATTCTATTGAGCGCGGTGGCGGGCAATGCAGCGCGCTCCACGGTGAATAAATGATTGAAATCAGGCACGTTCGATCCGGTAATAAACCTGCCCGTAACGGCTCGGCAACCGTTGTGAACTGGACATCTGCCGGAAACCGGCTCAGGATTAGCGTCGAATCGTCGGTCGCGAGGATTGTCAGAATGAACATAAGGGGAGTCTCCATGAAAGCAAATACTGCCATCGGTTTCGGAGCCGCCGCGGCTCTGCTGGTTTTGACCGCGCTTGTGACGCCTCCAGCGGCGCACGGCCAACAAGTAATGGCGGCGATCACAGGAAAGGTGACGGACGCGTCGGGCGCGGCGGTGCCGGAGGCGAAGGTGACGGCTATCGACACCGAGCGTGGCTCGGCGTGGAACACCTCCACCAACTCCGACGGCATCTACGATCTCCCCCAAGTTCCAATCGGAACCTACAACGTAAAAGTGGAGCGCGCGGGATTTCAATCCGTCCAGGAGTCCAACATCACTCTGGTTCTGAATCAGGTTGCGCGGCTGGACTTTCAGTTGAGGGTCGGCGACGTCACGACGTCGGTGAATGTCACCGAAGCTGCTCCCTTGCTGCAAACCGATTCCACGCAGGTAAGCACCGTCATGGACGCCCACGCGATCGCGAACCTGCCGCTGGAGACACGCAACTATAACCAGCTCGCGCTCCTTACCCCCGGCGCGGTGACCACCAGCCCTGGGGCCTTTAACACGGGACTTTCCACGTTCAACTCCGGCCGGCCCTACATTAACGGCAATCGCGAGCAGGCTAATTATTACCTGCTCGACGGCATCGACAACAACGAGTTCGTGGACAATAATGTCGCTTATTCGCCCAACGTCGACGCGATCCAGGAGTTCAACGTCATTGCAAATAATCCGGGCGCCGAATTCGGCCATTTCCTGGGCGGCGTGATCAGTGTCAGCACCAAATCCGGCAGTAACCAATTTCACGGCGATGCCTTCGAATTTCTGCGCAACGACTTTTTCAACGCCAATGAGTGGGACCGCAATTTCAGTCCCGATCCGACGGTCAACAGCGCTCCGCCGAACATGCGCTGGAACGAGTTTGGCGCAACGTTGGGCGGCCCGATCCGCAAAAACAAACTCTTCTTCTTCGTCGATTATCAGGGATCGCGTTTCGACACGCCGGCCACTCCCTCGCCAGTGTCGACGTTCACCAGCCAGGAGGGCACGGGAAATCTTTCCGATATCCCGGGTATCTCGCTGCACTATCCCGGAACCAACGTGCCGATGCCGGCGAATCTTTCGCAGGCGGCCATCTGCGGGGCGGGACAAACGTTCGGATCGTCGCCGTGCATCAACGGCATAAGCCCGACCGCCTTGAAAATTCTCGGTATCCTTCCAAAGCCGGATCTTCCCGGCACAAACAACGGGACTGAGAACAATTTATCGAACGCCCAGCACACCTATACGAACGGCGATCAGGGCGACGCCAAAGTGGACTGGAACCCCAGCGACAGCGATCACGTCTTCGCGCGCTACTCGCAGCAATACATCACCCAGCCGACCACCAACAGCCAGCCCTTGCTCTACAACAGCAACGGAAACAATATTTTCCCGTTGAAGAGCGGTGTGCTCGATTACACCCGAACTTTCAGCCCGACGATCGTCAACGAATTCCGCGCGGGCGTGAATTATTTCCCCGCTGAAGGCAATGTGCAGGGCGGGGCGACCACCAACACTGCGGGCCTGATTCCCGGCCAGCCGACGTCGTTCCTCCCTGGCCTGTATTTCGCGGGTTCTCCGGTGGGCGGATCGCAAAACGGTCCCTTCGCGTTCGGAACAGTGGATGCTCCGGAGATTTTCCATCAGACGACGATTTCGGTGGAGGATAACGTCAGCATGATTCATGGCTCGCACACCATGCGCGCTGGATTTCAGATCGAGCGTTACCGCAACGACTATGTCCCGGCGGTCAGCAGCGATGGCGCGGCGGGGCAGATCGGCTTCAGCGGCCAGTACACCGGGAATGCCGAAGCGGATTTTCTGCTCGGGCTGCCTTCCTATATGGCGTACGGCCAGGGATTTGCGGGAACGGTTGGACAGCGTAACAGCGCCATCGGCGCGTACTTTCAGGACGATTGGCGCGTCACCAGCCATCTGACCTTGAATATGGGACTCCGCTGGGAACTTTTCACGCCGATCTATGAAGTCGGCAACCGTATGACCAATTTCAATGAAATCACCGGCCAGATTGAACTGGCCGGGGTGGACGGCAACAGCCGCGCGCTCTACAACCAATACAACGGAATTGCGAATTTCCTGCCAAGAATCGGCGCCGCGTGGAGTCCGTTCGGCAAGAACACCGTGATTCGCGCGGCGTTCAGCCGGTCGAGCTTCCAGGAAGGCACGGGCGAGTACAATCGCCTGGCGACCAACGCGCCCTGGAATAACGATCTGGTGAGCCAGCCCATTGCAGGAACCAACGGTGCGATTCCCGCCAATCAGGTGACGCTCGATCAAGGCTTCGCGGCTCTCGGATCGACGGGTAGCGGATGTACGACGGCTAATGTTACTTCCGCTCCGGCTGCGTGCTTTGCCGGAGTCCGCGTTCACATCACCGATCCGAACTACCGGCCGGCCGTCTCCAATCAGTGGAACCTTTCCATCCAGCACCAGTTCGGCAATTCGACCACGGTTCAAGCGGCCTATATCGGCCAGCACTCAGATCATCTGGCGGACATTCTGTTCGCGAATCAGAAAGTGCTGCTGCCGGACGGGACTGCGATACCCGGTCCCTATCTGTCCGGTAATCCCACGCTCAAAGACGAGATCGGACAAGCGCGGCTCAACGACACAACGGGAATCCAAAATTACGATGCATTGCAGATCGGCGTACAGCAGCGGCTTTCGAAAGGACTCGAGTTCTCGTTCAACTACGGCTTTTCGAAATGCCTGACCAATGCGATGGGCTACTACGGAAGATACGGCGATTCGACGGCCAGCCAAGCCAGTGCGGACAAGGCATTTCAGGAGTACGCGTACAATCTCGGTCTCGATTACGGACTTTGCGATCACGACGTCACCAACGTCTTCACCGGCTACGTCACCTATGACATCCCGTTCGGCCACGGGCGGCAGTTCGGAAGTAACGGCAACAAGGTGGTGGACGCAGTGCTGGGCGGCTGGCAGGCGAACGCGATCGTCACATTCCATGGCGGCTTCCCACTCTCCATCTACGATTTCAGCGATCCTTCCGGCACTGGTTCCGCTGAGCCGCGGCCGGATTGCATCGCGCCTTCGCAAGAAACACCCTATGCCGAAAACCCCAATCCGGGTCAGAACGGATATCTGTGGTTTAATCCGGCGACCATGGCTCACCCGGCTCCCGGAACGCTGGGCAATTGCCCTGTCAGCTCGGAGCGCGGCCCGGGGTTGAAGAACGTCGATTTTAGTCTTTCGAAGTACTTCGCGATCACGGAGCGTCAGAGCTTGGAGTTCCGGGCCGAAGCGATCAATGCCTTCAATACGCCCATCCTGCTGGTTCAAGGGTACTCGACGGACGTCTTCGGCGGCAGCAATTTTGGCGTGATTAACACATCGGAGGGCGCGCGAAATCTGCAGTTCGCCTTGAAGTACCGTTTCTGAGCCGTCTGGCTTCTGCCGGGGTAGCTTCGATTCGTCGCGCTGCCCCACAATCGAAGGCCACCGCGAAAGTCGTCATGTGCCGCACCATAATCGAGCCGCCGGCGACACGCGGAGAGCACCTCCGGATTCCGGGGCGTTTACTCCCGGATCAGAAGACTGGTCCGATCTTCCACGGCGCGGCAAATGCGGTGTAATTCAGTTTCGTCCACCGGCTTAGTAAGCACGTAGCCTTCGCTATTGCGAAAGGCGCGGCCGACGTCGCTATTGAAGGCGTCGGTGAGCAGAACGAACCCGCCCACGCGCAGCCGGACGCGTTCGCAGAACGTCACCCAGTTGAGACTGGGCAGCCGGACGGCGCAAATGACCATGTCGAACCGCAGCCGCTCGACGATATCGAGGCCCTCCTCGGCACTGGAGACCGGAACCACGCGGTCGCCGCGGTTGCCGAGCATTTGCACCAATTGGCGTTGCACCTTGTTATCCGGCTCCACCACCAGGACGGTGAGCTGGCGGATGGCCTCGGACAGTTCGGAGGCTCCCGAGCCGGCCTGCCGGGCTTCGATCACGGGCAGTTCGATGTCAAAGCGGGCCTGCGCGGGCGACGTGCGGACCACACGAAACTCGCCGCCATGGCTCTCGATGATGCCGCGGCAAACGCCGAGGCCGAGAGCGCCCGATCCGGTGTGATCGCCGTCGCTGGAATCGCCCCGGATATCGGGCGAGCGAAGCGGATAGGAGATCTCCACTAGCACGCGCTTGGCGAGCAGGCTGGTGGAGACGGTGATTAACTTATCGCGCGACTCGGCCGCCGATTTCTCGGCATCCACCAGCAGATTGAGCAGCACTTGTTCGATTTGCCCCGGCGAGCCGAGCACGATGGCCCGCTTCACCGCAAGCTGGGATTTGATTTCGACGCCCTTGGCCTTCCACTCGGGAGCGCGAAACTTGAGCAGCCCGGAAAGGATGGCATTCAGATCCAGAGGTTCGGCCTGCGCCTGCTCCACGTTGGCGAAGGAAACCAGTCTTGCGACGATCTCGGAGGCGCGGTTCGCCTCGGTGGTGATGGAGTCGAGTTCAACGTGGTGCCCATCGCCATTACGCGAGAGCAGCGCCGTGGCGAGCGTCGCGATGGATTGCAGCGGGGAGCGAAGCTCGTTGGCGACATCGGAGATCAATTGGCCGGCTGCGGCCAGCTTCTCACTGCGGAACAACTGCTCCCGCATGGAGTGCTGTTCCTGCAGCTTCAGCGCGGTGGCGATCTGGTTGGCCAGATGTTGCATGGCGGCCTGCTCGCCTTCGCTGAAATAGTGGAAGCGGCGGGAGTGGTGAATTTCCAGCACACCCATCAGTTCGCTCTGCGCAAACATCGGCACCAGCAATACCGAGCGCGGCGCCAGCACCGTGCCTTCCTTCTTGAAGTGCAGGCTGCGCCGAACGTCTGGAATGGCAATAAGCGCATGGCTACGGAAGCATGCCGCAATTCCCGAAGCCATGGAGCCGGAGGGGGCTTCCGGATCGATGGTTTCAACCCCGGCGTCGTTGGAGTGGACTCCTTCGAGAGTTTTCGTCGCGCGATTGTGGATGTAGAGGCCAACTCCCGTCGCCTCGGACAGCGCGGGAAGATTCAGCATCAGCCTGCGCAAAATCTCGGTGGAGGAGGTGGCGCCGATCACCTGCTCACCCAGCGAATTGAGCAGCCGCATTTGCTTTCGCAAGCCTGCCATGCGCCGCTCACGGAACCACCAGATGGATGCCAGCGCGCCCGCCAGAATGAGCGAGGCCAAGAGCACAGGCGGTTGAATCACCCAGCCTCGCTCCACCACCGACACCAACCCAGGGATCGGGATCAGAATCTGGAAATACCGGTCGTAGGGCGGCAGCGTGCAGTATTGGCTGGCGATGCCGGTGACGCGAATGCGATCGCCCATGCGAAAGCCGCTCAGTTTCGGGCCGCTGTCTCGCCGCGTACGGGGCAAGAACACGTTCAGTTCATTGCTTCGCGGGCCGATCGCGAGCAGATCCCCGCCACCGTTTTCTGTCTCGCCCGTAACGATGCTTTGCAGCGTCACCAGCACGCCCATATAACGAAAAGAGGCCAGGTCGAGCGGGGTTACCGCTGTGGGCGCGGGCGCGGACGTATGGCGCAAGCGGCGGACAGCGTGCGGCAGAAGGATCGGCAGGCCGCCTCTTTTGGAGACGATGCCCTGCGCTTCCACCCAATCTCCCGGCGTCAGATCCGGCAACTGCGGAATCTCCGGCCGCAGAATCAGCCCAAAAAGGGTATTGTCTTGAATGGCGACGTAGTATGAATCGGTGATCCAAATGGGCCTGGTGGAGACTTGGCCGCTGACCACGACTTCCATGCCTTCGTAGGCCGGGACGCGATCTCGGCCGGTACGCGAACCGGCCTGTTCGAGTGTGATTTTCGTTTGCCCCGGAGGCTTGATTTGAGGCGCCGGCTTGGTTTGAGCGGTGCACAATGCCGCCCCGATTAGTACCGGGAGAGTCATGCGCCGCAGCGTCATCATGTTATTGCCCAACTCTATTGCCAAACTGGATCGATCGGCCCAATGCCCTTAAACTCCAACGCTATCAAGGTCTTTCGAGCGTCGCGCTGCACGGCTAGCCAGATGAAGGGAGTACTTAACGGGATGATAGCACAGGGCAGCGCTGGAACTGGCATGCATTGGACTTAAAGCCACTCTTCCCAGTCCGCGTGCTAGCATTGGAAGTTGTCAGGCTCCGGGCTTCGTGCAACGGATGGCTGTGAACCCCGCCAGGTCCGGAAGGAAGCAACGGTAACGGTTTAATCCGTGTGCCGCGGATCACCCGGGGTCTGGCATACCTTCCCTATCTTCCTCTCGTTCCATTTCGCTGTTTTCTTCCAAATTCGTACAATCCCCGTCGGAAAAGCAGCACCTCCCTTGCGCCCGCGTTCCGTGTCGCTTTGTTAACGGAGTACGGAACGAGACGCGCAAGGCGGCGCGCGCTGAAAGCCTGACCACGCCCAGGCTGGCTCGGCGAAACCTTGAGAACGCGCTCCAGAATCCGGAATCGATGACGCTGGTTCCGGGCGCCAACCTGATTCAGATCGGTGAAGCGGATTAAGCCGAAGCCGACTGGGTTAGTTCCAGGTCCAGGACAAAATATCCGGGACTTCGGCGCCGCCACCGGTTGCGGCCGTGAAGCCGACATAGGGCGCGCCGTTCAACCCCAGGAACGTATTCAGACCCCCTGTGACTGTGGCATGGACAACAGGAGAGGGCGAACCATCCAGATAGACGTTGATGATTGAGCTGCCGTCGTAGGTGATGGTTGCGGTGTGAACATTGCCATCCGCGAAGGTAGCCTGGACCGGGCCGCCGAGGTTCGCGGAGGTCGTGTGATCCGGCGAATTCGCCCCAGTTCCGTTGCTCTGAATGCCGATATGGGGGCCAGCGGGATCGTCGTACTGCGAGTTATAGTACGTATCGAATTCGATAGCGATGCTATTCGGAATGCCAGCATACCCAATGTACATTCCCGCTCCGGTCGTTCCCAGAGTAGCGGCTCCGTTGGGGGCGCCCTGGATCACAAAGGCGAATCCGTCGGCAAGTGCGGTGCCCGAAACGGGGGTGATCTGGAATGCGAATGAGGTCGTGAACCCGGAAGTCACCGATTGCTGGGTTCCGAGCCAAGCTGAGGCAGTCTGGTCCTGGGCGCTCGTTAGTTGAAGGGTAGTTCCGTTCAACGTCGGTACCGCGGCGCCGCCTAGATAGTAGTTCGTTCCATTAAGATGTAGGGGCGAGAGCATGACGGAGGTGATGTTTGCCGAAGTCGTGGCGGCAGTATTCTGAAGGGAGTAGTTGCCAAGGCCCATTCCCGAGATCGAGATCGTGTTCACGTTCACGGCAATGCCGGTCCCCGGGCCAGCACTGACAAAACTCGCGCTCGTGTAGCTGTCGTTAATCGTGGGGTCACTGAGAGGTCGATTATCGGAGAGGGTGACGGTCGCATTGGTGGTGCCGTCAAAATCCTTATTGACCCCGGTCGCGGTAACGGTCAATGGATATTGGATGATCGTCGCCGAGCCGGGAGTGACGGAAGACAACGTGTAGTTGCCACCAGCCGATCCGCTCAGGCCCACGGCTGCAGTGACCCCCCAGGTGCCGACGTTCGGCGAGGCAAACATCGCTCCGTTGGCGATGCAACCTACGTTGCCGACATCGGCTGGAATGACGCCCGAGGTGAGCGAGCAACTCGCGGCGGCGTCCGTGGCGGTTGTGTCGTAGGTCTTGCCCGCCCCGATGATCGCCGCCGTCACCGATGCTTGGCTGATCGTGAAGTTCGCCGTGCCGTAATTGATGTTGTAGTTGCTCAGCACGGATGCCGGGCTCAGCGTCGCCGAGATCTGGTAGGGCGAGGCCACGGTTTCTCCCGCTACGCGGCTGTACGTCGGCGTGACGCTATCCGCCGGCAGGAATCCGCTCAGAGTCCCGGTGAGAGTTGGATCGGCCGTACCGTAGGTCTTGCCGGCCGCGTTCGGCGTCACCGAGGCCGCCAACTGCTTCACCGTCTGCGACAGCCCAAACGGCCCGCTGGGCAAGAAGTTGGTGTCGCCGGAATAAGTGGCGTTGATCGGGTAAGCGTACGACAGGCTGGCAAGCCCAGCCGGCAGCGCAATGTTCGGCACCATTGTCGTCGCCCCGGTATTAGTTGAATTCGCAGCGAGTGTGATCTGATTGGTCGATGCGCAGGCCGTCGTGATGACACTTCCGTCCGCGCAGATGGAGTACACCTGACTACCTTGAAGGCTCGGGTTCAGCTGGAACGACAGCGTCACTGTCCCAGTGGGCACTCCGATGCTGCCCGTGGTGTCTACCACATTCACGATTAGGCTTACTGGGCTGCCATAAGTCGACGGATCGGCCGACTTCGTCAGGGCAATGGTCGAACTGGCCTGGCGCACCGTAAACGAGACGGGGGTCGCGGTCTCGCCTTGGAAATTCGGGTCGCCCGAATACGTCGCCATCACGTTTTCCGCACCTGTCGGTATACTGCTGGTAGTCACGCTGGCGACGTAGGGACTGCTCTGCGTTAGCGTGACGGTGCACGCGGTGGGGGAGATGCTCCCATCGGAGCAGATGTAGTTCGTGGTCGCGCCCGAGTTCAGGGTAAAGGAGAACGTTACCGTGCCCGTGGGCATCTCGCCGGATTGAAGCGGCCCAACCGTGACTGTCAACGTGACGGGCTGGCCGTAGTCGGGCGTGGAAGGCGTAGGCCCACCGTCGCTCACCGTCGGCGTCGCCTGATTGATGGTGTCGTTGACCGTACCGCTGGCGTTGTTGTAGTTGCCCGTGGTGTCGGTGAACGTCCAGGGGTCGGCGCTGTACGTACCTGCGTTAGTGTGCGTGGTGCCGCTGAGATTTAGTTCGGCCGTCAGGCTAACGCTGCCCACGCCCGTGGCTGTCCCGGTCGCGGTTTGCGGGTTGCCGTTGTACGTGACGTTGTACGGCGTGACCGTGATGTTCGCGGTTGCCTTGAGGATGATGTCGGCGATCGTGGTGCTGGCGACGTTGTTATAGTTGCCGGTCGGATCGGTAAAGCTCCAGGAGTCGGTGCTGTAGGTCCCCGCGTTGGTGTGGGTCGTGCCGCCGAGATTCAGGTCGGCGCCCAGGTTAGCAGGTGTTACGCCCACGCCCGTGGCTGTTCCGGTCGCGGTATGCGGGTTGCCGTCGTACGTGACGTTGTACGGCGTGACCGTAATGTTCGCGGTTGCCTTGAGGATGGTGCCTGGGCCGCTGCCGGTGGTGGGCAATACGTAGTTGCTCGCCAGGGTCGAGCCGACCGGCGTGATGTAGCCGGTCAGGCTGGCCGTCACCGGCGGCGCGCTCACCACGTTGGGGCTGTTATAGGCACCCACCGTCTGCGTCACGGTGAAGCTATCGGGGCTCACCAGGGGGGAGAGGGAGTAGTTTGCCGGAGTCAGCGTGGCGGTAGTAGTGCCATCATACGTCTTGGTCGGAGTGCCAATGATGGAAGCGGTCAGCGTCACAGCGGTGATCTGGCCTGGGCCGCTGGCGCTGGTGGGCAAGGTGTAGTTGGTCGCCAGGGTCCCACCAGCCGGCGTGAAGTTGGTGGCCGCCAGGGTGGCCGTCACCGTCGTCGCGGTCGCTACATTCGCGCTGTTATAAGTTCCCACCGTTTGCGTCACGGTGAAGTTATCGGCGGTGCCCTGCAGGCCGGAGAGGGAGAAGTTCGCCGAAGTCAGCGTGGCGGCGGTAGTGCCATTATACGACCTGCTAGGATTGCCACTGATGGAAGCAGTCAGCGGCGCCGGGGTGATCACGCTGGTGGCAGAGCTGGGGACGAACGTGACAGCGTAGTTTTTCCCGCCGTTGTTGTCGTTCACGCTTCCAGCTGGCGTCATCAGGTGGGAGGCGACGGTCTGATTGACGTTCGGATTGTCGTAACTTTCGGTGAAAGCAGGGGAATCGCCGGGAACCAGACTGTTCGTCGTGATGGTGGGTATCGCGGTGGTGGAGGAGGTGGAGGAGATCGTGCCGGCGGCGAGGGTAGCGTTGTAGACTTTGGTGCTGTACACCGCCGTTACCGTGATCGAAAGCGGGTTGATGGTCAAACTGCCTTGCGTAATGCCTTGTGTAGTCCCGCCTAGATTCGCGGGGTAGAGAAGAGAAAGAGACGTAGCGGTGTAGTACGTCACGCCCTCCGTGGTTCCTGTGATCACGGTGGGTCCAGTGCAGGTGATGGGGTGATTGCCAGCGTCGTAGTAACCGTTGGCGTTGGCGGAGGGACTCGGGGTGTATGCGCAGGTCACCCCTGCCAGTGATGTAGCGGCTGCAACGTTACTGTAAACGGTATAGGTTGGGGTCGGGTTCGCCGCGCCGTACGTCAACGTCTGAGAATTGGCGACGACCGTCAGGTGGGTCACCTCGCTGCTCACTGTGTTCGAATAGCCGGTCTCAGTGGAAAGGCTTCCAACCGCATTAACTTCCGTGACGTAATAGTTGTAGGTCGTGTTGTAGCAAGTCGAAGCGGCGGGGCAAGACGACCCGGCGTGAACAGAATCGTTGACAGAGTCGGTATAGGTGGGAGTGACTACCGGAGGAGTACCTGAGGTTGAGGTGACGCTTGCTAGTAATGCAAAAATGCAAGTCCCCGTCGCATTGCAGCGGTAGATGTTGTATTGAGAGGCTACTCCCGTGTTGCCAGTCCAGTTCAAAACGTTACCAGTCCCGCCCGCGTAAGTGGGGCTGTTGGAGGCGGCTGGGATAACGGCCACCGTCAGGGCGGTGGGAGGAGGTAAGCTTCCCGTTAAGACAAAGGCAGCATAATCCTGATCGCCGAGGGCATCTTGCCCCAATGCCGCCGTACCTATATCAGATATTCCGATGTCCGAAATGCCTATGTCGGAAATGCCTATATCAGAAATGCCTATATCGGATATGCCGATGTCGGAGATGCCGATGTCGGAGATGCCGATATCGGAGATGCCAACATTCGTGGAAAGTCCGTTAGCATTCGGCCGAGCTGACACCTGCTGGAGATTCAAACTGATCCAGTCGGGCGAATCAAAGAAGGTCTCCCCTGGAATTCCGTCGTAGTTTATGTCCAGGCCGCTCGTGATTATCTTTCCCAGGGGAAGCGTACCGTTGCTCCAGTCGGGCGTGGAAACAGCGGGACTTTCCAAGCGGACGTATTGCGCCGCACCCGGGTTCAATAATTGGCCGTTGCAATAGACTTGTGACGCCTGGCCCGTCGTATCGATGGCACTATTGAACGGAGCAAAATATCTGACGCGGTACTTCTGAAGACCCATGGGGAAAGCTGAGGAGAGGAAGTCCTCACTCATCGGCAGCTCCAAACCGTACGAGTAATCAATATGCTCAACGCCTGCCGAATCCGTCAATCCTGCTACCTGGTACAGGTAATTCATCACACTGGGATAGTCCGCCATGCATACGGGCGTGTTGTTCCAGCCGCCGTGATGTAAATCCAGGTTGTGTCCAAGTTCGTGCATCAGGGTCCCGGCCTGCTCCAACAGAGTGCCCACTTGATCAGCGGCGGCAATATCCGATCGCCACAAACCGAGCGTGACCATGAGGTCTCCACCCGGGAGATCGCCCACTCCCGAGATGCTGCCGACCAAGCAGGTATTATTCTGGGCACAAGCGGAGCCCCCGGGGCTCTCTTCGATGCTCAAGGGTGTCGTCGCCGCTATGCCATGGCCGAAAAGTGCGTAGTGGAAAGTATCTTTTCGGTTCAGAGCGAAGAGTTGGGGCAGGCCGAGCTGACCGTTGGGTTGTACGATCGGAAAGTCCGGATCTCCATTTTTGATGGCATCCAGTCCCGATTTCCAGCCCAGCACTGAGTATTCGCCAGATTGCGACGGAAAGGCGCATGCCGGCGTCTTGGAATTCGTAGTCTGACACAAAATCGAGGATTCCTGGATCACGTTGCCGCCCTGGGCGTACAGCGCCGGAATGATGTAAGGCGATTTCTGTCCCTGATAGAGATAGGGAGCGGTGCTGCTGGTGCCGACGTCGAAATGCAGGTTGATTCCGTGCGCCTGGAAGGCGGCACCGACCATGTTGAGGGCTGCGAGCTGTGGGTTATGGATGTGATCTGGAACGGCCGACCCGGTGTACTGCATCCAATCGATTTGCATAAAAATATCGGGGATGTTTGGCTTCGCCCCCATAGCCGGCAGATTCAGGCAAGTGGCGGCATTCGGCGGCGCACAAGTGCCAAACGTGGCCGCGGCGGTTGGTGTCACTATTTTTGACGGCAGGATGCCATCGTTCCGGACGCCGGGATTCAGAGCTAATCCAGAAGTCTCCCATATATCCAGAAGACCGTCGAAGTCCGAGTCCTGGACGTTGGTGCTGGTAATGATTGCGCCCCAGGATAGACAATCGTCCGTGAGTGGTACCTGGGTGACGACGGAAGAAGCGTTGGGAGCGAGATTATAGTTGAAGGTGTAATTGTCCCAGTTTGCACCCTGCGCACCCTTGAACGGATCGGACGGCACCCCCTGAGGGATGGCGCCGTTCACCTCGAGTGTTTGCTTCTCCTGCTTATTAGAAATGGATTGGCCATTGCCCACGATGTGGGTCATCGTGGCATCGGAGTCGGACGAAGCCTGATAAAACCCGCCCATCGTTTGGTTCAGGCTCGAAGTCTGAGTGCCGGTGAATGCGCCATCGTAAATAACCACGGATCGAAGGGGCGCTATTCTTGGGTTCCCTGGCGTTACAAGCCGATAGACCACGACGAGCGTGGCGCCAACGAATTGTGTTCCGGTATTGGCGCTTACGAGCGTGAATGTCTGCGGAAGATTGGCCGTCCACCGAACATTAGCGGTGGTGTTGATGGGGAGATATTTGAGTACATCGGCGCGGTAGACGCGCATGTATGGCCCCGATGGCCCCGATGTACCGCCGCCAGCCGCGCACGCCGAGATTTGGGGATTACCTAACGCAAGGCCCACAAAGGGGTTGGCGGGGAAGGTAGCGTCGAAGGAACCGTAGGCTGAATACGGCGTGGAAGTGCTCTCGATGGTCTGCCAGTACAGAAATGCGGCGATGATGTCGGCTGGAACCGCTCCTTTATTCGTACACGGGACGACGCTCGCGAATAATCCGGGCCCGCTGGTGCAAGGCACGCTATTGAGCGCAATGCTGCCTGTCACCGAGATACTGCTTGGCACGGAGTTGGCGAGCTGGGTGACCGGTGTCTTTGCCAGGCCGACGCCCCCAACGACGTAATCGCCGGTGACAAAATAATTCTTGAAGTAGTTCAGTGGGCCTTGGGCCTGCGCCGCTTGCACGAATAGTGCGAGAAATCCGAAACCGAGGACAGTGGCGGATTTAGACCAAAGAGCTCTAAGAGCGCGTCGAACGACCATGCGATGAAAACTCCGTTGTTCGGGCATGCCATCCCGCCAAGCCCACAAAGCGGAGTCGCCCATTGCGGCAGGTAGGTGCTATTTTACGCTGATTTACAGGACTTGCTCAGTATGGCTAAAGCGCGAGCGGCGCGTCAAGGAAAAAGGGGTGTCAAGTCTGAGGAAATTCGGCTGGAGGTACTAATAGTACGAACGCTCGATCTGTCGAAAGGGCGGCCCGTCTGGATGGTTCTTCATTTAACGGAGGCGACGCCGCACGTCCGCCACCAGCGGGTCCTCGCCGGCCTGGCCGCGGATACTCAGGTACTTCTTGTACGATTCGGCGAAACCGGAATTCTTCAAACCTTCCAGCACGCGCCCCTGATAATAATACACTGGCGGAAAGTATCCGTAGGTGGGGACTTCGTCCAAGAAGAGCGCCAGGGCTTCCCCGCGCCGTTTGAGGCACCGGTCGAATTCGGAATCGGCCTCCGTGAAGGCTCCGAGCTGCAGATAGGCGGTTCCCAGATCGAATCGGCCGATCCAGGTATCCAGTATGGAATTCGCCTCGGTGAACGACTTGACGGCTGCACGGCCATCGCCGTTCTTCATAGCGATCTCGCCTTCAATCAAGTTGCCGTACGCCTGGGGTTCGATCTGAAGTTCGGCGCTGAGTCCAGCACCCAGCTCCTGAGCCTTGGCTGTTTCTCCGAGGGCTACGTAGTTCCGTGCCGCCATAAATCTGGTTTTCACGGCTTTGCTGAGGTCGAGAGCGCTGTTCAGCGCCGCGAGCGCCGCACTCTTTTGCCCCCGTAGAACCTGGACGTAGGCCAGCTCGGAGAACTTATCGGCGGCCGCATCCGGGTTGCGGGCCGCAGTGTCGTCAGCGGCCCCCTTTTCGAGAATTTTCACCGCGTCGCTGTAGCGGCCTTCATACACGGCCAAGTCAGCCAATCCGGCAGCCGCCATCGAAGGCCTGATCTTTGCGATTTTTTGATAGGCCTGCGCGCTCCGGTACACGTCGCCTTGCAATAGGCTCGCGAATGCCTGGGCCTCGAACCCAAACGCCAGAGTGGGCGCCAATTGCAGCGTGGCGGCGGCCTCCTTGGCGGCAGTTTGAGAATCGCCGGCATAGGCTGAGTAGAGCGCGACGTTGCCGTGATAAATGGCGCGTTTGGGCAGGATCGCTACCGCGCGCTGCACTTCTCCTATCGCTTTAGGTATCTCGCGCAACCGTGTTAAGCAGTCGCCTATGTTGTTGTATGCGCCGGTATCGGACGGATACCGGACCAGCAGTGTGCCGTATTCGTCCACGCACTTCTGGTCGTCATCGTCCAAATAATACAAATAACCGCGGGTGCGGTACCGTTCGCGCTCGGTCATATGGTCGATGTGACTCAGAGCTAATTTGATGTACTTGTCGGCATCCTGTTGCCGCGAGAGGTTATGCGATGCGGCGGCCATGCCAAGATAGGCCAAGCCGAAGTTGGAATCCAGATCCACGGACTGCGAAAAGTGCTTTAAAGCATCCTCAATCTGGCCGGTCGACAAGTCGTCCAGCGCGATGGCGTATTCATGAACCGCTTCGAGCGACCCGGCCGTAAGCGTCTCCATCGAGAAGCGCTGCGCCGATTCCGACGTGGAGTCGCCGAGCGCCTTGCGGACAGCGGTGCCCAGCTTGGTCACGGCGAACAAGACCTGGTCCTTGCTGGATGCAGTGGCATCGGCGCTAGTAATGTTTTTGCCGCTGAGGGTCTGGATAGCCCTTACGGAAAGCTGGTAGTCCGCGCCGCGCCGGTCGATTGAGCCGGAAACCACCACGTTCAGGCCTTGGCTGGCCGCGATCTCTTGAGCTTTTGAGTCGTCGAGTGGACCCGCTATGGGTTTTAAACCCAGATCCGCCATTCGTGTGCGATCGTAAGCATTGATAAAAGACGCGCCTTCCAAAGCCAGCTTGAGCGTGGATTCCAGGGTGCCGCTGAAGACGGGATCTCCAGTGTGGTTGTTGAAATCGGCGATCAACACCGTCATCGGCGCCACGGGAGCGGTTGGCCTGTGCAGCCAGCGGTCCACGCCATACGCTCCAGCCGCCAGAATCGCGGCGCAGGTTACAGCCAGGGCGATCCACCGCTTTGTGTGGGACTCAGCCATCAGCGCCACGCGCGGAGTGACGATGGCCTTGGCCAGCGTGCCTTCCTGCCAGTCATGCAGGTCCTGACCCATCAGGGCCGCGCTCTGATAGCGATCCTTGGGATCTACCGCCAGCGATTTCTGCACCAGGTCGTTCAAGGCCTGCGGTATGGTTGGATCCAGTTGAATGGTGGGAGGGGGAGGCCCTTGCGTACGCAGCAACATGCTGGCGAGCGCGGAATCCGCCTTGAACGGGATTTCGCCGGTCAGCATTAAGTAGGCGATGATGCCGAGCGAGAACAAGTCGGAGCGTTCGTCGGCGGCCATGCCCTTGGCTTGCTCCGGGGACATATAAGCGGGCGTGCCCATCAGCGCGCCGGCCTGGGTCAATCCGGTAGCTTCCATCGAGCGCGCCAGTCCAAAGTCCATGACGCAGACCCGGCCGCCCTCTCCAATCATGATGTTTTGCGGCTTCAAGTCGCGGTGAACCACACCCTCGGCATGGGCCGCCTCGAGCGCCGCGCAAACCTGGCGCAGGATGGTAACCGTCTCGCCGGGCGTGTACTTGCGCCGCTCTTCGAGCAGGGACGAAAGATCCTGTCCCTCCACGTATTCCATGGTGATGAAGCGCAACCCGTCGGCAACGCCCAGGTCGAAAATGCGGATGATATTGCGATGCGTGATTTTGCGGGCGAGCAGCAACTCCTGTTTAAATCTTTGAAGTATGCTGGCGTGGCCCGCTAATTCCGGGCGAATCACCTTCAAGGCGACCATGCGGTCGAGTTCGCGATCCCTCGCCTTGTAGACCGCGCCCATGCCGCCCTGGCCCAGGAGTTTCAGGATTTCGTAGCGATCGGCCAGGACGCTGCCCTCTTCGAGCGCCAAGGCGGGGCTGTCAAAAGTCCCTTGCGATCCCGTGTTACGGGACCAATTGGCGCCCGCGTTGGTCAACATCGTGGCGCCGTCGGCCATCACCGTTTCATCGAGGGGACCGAATGAGCTATTACAGGCGGAGCAATGGGAGGTTCCTGGCGCGTTGCTGTGATGGCAGCGCGGACACTCTACTTTGGCCGGAGCCTCCATGGAAAGTTTACTCTCTGATTATGCCACGCTAGCAGGAGGATGCCAGTTCAGGCAAGTTCCGAATTGAGATGCCACGTCACGCGCTGGATCGCCTTCACTGGAGCCATCGGCGTCGCAGCCGCTCTCTTGCTTCATGCGGCCAAAACCGACGGCATGAATGTCATGACCGGGCCGAAGGCGTTCACCAATACTGCCTCTCTCAGTCCCGGTTTGGCTCGCAAGATCACCGCGCAGGATCTTCCGCAGCCTCAGCCCCCGGCCATGCTGCCAAAGCTCGCAATGTACGTGGCGGCTGGTTTTGGCAGGGGCGGCGCGCGGCCTGAGAACGCCATTCCGAAAGCTCCGGCCGGCTTCCAGGTCGGGATCTATGTCGCGAGTGGCCTTACGAACCCGCGGCAAATGCGCCGTGCTCCGAACGGCGATATCTTCCTGGCGGATACAGGCGGCGGAACGGTTCGAATCTTCCGCGGCATTACGTCGGACGGCAAGCCGCGCGAATCTTCGGTGTACGCCAGTCTGCCGTCGGCGTTCGGGATAAACTTCTATCCACCGGGACCGAATCCACAGTGGGTCTATGTCACCAACACCACCACGCTGGTGCGATACGCCTATAAGAACGGCGATCTCAAGGCCACCGGCGAGCCCGAGAAACTGGTCGCGGACATTCCCTCGGGCGGACACTCGACGCGCGACATTGTCTTCTCCAAAGACGGCACAAGCCTGTTCCTGGCGGTTGGATCGGCGTCCAACAACAACGACAACGCGGCGGAATTCCACCGCGCCAACATCCTCGAGTACACACCCGAAGGCAAATTCGTTGGCGTCTATGCGTCGGGCATTCGAAATCCCGTGGGCCTTGCGATGGATCCGGAAACGGGCGAGCTTTGGACCTCCGTCAACGAACGCGACAACCTGGGCGACAACCTGGTTCCCGATTACGTGACCCATGTCGTGCGCGGCGGCTTCTACGGCTGGCCGTGGTTCTATATCGGCGGCAATCAGGATCCGGCCCATGCCGGCAAACATCCCGAGTTGAAGGATAAGGCGATCGTGCCCGACGTGCTGATTCAGGCTCACAGCGCTTCGCTTGGCATGGCCTTCTACGACGGCAAGATGTTTCCAGCCGAGTATTCAGGCGATGCGTTTGCGGCCGAGCACGGATCGTGGAATCACTCCCAGGGCGCGGGCCGCGAAGTGATCCGCATCCCGATCGAGAAGGGGCGAGCGACGGGCGTCTACCAGGACTTCCTCACTGGATTCACCACCGATGGAAAAGCTTGGGGCAGGCCCGTTGGAGTGGCGGTGGCGGCAGACGGCTCGTTGCTCGTATCGGACGACGGCGCTCGGGTGATCTGGCGCGTGAGCTATACGGGCAAGTGAGAGTACGGTCTTGCGCGTCGCCAATACTACCTCTCACTAATCGCTGCGCGTGGCCGGCAGAAACGTCAATACATTTTGACGTACGTGCGAGAGCATCCCGAGGAACTGCGCCCATTCCACCATGGAGATCGCCGCCGGAAGCCCATGCCGGTGCGAAGCCGGAACCTCGGCTTGGCAGCAAAATCCGGGTGGAGGGGCGATGCGTTTGCGGGCTGGCAGGAATCGCCGGATCACTCCCAGGGTTCAGGCCAGCGAGTTGAAAGCCTGCGTGCTAGCATGGAGTTTTGTCGGGCACCGGGCTTCCTCCGCCCAATTCTTTCATGTACCAAGTCATCGCCAGGAAATACAGGCCGCAAGCATTTGCGGAACTGATCGGCCAGGAGCACGTCCGCACCACGCTGGAGAACGCCATCGCGCAGCGGCGCATTGCGCACGGCTACATCCTTTCCGGACAGCGCGGGACAGGCAAGACCACCGTCGCCCGCATTTTGGCTCGCTGCTTGAACTGCATCGACGGCCCTACGGCGACGCCATGCGGTGTCTGCGCGAGTTGCCTGGAGGTTACGGGCGGCAATTCGCCCGATGTCATCGAGATCGACGCGGCCTCCAATCGCGGCATCAATGAAATGCGCGAGCTGCGCGAAAATGTGCGCTACCGGCCGTCGCGCGACCGCTATAAGGTATTCATCGTCGACGAAGCACATCAGATCACCAGCGAAGCGTTCAACGCGCTGCTGAAGACGCTGGAGGAGCCGCCCGAATGGGCCGTGTTCATCCTGTGCACCACCGAAGTTCACAAAATCCCAACCACCATTGCATCGCGCTGCCAGCAGTTCAGCTTCCGGTCCGTGGATTTCGGCGAAGTGGTGAAGCGCATGGAAGAGATTTGCGCCAAAGAAGGGATCGAGACCAATCCCGAGGTGCTCAGCGTGCTGGCGCAGGCGGGCGAGGGCAGCGTGCGCGATTCACTGTCGGCGCTCGATCAGGCCATCGCGTGTTGCGGCACGAAGCTGGACGCCGTCGAAGTGCGCGGCATGCTCGGGCTGTTTTCGCTCGATTCACTGGGCGAAGTGACACAAGCTTTGACGGCCCAGGATTCCCGGCGCATGCTCGATTTAGTGATGGAGCTGGAGCGCAACGGGCGCAGCTTGCAGCACTTCTGCCGCGAATTGGCGCGCTACTTCCGGAATCTGCTGGTGGTGAAGGTGGCGGGAGTCAATACCAGGCTGATTGCAGCGTCGGCGCACGAGCAGGAAAAGCTGGCCGAGGCCGCGAACGGATTTTCCGAAGACGACCTGACGCGCTACTTGCAGCTCACGCTCGATCTGTTCAAGGACCTGCAGTTTTCCCTACAACCTCGCCTGCATCTCGAGATTGGTTTGCTGCGCTTGATCCAAGCCGGAAGGTTGGCGCCGATCGAAGAAGCGCTAGCCGATCTCGGCGGAGGCAGTTCCACGCCGCCCCCGCCCCGTAAATCGTCAGCCCCTCCACCACCCACCAGCCACAAGCCACAGGCCGCGCCCAATCCCCAACCCCCAATCCCTAATCCCGCCCCAGCGGGGGCCGTCCCGTCGGGGCCCTGGCGCGACCGCCTTCACACCGCGCTCCTCGAACTGGGCATGCAATTCACCGCCGACGCAGTGGAGCACTCGCAAGTAACCGAATCGAACGGCGAGCTGCAGTTCGTGACGCCGGAAGAGTTTTCGCTGGCGATGAACGAAAAGGATATTCTGAAGGTCGTGCAGAAGATTGCCGGCCGGCCGATGCGGATCAAAATCGCGTTTGGAAAGCCGGACGCAGTGGCTGCGCCGCTCGCCAAAACCAAGGACGATGTGTCCGAGCGCGCGCTGGCGCATCCGGAAGTGCGGCGATTCCAGGAGCTTTTCCCGGACGCGCAAGTCCGCGTGGTGCGTAATCTAAAGGAATAAGGCAGGGCATTATGAAACTTCCCGGGAACATGCAGGCCATGATGCAGAAGGCCGAGCAGATGCAGAAGAAGATGCAGGAGGAGATCGCGCTGATCCGCGTGGATGCCTCGGCCGGCGGCGGCATGGTGACGGTGCACATGGACGGCAAGAAGAACGTGACGGCGGTGAAGATCGATCCCGAAGTGGCCGGCGACGTCGAGATGCTGCAAGACATGGTGATGGCGGCGTTCAACGAAGCGGCGAAGAAGGTGGACGAAGCGTCGCAAGAGAAGATGAGCGGGCTTCTGGGCGGCCTGGGTTTACCGCCCGGAATGTTTTAGCCGCGGGCACAAATGCCGGATTTTGCCGAACCGCTCGCGCGTCTGATCCAGGAGTTCAAGCGCCTGCCCGGCATCGGGCAAAAGTCGGCGCAACGCCTGGCTTTTCACGTCCTGCGCAACGATCGGGAAGCCGCCGAGCGTCTGGGGCAAGCCCTGGTGGATGTGAAGGACAAGCTCGGAATCTGCGCCGTCTGCAACAACATCAGCGATGGCGAGCTGTGCAATTATTGCCGCGATCCGCATCGCGATCGTTCCGCGATTTGCGTGGTGGAAGAACCGCACAACGTTCTGCCCATCGAGACTACGCGTCAGTTCAGCGGCCTGTATCACGTGCTGCACGGCTCCATTTCGCCGTTGCGCGGGATCGGCCCGGAGCAGTTGCGCATCGCAAGTCTGGTGGAGCGAATGCACTCGGGCGAGGTGAAGGAGTTGATCGTGGCGACCAATCCGACGGTGGAGGGCGAGGCGACGGCGGTGTACCTTTCGCGGCTGATGAAACCGCTGGGCGTGAAGGTCACGCGCATCGCGATGGGCATTCCCGTCGGCAGCGATCTGGAGTTCGCCGACGAAGTGACCATGGGTAAGTCGCTGGAGAACCGGCGGGAGATGTAGCCCATGATCGAAGTCCGCCGCTTGAACGCTGAAGATGCGCGCCACAGCCTGCAAGCGCTGGGCGAGGTTCTGGCCGACTGCGTGGAAGGTGGAGCCTCGGTCAGCTTCATGGCGCCGTTTTCCAGGTCCGATGCCGCGGCGTTTTTCGAGAAACTGCTGCCGGACGTCGAGCGCGGCGATCGGATCTTGCTCGCGGCGTACGACGGTTCTAAGTTGGTTGGGACCGTTCAGGTTATAACCGCCACGCCGCCCAACCAGCCGCACCGCGGCGACGTCGCCAAGCTGTTGGTGCTACGGTCTGCGCGCGGGCAAGGCGTCGCTGCGCTGTTGATGCAACGCGCCGAAGAGCACGCCCGCGAGGCAGGGAAGAGTTTGCTGGTCCTGGATACGGTCACCGGAGGCGATGCCGAAAGGCTCTACCAGCGCCTCGGATGGACGAAAGTTGGCGTGATTCCGAACTATGCCCTGTTTCCGGACGGCCGTTTTTGCGACACCACGGTCTTCTGGAAAGCGCTATAAAACGCCGAGTGGGGCGGGCGCCCTCGCCCGCGCCGGACCCCTGGTCCGGCTGCGCCAACACACGAGAAACGGAGGCCGACGAGGGCGTCGGCCGCGGACGGGGGCGTCCGCCCCACAGGACTTCAATGAACTTCTGACCCTGGACCCTAGCTTAGCTAGCTAAAGCTATGCGCCCGGAATACGATTTCTCTGGAGGAGTATTCGGCAAGTTTTCGCAAGGGTGCTAACGTGGTTATGCTTGAACCGGATGTCGCCAGATTCTTTTCGGATTCCGCGGCAGTCAACGATGCTCTCAGAGCTCTTGTCGAAATAGCAACGAAAGCGTCATAACACCGTCAGTGCGTTGTGTTCGCGCAGACCGTTCGGTGTAAGCGATCCAATCTTCACACCCATCAACCGATTCGACGCGCGCGGCGTAGCGAGTTCCACTTTCAGGAAATTGTCGGAGAGCGCGCCTTCGGTCAACGTGACCACCGACAGCGTTCGTCCGAGCATCCGGCGGCGAAATTCCAGGTTCTTTTCCGCGGCCAGTTCGCGCAGCACCCGGTTGCGGTGGCGGCGCACATCCATCGGGACTTGCCGGCTTTCGGCCGCCGGCGTTCCCGGCCGTTCTGAATAAGTGAACACGTGCAGGTAGGTGAAGGGCAGGCTCTGGATGAACGCGCGGGTTTCTTCAAACTCGGCGTCGGTTTCGCCGGGAAAGCCGGTCATCACATCGGCCCCGATGGCGGCGTCCGGCATCCACGCGCGGGCTTTCCGCACCCGGTCTTCATAATGCCGCGGCCGGTACTTGCGGTGCATTCGGCGCAGCACGCGATCCGATCCCGACTGCAAAGGCGCATGCACGTGCTTGGCGATGCGCGCCGACGTCGCCACCAGGTCCAGCAGCTCGTCGCTCCAGTCCATCGGTTCCACCGAACTCAGACGCAGACGCTCGATCGGGGTCTCGGCTAAAAGACGCCGGAGAAGATCGGACAGGCGCATGGAACTCCCCGCCTCGCGTCCCCAGCGGCCGAGATTGATCCCACTCAGGACCACCTCGCGATACCGCGCTGAGAGATCTCGTACCTGCCCGACAACCTGATCGGCGGGAGCGCTGCGGCTCCGTCCGCGCACGAAGGGAATGATGCAAAACGAGCAGCGGTTATTGCAGCCGTCCTGGATCTTGAGATTGGGCCGCGTGCGATCGCCCGCGGCGTCTTCCACCGGGGCAGCCAGAAAGTGGTGCTGCGCCATGATGTCGCCGACGTGAATTTGTCCGTGGTAGGGCAGTTCGGATTCGGAAACGATCTCAGGAATTTGGACCTTATGTGAGTTTCCGACCACCCAGGACACCCCTGGCAATTCAGCCAGCTCTTGGGGCGCGCGTTGGGCATAGCAACCCGTGACCAGGATGCGCGCGGCGGGGTTTTCGCGATGCACGCGATGCACGGCCTTGCGCACATCTTCATCGGCCGAAGCGGTGACGGTACAACTATTCAGCACCACGAGCTGGGCTTCGGACGAATTTGGAGCGGCAGCCAAGCCCTGAGCCAGTAGCGCCGATTCGATGGCCGCGCCATCGGCTTGCGAGGCGCGGCATCCAAAATTCTGAACGTGAAAGCTCGGCACTGCTCCGATTCTAGCAGCCCATTTCGAGCGGGCCTTAGGCCCGTGCGGCCCGTCTCGCAGGGGGCTTCTTCACCCGCTTCTTCGCCGCTTTGGGAGGAAGCGTTACCACATGGCTCCAAAATTCATAACACGTTTCGATGAATCGAAGGAACTCCGCCAGCTCCCCCGGTTTGCGCATAAAACAGTTGCCGTTCAGTTTGTATACGGATCTGACGAACTTGGGATCGTCGGAACCGGCGGCCACCACAATCGGAATGTGCATCAAATCCGGGGTCGACTTGATGACTTTCAAGACCTCCAAACCTGAAACCCTGGGTTGCGACAAATCCAAAAAGATCAGGTCTGGGACCGCGACCTTGGAATATTGGCCTTTCCGGCGCATATAGCTCAGTGCATCGAATCCGTCGGTGACGCAGTGCAGGCCGGTCGTCAACCCGGCGGCCTTGAACGCCTCCACCGTTAGAAATGTGTCGGCAGGATTACTTTGCACGACCAGGACTTCGATCTGCCGAGCTGTTTTGGCCCCAGGCAGTAAGGTGAATTCCGAACCGTTGGACATTGTCTTTCAACGTCCTTTCTGGAGGAAGAGGCTACGATTTCCTCCACTGGCGGCTCAATGTTCCAATCGGGACAGTGCCAGCTAGATCCGTAACAGAGAAAAAGCCTTGAGCAATGCTAAATGAATTATAGCTCTTTGTCTGTACAAAATTGCTCACATTTGTAATTAGTCTGCGCGCGGGAGCCGCAGCTCAGAACTGGAAGTACACGAACGGCACGGCGGCCTGGGTGTATCCGATCAGTTCCACCGACAGAAGCAGCAGCGCGCATACCGCTCCGTAGGCCCAGGCGGGCCCCAGCGAGATCTCCTCGAACCATTCCTTTTTCTCCTCCAGCAGCGCCAGCAGCAGCGTGAACAGCGCCAGCCATCTTTCCCAGCGCGGTATCAGTTGCGCCCCGTGCGGAACGAAGAACATCTGGTGCAGGACGTATAAGCTCTCGTGGAAGCTGGCCGCGCGGAAGAAGACCCACCCGACCATCACCAGCGCGAAGGTGGTCACGGCCTGGAGCGGATAAAACATCGTCCAGCGCGCACTCTCGGGACTTATTTTGCCTCGGCCAGATTCGCGCCGAAACATGCGCTCGAAGCTGAGAAGCGCGCCATGATAGCCGCCCCACACCACAAAGTTCCAACTCGCTCCATGCCACAAGCCGCCCAGCAGCATGGTGAGCATCAAATTGCGGTACGTCTCCAGGCGGCCGTTCCGGTTGCCGCCCAGCGGAATGTAGAGATAATCGCGCAGCCAGCGCGACAGCGAAATGTGCCAGCGATGCCAGAAGTCGGTGATGCTGGAGGCCAGATACGGCCGCCGGAAGTTGACCGGAAAATGGAAGCCCAGCAGCTTCGCCATGCCAATGGCCATGTCTGTGTAGCCCGAAAAGTCGAAATAGATCTGGAGGCCGAACGCGATTACGGCGGACCAGGCGGACACCATTCCAGGCGTCTTCGAGACGTCCTGAAAGTAGCCATTGGCAATTTGGGCGAACTGATCGGCCATCACCATTTTCTTGGCCAAGCCGAGAAAGAGCAGCAGCAGCCCGCGCAGCACGTCATCGGAAGAGGGGCGCTTCCAGTGGTAGAGATCGCCGAAGAATTCGCGCGCGCGCACGATGGGCCCGGCCACCAACTGCGGGAAGAACGAAATGAACAGAGCGTAATCGATGGGATTGGTAATCGGTTCCTGTTCCTTGCGGTAAACGTCGATGACGTAAGACATGCTCTGGAACGTATGAAAGCTGATTCCCAAGGGAAGAATGATGCTGAGCGCGAAGGCGTCCGAAGGCTTGTGGAACAGGTGGGCGATGTTCGAGGCGAAGAAATTGTAGTACTTGAAGAAGCCCAGCAGGCCGAGATTGGCGGCCAGGCTTATGATCAGCGCGGTTTTGCGCGAGCGCGGCGACTGAGTGGCCGCGATCCAGCGCGCCGCCGTGTAATCAATCGCGGTCAGCGCCAGCAGCAGCAGAATGAACTTCGGAATGAAGCTCATGTAGAAGAAGTAGCTGGCCGCAAGCAGGATGTACTTTCGCCACGAACGCGGCGCGGTATAAAACAGGATCAGAACAACGGCGAGAAACACGAAGAACTGTGGAGTGTTGAACAGCATGAGCTAAGGCTTCGGCGGACCCAGGACGCGGCGGACCTCCGCCGCAAGAATCCTCGAGAACCGTTCCATCCCCTCGCGATTCAAATGCTGTGCATCCCAGAACAGGTCGGGATGTTCGAGCTGGTTGAAGAGCCCTTCATCGAGAACGATCACGTTCGGCTGGGACGCGATCTGCCGTATGGCGCTGTTGAGTTTGGGCGAAGCGTCGGGAGGAGACGTCGGCGCACGGGGCACCCGCAGAAAGATGAGCTTGGTATCCGATCCGCGATAATAATCGACGATCCGCCCGTACCAATACCGCAAATACGCAGTCTGGCGGCCTTGGTCGGGTGGCAGAGTGGGAAACAGAACGCCTTCGATCTGGTTGCGCTCGCTTTCGGGAAAGCGGTCTGGAAAATGCGTCGTTTTGCGCTGCCAGTCGATTTGCAAACCCGCCAGACTCTTGGCTTCGCCGCCGTAGCCGTAGTACCAGCCGGCCGAATCGCTGGCGTAATAGCGCGCCTTCTTGATTCGCTCCATCGGGTGATCCAGAAATTCGAGGAAGTCACGTTTGTAAATAGTCCCCTTGAGAATCATTCCGCGAACGATCAGCCATTGGAGCTTTTTGTCCTGATAAGTCCACGGAAATTCGAGGACATCGTGAAGTCCCAGACGCGCGATCAGGTAGTGAAGGTCGGTTTCACGTTCAGACTGGTAGTCATACGTGTCGGGCTCGTTGCGGTCGTCGTAGGGAATCACGATCGCGGCATAATTGCGGACGTTGGGATCCACGGCGCGGAGCGCGTAATACCAGATGCGCGGCGTGGTCCCCCCCAACCCGATGGTTGCAAACGTGTAGCCCGTCCCGGGTTTCTCTTCGTTCACCACGCGCGGCAGCAGCGCCATGCGGGAATGTCCCACCGCCAGCACCTGGTTGCGATTGGGCTTCGGCCGCCGAATTTCGTTGCGCAACTGCAGTTCCATGTAGCCGGTGGTGGAATCCGGCTCGACGATGGGGGAATAAAGGCCGGTATGAAACAGCAGGCCCTCAAACGCGGCGAAGAACAAAACGATCGCAACGATGCGAGTCCACACGCGCCGAGCGGACGCGCCCGGAACGGGCGTCTGCGCGTCGACGGAGTGCTCGGAGGTGGGAGAGCTGGCCGACAAAAAAACCAGTATAGCGGGTCTGGCCGCTCACCTCTTCAGCGCGGCGCCCTGCAGTTCCTCGGACGATGCCGCAATGGGCGAAGGCGATTCCGGCCCCGTTATCAATCGAGCGCCGCGATTGAACGTGATGTAAAGAAAACCCCACTGCACGAACACCAGCACGCGATTGGAGAATTCCACCAGATACATCAAGTGGACAAACAGCCAGGTGAGCCACGCCGGCAGGCCGGACATGTGCAGCCACCCGATCTCAGCCACCGCCGACGCGCGTCCAATCACCGCCAGGCTGCCTTTGTCGAAATAATGAAACGGCGCAACCGCCGCGCCACGCAATCGCGCCGGAATCAGTTTGGCCACATACGCGCCCTGCTGCATGGCCACCTGCGCGACTCCGGGAAGCGGCTTTCCGTCCTGCTCGAAGTGCGCCAGATCGCCGATCACAAAAATCTCGGGATGCCCGGGCACGCTGCACTCGGGATTCACCATCACTTGCCCCTTGCGATCGCGCGGTGCCTGCGCCCGGCGCTCCAGAACCACGGCGAAAGATGAGGGCGCAACTCCGGCGGCCCACACCACGGTTCGTGCGGCAAAAGTGCGTTCGCTGCCGTCCTGGGCCTTCACGGTGACGCCCTTGTCGTCGAGACGGGTGACGGTCACGCCCGTGCGCGGAGTAACTTTCAATCGCACCAGTGCCGCCTCCGCTCTGGCCGACAAGTCTTCCGGATAGGTCGGCAGCAGGCGCGGCGCGCCCTCGATCAGGAAAATGCGCGCCTCTCCCGGGCGAATGGAGCGAAAGTCGTGCCGCAGCGTGTCGTGCGCAATCTCGGCCAGTGCGCCCGCCAATTCCACGCCGGTGGGACCTCCTCCGACAATCGCAAACGTCAGCCACTCGCGCTGCTTCTCCGGGTCCGGCTCGCGCTCGGCAGCCTCGAAAGCAAAGAAGATTCTGGCGCGAATATCGGTGGCCTCCTCAATGGTCTTCAGGCTAGGCGCGTTCCGCCGCCAATCGTCGTGGCCAAAATAAGAATCGGTGGCGCCGGTGGCGACAATCAGCGAGTCGTACTCCACCTTCTGGCCGTCGTCGAGAATCAGGCTCTTGTTGTCGATATCCAGATCCACGGCTGCGCCAAGCAGCACTCGGGTATTCTTCTGCCGCCGGAGCACGGAGCGCAGCGGCGAGGCGATTTCCCCGGGTGACAGGGCGCCCGTCGCCACTTGATAGAGGAGAGGTTGGAACAGATGAAAATTGCGGCGGTCCAGCAGCGTAACTTGAACCGGCGCTTTCTTCAAGGCCTTCGCGGCGTAAAGCCCGCCAAAGCCGCCGCCCAGGATCACAACTCGATGCCCAGCCTGCATGGCGCCTCCTTAAACCCATTAGACGCGATGGCCGCTGAATTGATGCACACTTGCGATACGCTGAAGGTTGATGTTGGCGCGTCTGCCGCTCTTCTTGCTCCTGGTCGCCGCCTCCGCCTCCGCACAGACGCCCTGTGAGGGAACGCCTGCCTATTCTCCCTGCGAGATCTCATTTGACTTATCCGCGGCCGACGCCGAAGTCCGTCTGAATCCCTATGTGAACTTCGTGCTGCAGGTCGAATTTCGCTCGCCGCGATTCAAAACCTATCTCATGCCGGCTTTTTGGGACGCCACTCGCAACCAAATGATCGTCCGCTTCACTCCCACCGAACCGGGACAGTGGATCTACAAGGTGAGCGGCAATGTTTCCGCTTTCGACGGACAGCAAGGCACGTTCAACGCCGCTCCGTCCGATTCGCCAGGTTTTGTCAATGTGGCCAACGTACACCACTGGGCCACCGACAACAAGCAGCCGCACCTTTGGATGGGCTACATCGCCGACCGTTTTTCTTTCGTCGGCGCGGCCGAATTCGACCAGCAGCTCAACGCCGCCGCCGAAAACAAATTCAACCACTTTCGCGGCTCCATTCTCGGGAACGCCAAGGATCGCGCGCTGGTGTTTCTCGGCGCGGATCGCCCAAATCCAGCGTATTTCGATGAACTCGATCGCCGCATCGCTGAAATTCACAAACGAGGAATCACCACCGATCTGATGCTGGCGTCGGATCCCGATACCATCACGTCGCTGTTTCCCGACTGGCAGACGCGTGAGCGCTTCATTCGCTATCTGGTCGCGCGCTACTCCGCATTCAACATTACCTGGCAGGGTGTGGAGGTATTCGAAGACTATACCGACGGCCGCGCGCTATTGAAGGAACTGGGACTCGATCTCAAGAAGCTCGATCCGTACCAGCATCCGCGATCTTCGAACGCAAAAGTCACTTCGTCGCCGCTTCTTCCCGACGGGTGGATGGACTATGTGATTGAAGTGTCTGAGGACGACGCAGTGGGTTCGGTGGAGCATCAGTTCTATCCCGTGCCGTTCATCGGAGTTACCGACGCCCGGCATTTGTGGAACACCACCATGGACGGCGAGTATCCGGAGTTTCGCGGCGATGCTCCGAACGTCGCGAAGTACTGGTTCGAGTTTATCGCGGAAACGCGGCATTGGGAACTGGAGCCGTATTTTGACGTCGACGGCGCGCGGGCAATGGCGCTGGAGGACGTCGAGTATGTGAACTACATCGAGCACCCGGGTCCGCCGGTCGAAGTGTCGGTTGAAAAGCACGGCTATGACGTACAGTGGTTGAATCCGGCCACCGGCGAATCGCAGGAGCAGAAGAAATATAGCGGCGAGCACTTCACCGGCCAGGCGCCGGACGCGAGCCATCCCTGGGTGCTGTATATCGCGAGGGAGGGACACAAAGAATCGATGCTGAAGTCGTATAAATTTGAGTCGCGGCCGGTGCCGGTGCAGGAGGTCGAGACCGACGCAAAGAAGATTCCATTTGAAATCGCCGCGCCGTCCGGCAGCACGCTCATAGCGGCGGTGCCGACGCAGTTCTCGGTAAAGCTGACGCGCCAGACCCGGGCCACGCGCGCGATGATGTATCTTTGGAGCGGCGAAGCGGTCTCCGATGGCCGCGGCTTCCGTGTGTTGGGGACCGGGTCGCCCGGGACATTCGTAATTCCCGCATCGCTGGCTGCTAATTTCCCCGCGGTTCTGACCCTTCACGTGACGGCTCTGAATGCCAACGGCAAAGCCTACGCGGCCGACCGCGTCTATCAACTGAATAAGTAAATCTTGAATAAGTGATTCTCTCAATCGATACGACATCCGAGTTCGGCAGTATCGCGCTCACCGAAGCCAATGTAATCGTCGAGGAGGTCGCGTTGCACGCTCCGGAAGGTTTCGGGCATGTGCTGTTCGGGCATATCCAGCATCTGCTCGAAAAGAAGGGAACCACGGTGCACCAAATGGAATGCTTCGCGGCCGCTTCGGGTCCGGGTTCATTTACGGGCGTTCGTGTCGGACTGGCCGCCGTCAAAGGTCTCGCCGAAGCCACCGGCAAACGCGTGGTCGCAGTGTCGAACCTGCGGGCGCTGGCCTTCTTCGGATCGGCGCCGTTGCGCGCCACCGTAATTGACGCGCGCCGCGGCGAAGTCTACGCGGCCGTTTACAATAGCCTGCTCGAACTGGTGATGCCGGAAGTGGTAGTGAAGTACGACGCCTGGCTTCCCACCTTGCCTCCCAGAAATTGCGAATTGATCTCCACCGTCGCCGCTCCACGCGCGCTGGCCGCGGCCATCGGCCACATCGCCTGGGACGACTTTAATGCGGGCCGCTCCAGCGACCCCGCCGAAATCGACGCCAACTACGTGCGCCGCTCCGACGCCGAGCTGTTCTGGAAAGGGTAATTTTAGCCACAGATAAACGCAGATGAACACCGATAATGCTTTTTTATCGCGAATCTGCATTGCTAACCATCAGTTTCTTGGTGCGGCGCGACGAAATTCATCAGGCGGCCTTTGGAATGAGGAGATTCACAGTGGCGTTGGAAGCTGCAATCACGGCGGTAACGACTTGGCGGCC
>Ga0182024_10001607_pt1 | contig 57871 bp, 44 predicted proteins | sample P32metaG_FD_120480 | JGI IMG/M metagenome (GOLD analysis project Ga0182024, IMG submission 120480) | Permafrost microbial communities from Stordalen Mire, Sweden - P3-2 metaG (Illumina Assembly) | ecosystem: Environmental > Terrestrial > Soil > Wetlands > Permafrost | place: Sweden: Stordalen...
CGACGATATTGTCGACCACTGTTGCGAGGCCTGGAACAAACTCATCGATCAGCCGTGGCGCATCATGTCCATCGGGACGCGCGAGTGGGCGCATAGGTCATGAACAGTGAGCCCTGGTATAAGACCCCCAAGGAAATATTGTTCTCGCTCTCGCGCCGTCGAGGGAGGCGGCTTTATTCCGGGCCGAAGCGCCCCGCGCGGTAATCGGCATAGGCCTGTTCGAGCTCGGCTTGCGAGGACATGACGAACGGACCGCGGGCAAAGACCGGTTCATGCAGCGGACGGCCGGCATAGAGGAGCGCGCGCAGCGGCTTGTCGGCCGCCGTCACCTCCACCTCGGAGAGCGACGCATCGACCCCGCGCGTAAGCCACGCGACATCGCCCGATTTCACTGGCGTCGCGGCGGCGCCGAGCCGCCCGGCGCCTTCCAGAATGACGAGGAATGCATTGTAGTCGGCCGGCAAATCCTGGCGAATGGAAGCGCCAGGTTCGAGACGGAATTCGACCATCGTCACCGGCACGAAATTCTTGGTCGGCGCGCTCACGCCGCCGGAGGCGCCCGAGAAGACGCGGATTTCCGCGCCGGGCTCGCGCCTCACCGGCGCTTTCCCGCCAACCAGATCCTGATAGCGCGGCGCAGTCATTTTCTCGGCCGCCGGCAGATTGACCCAAAGCTGGAGGCTGTGGACGGTGTCGCCCTCGGCCGGAACCTCGTTATGGATCAGCCCGCGACCCGCCGTCATCCATTGGGCGTCGCCTGGCAGAATCACGCCCTTGTGGCCCTGATTGTCGTAATGATCGATCCGGCCATCGAGCACATAGGTGACCGTCTCCATTCCGCGATGCGGGTGCTTGCCGAACACGCCGCGCGGGAACCAAACCTCCATCAAGGCCAGAAACGGGTCAACGGCCGCCCAGTCGCCGCGCATCGCCGCCGGCATCAATGGCCGCACCCGATGATGCGGCGTCATTCCTTGTTGAACCTCGGGATGGTCGATGCCGAGCACCGATCGCTGGAAGATTGTCATGGTCATTGCCTCGTTCGAGCCCGCTCGTCGCCTCTATAGCGCATCTGAGATTGCGCGCACGCCGGCCCAGGGTTGTCGAATTGAACTTGCCAAAATCTCTCGAAAGCGGCAGCCTTGGCGCAATCAGAGCCCGCGCCAGCGGACGTCGGGCAATGGAGGAAATTATGGGAACACGCCAGGGCTCGCCAGCCACGGGCTCAGGGCAAGCGGCGTCGACGCCTTTCGACAGCGCTCGGCTCGACGACCTCCTCGACGAGGCCAGCATCGACGCGCTCGTGGTGTCCTCCAAGCACAACATCCAATATCTCCTTGGCGGATACCGGTTCTTTTTCTTTGATCATTTCGACGCGATCGGCGTCAGCCGCTATCTGCCGCTTCTCGTCTACGTCAAAGGCCGCCCCGACCAGGCCGCCTATGTCGGTCACGCGATGGAATCCTACGAACGCGATCTTGGCAAGTTCTGGGCGCCGACCGTGTTATCGGCCTGCGGCAGCCTCGATGCCGCGCAACTCGCCGCGGACTACCTCGGCAAGCTTGGCGGCAAGCTGAAGCGCGTCGGCGTGGAGCGCGCGTTCCTGCCCGCCGATGCCGACGAACTGTTGCGTCGCGCGCTTTCCCAAGCCGAGCTCGTCGAGGCGCACCTGCCCCTCGAGCGGCTACGGGCGCGCAAGACGCCCGAGGAGCTCGATCATCTGCGCAAGGCGTCCGATCTGGTGGTCGATTCGATGCTCGCAGTGATCGCCGCCCACGGACCGGGGGCCTCGAAGATCGAACTGACCGAGGCGCTTCGCCGCGAAGAGGTGAACCGCGGTCTTACCTTCGAATATTGCCTCATCTCCGCGGGGACGAGCCACAACCGGGCGCCTTCGGATCTGGTCTGGGGCGAGGGCGACATCCTGTCGCTCGATTCCGGCGGCAATTTCAAGGGCTATATCGGCGACCTCTGCCGCATGGCGATCCAGGGCGAGCCCGACGCCGAGCTCAAGGATCTGCTGGCCGAGATCGACGCGATCCAAATGGCGGCCCGCAAGCCCATCCGCGCGGGCGCGCTCGGCCGCGACATCTATGCAAGCGCCGACGAATTGCTGAGAAGATCGGCGAGCGGCAACTTGCTTGAATTTGTCGCCCATGGAATGGGCCTCATCAGCCACGAGGCGCCGCGGCTCACCGGCGTCGGCCCCGTCCCCTACCCCGCCTATGATTCCGACAGACCGTTGGACAAAGGCATGGTCATCTCGATCGAGACCACTCTCCAGCATCCGCGCCGCGGATATATCAAACTGGAGGACACGGTCGCCGTCACCGACGATGGCTGGGAGGCGTTCGGCGATCGTGGTCGAGGATGGAATCGAGGCGGCCGGCAATCATCGGCCCCATAAGATTCGACAGATCAGAGATCCTTGACCAGCCGCAAGGCGTCGTAGATCGCCGCATGGGTGTTGCGGGCGGCAACCGCGTCGCCGATGCGAAAAAGCTCGAACGCGCCGTCTGGATTGCGAGTTGCCTTTTGCGCCCGCCCGGCAATGAGATCGTCATAGTCGATCGCCCCGAGATTGCGCGAGAGCGGCTTCAATTCGAAATAAAGCTCGTCCATCGGGATCGTCCCGTGATTGACGACAATCTGGTCGAACCGTTTTTCCTTTCGCACGCCGCCATAATCGCTGCCGATGACCGCGATCAGCTCGTTGCCGCCGCGACGCACGGATTCGAGTCGATAGGTGACGGTGAAAGCGACGTCGAGTTTTTGCAAGCTTCGCATATAGGGCGTCAGATTCATCGCCATCACTTCGGGCGCGAACGAGCGGTCGGGAGTCATCACCTCCAGTTTGGCGCCCGTCTTGGCGATGACTTCCGCCGCCTGCATGGCGGCGTGATCGCCCGCGTCGTCAAACAGCAGCACGTTCATGCCGGGCTTCACGTCTCCCGATAGAATGTCCCAGGTCGATGCGACGAGATCATTGCCCGAGGCGAGAATCTCCGTATGGGGGAAGCCGCCGGTCGCCACGATCGCGACGTCCGGATTCTCGGCGATTATCGCGCCGGCTTCGGCGAAGGCGTTGAAGCGGAAGACGACGCCGCGCGCCTCGCATTGCGCCATGCGCCAGTCGATGATGCCGATCATCTCGCGCCGGCGCGGGCTTTGCGCGGTCAGCCGCACCTGGCCGCCTGGCTTGTCCGCCATCTCGAAGACGATGATCTCATGACCGCGCTCGGCGGCGACGCGGGCCGCCTCGAGGCCCGCCGGCCCGGCGCCGACGATGACGATTTTTCGCCTGGCGGCCGCTTTGGCGATTTCGTGCGGCATGGTCAATTCGCGGCCCGTCGCGGCATTGTGGATGCAATAGGCGGCGCCGCCCTGATAGATGCGATCGAGGCAATAATTGGCGCCGACGCAGGGACGGATGTCGCCCTCGCGTCCCTCGACGATCTTGCGCACGATATGCGGATCGGTCATATGCGCGCGCGTCATCCCCACCATGTCGAGCTTGCCCGAGGCGATCGCATGGCGCGCCGTAGCGACGTCGGAAATCCTCGCGGCATGGAAGGTTGGGAATTTCGTCGCGGCGCGGATCTCGCCGGCAAAATCGAGATGGGGCGAACTCGCCATGCCCTGGATGGGAATGACGTCGGTCAGTCCGGCGTCGGTATCGATATGGCCGCGAATGATGTTGAGAAAGTCGACCATGCCGCTGTCTTTGAGGCGGCGCGAGATGGCGAGGCCGTCCTCCTTGGTGAGGCCGCCCTCGATCGCTTCATCGGCGGTGTAGCGCACGCCGACGATGAATTCAGCCCCGACGCGCTTGCGAATGGCGGCAAGGACCTCGAACGTGAACCGCAGGCGGTTGTCGAGCGAGCCGCCGTAGGGCGCATCGAGTTCATTGGTCAGCGGCGACCAGAACTGGTCCATCAGATGGCCATAGGCCTCCAGTTCGATTCCATCGAGACCGGCCGCTTTCATGCGTTCGGCGGCGTTCGCATAGTCTTCGATGATGCGATCGATGTCCCAGTCCTCGATCTTCTTTGGAAAGGCGCGATGGGCCGCCTCCCGCTTGTGCGAAGCGGAGACGGCCGGCAGCCAGTCGCCGTTGTCCCAGCGCGTGCGCCGGCCAAGATGGGTCAGTTGGATCATCACGGCCGCGCCATGTTCGTGGCAGGCGTCGGAGAGATCCTTCATCCAAAACACGACCTCGTCGCGGTAGGCGAGAATATTGTTGAAGGCGGGCGGACTGTCGCGCGACACCGCCGCCGATCCCGCCGTCATCGTCAAAGCGATGCCGGCTTTGGCGCGCTCGACGTGATAGGCGCGGTAGCGCTCCTTCGGCATGCCGTCTTCCGGATAGGCCGGCTCATGAGCCGTCGTCATGATGCGGTTTTTCAGCGTGAGATGTTTTAGCTGGTAGGGCTGGAGCAGCGGGTCGTTCGACATCGGCGGCCTTCCGGCGGTTCACAAGAGGTCGCGCGGGATCGTCTCGTCCCAGTCGCGCGCGGCCGCCAGCGCGCCATTCTCATAGGCGCGAATGCTTGCCCGCAGCACGAAGTCGCTTGCGCTGGCGTGCATCGAAGTGAGGGTTTCGATGCGGATCCGCCAGCCCTCGCGCCCAAGCTCGTAATTCTGGGTGAGCTGGTAGCGCGCCGTCAGCGGATCGTCGGCGCCGATCGTCAATTCGCGCTTGAGATCGTGGGTGACCATCGTATCGATCTCGTCGAAGCGATGCGCGCCCTCGCCGAACAGGCCGCCCTCGCCATGAGTTACGTAAGTGGCGACGCCAGTCATAAGGTCGAGCGCGGCGGTGCGGGTGAAGCGCCCTTCGGCGAGCTTGGTGACCGGCGTCGGGGCGCCGCGCTGCGGCGGCTCAAAGCTTACCGCCGCGTCGCGCGGGTCCGGCGGGCGCACCGGCAAGATGAGCCTGCCCGGCAGCCGCAAGGTCAAGGTCGCCGCTTGCGGCGCCGGCCAGATCAGCGGCCAATAGGCGGTCGAGAGCGCCAGCCGCACGATATGGCCTGGCGCGAAGGCATAGCCGCAATCGTTGAGCTTGAGGCGGATCGTGTAGAAGACGCCCGGCGCCAGCGGGCTCGGCTCGGCATGGCTGTCGCGATGCGTGAGGTTCATGACGCCATAGGAGACCCGGCGGGACGATCCGTCGGGCGCGGCATCGCAAAGCCGGGCGCAAAGCTGCGCGATCGGCTTGTCCGAGGCGAGCGTGATCTCGACCTCCGGAGCGCCCAGCAGCTCCATGCGCTCGCCCAGAGGCTCGCCGTCGAACAAGCGCGAGAAAGCATCGTCATGGCGCTGGTCGGCCGGCGCCTCGCCCGCGACCCCCGTGCCCATCCATTCGCCGGCGGCCCGCCCCGTCCAGCAGGGCGAGCGCAATGTCGTCTCGGCGCCGGCGAGCGGCGCGCGGCCGAGGCCTGCGTCGTTCAGATGCAGCGCGCGCCGCTCGATGCGGGGCGAGGGCCATTGGTCCTCGCCGACGAAACGGCCGGGCGCGGGATCGCGGCCGCCCGGCGGCGACCATTCTTCGAGGAAGGCGCGCAGCATCGGTTCGGCCATGGCGCCGCGATCTTCGCCTTTGAGCCAATGGTCCCACCAGCGAAGCGCCTCTTGCAGAAATCCGATCGCCGGCCCCGGGACGCCGTCCTGCGGATAGATATGCGCCCACGGGCCGATCAGCCCGCGCCGCGGCGCGGCCAGCCCTTCGAGCAGGCGCGGCACGGCGTTGGTATAGGCGTCCGCCCAACCGCCGACCGCCAATACCGGGCAGGCGATGGCGGAAAAATCCTCGCCGACCGAGCCATGCCGCCAATAGGCGTCACGCCTCTGGTGGGCGAGCCAGAGCGCGGGAAAGAACGGCAGCTTGCCCAGCCGCTCGAGCCATTGCGCGCGCCACCCCTCGCCCACCAGGGCCGGATCGGCGGGGCGGGCCTGATAGGCGAGCATGATCGCGCCCCACCACAAATTGTCGTTGAGCAGCGCGCCACCCATGAAATGGATGTCGTCGGCATAGCGATCGTCCGTCGAACAGACCGTGATGATGGCTTTGAGCGCGGGCGGGCGCAGCGCCGCCGTCTGCAGCGCATTGAAGCCACCCCAGGATTTGCCCATCATGCCGACGCGCCCGTCGCACCAGCTCTGCCGGCTGAGCCAGTCGATTACTTCGCAGGCGTCCGCCAATTCTTGGGCGAGATATTCATCCGCCATATGGCCGTCGGACTCGCCCGAGCCGCGCATGTCGACCCGCACGGCGCCATAGCCATGCTCGGCGAACCAGCCATGCATCGGTTCGTCGCGCGCCCGGGTGCCGTCGCGCTTGCGATAGGGGATATATTCGAGGATCGCCGGCACGGGCTTTGCCGCGGCGTCCTGCGGCAGCCACAGACGCGCGGCAAGACGCGCGCCGTCCGAAAGCGGAATGAAGAAATGCTCGACGATCGCGATAGCCGCCATGGCAAGCGTAACCTCCAGCGCAGCCGCGGCCGTCGTTACGCGACCGCCCGCTCCGCCAGCACCTGATCGAGCCAGGTCGTGTCCATCTCCGGCACGGAGGCGATGAGCTTTTCCGTATAGGGATGGAAGGGAGGGGCGAAAATATCCGCGGTCGCCCCCTGCGCGATGATCTCGCCTTTCAGCATTACCGCCGTGCGGTGCGCGATGCGCCGCACCGTGCCCAGATCGTGGGTGATGAACATATAGGCAAGGCCGAGCTCGTCCTGGAGCCGCCGCAGCAGCTTCAAAACCTCCTCGGCGACGAGCGGATCCAGCGCCGAAGTCGGTTCGTCGCAGATGATGACGTCCGGCTCGGCCGCGAGCGCCCGCGCGATGCACACCCGCTGTTTCTGGCCGCCCGACAATTGGCCCGGACGGCGGGTCGCGAAATCCTCGGGAAGGCCGACCTGCCGCAGGAGTTCGCGGATGCGCTCCTGGTTGGCCTTGCCCGAACGGCCGAAAAAGAAGGCCACCGGCCGGCCAATGATTTCCTCCAGGGTCTGGCGCGGATTGAGCGCGACATCGGGCATCTGATGCACCATCTGGAGACGGCGCAGCACGTCGCGCGGGCGCCGCGCCAAAGCGGGCGCCAAGGTCTGGCCCAGCAGCTTCACATCGCCGCTCCAGCGCGGCAGCAGCCCCGCCACGACGCGCGCCAAGGAACTCTTGCCGGAGCCGGACTCGCCCACCACCGCCAGCGTCTCGCCGCGCGCGATCGTGAGGTTGATGTTCTTGACCACCGGCATGTCCGCGCGATAGCCGGCTTCGACTTTCGTAATGCTCAACACCGGATTTGCGCCCTTGGGCGGATCGATCAGCGCAAGATGCGTGGAATCGCGCCGCTCGTTGACGAGCGCGGTGGCGTAGGGCGTGCCGGGATGCTCCAGCACCTGGCGCGCATCGCCCACTTCGACCATTTTGCCGTGGCGCAGCACCATGATGCGGTTGGCGATCTGCGCGACCACCGCCAGATCATGCGTGATATAGAGGCCGGCCGTGCCAAATTCCCGGATAAGATCGCGCAGCAGCGCGAGCACTTCGATCTGCGTCGTCACATCGAGCGCCGTCGTCGGCTCGTCGAGCACGATCACGTCCGGCCGGCAGCTCATCGCCATGGCGGCCATCGCGCGCTGCAACTGGCCCCCCGAAACTTCATGCGGATAGCGGTCCCCGAAAGTTTCGGGATCGGGCAACTGCAGGGTCCGGAAAAGACGCAGCGCATAGGCTTCGGCCTCGGTTCTCGTCAACACGCCGTGGATCACCGGGGCTTCGCAGACCTGATCCATCAAAGTCATCGCCGGATTGAACGAGGCGGCCGCGCTTTGGGCGATATAGGCGATGCTCTTGCCGCGAAAGTTGCGGCGCTGGACCGCCGTGCTGGCGCGCAATTCCGTCCCGTTGATGCTGATGCTGCCGCCGGTGATGCGGCAGCCGGCGCGCGCATAGGCCATGGCGGCCAGACCGATCGTCGACTTGCCAGCTCCCGACTCGCCGATCAGGCCCAGGATCTCGCCGCGCTTCAGCGTCGCGTCGACGCCGTCGACGAGCACCGCGCCCTTGATCGTCTCGACCCTGAGCCCTTCCAGATGCAACACGAAGTCGTCGCTCATCGAGCCAGTCTCCTCACATTTCCGCCTGGGATCCAGACGGCCGCGCGTCGATCGACAATAGCCAGTCGACGACGAGATTGACTCCGACCGTCAGCGTGGCGATCGCCAGGGCCGGATAGAGCGGCGCGAAGAGGCCGAAATTGATGGCGGCGGCGTTCTCGCGCACCATGCCGCCCCAATCGGCGTAAGGGGGCTGCACGCCGATGCCCAGAAAGCTCAGCGCCGCCACGAACAGGAAGTTGAAGCAAAAGCGCAGTCCGAACTCCGATATGAGGGGCGCGGCGGCATTGGGCAGGATCTCGCGGCGGATTACCCACCATAGCCCCTCGCCGCGCATGCGCGCCGCTTCGACGAATTCCAGAACCGCCAGATTCATGCCGAGCGCGCGCGACAGGCGAAACACGCGCGTCGAGTCGAGGACCGCGATAGTCACGATGAGGACCGGAATCGAGGAGCCGAACACGCCCAGGATGATGAGGGCCAGAATCAATTGCGGGATCGACAGAATGACGTCGACGAGGCGAGACAGCAGCAAATCCGCCCATGCGCCGCCGACCGCGGCCGTGAAGCCCAATGTGATGCCGATGAAAAACGACAACAGGGTGGTGCAGGCGGCAATGCCGATCGTCATGCGGGCGCCGTAGATCAGCCGGGTCAGCATGTCGCGGCCGATCTGGTCGGCGCCGAGCAGCATCTGCGCCGATGGCGGCGCCCAGGTGTCGCCGGCCGATTGCGATTGGCCATAGGGAGCCAGCCAGGGGCCGAACAAGGCGACCGCCAGATTGATCGCGACGATCGCAAGCCCGATCTGGGCGGAGAGAGGGGGTCTGTGCCCGAAGATGGTCATCGCTCCCCCTCCTATCGTCGGCGTCGAAGGCGGGGATTGACGAGGATCGCCATAATATCGGCGAACGTGTTGAGGCACACGAAAACCGCCGCGAAAACCAGGCCGCAGGCCTGCACGACCGGGACGTCGCGTTTGGAGACGGCGTCAACCATATATTGGCCGACGCCCGGATAGACGAAGACGTTCTCCACCACCACGACGCCGACCACGAGATAGGCCAAATTGAGAGCGACGACGGAAATGATGGGCCCCGCCGCGTTCGGCAACGCATGGCGCGAGACAACCCGCGATCGCGACAACCCCTTCAAGAAGGCCATCTCGATATAGGGCGTCGACATGATCGACAGCACGGAATTGCGGGTCATCCGCAACATATGCGCCGTCACGACCATGGTGAGGGTAAGGGCCGGCAATGTCGCGACGTAAAGCCGCTCGCCCAGGCCCATGCCGGGAAAGACGGTCGCAAGCGAAGGAAACCAGCCTAGATCGATCGCAAAGATGATGATGAGAATATAGCCGACGAAAACCTCCGGCACCGAGATCGCGACCAGCGTCAGCACGTTGGCGATGCGATCGGTAAGCCGGCCTTCGCGGATCGCCGAGAGAATGCCGAGGCCGACGGCGAGCGGGACGGCGATCATCGCGGCATAGGCCGCCAGAAAGAGGGTATTGGCGAACCTTGGCCCAAGCTCGCTGAGGATATCGCGCTGGTTGGTCAGCGAACGGCCGAAATCGCCGTGAAAGACGCCAAACAGCCAGCTGAAATATCGGAGATAGGCCGGCTTATCCAGGCCGAGTTCCGCGCGAAAAACCCGCAGGGCGTCCGGCGTCGCCTGCTGACCCAGAACCGCCGAGGCGACGTCGCCCGGCAGAATCTGGGTGCAGACAAAAATCAAGACTGAAACGGCCAGGAGCGTGAGAAGCCCCAGGCCGGCCCGAGTCGCGATCAAACGTCCCACAGGCGGACTTTCAATAGCAAGAGGAGGAGGACATCGGCCTGGTAATCACGCAAACCAACCCTTTTCCGCAATGCGCTGATCGCACATGTCGTAATGGGGATGGGGCGCCGTGCCCTTGACCTTCTTGCCGTAGCCGTCGAGGTAGTCGCCGATGGCAAAGCACACCATGCCGCCGTCGTCGACGATCATCTTCTGCGCATCCGAATACATTTGGGTGCGCTTGGCCTCGTCGAGTTCCGCGCGGGCCGCGGTGAGGATCTTGTCGAATTCCGGGCGTTTCCAGTTCGTGTCGTTCCAGTTCGCGCTCGACAGGAAGGTCTGCGAGAGCTGGTTGTCGCAGGTCGGGCGACCGCCCCAATAGACCGCGCAGAACGGGACTTTGAGCCAGACATTGTCCCAATAGCCGTCGCCCGAGACGCGCTTGACCTGGAGGTCGATGCCGGCCTTCTTCATGGCTTCCTGGTAGAGGACCGCCGCGTCGGTGGCGCCCGAGAAGGCGCCTTCGGAGACCTGCAGCTCCATCGTCGCATTCGCCATGCCGGCCTTCTTGAAGTGGAAGGCCGCCTTGTCGGGATCGTAGGGCCGCTGGGGGACGTCCTTGGCGAAATATTTCATCGATGGCGCCACCGTCGTATCATTGCCGATGGTCGCAAAGCCCTTGTAGACGGCGTCGACGATCTTCTGGCGATCGATGCCATACTTTAGCGCCAGGCGAATATCGTTGTTGGTATAGGGGTCGGCGTCGCAATGGGCCACGAAGGCGAAGCGATTGCCCGTGCCCTTGGACCGCACGACATCCACCGTCGGCGCCTTCATGACGAGGCTGACCGTCTTGGCGTCGAGACGATTGGCGGCGTCGATCTGGCCGGAAATCAGGGCCTGGGTGCGCGCGGCCGCGTCGGGAATATAGCGAAGCTCGACGCTGTCGAAATTGCCCCGGTTCGGCTTCCAATAATTGCCCTTGTTCTTGGTGATGACGCGCACGCCCGGCTCGAAGCTTTCCAGCGCGTAGGCGCCCGTGCCGTCCGGTTTGGAGAAATCGGTGAAGCCAGTCGGCACGATCAAGATGTGATAGTCGGCGAAGACGGTCGGGAAACCGGCGTCGCCGCTCTTGAGCGTAAACTCGATCTGATGCGTGTCGAGCTTCTTGATGTCGGCAATGTTGCTCAGCAGATCTTTCGCGCCGGACTTGGTCTCGCCGCGATGCAAGTTCAGCGAGTAGATGACATCCTCGGCGTCGAGTTTCTTGCCCGAAGTGAAACTGATGCCCTTGCGGATGTTGAAAATCCAGGTCGTCGCGCCGGGCTTGGCCTCAAAGTTTTCGGCGAGTTCGCCGACCGCATCGCCGTTGGCGTCGATTTCGACGAGGCCATTCCAGATTTGCCAGCCGTAGGAAATCGGGATGGAATCGGCGTAAGTGCGCGGATCGAGGCTGTCGGAGGCGCTGCCGCCCTCCATGCCGAGCTTCAGCGTGCCGCCCTTCTTGGGCGCCTCGTCGGCAAAAGCCGGACGCAAGCCAAAACTGAGGCCGACTGCCGCGGCGCCGGCCATCAATTCGCGACGGTCGATGATCAATCCGGATGTGCTGTTTCTTTTCATCGTCTACTTCCCCTATGCAACGCCCTTGCCGCAAAAACGCCGATAGCTTAACAGGTTGCAAATTTTGCGCCAGAACCCCCTGGGGCTATTTGACCGCCGATATCCTGCCCCGCCGATGGGTTCGGCGCTTGCCCTCGCTCGGTCCGGCGCCCAAACATGCGCCAGCCTGTGTTGTGTCGCGCCAAGGCATGGCATGATCGTTGGCGGTCGATCGGGCCGGCTGGCGGCTCGTCCGTTATAGGCGGATCGCTCGTCCGACCAGCCCTTCGCAGCCGACGGATATCCTGACATGAACCACGAGGTCTTCATAACTTGCGCCGTGACCGGCTCCGGCGACACGCTCGGCCGCCATCCCGGGGTGCCGGTGACGCCCAAACAGATTGCCGAGGCCTCGATCGAGGCGGCCAGGGCGGGCGCGGCGATCGCCCACATCCATGTGCGCGACCCCGCAACCGGCAAAGCCGCGCGGCGGCTGGATCTCTACCGCGAAGTGGTCGAACGCATACGCTCGTCCGGCGTCGACGTTGTGATCAACCTCACCGCCGGGATGGGCGGCGACGTCGTGTTCGGGTCCGGCGAATCCCCGCTGCCGCTCAATCCCGACGGCACGGACATGGTCGGGCCCGGCGAACGGCTCGCCCATGTGGCGGCGCTGCTGCCGGAAATCTGCACGCTCGACTGCGGCACCATGAATTTCGCGCTTGGCGACTATGTCATGACCAACACCCCGGCGACGCTGAGAGCGATGGCTAGGCGAGTGCAGGAACTCGGCGTGCGGCCGGAGCTCGAAGTTTTCGACACCGGACATCTCGTCTTCGTCAAGCAACTGATCAAGGAGGGACTGATCGACGATCCCTGCATGATCCAATTGTGCATGGGCATCGCCTATGGCGCGCCGGACGATCCCCTCACCCTGATGGCGCTCGTCAGCCAGGCGCCGCGGGAGGCGATCTTCAGCGCCTTTTCGATCGGCCGCAATCAACTTCCTTACGCCGCTTTGGCGGCCATCGTCGGCGGCAACGTCCGCGTCGGCCTCGAAGACAATCTTTTCCTGGATCGCGGCGTGCTGGCGTCCAATGGCCAATTGGTCGAACGCGCCGCCGCCATCGTCACCGCGATGGGCGCGCGCGTCATCGGTCCGGCCGAGGTGCGCACCAAGCTGAAGCTGCGACAGCCGAACCAAGGGGCTCAGTGATGGCCAATCCGCAGCGCATCGGTCTAGTCGGCGGCGGCGTCATCGGGGCCGGTTGGGCGGCCCGCTTTCTCCTCAATGGCCATGATACCGCGATCTTCGATCCGGACCCGGAGATCGGCCGCAAGCTCGATGCGGTGATCGGCAATGCGCGGCGCGCCCAGGCCAAGCTGTTTCCCGGGCTTTCTCCGCCCGAAGGCCGGCTGACGATCGCCGCCTCGGTCGAAGAGGCGGCGGCCGGCGCCTATTTCGTGCAGGAAAGCCTGCCCGAGCGCGAAGATCTCAAACAAACCGTGCTTGCCGCGATCGATCGCGCGACGCGGCCGCAGATCGTCATCGCGTCCTCGACCTCCGGCTTGTTGCCGACGCGCCTCCAGGCCTCGATGGCGCATCCCGAACGTTTCGTCGTCGGCCACCCCTTCAATCCCGTCTATCTGCTGCCGCTGGTCGAAGTATGCGGCGGCGACAGGACAAGCGAGGCGGCCAAGCAATCGGCCATCCAGCTTTATTCGGCCATCGGCATGCGCCCGCTGCATGTGCGCAAGGAAATCGACGGCTTCATCGCCGACCGGCTGCTCGAAGCGCTTTGGCGGGAGGCGCTCTGGCTGGTCAAGGACGGCATTGCGACGACCGAGGAAATCGACGACGCGATCCGCTTCGGCGCCGGGCTGCGCTGGTCGTTCATGGGGACGTTTCTCATCTACCGGATGGCCGGCGGCGAAGCCGGCATGCGCCATTTCCTCGCGCAGTTCGGCCCGGCGCTGAAATTGCCCTGGACCAAACTGGAAGCGCCGGAACTCACCGACGAGCTGATCGACCTAGTGTCGGCGCAATCGGACGCTCAGGCGGCCGGCGCCTCGATCCGCGACCTCGAATTGCGCCGCGACGACTGCCTGGTCGCCGTTCTCTCAGCGTTGCGCGCCAATGATTTTGGCGCCGGCGCGGTGGTTGGGGATCATGAGCGGCGGCTGCATGGCCAACAGGCGTCCTCGACGCTGGATGATCGGCGGCCCTGATTATTGCGTCAGGCGCAGAAGCGGCGCGCGGTCTCGGCAAGGATATCGGTCAGGCGCTCGAGGGATTCCACGCTCGTCCATTCCGTTGCCGCGTGAGCGCCGGCCCCGTCGGCGCCGAACATCACGCAAGGGATTCCGGCGCCTTGCAAAATGGCGCAGTCGGTCCAGAAGGGCTCGCCGCGGCGGGCGGCTTTGCGGCCCAGCCGGACGGTGGCGACATCGTCGAGCGTTGCGACGATGGGTTCGTCCTCGCCGATTTCAAACGGCGCCCGCTCGAGGCCGGGCGCGATCGTCGCGCTGAACTGCGGATCGCCGGCGCGGATCGCGTCGACAAGCGCCTGGAGTTCGGCCGTAACGATCGCCGTGGTTTCGCCGGGAATGGTGCGCCGCTCCAGGGAAATGCGGCATTCGGCGGGGTAGCTCGATAATTCTTCGCCGCCCTTGATCAGCGAGGCGTGCACGGAGCCCGTTTTCAGGATGGGATGGCGGGGAACAGCGCGCAAACGCCGATCGTAGTCCTCCAGCGCCGCCAGGAATTTTCCGGCCTTGACGATCGCATCGATGCCGAGTTCGGGACGCGACCCATGGGCGGCGCGACCCTTCACCGTGACGTCGAACCAGATGAAGCCCTTATGGGCGATGGTGAGTTCGAGATGGCTCGGTTCGGTGACGATCGCCCCGTCGGCGGTGAAATGTTCGACGACCTCGGCCGTGCCCGTCGAGGCATATTCCTCGTCGGCGACGCAGGCGACAAGGATATCGCCGGCAACGCGGTCCTGGCTGGCCCGCGCCGCGGCGACCATCATGGCGGCGACGCCGCCCTTCATGTCGAAGGCGCCGCGCCCATGGAGCTTGCCGTCCCGGATGACGGGCGCCAAGGGATCGCCGTCATAGCCGGCAAGCGTCACCGTATCGATATGGCCGTTGAACATCAGCGAGCGGCCGCCGCCGCGCCCTTTGGCGACGCCGACGATTGAAGGGCGGCCCGGACGCTTCTCGAGACGGTGGACTTCAAAGCCATGGTCAGCCAGCCAGGCCGCGCAGGCATCGGCGATGCGGCCCTCGCCCGCTCCGCCCGGCACGAGGTCTGGATTGACCGAGGCGATGGCGACGAGATGTTTCAGGAGTGCGACCGTTTCGCTCATGATTGCGCCGCGCTCGCGAGGCGGCCGGCGACCTCCTCGGGATTGCGCCCGACGATCCCGGCGTAAAGCGCCGGATCTGTCGCGCCTTCGGTGTTGAACAAAAGGATGCGCGATTCTCGATCCAGTCCGAGCGCCGCCCGAGCGTCGGGATCAGAGAGGCAGACGAAAAAACCCGCAAGCCCTGCCCCACCGCTTTCGCCGGCGACGATCGGGGGATCTCCGGCGAGCGGGGCGGCGAGGCGCTTCATGGCGTCGATCGCCTGGTCCTCGGCAAGCGTGACGAAACCGTCGGCGAGCGACGCCAGGATCTCCCACGCGAGGAGCGAGGGCGTGCGACAATCGAGCATGGCCATCACGGTCGGCTGGTTATGCGGCACCGTCACCAGGCGGCCCGCCTCGGCGCTGGCGAAGAGACAAGCCGCGCGCTCCGGCTCAACCACCGCGACCTTCGGCGCAGCCGGGCCAAGGACCTCGGCGAAATAAGCCGCGACAGCCGCCGCCATTCCGCCAACGCCCGCCTGCAGGAAGAGGTGGGGCGGGGGGACCGGCAACGCATCGAGCGCCTCGCCAGCCATCACGCTATAGCCCTGCATGACGGTGAGGGGGATGTCTTCGTAGCCGTCCCACGAAGTGTCCGAGACGACGATCCAACCTTCGCGCGCGGCGGTGGCCGCGGCGGCGGCCACCGAATCGTCGTAGTCGCCCGCAACCCTCACGATCTCCGCCCCGAACGCGGCAATGGCGGCGGCGCGGCTTGGGCTGACGCCGGCATGGACGAAGACGACCGCCCGGCAACCCGCAAGGCGAGCGCCGGCGGCGACGGAGCGGCCGTGATTGCCATCGGTGGCGCAGGCGACCGTGATGGCGGCGGCGATTTCGCGCATTTCGCTGGAGGCGATTTCCGCCGGCGCGAGATCGCGTCCGAGCCGCCGGGCGCCCGCGTCGAGCAGGAGCGACAGGACGGCATCGGCGCCGCCCAGCGCCTTGAAGCTTTGCAGGCCCAGGCGCTGGCCTTCGTCCTTGATGTGGATGGCGCCGACGCCTACAGTGGCGGCGAGCGCCGGCAGGGCCAGAAGGGGCGTCGGGTGGCGATCACCCCAGGCGGGGAGGAATGCCTCCACTCGCCTGCGCCCCCGCGCGCCGAGCGCGGCCCTGAGATGGGGACGCGGCGGGCGAACGATGGCGCGAACAGAATTGGCAAGGAACATCGGACACCAGGAACGGTTCGCCGAACGCGCATTCGCGGGCGCGCCCTATAGAACGATTGATCGCCGGCCGTCGCCGGAACGTCCCGTCCTTAACGTCTAATCGAACGGTCGTCATGCTCCCGGTTTCCTGGCGACCGGTCGAACAATCGTCAAAAGCCGAGTTGGAAGCGCTCGAAGCGGTGAAGCGCCTCTTCAATTCGCGCCTTGTGGGAAGCCGCCGAGCCGCGGCCAACCCAATTCCATTTTTGAATCAGCAGGGCCCCCTTTTCGCGATCCGTCTTGAGGTCGATGGCGGCGACGATCTCGTCGCCGAGCAGCACGGGCAGCGCAAAATATCCCATCACCCGCTTCTCCTTCGGCACATAGGCCTCAAAACGGTGCTCATACCCAAAGAAGAGCTTAAGCTTCTTGCGCTGGATGATCAGCGGATCGAACGGCGAGAGGATGTGGGCCATTTCCTGGAGCGGAGCCGGCCTGTCCTCAACCGCCTCCGGCTCCGCCCAGTGCTCGACTTTCCCGGCCATCGCAACCGCGACCGGGACCAGGAGCCCGCGGCGCATTCTTGCCTCGATCAACATCCGTATGGCCGGCTTGCGCTTGGCGTCGAGGTGGCAGATGGATTCGAGGCTCACCAGCCCTTGCGATCGCAGAGCCCGGTCGAGCAAATATTCCAGGATCTGTCTTTCCGATGCCGGCTTTGGCCTCTGGTCCCAGTCGAAATGGCGATCCGTCAGTTCGTAGGTTTTGAGCATGCCGGATCGCTCGCTGATCGTCAGCGAGCCTGTATAGAAGGCAAGTTGCAAAGCGCGCTTGGAGGGCTTTCTGCTGGCCCAGGCATGGTCCTTTTCCACCAAAATATCATCTTCGATATCGCGAATCGAAAGGGCGCCGCCGTTGCGGATGAGGCCCAGAACCTTGCGCATGTCCTCCTTCTTCACCGAAGCGAACCAACTGATTGGCGAGCGCCGATGGCGTTGCATGTCGGGCAGGAAGAAGCGCATGTCTCGGGTCGGCACATAGGACAGGGCGTGGGTCCAATATTCAAAGACGCTTTTGTCGATCGTCTGGGCCTGGCGAAGATGCTCGCGTCGATAGTTCGGAATTCGCGTCCACAGGATGTGGTGGTGGCAGCGCTCGATCACATGGATCGTGTCGATCTGCACGTAGCCTAGATGCTCGACTGCGGCGCGCGTGGCTTCTGGCCCGCCGCCGAAGGGCGTCGGCGCGTCGAGGCGCTGGGCGCGCAACCAGATTTGTCTGGCCATGGCGGCGCTAAGCGAGACGGGCTTAGGCAAAGATTTGGCCATTAGCGGATCCGCATAGACTGGGTCTCAGGAATCGATGGCCGACGAAGCGGCGAGGAGGGAGGGACAGTCACTATAGCCTACCGCCCCCTGTGATTAGAAGGCGGCGACTTTTCACCACCCGCGCTCCTATTTCGGCGGCCCGACGATTGTTTCTTGCCCGGGCTTACGACAAAATACGATCCGAAACCGAACGGCGACGAAGGGCCGTTCGAGTCGGATTGAGGATTGCCTCGGCGCCGGTGGAGGGCTCCTTGTTGCTACGCATCTTTATGGCCGCGTTGTTGATTTCAATCCCGCTGCGGGTCGCCCGCGCCGACACCGTCGATGTTTCCGACGACCATGGCGGCAGCGTCGCGGAATACGACGCCAACTGGACGGCAATTGCCGCGCGGGGCGCCAACGTGCGGATCGTCGGACCGTGCCAATCGGCGTGCACGGTTCTGCTCGGTCACATCCCGCGAAGCAAGATTTGCGTTACTCCCGATGCTTCCTTCGGATTCCACCTGGCGCATTTGCAGTCCGCGACCGCGACATTATGGAGCGCCTACCAGCCGGACATTCGCGGATGGATCCAGCAGCATGGCGGTCTGACGGAGGAATTCATCTGGATGCGGGCGCCCGACGTCTACCGCTATTTCAAGAAATGCTGATCGATCCGCGAAATCGCAGATGAGGTCCTGTCCCAACTGGCGGGGCAGCGCCTCGCGTCGCGATACGGATCGCCGTGGCGGGAGAGGGCGACGGCGGCGCTCCGCCGCTCGCCCAATTCCCCGAGCCTAACTCATTGATCGCGGTCGGCCCCCCATAGCGCCTCGCCTTTGGCTCGCAATATGTCGGTCGCGACGAGAACGCCGTCGGGATTGAGCGAACCGCTCACGGCGAGCGAGCGGCCGATCGCGCCAATGTCGGAAGCCGCGTGGGGCGCCACTTTCGACACGTCGACGCTCAGCTTGCGACCGTTGCGCAATTCAAGCGTGAGCGTGCTGCCCTCAACTTTTCGAATCCGGCCCCAGAATAATGGCCCCGTCGACGGCATGAATTGCGCCATATTGGCCGGCGCCGGGACGAGCGCGGCCGCCAATTGAAAGCGCTTCAGCGATTCCTTCGGCGGCAATAGTCCGAAAATCTGCACTTGCTTGTAACTTGGCACATAGACGAGACCGTTGGCGATCGTCGGCACGAGATCGGTGTCGCCGCCGACGTTGAGCCAGGTCCCGGCTGGATGAGAATATAATTCCTTCAACGCGCCGGCGTGGGGCGTCGCATCGAACGCGTGGAGCGTCACGTGATTGTCGGCGCCGATCGGCCGGTCGACGGCCCAAATAATCGCCGTATTCGCCGTCTTGCCGTTGGACGAGATCGACGTGAAGAAGCCGCCGTCGTCCTGGCCGGATGTCGGAAACGCCGTGGCGGCGGCCTCCATGACCAGCGCCGGAGTCTGGGCGGACTTTACCGTCCATTGCATGACCTGGAACCCGCCGCTTGAGACGATTCTCCCAACGCCGTCGGCGCCTTCGAAATAGGAGGGACCGCACCAGCACGCGCCGACCGGCACGCTCGCCGACAGGTTTGGATTGTTGAACTTGCCCATATGGCCGGTGTCGCGATTGACGATGAAGAGATTGCCCTCCTTGCCCGCCGCCGCCGCCAGGTGAGGCGCCGGCCCGGGCTGATCTGGCAGCACCAGCGTGCCGCCGGACCCGAAATCCGTGTCGCCTGCGTCAAGCGAATTCTCGTCGGCCGGGGTGAAGAAATCTATCACACCGCTCAGGTCCTCCGAAAGCTTGACCACGCTTTCGGCGAGGTTCGTCGCCGTGTTGTAAATGCCTGGCGACGTATTTCCCGTTGTGAAAAACAAGTCGCCTGAAGCGTCGGCCGCGAGGCCAAAGCTGGACATCCAAATGGCGCTCAGAAAGCAAGGATGATTGTTCGTCCAGGGACTGTGAAAGTAGCAGTCGAAATTCGACGCGGTGGTCGCCTTATCGGTCAACTCGTTTTTCGCCAGCGGCGCGAGACTGGCCTGCTTATATCCAACGACCCAACCGCGGGAATGCAAGGCCCTGAAGTCGCAGAACGAGCCAAAACCGATATAGACATTGCCGTTCGCCTGCAGCAGCGCCGGGCGCTGGCGCTGGACGGAGGAATCGAAATTCGTCGTTGAGCCGTTGTCCAACGTATTGCTCGGCGCGATCTTGACGGGAGAGCCGGATTTGTCGGCCAAGGTCGCCAGATCCAGCGCATGAAGTTCGTGGATTGGCGACATTCCTTCATGCGGTAGGTGACGACATACAGCGTTTGCGATCGAACATCGATGGTCGGCGTGCTGTTGATGCCGACGGCGGGACCGTTGTTTTCGCAATTCAGAGGTCGGGGAACCGGGGCGCCGAGCGTCTTTTTTTTGAGCTTCGCGCCGGAGAAGTCGTCGAAAGCATAAACCGCATTATTTTCCGTGACGACATAGGCGACGGTATGAACGCCCTCGCCGTCAATCTTCTGGCCGGTGACGATCAAGGGCTGCGCGTCGATCTGGTCATTGTCGTCGTCGAGCCGGGCCGTCGCGATCGGTCCGAAACTGTTTGCGTTCACATTCGCCGGCGTCAGCGTATTCTCGCTCGAATTCCATCCCGTGCGTTGCGCATCGTTGTGATAAGTGGCGACGTCGCGGCACTCCACTTTTACGGGGTTGGAGAGGGCCGACACGCTGCCGATATACTCGGCCACCTGCAAATTGTCGTTGTTGGCGAGCGTCGCAAACGCCGCAAGATCGAGGGGCGCGTCGCCGGGCGTGGCGCCGCCGTATCCGATTGGAACGCCGTTCTTCAGCAAAACGAGCGTCGCATTGATGGTGGATTTGCGCACGATGACCGCCGTCTGCCCTGGACAAACCGGCGCGACCAGGATCGGCGGACTCAGGCGAGCGACCGGCGTCGACGGAGGCGAAAGCGCGCTCGCATTGCAAAGGCTTTGTTGGGCGGTGATCGACGACGTCGAAGCGAGATCGGGAAATACGCTCATGGAATTCGTCGAAGCCGTCGTCAGGCCCGAACCGATTCCCGTCGCGTGGTCGAAGGCCTTCAACTCGGACCCGGTGAGTAGATCGTGCGCGGTAATCGAGTCGTTGCCGACGATCGGCTCATCAAGCGTCTGAGCATTGACGGGCGCAGGATCGGCGTTGACGGTTCGAGAGCCGGATAGCGGGCTGGCCGCGCCCGTGCAGGCCGATTGCCGCGCTCTCAGCTTATGTCCGTCCAAGAGCGCGGAGGTGACAACGGGCGCCCAGTCGCCGCCCCAATCGTTAGGCGTGAATCCGTTGCCGATCGTCGTCCCCGTCGATTCATCCTGCACTTCGACGGTAACGCCGGAAACCAGTCCGTTGACCGGCGCGACCCTGCCGCAAGCGTAGATCGCGCTCCCGACGTCGGGCGCCAAAAGGCTGGCCGGCATGGCGCCGACAATCATCTGCGCCGAAGGCACGCTGGTCACGCCGTTGACCGTCTGCGTTGCCGTAATCGCGTCGCCGGTGTGAAGCACCTGGGACAGCGGAACGGCGTAATACCCGACCTTTGGCGCGACCGGTCCGCCAATCAAGGTAGTGCCATTGAGGAAGATTTTCAGCGTCGCCTTGGGCACAAAGGAATCGACATAGACATGCGTGCTGCATTCGCTCGTCAATTCGACGTGCGGGCGCGAAAGAGCCACGCCTTCTTTGCCGCGGATGGGATATTTGGGATTTATGAAGATGTCGCCGGCGCAAGCCGAAGCCATGAAGGAAAATCCAAGGACGACGGCGAGCCCGATCCGGACAGCAATCAATGACGCCCTCATTACTTCCTCCTGTCGCTCGATTTTGCGACGGGCCGGATTGAGCGTCGCCCTTTCCGCCCTTCTTCATTCTCGTCAGCCGAGGCATCAAAAAAGGTGGGATCCCAGCCATAACGCAGGCCATAGCCGGCAACGCCCGGGCGAAATCCCGCGCGTCAAGTCGAGGCGCCTCAAGCCTAGACGCCTTCTTGGATTCCGGAAGCGGTTGATTTGAACAGCTGTTGTTCAAAATTGTGCATCGATTGGGAGGCTGAAGAACCGCATCGTCCGATCCCGCGACGAAGTCGGCAGTCCTCGCTTTGCGCCCAATCCGACCGACGCCGCCGGTTCAATAGGTTTCGACGTGGCAGCGCCGCTGTTCGCGCATCGCGAGGCGCAATTGCGACCCGTTCAGGCCAGCGCTCCTGCGGACGTTCGTCGAGCGCTCCTTGAACGCCCTGCCCGAGATCGTTCCCGCGCCTGTCGCCCGTCAGGCGGCGATCTTCACATATTCGAAGTCGCCGGGTTTGTTGTCGATGCCGACTTTGGGCGCGGCGATCCAGCCGGCGAATTGGCCGGGTTCGCTGACGGGAATCATCAGATTGGCGATGAAGTCGCCGTCTTCCAGCGTCGGCAAATAGGCGTTTTTGTGACTCTCCCATGCCGCCGCCGACAGAACCACGCCGCCCGGACTCACATGGACGTCCTTGAATTCGCCGATCTGGCGGTGAAAGGCCGTGTGCGCCAAGGTCATGCGGAAGTTCACCCCTGTCTTCTCGATGATCTTGTTCCAGCGCTCCACGCCCTTGGCGCAGTCATTCGTATAGGCGTCGCGCAGGCGCATGTTGAGCGCGGTGAGAGCGGGCTCATCGACCAAAGCGATGACGCCATCGACCATTTTGGCGACCGGATAGATCGCGCTGGTCAAACGATGATCGTCGTCGATCTTCATTTCCTGGAAGCGGCCCTTCAGTCCCGAATTGTAAAAGTTGGCGGCATTCGTCGAGACCTCGGAGCCGAAGAGATCCAGCGACAGCGAATAATGCAGGTTCATTTTCTTCTGGAGGGTCGGCAAGTCGACGACGCCGAGCTTGCGGATCCGGTCGGTCTCGGCGGCGTCCTCGATCCCGGCCGCCTTCATCGCCTCGCACGTGCGCTGGATGACGCGGCCAACGCCCGTCTCGCCGACGAACATGTGATGCGCCTCTTCGGTCAGCATGAAGCGGCAGGTGCGCGACAGCGGATCGAATCCGGATTGGGCCAGCGACTCCAACTGCATCTTGCCGTCGCGATCGGTAAAGAAAGTGAACATGAAGAAGGACAACCAGTCGGGCGTCGCCTCGTTGAAGGCGCCAAGCATGCGCGGCGCGTCCTCGCTGCCCGAACGCCGGCGCAGCAGCTCATTGGCTTCCTCGCGGCCGTCGCGGCCAAAATATTTCTGCAGGAGATAGACCATCGCCCAGAGATGGCGACCCTCCTCGACATTCACCTGGAACAGATTGCGCATGTCGTAGAGCGAGGGCGCCGTCTTGCCGAGATAGCGCTGCTGCTCGACCGACGCCGGCTCGGTGTCGCCCTGGATGACCACCAGCCGGCGCAGCATGGCGCGATATTCGCCGGGCACTTCCTGCCAGGCCGGCTCGCCCAGATGGGCGCCGAAATTGACCTTGCGGCCTTCCTCGGCGGACGCGAGCAGCACGCCCCAGCGATATTCCGGCATTTTGACGTAATCGAACTTCGCCCAGCCTTTCGAATCGACGGAGACGGCGGTGCGCAGATAGACAAGAGATTCCTGAAAGCCCGCCGGCCCCATATCGTTCCACCAGTCGAGATAGCCGGGGTGCCAGCCCTCCAGCGCCTTCAGCACCTGGCGATCTTCGGTCAAGCCGACATTGTTGGGAATCTTGCTGGTGTAATCGACATTGACGACGTCTGTCATGAAACGCTCCTGCTCCAGTCCCTCGCCGAGGCGACGGGCGATCCGGGCCGCTAGACCCGATTCATATCGAATTCGGCCTTGACGCCGGTGCCGTAGCGACGAAGGGCGCCGTTCTCTCCCACCGCATTGGGCCGCTGGAAGATCCAGTTCTGCCAGGCCGTGAGACGCGCGAAGATTTTGGATTCCATCGTCTCGGGACCGCCGAAGCGAAGGTTCGCCTCCATGCCGGTCAGCGCGTCTGGCGAGAAGCCGGCGCGTTCCTCGAGGAACATGCGCACTTCATCGCTCCAGTCGATATCGTCCAGCGCGAAAGTTATGAGGCCAAGCCTTTCCGCGTCGCCGGCCTCCAGCGCCTCGCCTAGCCTCAGCTTCGCGTTGACGATGTCCTGTGGATCGGCCGTGAAGCGCGACTCAAGACGCGTCAGCCCGTGACACATGGGATAGGCGCCGAAATTCGCGTTGCTGAGCGCGAGGGTCGGCGGCGCCCGATTGTCGCCATCCATCTGGCCGATCAGCATATAGGAGCGGTCGGCGGCCAGCACGAGTTCGGCCAGCGTTCCCGCAAAGCACGAGCCAGGCTCGACCAAGGCGACCAGCGTGCGCGAGGTCACGTCGATGCGTTTCAGCACGCGCTTCCAGAAATGGCGTATTTCATTGACGAGCCAATGGCTCGCATTGGCGTCGAGGAAAGCGTCAAAGGCGAGCGCCTTGGCCGGATCGCCCACCGACTTGAACACGAAGGCGGCGATCTGCGTCTCGTTGATGCGCAGATGGAGGATGGAATCGTCCAATTCGCGGGCGATTTGCAGGGGCCAGAAGCCGGCGCCTTGCGCCGCCATCGCGTCCACATCGGCGGGCGGCTCGGCCTCGGTGGAATTCAGCGTAATCGTCGCCAGGCGCGAGGCGCGGTGGATGTCGACGGATACGAAGGCATAGTCGACGCCGTCTTCGCGAAAACGGCGCGCGAGCGGCTCGAGGACGATTCCTTTCGCGCCGCCGGAGCGTTTGGATTGCGCCGCGAAAGATTTGGCGAGATCCTGCGCGCGCGCCTCCAGCTTCGTCTGCGGCGCAATTTCATCGACCAGGCGCCATTGAACGGCGCGCTTGCCTTTGACGCCCTCCTCAATGGAGCAAAAAAAGTCGGCATGGTCGCGGCGCACTTTGCGCTTGTCGGTGACGCGCGTGAGACCGCCCGTGCCCGGCAATACCGCAAGAAGCGGCACTTCTGGCAAAGCAACCGCGGAAGAACCATCGTCGACCAGCAGGATATGATCGGCCGCGAGGGCCAGTTCAAAGCCGCCGCCCGCCGCCGTTCCATTGATGACGCAGATGTATTTCTGCCCGGAGAATTGGCTCGCGTCCTCGATCGAATTGCGGGTTTCATTGGTGAATTTGCAAAAATTGACTTTGTGCGCATGGGTTGAGCCGGCAAGCATGCGGATATTGGCGCCCGCGCAGAACACGCGAGTCTTGCCCGAGCGCAGCAGGACCGCCTTGACCTCGGGATGCTCGAAACGCAGGCGCTGGACAGCATCGTAAAGCTCGATGTCGACGCCAAGATCATAGGAGTTCAGCTTGAGCTGATAGCCCTCGAAGAGACCGGCGTTCTCGTCCACATCCATGGTCAGAGTGGCGATGTCGCCCTCGATCGCGATTTTCCAGTGCCGGTATCGCGAAGGATCGGTTTGGAAATCGATGAAGGTCGCGCCGTTCGACAGTTTACGGTCGGCTTCCGCCATGCGGCGTTCCCCCTCGATCTTGGTTCGGCGAACGATACTGCATTAAAATGCACAGTCAACGAATTTCCACATTAAAAGTGCATTTTTATGCATATTTGGTCGCGACGGAAGGCGATGCGTACATGGACGCCCCGCCACATCGACGCGTCCCGTTCACGCCGCGCTCTCCATTTGCCCTTCGCGATGCGAGCGAAGGATGCGGTTGATGAAATCGCTCATCGCCGCGAGCGCCGCATCGGGCGCGTCGCGATGCGGCGCATGCCGCACGCCGGGCAACAACGTGACGTCGACCGGGCAATAGCACTCGGCTTCCGCGACCTCGATCTGCCGTATCGTTCCGTATTGATCGTCGGCGCCTTGAACGATCTGAACGGGGACGCGGATATAGGCGAGATATTCGCGGATATCCCAGTTGCGAAATTCAGGGTCGAGCCAGGCGTCATTCCAGCCGCGGAACGCATTGTCGACATTCGAATGCCAGCGCGCCAACTTTGGCTTGAGATCGCCGGTATCGTAAGCGATTTTCGCCCGCGCGATTTCCGCGATGCCGATGTCCTCGGTAAAGAAATGCGGCGCGATCAGCGAGACGCCGCGTATGCGATGATCCTGGACGCCGCCGGCGTAAATCGCCGCGATGGAGGCGCCGTCGGAATGGCCCGCCAGAATCCCGCGACGGAATCCGATCGCCGTCAGGATGCGCGGCAAGACTTCGAGCGCCTCGTCCCGCATATAGGTCAAGGGCCGCGGCAGAGCGACCGGCGACGAGGCGCCGTAGCCCGCGCGCGAATAGGCGAACACGCCCACGCCCGTCGCGCCCGCGAGTTTGGCGGGAAAGTCGCCCCACAGGCCGAGGCAGCCCAGCCCCTCATGCAATAGCAGGATGGTCGGCGCGACCGACGGCGCCGGGCCCCAATGGCGATATTCCAGCCGCGCGTCGCCGATCTCCAACATCCCCGAAGGCTCGAGCGATTTCATGATTGTCTCCGATTCTCGCGGCAATCGGCCTCAGGTCGGCGCGTCGCGCAGCCTGAAGCGCTGAACCTTGCCGGTCGCTGTCATCGGCAGCGCATCGACGAAGACGATCCAGCGCGGATATTTCCACATGCCGACCGATTTCTTCACATGTTCCTTCAGAGCCACTTCAAGCCCTTGCCGCGCGGCGCCTTCCCGCAGCACGACGAAAGCCTTCGGCTTCAGCAGGCCGTCGGCATCCTCGCCGGCAACCACCGCCGCCGCCTGCACGCAGGGATGTTCGGCGAGCGCGGCTTCCACCTCAAAAGGCGAAACCCAGACGCCGCTGACCTTGAACATGTCGTCGGCGCGGCCGCAATAGGCATAGCGGCCGTCGGGGTCGCGCATGTATATGTCGCCGGTGCGCGTCCATTCGCCCTGAAACGTGCGGCGGCTCTTGTCGCGCTGATTCCAGTAGCTGTCCGCCGCTGTCGGCCCGCGCACATAAAGCTCGCCGACCTCATTGTCGGCGACGGCGTTGCCGGCTTCGTCGAGCAACCGCAACTCATATCCCGGCACCGCCCGCCCCGACGTGCCATAGGCGATGTCGCCCGGCGCGTTCGACACGAAGATATGCAGCATTTCGGTGGAACCGAGGCCATCCAGAATATCGATTCCGAAACGGTTCCTCCATGCCGCGCCAATATGCTTGGGCAGCGCTTCGCCGGCCGAGGCGCAGAGGCGAAGACGGGTCGATCCCTTGTGCTCGGCATGCGCCTTGTCATGCAGCAGCGCTGCAAAGAGGGTCGGGCCGCCAAAGAACAACGTCGGCTGGTAGCGATCGAGGAAGTCGAAAACCACGGCCGGGGTCGGCCGGGCGGGATTGAGCACGGTCGTGGCGCCGACCGACATCGGAAAGGTAAGCGAATTGCCCAGGCCATAAGCGAAGAAGAGTTTGGCCGCCGAAAAATTCAAATCGTCTTCGCGAATTCCCAGAACGTTCTGCCCATAGAGCTTGGCCGTGAGCATCAAGCTCGAATGAACGTGCTTTGTGCCCTTGGGCGCGCCTGTCGAACCCGACGAATAGAGCCAGAACGCCGGCTCGTCCGCATGGCACTCGGCGGTATCGAACGCGGCCGGTTCGCTGGCCAAGGCAATGGAAAAATCGATCATCTTGGGCGGCGCGGCGCCGCCGACGACGATCACATGGGCAAGATCGGGCAGCTTGGCGAGGACCGGCTCCAGATTGGCAAGCAGGGCGCTGGAGACGCAAAGCGCGCGGGCGCGCGAATCGGCCAACATATAGGCATATTGATCCGACGGGAGCAGCGTGTTGAGCGGGATCGGCGCGACGCCGGCGCGAATGGCGCCGAGAAACGCGATCGGCAGTTCGACGGTGTCGAGCATGGCGAGCGCGATGCGCTCTTCGCGCCGAATCCCCAGCGTTCGCATGAGACGCGCGAAGCGGCGGGTTTCCCCTTGCAGCTCGCCATAGGTAAGCTTTCGCTCGGGATCCAGGAAAACGAGCTTGTCGCCACGTCCTTCCGCGACATTGCGGTCGAGGAGGTCCGCGCAAGCATTGTAGCTTCCCACCCGGCAGTCCCCCCGTAAGCCGACTTATCGCCCGCGACTATGGCAATCTGAATTATAATGCACTAACCATGCGGCGAGCCGGTCTTTCTGTCAAGGGAGACTTGTATTATCTTGCATCGGACATGGGTTGCGAAATTTGGACCAAGCCGCATGAAAGACGTCGCGATGGACGCCGACGACTCGCACGCCAGCCCGACGTCAGGCAAGCGCGTCGAGGCGCTCGAAATTTCGGACAAGGCGTTTTTGGCTTGTCTGGGACAGCGGGTGCGTCAGAGCCGCGCCGTTCGCGGCATGTCGCGAAAAGTTTTGGCGCGCGAATCCGACATTTCCGAACGATATATCGCGCAGCTTGAAAGCGGCGAGGGCAATGTTTCGATCATTCTGCTGCGGCGCGTGGCGGCGGCCGCCGGCTGCCGGCTCGAGGAACTGATCGCCGACCCGGATAGCGCGACCGCCGAATGGGCGACGATCGCCGCCTTGCTGCGCGACGCACCGCCGGCTCAAGTGGAGCGCGTCAAGGCGATGCTGGCGGGCGCCTCGAAATCTCAGGTTGCGCCGGTCGCCGGCATCGACAGGATCGCGCTGATCGGACTGCGCGGCGCCGGCAAATCGACGCTGGGCGCCGCGGCGGCCAAGATTCTTGGATGGCCCTTCGTCGAGCTCAACAAGGAAATCGAGCGCGACAGCGGGTTTTCGATCCCCGAAGTGTTTTCGATCTATGGACAGGAGGGATATCGACGTTTCGAGCAGGCCTGCCTGAAGCAGATCATGGATCGGCCAGGACCGATGCTTCTTGCCACCGGCGGCGGCATCGTCTCGGAATCGCTGACGTTCGACAGGCTCTTGTCGTCCTTCTTCACCATCTGGATAAAGACCACGCCGGCCGAACATATGGCTCGCGTTCGGCGTCAAGGCGATCTGCGGCCGATGGCGAGGGATCGCGCCGCGATGGAGGAGCTCAAGACGATCCTGGAGAGCCGGGAGCCGCTATACAGCCGCGCGCGCGCCATCGTCGATACGTCGGGAGAGCCGATCGCCCAAAGCCTCGAGAAGCTGGTCCGCATCATCCAGGATCATTCCGACGCAAGCCGGCGCCGGCCCACCGAGCCTGTCGTGCAGGCCTCGTGAGAGCGCCGCGCGACGAGGCGGCCAACACGGGCTCCCTCGCCGCTCTTCTGGCGGAGCGTCAACTCGTCAGTCCGCGCATGCGCGCCGTTCGTCACACGCTCGATCGGCGGGACCGGACGTCCGATCTGCAAACCATCGGCGACATCGTGAAAGCGGGCCAGCTGTTGGTCTATGGACGAATGCAGGAAGGCCGCAAGCTTGGGCATGACAACGCGCTCTTGTCTTTTGTCGGCGAGCCCGAGGGGCGCGCCAGACTCGTCGGCTTTGCCCAGGTATTTGCGCGCCGTCGCGGCGTTGCTCCCGGCGACATCATTTACGATTATGACGCGGCGCCTCTGCTGCATAATTTCATCAGCCGCTCCCGCGTCCCCACATTCTACGATTTCTTCGATCTTCCGGGGCTGGAAGATCTCGTCGGGCGGCTCGTCGTCCAGTGGACGCGCCCGCACGCCGTCAACGTTCGCAAGGCTCTCGATCCCGGGCTAGTGGTGATCGAGCCCGTTTTTTCTCTCCCAGAAGGACCGCAAATTCTCATTACCGCGCGACCCGCCGACGATTTTCGAATGACGGGCGGCAAGGCATGAGGCTTGTCGTAACGGGCCGCCAGGGCCAACTCGCCCAATCGCTGATCGAGCGCGGTCGCAGCGCCGATGTCGAGATTGCCTGCCTTGCTCGCCCCGAGATCGATCTTCTCGAGCCTGACGTCGTCGCCCGGGCGATCGAGACGGCTCGAGGCGACGTCGTCATCAACGCGGCGGCCTATACGGCGGTGGACCGAGCCGAATCCGAGCCCGAGCTTGCCATGCGCGTGAACAGCGAGGGGGCGCGCGCCGTTGCGGCGGCGGCGGCCATGACCGGGCGCCCGGTGGTGCAGATTTCGACCGATTATGTCTTCGACGGCGCCCTCGAGCGACCTTATCGCGAAGAGGATCCGGTCGCTCCGAAAAATGTCTATGGTCGCACAAAACTTGCGGGCGAATATTCGGTCGCCGCCGCCAATTCTCGTCACGTGATCGCCCGCGCCGCCTGGGTCTATAGTCCCTTTGGGCACAATTTCCTCAAGACCATGTTGCGCCTGGGGCTGACGCGCGATGAGATCGGCGTCGTCGCGGACCAGTGGGGCGCGCCGACCAGCGCGCTCGATCTCGCCGATGCGCTGATCGGCGTCGCCCGTCGCCTCGTCGCCGAGCCGGCAAATGGCAACCTTTTCGGCACATTCCATTTGGCGGGATCGGAATATGCGACTTGGGCTGGATTCGCGGCGGCCATTTTCTCGCAGGCGGCGGCGCTGGGGCGCGCTCCGGTAAAGGCGATGCCGATCTCGACGGCGCAATATCCGACGCCGGCGGCGCGGCCGGCCAATTCCCGGCTTGACGCCGGCAAACTGCATCGCGTTTTTGGCCTCGTCTTGCCGGACTGGCGAGGTTCGACGCAAGACTGCGTCAAGCGGCTGCTCGATTCGCCGCCGATCCGGACCGAAGCCTGACCGCCGCACCGCGCCGAACGTCACTCGCGACCCTTGTGGCCGCCGGCAAACTCACGGACCGAAGCCTCGCGGCCGGCGACGTCGTCCGCGGCCTCGGGCGGGTTCGCGCGGCGCCGATCGGCCATATCGAGAACGACGAGATTGCGACCCATCACCTCAAAGCGGCTTATCTCCATGCGCATGGACGGATGTGGAAATTCGCGCGCCAGGGCGACGATGAAAATGCGCTCGCCCAACACAATGCATCGTCCGGCAACGTCAATGAACCCCCGCAAAATTCCGCCGGAGCCAATTTCCGGCCCATTGCGCGATGGCGAGGCTTGAATTTGATTTCGGGCCCGCACGGACGGCAGAGTCGACGGCGGGCCCGGCTGCGACGCTTTCGCCTTCGCCGCGGAAATAATACAGGTTGCTTCGCCCAAGTCGTTGTGACTCTATCGGGCCCCACGGAGATTGCCTTCTTGAAACTGGGAACACCGCCATGAACGCGCCGGCGGACGCCGCCGTTGAAGGGCCGTTCGCCGCGCCGGCCGCCGCTGCGCCATTCGATATCGCGGTGATCGGCGGCGGCATCAACGGGTGCGGCGTCGCCCGCGACGCGGCGGGCCGCGGCTGGTCGGTGTTCCTTTGCGAAAAAAACGATCTCGCATCGGCGACCTCCAGCGCGTCGAGCAAATTGATTCACGGCGGCGTGCGCTATCTCGAGCATTTCCGTTTCCGTTTGGTGCGCGAGGCGCTGATCGAGCGCGAAATTCTCTGGAAGATCGCGCCGCACATCATCTGGCCGCTGCGATTCGTCCTGCCGCACCACAAGGGCCTGCGCCCCGCCTGGCTGTTGCGGCTCGGCCTGTTTCTTTACGATCATCTGGGCGGCCGCCGCCTGCTGCCGGCGACCCGCACGCTGAATCTGGCCGACGACCCGGCCGGCGAGCCGCTGAAGCGGGAATATACGCTGGGCTTCGAATATTCCGACTGCTGGGCCGAAGACGCGCGGCTTGTCGTTCTGAACGCGCGCGACGCCGCCGACAAGGGCGCCGTCATCGCGACCCGCACGCGTTGCATAAGCGCAAAGCGCGACGCCGACGCCTGGACGTTGACGCTGCAGGACCAACGCACCGGCGAGCTCCGCGAAATCAGGGCGCGCATTCTGGTCAACGCGGCCGGCCCATGGGTCAGCGAGGTCTTGCAGTCGACGCTGGCGACCCCGACGCCGGCTTCGATCCGGCTGGTCAAGGGCAGTCACATCGTTGTGCGGCGGCTCTATCGTCACGATCGCTGCTACATATTTCAGAATTCGGACCGGCGCGTTTTTTTCGCGATGCCTTTCGAACGCGATTACACTTTGATCGGCACGACGGATATCGACTATCGCGGCGATCTCGATTGCGTGCAGGCCTCACCCGAAGAAATCGACTATCTATGCGCCGCCGCGAGCGATTACCTCGGCGCGCCGGTTACCGCGGATCTTGTCCTGTGGTCCTATGCGGGCGTGCGTCCGCTCTATGACGACGGCGTCTCCGAGGCGCAGGAGACGACGCGGGACTACGTCCTCAAGCTCGACGCGCCGCAGAACATGCCGGCGCTGCTCAGCATTTACGGCGGCAAAATCACCACCTACCGCCGCCTAGCCGAGGCGGCGCTGGCGATGCTGTCGAGCCGGTTGAGCGCCACCAGCCGGCCGGCGGGCTGGACAGGGCGGCAGCCCCTGCCCGGCGGCGACTTTCCCGTGGACGGTTTCGAAGCGCTGTTGACGGAAACCGCGGCGCAATATCCCTTTCTGGCGCCGGCTACGCTACGTCGTCTCGTGCGCGCCTATGGAACGCGCGCCGGCGCGTTGCTCGATGGCGCGAAGTCGCAGGCCGACCTCGGCCGCAATTTCGGCGCCGATCTCACGGAGGCCGAAGTGCGCTATCTCGCGCGCGAGGAATGGGCGATGACCGCCGAAGACATCGTGTGGCGGCGCAGCAAGCTGGGGCTGCGAATGTCGAAATCCGAAATCGCCGAACTGGAAGCCTGTCTGCGCGCGCCGCCAGCCTCGCCGCGCACTGTCGAATGACTGGAAGAGGACCCAAAGCGTGACGTTCGCGTTCGAGCCGATCGGGCTATCTGTCGGGCCCGGCGCGGCGCCCGGCCCTCTCCTATTTCCAGCAGGGATCAAAGCCCAATGAGCGGGTGCGTTCTCGTCATCGATCAAGGCACAACGTCGACGCGCGCCATCGTGTTTGGAGCGGACGCGGCGCCGGTGGCGAGCGCGCAACAAGAATTCCGGCAGATTTTTCCTCAACCGGGATGGGTCGAGCATGACCCGGAAGACATCTGGCGATCCACTTTGGCGACCGCGCGCGAAGCTTTGCGCAAGGCGGATCTCGCGCCCGCGGCTTTGGCCGGCCTCGGCATCGCCAACCAGCGCGAAACCGCGCTGGTCTGGCATCGCGGCACGGGACGGCCAATCCACAACGCGATCGTCTGGCAGGACCGCCGCACCGCCCCGCTCTGCGCCGATCTCAGGGAGAGCGGACAGGAGCGCCTCATCGCCGAGCGAACCGGACTGCTGCTCGATCCCTATTTCTCGGCGACCAAAATCGCCTGGCTGCTCGACAATGTGCCGGGCGCGCGCGCCCAGGCGGAGCGCGGCGAGCTTGCTTTCGGCACGGTCGACAGTTTCCTGTTGTGGCGATTGACCAACGGCAAGACGCACGCCACCGATGCGACCAACGCCTCGCGCACGTTGCTGCTCGATATCCATACAGGCGCGTGGGACGACGATCTTCTTGGCTTGTTCCGCGTGCCGCGCTCGATGCTGCCGGAGGTGCGCGACTGCGACGCCGAATTCGGCCTCGCCGGAGCCGAGCATTTCGGCGCAGCCCTGCCCATTCGCGGCGTCGCCGGCGATCAGCAGGCGGCTTTGATCGGGCAAGCGTGCTTTCGGCCGGGGATGGCGAAATCCACCTATGGCACCGGCTGCTTTGTCTTGCTGAACACCGGCAAGCAAGCGGTCGCCTCGCGCCACAGATTGTTGACGACGATCGCCTATCAATGGCGAGGAGAGCGCGCCTATGCGCTCGAAGGCTCGATATTCTCCGCCGGCGCCAGCGTGCAATGGCTGCGCGACGGGCTGGGGATTGTCGCGAACGCGGCCGAGACGGGCGTTCTGGCGGCCGAGGCGGACGCCGGCCAGCGCGTCTATCTGGTGCCCGCCTTCACCGGACTGGGCGCGCCGCATTGGAACAGCGAGGCGCGCGCCGCCATCCTCGGCGTCACGCGCGGCACGACGCGCAAGGAAATCGCGCGCGCGGCGCTTGAAAGCGTCGCCTATCAGACGCGCGATCTTATCGAGGCGATGCAGGCCGACGGAGCCGGAGGGCGAAGCGAGGGCGCCGACCCCGTCATCCGCATCGACGGCGGCATGAGCGCGAGCGACTGGACGATGCAATTCCTTGCCGACATGCTGGATGCGCCGGTCGATCGGCCAGTCGTGACCGAGACGACGGCGCTTGGCGCGGCCTTTCTTGCGGGATGGCGGGCCGGCCTCTATCCTGGCCCGCAGGAGTTTGCGCGAAGCTGGCGCCTGCAGCGCAGCTTCACGCCATCGATGCAAAGCGCGGAGCGCGAATCCCGCTATCGCGGCTGGCGCGAGGCGATCGGGCGCATCGTTTCGCCATCGCCGGCATAGGGCATTCGTCGCGAAATCGAAGAAGGTCGCGAGAATCAATCCTTCGCCATTACGGGATCAGAACCAACGAGCCCATCGTATTTCGATTTTCGAGATCGGTGTGCGCCGCTCGCGCATCGGCGAGCCCGTAGATCGTCGGGCGTTCGGCCACGATGATTCCGGCGCGCAGAGCGGCGAAGAGACGATTCGTCTGAGTCTTCAGCTTGTCGGGCGTGTCGGTGTAGTGCCCATAATTGGGGCGCGAAAGCGTCACCGAACGGGCGGCGAGACTGTCGATCGAATAGGACCCGACATCGCCCGAGGCCTGTCCGAAACTGACGAGATGGCCGCGCGACGCCAGCGCGCGGACCGATCCTTCGAACGTCGATTTGCCGACCGCGTCGTAGACGACATCAACGCCGCGCCCCGCCGTCAGGCGCATCGCGGCCTCGGCGAAATCCTCCTCAGCATAGATGATCATATGGGCGCAGCCCGCGCGCCTGGCGCGCTCGGCCTTCTCGGCGCTCGAGACGGCGCCGATGACGATGACGCCCAGCGCGGCCGCCCAGCGGCAGAGGATCGACCCGACGCCGCCCGCGGCGGCATGGACGAGCATGACATCGCCGCGTTTGACGGCATAAACATCATGCAACAGGAAACTGGCGGAAATGCCCTTGAGCAGCATTGCCGCGGCCGCCTCATCGCTCAAGAATTCCGGCAGCGGGAAAATGAGCGCGGCGTTCATCGTTCGCATCGCGGCATAGGCGCCGGGCGGCGCGCAGGCATAGCCGACGCGATCGCCTGGCCTCAGGGATGTGACGCCAGGGCCGACGCTTTCGACGATTCCGGCCGCCTCCATTCCAAGCACCGCCGGCGGCTGGATGAGATCGAAACGGCCGGTGCGCGTGTAGACATCGATGAAATTGACGCCGATCGCGCTCTGCCGGATGCGCGCGTCGCCCGGTCCAGGCGCGGCAACCCGCAAGATGCGCATTTCCAGGACTTCCGGGCCGCCATGACGCGTCGCGACGATCGCCTCGGCATCGAGGGCGCCGGCCAACGCGATAGACGGCGGCGCCGACCGGGGCATGGCCGCCCGCGCGCGGCCCGCTCCGCTCAGCAGGGATCGGACCGACCGGAACCCCGCCTCGAAAATGTCCTGCGCGACGAAGCGCGAGAGCCTGTCCCTTTCCGCTGCGGGCGGATCGAAGCGCGCGCCCCATTGCCAAAGGCAGGCCCGCTCGCTCGTCACCGGGCGAAGCCGCACAATGGCGACATAATTGCGCAGCATGACGGGCGCTTCGAGAATGCAATAGGCGAAGCTTGTCTCCTGATCCGACAGGGCCAGCAATTGCTCGCGGATGCGCGATCCATCGCCGAGACGAAAATCGCGCACGGCGCCGATGACGTCCCCCGCGCCGCCCTCCTCGATGCGGCTCGCCGCGACCGCTGGATGCCATCGCTCATGGCCGTTGAAATCGCGCAGGATCTCCCACACCGCCTCGATCGGCGCGTTGAGGACCGTGCTGCGGCGCACTTCAACCATGCCGGCTCAACGCGCGAACCGAGCCTTCAGCGCGGCCAGAGCCGAGCCGAAGACGTCGCGTCCGATATCCTCGACAAGCTTGTCTTCGCGATCGGGCGCCGCCTCGAATTCGGCGCTCCATTCCACGAAGGTCTGATCGCCGTCGGTAACCGGGATCAGCCGCAGGGTCGCCACATAATTCTCAACGCCCATCGGGCTTTCGAGAATCGAATAGACGCAGGACATTTCATAATCGGACAGAGCCAGCAATCGCTCGCGGATTCGCCCGCCGTCTTTCAGCCGAAAATTCCTCACGCAGCCGACCCGGTCGGCGGGAAAGTTCTGTTCGATGCGGCTCTCGACGACGAACCCCGTCCAGTCCGGCAGGCCGTTGAAATTGCGCACGACCGCCCAGACCGCGCCGACCGGCGCCGCAACGACGTTGGAAACATAGACTTTCGCCATCGCTCGGCTCGCTATCGCTCGCGCTCGTCGTCATCATTGTCGGCGCGCGGGACTTTCGACGGCGCATCCTTCTTGGCCCGGCTAGAGGTCAGGTTTTCAATATCCTTGGCGTCCCGCAGCACCTCGGTCATCCGGCCAAGGCTTCCCCCCTCGATGCCGATTTCCTTCATCAGGCTGTCGATCATCGGCGCCTGCACGCGATAGCGCAGCGCCGAATCGATCACTTCGTCGGTCACATTGCGATTGCCGCCGCCACCGCCCGCGGCGCCGTCGATATGCAGGATCTTGATGGCCTCGATCTTTTCCATCGGCCGCACGCTCTCGCGCACGATGCCCTCGATCCGCTCCAGCAATTTCTCGCGAAAGCGCGAGGTTCGCGACGCGTCGGAGAGAAGATTTTCCGCATCGTTCAACTGCTTGCGGCCCTTGGCGTCGACCTCGTAGCGCGCGGCCGCCGACAGCGCCTTGATCTTCTCGGCCTCGGCGTCCCCCTGCGCGGCGATCTTGACCGCATCGGCAAAGCTCGTCGCCGCCGCCTTTTCGGCGTCTGCCTTGCTTGTGAGGCGCAGCGCCTCGCGTTCGTTTTCGCGGCTGGCGGCGATGAGGTCGGTCAGTTTGCGGCGTTCGGCGATTTCTCGCTCGCGCACCGTGAAGGCCCGCTCCTCGGCCTCCACCGCCTTGGCGCGCGCCGCCTCGGAGAGCGCGATCGCCGCCGAGCGTTCGCCGGACTTCTTGGCGACCTCGATCGCCTTTTGCATCTCCGCCATTTCGATCGCCTTGCCGCGCTCGACCGCGAGCTGGCGCAAATCGCCGTCGCGCGCCAGCCGCGCCGCGCCGAGCCCGCGCTCGGTGGCGATGCGCGAGCGTTCGATCTCCTCGCCGGCGGCGATTTCGGCCTCCTCGAAGGCCTGCCGTTTGGCGATCTGCAGCGCGTCGAGCGAACGCTCGCGCTCCAGACGCACCTGGTCCAGCGCGCGATCCTGCGCGATGCGGGCGGCCTCGATTTCCTGGTTGAGGACGATCTCGGAGCGTTTTCTTTCGCCTTCGGCGCGGGTCAGTTCGACATTCTTGGACGCCAGCGCGATCTGGCGCTCGATTTCGGCAAGCTCGAGCGCGCGCCGGCGCGTCACTTCGAGCTCGCTCTGTTCGCGCTCGCGATTGATGCGCGCCTTTTCCAGCGCGAGGTCGAGCGCGATCTGCTCGTGCTCGGTCTGCTCGCGCGAGCGCATCTCCGCCTCGTCGATCGAGCGGCGGCGGGCGATTTCGCGGTGCTGCGTATCCTCCTGGTTCTGGATGCGCGCCTCGGCGAGATTGCGTTCCTGGACGAAGCGCGACTTCTCGATCTCCTCGCGCGCGGCGATCTGCGCCTGCTCGCCTTCCTGGTCGCGAACCGCGCGATCGCGCGCCAGTTCGGCGCGCTGCGCGGTGCGGCGAACCTCCAGGTCGCGCTCCTGTTCGAGCCGCGCATATTCGCTTTCGCGGTCGATATCGAGCACTTTGCGCTGCGCGTCGAGATTCTGCGCGCGGATCTCGACCTGCGTGCGCTGTTCGATCTCGTTGCGCATGCGGCGGCGCGATTCGATCGTCTCGGTCAATTGGGTGAGGCCCTCGGCGTCGAAGGCGTTGGAGCTGTCGAAATATTCGAGGTTGGTCTGATCGAGATCGACGATGGCGACGCTTTCGAGATCGAGGCCATTCTGCGCGAGACCCTCCAGAGCGACCGTCTTGACGCGCTGCGCATAATCCTGGCGCTGTTCATGCATCTCTTCCAGCGTCATCTGCGCCGCGACGGTGCGCAGCGCCGACGCAAAGCGCCCCTCCAAGAGATCGCGCGTTCCGTCCGGCTCCAACGTGCGGCGGCCCAGCGTCTGGGCCGCATTGCCGACCGCTTCGCGCGACGAGCCGACCTTGACGAAGAATTCGGCGATCACATCGACGCGCATGCGGTTCTTGGTGATGAGCGCCTGGGTCTCGCGCCGCTCGAGCGCGATGCGCATCACCGTCATATTGACGAGCGTGACGTCGTGCAGCACCGGAATGACGAAGGCGCCGCCGCTGACGACGACTTTTTCGCCGCCAAAACCCGTGCGCACGAACGCCGTCTCCTTGGTCGAGCGGCGATAGAGCCAGCGCAACAGATAGACGGCGACCACGACGACGATCGCCAGAATGATCAACCAGAGGATGAGTGAACCCAAAGTCTCCGCGGCCATGATATTTCCTCCCTGTTCGGCCGTTCACCCGAAAGCGATCGCCGTGAATTTTCCAATCCGCCCGGTCATCGCCCGTCCGGCGGCCAGGCGCTCCATCGAAGAAACGTCGCAGGTCCTGGGCCTAGGCTCAAATCGCCTCATCAGGCCCTCCTCTCGCGGCGCGGGTTGATCGCCGAAAAGGCCTCGACGACGGCGTCGACGAATTTGGCGTCGTTGATATTGGCGTCGACCCGCTCGATCCTGCGCCGGCCGGTCTGGCGCACCGTCCGCTCCAGGGATTCGAACAAGGCATTGTCCGCCTCGGGATCGCAAAAGGCCTTGCCCGGCGCATCGAGCATGGAGACGCCCTGTTCGGGCAGCAGCAGGTGGACCGGGCCTTCCATCTGATTGAAGCGGGCGCCCATCCATTCGCCGATCGCGCGGTTTTCGTCGCGCGTGGTGCGCATCAGCGTGACGTTCGGATTGTGCTCGACGAGGCGGCGATTGCGGAATTTCTCCGGCACGGTGTCGCGCGGACCGAAATTGACCATGTCGATCGCCCCGACCGAACCGACATAAGGCAGTCCGGTGCGGATCGGCGCGCCGAAGCGATCGCGGTCGGCGGGGAAAATGCCGCCGACCATCATATCGGCGACTTCGGTCGTCGTGAGATCGATAAAGCCGCACAGCATGCCGGAATCACCGAGATTCTCCATGGAGCGGCCGCCGACGCCGGTGGCGTGGAAGACCAGGCAATCGTATTGGCCCTCCAGATGCTTGGCGATCGATTGAACGGCCGGCGTCGTCACGCCGAACATCGTGATGCCGATCGCCGGGCGCGCCAGGCGGCGCCTCGCTTCGCGCGCGTCGGCGCCGGGCAGGCCCGTTATCATGCCCGCCAGCGCATGGGCCGCATTACCCAGCACCTGCTCCATGATCGGGTTGACGCCTTGCACGTCGACGACCGAATACATCATCATAATGTCGGACGGCCCGACATATTGGCCGACCTGACCCGAGGCGACGGTCGAGACCATGATCTTGGGAATGCCGACCGGCAGCCGCCGCATGCCGGCGGTGGCGAGCGAGGTTCCCCCCGACCCGCCCGCCGATATGATGCCGCCAATGCCGCGCTCCCGCTCGATCCAGCGCGCAAAGGCTTCGGCCATGGCGCCGACCGCCTGGCCGCGATCGCCCGAAAAGACCGCGCTCGATCCGCTGGGATGCATGGCGGCGACCTGCATCGGCGAGACATCGGCGCGCGAAATCTTGCCCGAGGTCGACAGATCGACGGTGCGCACCTGGATGTTCACGGCGCGCAGGCGCTCGCCGATATAGCGCAGTTCGGCCCCTTTGGTGTCGAACGTGCCGACGACCAGCGCCGTCCGGCCGACGCGTTCGGCCAGCGGCATGGCGAAGACCTCGCGGGTCGCGCCTTGCGGGGCCGGACCTCCGACCGGGCCCGGCGCGGGACCGACGCGAACGCCCCAGCGGTTGGGCAAAGCCTCGGCGCGGTAGAGCGCGCCGGCGCCGTCATCGGCCGCCTCCGCGCCCTGGCGCGAGACGCGGAAGACTTGCGCGACGCGCTCGGCGCGGGTCTCCTCGGCATCGACGGGCGCCGGCGCCTCCGGCTCGGCGTGACGGCCAACGCCAAGCAGCCGCTGCTGGAGATCGCGGTCCCTCGCCAATTCGCTGGCGTCCATGACGCGCTCGACCCGCCCATTGACCATGATGGCGACCTGATCGGAGACGGAGGTGGCGACGCCAATGTTCTGCTCGACGACGAGCACGGACAAATCCTCCTCGCTCGACAGCCGGATCAAGAGATCGCGGACCTGCGCGACGATGAGCGGCGCCAGACCCTCGGTGGGTTCGTCCATGACGAGCAGCTTCGGATTGGCCAGCAGCGCGCGCGAGATCGCCAGCATCTGCTGCTCGCCGCCGGAAAGCTGGCCTCCGCCATGGCTCTTGCGCTCGGCGAGCCGCGGGAAAGTCGCATAGACCCGCTCCGGATTCCACGAATTGCCGCCAACCCCTGCGCGAAAGCTGAGGCGCAGCGTTTCCTCGACGGTGAGGCTTGGCCACAGGCGGCGCCCCTGCGGGACAAAGCCGATCCCCGCCCACGCGATTTCGTGCGGCTCCAGCCCCGAAATGTCGCGCCCCTCGAAGCGAATATGGCCCGAGCGAGCGCGCATCAGGCCGACGATCGTATTGCAAAGCGTCGTCTTGCCCATGCCGTTGCGGCCGACGACGGAAAGAATTCCGCGCGTCAGCGTCAGCGAGACGCCCTGCAGCGCGTGCAACTCGCCGTAATAGACCTGGAGGTCCTGCACCTGCAGGACCGGCTTGGCGGCAGGCGGCAACCGATCGCGCGGCTCAGCCATGCCCGGCTCCGAGATAGATGGCCTGGACCTGTTCGTCGTTCTCGATCTCCTGCGGCGCGCCCTCCTTGAAGATGCGCCCGTTGTGCATCATCGTCACATAGGTCGAGACGCGCAAAGCGACGTCGAGGTCGTGCTCGATGATGATATAGCCGATATGGGCGGGCAAAGCGTTGAGGATTTCGACGAGGTCGCGCCGCTCCGAGGGCGAAAGTCCGGCGGCGGGCTCGTCGAACAGAATGAAGCGCGGCGCGCCGCTGAGGGCGAGCGCGATTTCGAGCTGGCGCTGCTGGCCGTGGCTCAGCACCGAAACCGGCCTCTCCATGATATCGTCGAGATGAACCGCATGGGCGATGCGGCGCGCCTGCGCCATCGTCGCATCGTCCTTTGCGGGACGCAGCAGCGACAGGCGGGCGCGCGAGACGCCGCGGCAGGCGACGAAAATGCTGTCGATCACCGTCAGCCCGCCAAAAAGCTGGCTGATCTGATAGGTCCGGCGCAGCCCGCGCCGGATCCGTTCGTGCACGGGAAAGGACGTCACATCCTCTCCAAAAAAGCGGATGCGCCCCGAGGTCGGGGGAAAGTCGCCGGTGACCGCGTTGAACAGAGTGGTCTTTCCCGCCCCGTTCGAGCCGAGTATGGCCCGCCGCTCGCCGGCGCCAACCCTAAGGTTGATGTCGGCGAGCGCGACAAGCGCGCCAAATTGCCGCCCGACGCCCTCCAATTCCAGCGCGAAGGCGCCGGTGGAGGAGAGACGCGAGGCGACATTGCTGGCGGCCATGACGGTTCCCGCGCGATCGCGCGAGCGCCCTATTTGCAGTCGGGATTGTCGCGCCCGACCGCCCCGAGCTTGAGGAAGTCAGCTTCCGGGATGCCCAGCGTCTGGTTCACGGCGGGCATGACCTTGATGACCTTGTTGTAGAGATTGCCGTCGTCGCCCTTGGCGACTTCGGTCAGGTAATTGTCGGCGATCGCCTGCCGGTTCTTGTCGAGCTTGACCTTGCCGGTGGGCGTGTCGAATTCGAGCTTGGAAAGCGTGTCGCGGAACTTCACTTCCTTGTCCGAAAGATCGCCGCCAACCTTGTCGAGCGCCAGCAGCACCGCCTTGGTGTTGATGTAATAGCCCTGCGCGAACAGCGAGGGCGACGGGAAGCCGTCCTTATAGGCGCCCTTGTAATCGGCGACGAATTTCTTCCAGGCCGGATCGTCGGAATTATCGGCGATCGGGCCGGCCGACGGCGTGCCGATCACGAAATCGCGCTGCTTGCCCTTGGTCCCCAGCACCGTCTGGTCGACGGTGATCGACCCGCCGATCAGCGGCGCCGTCCCCCCCGCCTGCTGATATTGGGTGAGGAAGTTGATGCCGTCCGCGCCGCCGAGCGCCACGTAGATCGCGTCGACTTTTTCGGGAATCGCCGCGATGATCGAGGAAAAGTCCTTGTTGCCGATCGGCACCCAGAACTTGACCGGCACATGGCCGCCGGCCTTGCAGAAGCCGGCCATGAAGCCGAACACCTGCGTATAGGGGAAGGAATAATCCTCGGCGACGGTCGCCACCGTCTTGTATTTCTTGACGTTGAAGGCGTAGTCGCCGAGCCCCGCCATCCATTGGGCGCCGTCGGTCGAGAAGCGGAAGAAATTGGGCGCGGGATCGCGCAAGGTCGTGTCCTGCGCCGCCGACGTGCCATTGACGAAGGTGATGTTGGGCTGCGTCTTGGCATAGTCCTTGACGGCGATGCCTTCGTCGCCCGACAGCGGGCCGATCAGAATGGCGACGCCGTCCTGCTCGACGAGTTTGCGCGCCGCCTTGACGGCGCTGTCGGGCGAGGCGTCGGAAGACCCCTTGATGATCTCGATCTTCTTGCCGCCGGCCATATAGCCGGCTTCCGTCAGGGCGAGCTCGGCGCCGCGAACGCCATCCTGGCCAAGCACCGTGAACGGGCCTTCCAGCGTTGCCAGCAGGCCGACCTTGATCGATCCGTCGGCGAGCGCGACATGCGGCGCCATGGCGACCGTGCCGAGCAGCGCGAGCGCGAGAAGCGTGGTGTTATGCCTTTTCATGTTTTCCTCCGTTTGACGCCCTATCGGGCCTTGTTGAACCGTTTTGCCGACCCTTCAGGATTCGCGCAGGGATTTTGCGGCCAGGTGCGGCGCGAGCCGGCGCCAGAGCCCCAGAATTCCATCCGGCGACGCGAAGACGACGATGAGAAAGACCAGACCGATCAGCGTATTGAAGCGGTCGGCGCCGACGAGATCGATCGCGAAAGTCTTCAGCACGACATAGACCGCGGCGCCGACGAACGGGCCGACGGGATGGCGAAGGCCGCCGATCACCGCGATGACGAGAATGCCGATCGTCTCGCCGACGCTGATGGTGCCGGGCGAAATGCGCCCGTTGAACCAGACATAGAGAACGCCGGCGGCGCCGGCGATGATGCCGGACAGAAAATAGGCGGCGACGCGGTGGAAGGCGACGTCATAGCCGATCGCGCGCATGCGGCGCTGATTGTCGCGCGTCGCCATCAGGGCGCGCCCGAACGTCGAGCGCGCGCAATAGACGACGGCGCAATAGGCGAGCGCCGCCACGCCAAGAGCCAAATAATAGAACGGCAGCGGATCGCGCCAATCGAGGCCGAAGACCTGCGGCGGCTGCACGCCGCGAAATCCGGCATGGCCGTTGAAAACGGAATAGTTCTGCTGCGCGAAATAGAACAGCGCGGTGGAGACCGCCAAGGTGATCATGATCGTATAGATGCCGGCGGTGCGCACCGCGATCATGCCGATCAAGGCGGCCGCTAAGCCTGCGATCAGGATGGCGGCGGGCGCAACGAGCCACCAGGGCCAATTGAGGCCGAGCACGCCGACGCTGTTGGAGCCAAGGATGGCGACGGCATAGCCGGCGATCCCGGCAATCGTCAGTTGCGCCAGGCTGATCATGCCGCCATAGCCGGCGAGCACCATCAGCGACAGGCCGATCATGCCCAGGATCAGAACCTGCGCGCCGATCTGGAAGACGAAGAACGGCGAGACGACGAGCGGATAGAGAACGAGCGCGACGGCGAGCGCCAGCGTGGCGGGTCCGAGCCGCGCCGTGACGATGTCGCCGGGAATGGCGAGGCGCGGCGGATCGGCAAAGCGCGTGCGCGCGCTGCCCATGATGCCCTGCGGGCGCAAAGCCAGCGTCACCACCATGATGACGAAGGTGAGCACGACGCCGTAGGTCGGGAAATAAACGAGGCCGATCTGTTCGGCGAGGCCAATCAGCAGCGCGCCGATCGCCGCCCCGGTAATCGAGCCCATGCCGCCGACGATGACGACGACGAGCGAGGCCAGGAGATAACGCACGTCCTCGCCGGGCGCGACCGACAAGGCGGAGCCGCCGATGACGCCGGAAAAGCCGGCAAGCGCGCCGCCGATCGCGAAGACCGCAACGAAAAGCGTGCGGACATTGACGCCCGCCGCCGACAGCATCGCGCGATCGTCGACGCCGGCGCGGATCATCATGCCGAGCCGCGTCTTGTTGAGCGTCAGCCATAGCCCGACGCCGATGACCGCCGCCGCGCCAAGAACGACCAGCCGATAAAGCGGATAGCGCATCGTGACGATCTGGCCGTTGGATTTCACCGCGGTGATGATCGGCGTCGCGATGGAGCCGTCGAGCCATTCGGGGATCGAGAATTGATAGGTCTTGCCGCCCCATATCGCGAGCATCAGATCGGCCGCGACGATGGAAATGCCGATCGTCACCAGCGTCTGGCGCAATTCGTCGCCGGCCAGCCGCTGGAAGACGAATATCTGCAGCAGCGCGCCGACCAGCGCGATCGCCAGCGTGCCCGCGGCCACTCCGGCGAACCAATTGTCGCACCATTGCGCGACGTCGAAGCCGATATAGGCGCCCAGCAGATAGAGCGATCCATGCGCCAGATTGACATTGCGCATCAGGCCGAAAACCAGCGTGAAACCGCTCGCCACCAGGAAGTAGAGGCCCGCCAGCGTCACGCCGTTGAGAATGGCGCTGACGAAAGTCTTCTTGCCGATCAGCAGCCATTCGAGCCAGGACGGCCAAACGCCGAACAGCATCCACAGGAAGACGGCGCCAAGGAGGATGGCGAGCGCCGTCCAGCCCTGGCGCGCGGTGAATGTCGCGGTCGGATGGGTCGCCGTCAGGCTCATGCGCTCATCCGCCGGCGCTGCTCGGACATTTTAGGCGCCTTGTGGAACTGGCCGTCCTTCATGATGGCCAGCAGCCGAGTCTTGTCCTGCAGCACCCGGATATTGGCGATGGGATCGCCGTCGACCAGCAGCATGTCGGCGAGATAGCCGGGCTTGATCTGGCCGAGTTCGTCGCCCATCTGCATGATCTGGCCGCCATATTGGGTCGCCGCCAGAATCGCCTCCATCGGCGAGAAGCCGAGGAGATCGACGAAAGTCTCGAGGTCCTTGGCGTTGGTGCCCTGCGGCGTCCAGGCAAAGCCGTAATCGCCGCCGATCAGCACGCGAATGCCGCGCCGATGCATCTTGCGGCTCGTCTCGACGGCGTGTTCGAGCTCGCGCTCATAGGCGATGCTTACGGCCGAGCCCGGTTTGATGCCCCATTCGCCGGCATGGCGCGCCGTATTGATGAGCCAGGCAAGCCCGGGGGCGACAAAATGGCGGTCCTTGGCCGCCTCCAGCATGTCGAGCGCCTCTTCGTCGGCGAAGGAGGCGTGATAGATGTTCTGGATGCCGTGACGCACGCATTGCTTGACGGAGCCGGAGGAGCGCGCATGCGCGGCGAGCACCTTGCCGCGCGCCTTGGCCTCCTGCACGGCCATCGCGACCTCTTCCTCCGACATCGGCGTTTCCTCCGCCTTCATGCCGGTGATCTCTTCGCCCGACAGATTCAGCTTGATGGAATCGACGCCATATTTGATCAGCTGGCGCACGGTGCGGCGCACTTCCTCGGGCCCGGAAACGACGATGCCGAGATTGAGCCCCTCATGGGGAATATGCGAGGGCGCGGAATCGCCAAGGCCGCCGACGGTGGTGATTTCCGGGCCGGCCGCCCGGTAGCGGGGGCCGGGAATCATGCCCGAATTGATCGCGTTGCGCACCACGACATCGAGGCGCGGCTTGGCCGCCGCCGCGCCGCATCCCATGGTGAAACCGGAATCGAGCACCAGCTTGGCCATTTGCGCGGTGACGAGCGTATGCTCCTCGGGCGGCATCATCTGGATCGGGTCGATGCCCGGCGCATTGTTCCAGGAAAGGTGCAGATGGGCGTCGCAGAGGCCCGGCATCAAGGTTGCCCCCATGCCGTCGATGACGGTCTGCGAACCGCCGCCGACCGCCCCGCTCATGCGCGAGGATCCCTTGGTCACCTGCCGGATGCGGTTGCCCTGGACCGTGACCTCCCCAGTATAGGGATATTCGCCGGTGCCATCGAGAATGCGGACGTTGGTGAACAGCACGCCGCCCGCGCCATTGGTTCCGTTGTAACCTTCCGCCATCGTCGTTCCTCCGGTTTGGGCCGACCGATCGAATTCGCCGGGCCGGCCATTGTCGTCCAGGCCTTATATCATCGCGGGCCGCGCGCCCGCACATGTTCGCTCAGGAGCCGCGCGCAATCCTGCGGCCGTTCGATCGGCGTCCAATGTCCGCAGCGCTCCAATACCTTGACCGCCGCCCCCTTGATCTTGTCGGCGATGGCCGTGACCATGCCCGGCGGCGCGACGCTGTCCTCGTCGCCCGTGACGAGCAGCGTCGGACAATTCACGAGCCGAAGATCGGCGGCCTGCGCTTCGGCCAGCGCCTCGCAGGTCTGGGCGAAACCCTCCGCCTCCTGCCGCATATGGCTTTCGCGCAGCAGCGGCGCGGCAAGCGGGCTGGCGGCTTTCGTCGCCGAAGACAGCGCGCCAAGGGCCGCGTCGGCGATGGCGACCATGCCGTCCTGGCGCGCCGTTCTCGCGCGGTCCTTCAGGCGTTGCCGGGCCGCATCGGGCGGCGCGAGGATGGGGCCAAAAAGCGTCATGCCGGTCACCCATTCCGGCATTCTGGCGGCCAGATGCTGGCAAACCAGGGCGCCCATGGAATGGCCGACGAGATGAACGGGCGCGGCCCCGATCGAGCGGACGATCTCGCCCGCCGTCTCGACGAGGCCATCCATCGTCAGCTTGCCGAACGGCGCCGGCGAACGGCCGGAGCCGGGCAGATCAGGCCGCACGCAGCGGAAACCGCCGAGCGCGCCGAGCAGGGCCTGAAACGAATTCGACGTGCCGCCGAGGCCATGAAGGAACAGAATCGTCGGCCCGTCGCCCTCGATTTCCATCATGATGCGCCCGAGGGCCGCGCTAGTCATGCGCGCATCTCGCGAAATTCGTTCTGCAACGCGCCGATGCCGGCGATTTCGATGCGCGCGACATCGCCGGCGACGACATATTTGGGCGGCTTGAAGCCGATGCCGACGCCCGCCGGCGTGCCGCTCGCAATAATGTCGCCCGGAACCAGCGTCACACCCGCCGAAATGGTCGCGATAATGGTCGGAATGTCGAAGATGAGGTCGCGGGTATTGGCGTCCTGGCGCAATTCGCCATTGATCCAGCACTGGATCTTGGTGTTGGAAAGATCGATCTCGTCGCGGGTGACCGCCCATGGCCCCATCGGGCAGAACGTGTCCTGCGACTTGCCGATCAGCCATTGGCTGTAGCGGCCCTGCAGGTCGCGCGCCGTGACGTCGTTGATGATCGTATAGCCCCAGACGTGATCGAGCGCGTTCTCCGGCTTGATGCCGCGTCCGCCCTTGCCGATGATGACGCCGAGTTCGGCTTCATAATCGACGGCTTCGGACACTTCCGCATCGACATAGACCGGCGCGCCATGCGCGACGACGCATTCGGGCACCTTGGAAAATATGATCGGATGTTTGGGCACGACGCCATTGGCCGCGCTGGAATCAAAACCGCTCGAGGCGAATTCCTTGGCGTGTTCGTGATAATTCTTGCCGACGCAAAAGATGTTTCGCCGCGGACGCACGATCGGCGCCTCGATATCGGCTTCACGCAAAGGCATGGCGGACAGGAGGCGCGGCAGGACGGCGCGGCCGATCAGCGCCAGCACCCCATGGGCGGCCTCCGCCTCGGGAATATCGAAGGGCGACACCGTCTGCCGGTCCACATCGACGACGCCGACGCGGCGCTCGCCGCCCACCCGATAGGTCGCAATCTTCACGACGTTGCTCCTCCCGTTATTTTGAACCATCTGATGCGATGCAGGTTCAGAACGCAAGGGGGAATCGGAAAGAAACAATTCGATTCAAGGCTTGCGCCCTGTCGAAACGCGGCAAAGCTCGACAGGCGGCAAGGCCCGTGCTAATTGGTCCAGCATTGGCTTATAATGGTCTCGCTCATGCCCAAATATGTCGCCGCCGAGGTCGCGCATTCCCTTCGACAGCGCATCGACTCGGGCGAATGGAGCGACACGCTCCGCCTGCCGAACGAACGCGACCTTGCCGCCGAATATCGCGTCGCGCGCAATACGCTGCGCAGCGCGATCGACAAGGTCGCCGCCGACGGAACCGTGCTGCGCCAGGTCGGGCGCGGAACGTTCCTGCGACGCGACGCCAAAGACGATTTCTTGAACGTCATCCAGAAGCTTTCGGGCGTCAGCCCGATCGATATGATGGCGGTGCGGCGCATCATCGAGCCGCGGGCGGCCTCCCTCGCCGCCGCCAACGCCAGCGCCGGCGACCTCAAGGAAATCGCCGCGGTCCATGCCGCATCGGTGGAGGCCTGCGAAATGGAAACGTTCGAACGCTGGGACGCCGAACTGCACCAGAAAATTTTCGCCGGGACGCGCAACGACCTTCTCAACCATCTCCACGAAATACTGCGCCTGATCCGCGGCCAGGAGCTCTGGCTCGACATCAAGCGGCGCTCGTTCAGCCAGGATCGTCGCAACGCTTATGTCCGCGAACATGCCGCGATCGTCGCGGCGTTGCTGCGACGCGACACGGAAGCGGCGGCGACCGCGATGCGCGCGCATCTCGAAACGGTCAGCCGCAATCTTTTTGCGGGCAGCGAAGCGTCCGCGGCGGAGTCGCTTTGAGCTTTGCGAGGATTCGGCGCGCATCGAGCGGCGCGGCCGAGGACGCGCGAGACAAGTCGATTTGCGGTTGCGAAGCCGATCCCAACTTGGCAGGCCGGCGAAATGAGCTTCGATGTTTTCATCAGCTACTTCAATCAGCTTCCTGACGGTGCGGGAGCGTCTCAACCACGAGCCGCTTGAGGAATATATCAAGCCGGTCGGCGGCGGCTATTTCTTCGTTCTGTCCGGCGTGCGATCGGCCGATTCGTTCCTCGGCGAGGGATTGTTGAAGGCGGTCGGATAGAGCAAAGCTCGGCAGGCCTAGGGCAGCCAGCCGCGATAAAGAGGATGATCCGCGCCGATCGGTAGGCTCACCGGGCGCCCGCTTCGCATCGCGTGATAGGCGGCGGTCGCCAATTCGAGGGATCGGCGGGCGTCCGTCAAAGTCACCGGCGGCTCGCTTCCGTTCGTGATCGCTGCGTGGAACAGTTCGAATTGGCGCGCGTATCCGTCAAGCGTGTCGGGGACCGCGGCCAGCGCGACGTCGATATGTTGCTGGCGTTCCGGCTCGCCGGCGACAAAGCTCCAGGGATCGCGAGCCATCGCGTAAGGATCGAGGATGCTCTCGGCGGCGACGTCGTGAAAGCAGAAGCGCAGGCGCGAAATTTCCCGGCGCGAGCCCAAAGTCATCGACAGAGCCGCGAGCGAACCATTGGCCATCCGAACCGAGAGCGCGCTTGTGTCCTCCACCTCCACCGGGTTCACAAGCGTCGCGCCATAGGCGAAAACCTCGGCGATCTCGCCGTGGATATAGGTGAGCATGTCATGGGCGTGGATGGCGTGTCCGAGTAGTCCACCGCCGAGCTCGCTCGCCCATTTTCCGCGCCACGGCGCCTCGTAATAGTCCGGTCCCCGCCACCAATGCGTCTCGACGGTGGTGAGGATCGGCCGGCCCGTCAGGCCAGTCCCGACGAGATGGCGAAGCTTCTGCAAACCCCTCCCGTAGCGGTATTGGAAGATCGGCATGACGCGCCGGTCGCCCTTTGCGAGCAGCGCCGCCATGGCGTCCACCTCCGCCAGCGATCCGAACAACGGCTTCTCGCAAATGACGTGGCGGCCGGCCGCGACGGCTTTCCGCGTCATTTCGTAATGCAGAGCGGGCGGCGCGCAGATATCGATCACATCGATGTTGCCGCGCCCGATCAGCGCCGCAAAATCCGCGGTGAACAAAGGGATTGCGAACCGATCGCAAAGAGCGCGCGCGCGACCCTCGTCCAGCGAGCAAAGCGCGGCCAATTCGAAAAGTTGCGGCAATTGCGCGAAACCTTCGAGATGTTGTTCGGCGACGCCGGCGCCGACCAAAGCGACCCTCAAACGAGCGGTCACCGGCCTGCTCCTCCCGGACAGGAGGCGTCCATATGCGCGCCATTGGCCCGTGCCTGCGCCTCGAGGGCGAGCCGCATGGTCTCGAAGACATGGCGCTGCGGCATGGCGGTCTCGGTGCGCTCGCGCACGTCGGCCGCAAAGCGATCGAAATAAGTGAGCTTCACGGCGCTGCAGTCGATGTGCCGGACGCCGTCGCGGTCGACGAGGAACAGATGGTCGCCGCCTGGGCGGCCGGCGATGTCGACATATTTGCGCAATTCGATCGTGCCCTCCGTCCCGAGGATGGTCAGCCGTCCGTCGCCCCAGGTCGGCAGGCCGTCGGGCGTGAACCAGTCGACCCTGATATAGCCGGTCGCCGTGGCGCTCTGCAGCAGCACCTGTCCGAAATCCTGGAAGCGCGGATTTTGGGGCGCGCCATAATTGCCGATCGTGCTGGCGACGATTTCGGCGGTTTTGGAGTCCGTGTAAAACAGGAACTGGTCGATCTGGTGCGAGGCGATGTCGGTGAGGATGCCGCCGGCGGCTTCCGGTTCAAAGAACCAATCCGGCCTCATCGCCCGATTGAGCCGGTGCGGCCCCACTCCCATCGTCTGCACCACTTTGCCGATCGCGCCCGCGGCGATGAGTTCGCCGGCGCGCTCGGCGGCCCGCACGCACAGCCGCTCGGTAAAACAGATGGAGAAGATGCGGCCTGTTTGGCGAACCGCCGCCTCGACCTGTTCAAGTTGCGCCGCCGTGGTCACGCCCGGCTTGTCGACCATCACGTCCTTGCCGGCGCGCATGGCGGCGATCGCCACCCCGGCGCGCTCGCGCGGCACGGCGGAAGTGCAGACGATTTCGATGGAGCGGTCCTCGAGGATACTGTCGCGCGCCAGCGCTTTTGCGGCCGGCCAGCGGCGCCGGACCTCCTCGACGACATCGGGCGCGGTGGACGGCGAGGTATAGCCGACGAAAGTTCCGCCGGCCGCGATCAGGCCGGCGATGTGATCGAAGATGTGCCGGTGGTCAATGTCAATCGCGGCAAACCGCAAGCTCACGGGCGCGCCTCAATGCGCGACGGACATCACCTCGCCGCGCCGCTCCGGACTGAAGCGGATGACGATGACGATCGCCACCGCCACGATTCCGGCGACCAGCGCGAGGGCGAAACCGTAATTGCCGCCGTAGGATTCGGCGATCTTGGCCTGGAACGGGCCGTTATAGGAGGCAAGGAAATTGCCGGCCTGATAGACGAAGCCCGGCAAAGTCGCGCGCACCGGGCCCGGCGAGAGTTCGTTGAGATGGGCCGGAATGACGCCCCACGCGCCCTGCACGCTGATCTGCATGACGAAGGCGCCGATCGCCAGCAAGAAAGGCGTCGACGCATAGGCCCATAAGGGCAGCGCCGGCAGCGCGATGAGCGCGGCGATGGTGATGGCGTTGACGCGGCCGATCCGCTCCGAGAGCAGGCCGAACGACAGGCCGCCGACGATCGCCCCGATATTGGCGACAATGGTGATCCAGCTCACCGTCGTCTGATCGAACTCATGCTGCTTTTGCAGGAAAGTTGGGTAGAGATCCTGCGTGCCGTGGCTGAACAGGTTGAAGAACATCATCAGCACGACGGAATAAAGCGCAACGCCCCAATTGGCGCGCAAAGTGTCGATCAGCTTCGGCTTGGGGCCCTTCTGCGCTTCGGCGAAGGCCGGCGATTCGGGCACGTGCGAGCGGATGAACAGCACGACGAGCGCCGGAAGAACGCTGAGCAGGAACATCGGGCGCCAGCCGAAGGTGAAATCGCCGAAGCTGCGCTGATACAGCAGGCCATAGGCGATGGAGGCGAGCAGATAGCCGGTCGGATATCCGCATTGCAATATGCCGGAAACGAAGCCGCGCGCGCGGGGCGGGATCGATTCCATGGCCAGCGAACTGCCAAGGCCCCATTCGCCGCCCATCGCGATGCCGAACAGGGCTCGCAGCAGCAGGAACGCCCATAGCGTCGGCGCGAAAGCGGCGAGCGCCCCGATCACGGAATAGGAGACGATGTCGAGCATCAGAATCGGCTTGCGGCCGAAGCGATCGCCCAGACGGCCGAACACGAAGGCGCCGACGAAGCGCATGGCGAGCGTGAGGAACACCGCATAGGCGACTTCCGAAACCTTGACGTCGAACTCCTTGGCTATGTCCCCCAGCAAGAACACGAGGAGAAAGAAGTCGAAGGCGTCGAGCGTCCAGCCTAGGAAGGCGGCAAGGACGGTCTTCTTCTGCGCGCCGGTCAGGTTCATGGTTCTCCTCCCATCCGACTCACCTTGAGTAAGCGCCGGTTGCCTCATGTTGCTCCCGATTCAGCACGGCTGGCAAGCCTGACGAGCAAGCCTAGCGAGAACGTCGCCGCCGCGCGCGGGTGGCGACAAGATGGGTCGTGCGCGGTCCATCGCCGTTCTGGAAGCGCCGGACCGCCGCCTCCAACACCCGGTCGGCATTAGTGACCGGTTCATGCTGGCGAAGATGGTCCAGCCAGGAATCGGACAGAAACGTCTCGACGAAACGCCGCCCCGAGACGAGCGGCAAGCTCCATGGCGCCATCGCCAAGCCCCGCCGGCCTGTGCGGCGGTCCGGGCGCCGGCGCCCGATTGAGATGGATCAATGTTCCGGCCTGCGAGGCATCGTATCGCGCCCCGATCATCTCGCGCTCGCCGTTCCGGCGCGCGGAGGATATCATGCGAGGGAGAGACGCGATGACGACGAATGTCATCGCCATTCTCGGCCTTAAGAAGCCGACCTCATCCTCGCCAGGAAAGCAGGCCCTCGATATGTTCAAGGATTTGATGCTCCATCTCGATGGAACCGGCGAAGACGAAATTCGCCTGGCGCATGCGGAGGCGATTGCGACCCGCTTTGGCGCCCATTTGACGGGGCTCTACGCCAATCCGCTGCCCGATTATATGGTCGCCTTCGGCGGCGAACCCGGCTTCACCGCGATGAGCGCCGTCGTCGAAATGGAGCAGCGGGCGCGCGCGGAGGGCGATCTTGTCCTCGCCCGCCTCGAGGCGCGCTTTCAGCGCGTTGCCGCGCCCCACGAAATACGCCGCATCGCGGCCCAGCGCATAGACATTCCAGGACTGAGCGCCTCGCAGGCGCGATGGGCCGATTTGTTCGTCGCGAGCGCGCCGTACCGCAACAGCGACGCCCATGTCGGCGATCGTCTGCTCGAGTCGGTTCTGTTCGAGGGTGGCCGCGCCGTCTATGCGATCCCGCCCGGCGGCAAGCCGCGCGAGGAAACGCGCGGCATTCTCATCGCCTGGCGGGACACGCGCGAATCGGCCCGCGCGGTCGCCGAGGCGCTGCCCTTTCTGCGGCGCGCCGCCAAGACTCGCCTCGTGACGGTGGATGCGCAAGGCGGCCGCGTCGAGCCCGCGATGGACGTCGCCGCCCATCTCGATCGTCACGGCGTCGATGTCGAAATCATGGCCGTCGAGGCCGGGAATCGGACGGTCGCGCAGATCCTCATCGAGGAGGCGCATAAACTGTCGGCCGATCTTATCGTGATGGGCGCCTATGGCCATTCGCGCTTTCGCGAATGGATTCTGGGCGGCGCGACAAGGGAGATGCTGGAAACGTCGGATGTGCCGATCTTCATGGCGCATTGAAGCGCGGCGGACTGCGCCGTTCAATTGGGCTCTTTGGGCAATCCAAGCAGCGCCGGGCCGCTTCGAATGTCGTTTGCGAACCGCCCGACACATCGAGGCGGCGCCAATCGATCGCCTCGTTCGCCAAAGACGCCTGCGCTCTGACGACGGCGGCGGCGGCGTCGGAGGCGTCATCCTTCCTCGCCGCGACACGGTCGAGACGCACCGATAGCGGCGCCTCCAGCCATAGCCCGCTGAACGCGACGCCGAGTCGGCGAGCGATGGCTTCGACGGCGGCGCGCTCCTCTTCCGTCGAATGAACGGCGTCGAGGACGACGCTTTGTCCGGCCCGCAACGCCGCCTCGGCCTTGCGGCAAAGGCGGCTGTAGACTTGCTGGCTGGCCGCCCGGTTATAAGCGGCGGCGTGGAGCCGGTGCGTCTCGGCGACATGGAACAGCTTCTTGCGTTCGATATCGCTGCGCAGGTGAACGGCGCCCGGCGGTCGCCCGAGATAGGGGGCAAGCTCAGCCGCCAGCGTGCTCTTGCCCGCGCCCGACAGGCCGCCGATGGCCAGAAGACGGGCCGGCGCCGGCGCCAGGAATTCCTCGGCGAACCAGAAATAGCGGCGCGCTTCCGCGCTGGGCGCCCAGATGGACAAGGCCGGCGGCGACGACCTTGGCGCGGATCGCCGATCTTATGCTGAGAAAAATCGGCAAAGCGGCGAGGCCCGCGAGCTGCGCCTCGTCGCTTTCCCGGAGATAGCGGTTGAGGATCTGGTTGCCGGCGCGCCGCAGGCCGCGCTCCTCGAGATCCATCAGCAGGAAGGCAAGGTCGTAAAGCACGTCGCCGGTCGCGATGGAATCGTCGAATTCCACCGCGTCGAACAGAACCGGCTCGCCGTCGATCAAGGCGATATTGCGAAGATGAAGGTCGCCATGGCAGCGGCGCACATAGCCGGCCGCCCCGCGCGCGACCAGCAGATCCCGCGCCGCCTTCAGACTGGCGCGCGCATCCGCCGCCAAACGCTTGGCCCGCTCGGCCTCGAAGAGATCGGGACGGGCGGCAAACGCCTCCTCGTTCTGATCGAGATAGCGCCCCAACGCCTGCGCGGCGGCCTCGCCGTCGCGGCGCGGCGCGCGCTCGTGCGAATGAAGGATGGCGAAGGCGAGCTTGGCGATCAGGTCGGCCGACAGCGCCTGGCGATCGGCGAGCCGATCGAGCGTCGCGTTTTCGTCGAACCGCCGCATATGGACGGCCCATTCGACAATATCGCCGGCGCCCCCGAGCGCCAGCCCGCTTGCCGCGCGTGTGATCGGGACGGCGCCAAGATAGATGCCTGGCGCGTTCGGCCCGTTGACCGCGATCTCGGCCTCGCAGGCGGCGCGGCGCTTTTCAAGCGTCGAGAAATCCATGAACGGGAAACGCACGGCGCGCTTGACCTTGTAGACGTCTCGTCCGGCCAGAAACAAAGCCGCTCCATGCGTGTCGATGCGCCGCACAGGCGCGGCGAGGCCGAACGTCCGGGGATCGCCGAGGAAGGAAAACACTTGCCCCTGATCCGCGACGGTTGGAGAAGGCGACGAAGGCTGGCTCATTTTCATCGGACCGCCCTCCAGGCCAAAGCGTCTGGCTCAACCCTCGAATATCTGGCGCAGGAGCGATCGCGACGCGTTGATCCATCTCAAGTCGCGCGATTCGCGCTCTCCCGCAAAATGATCCATATCAAATCGCCCTCGCGCGGCGGCGGCTATGAGGGACGAATGCCGAAGGATTCGCTTGCCCGTGAGGTAACCGTCGCCGTGGTCGTCAAGCTGGCGGTCGTCATCGGCGCGGCCTTTTTTATCTTCGGACCGAAGCAGCGTCCGGTCGTCGACGCTTCGAGCGTGCAGACGCGCCTCATCGGTATGGATCAATCGATCCCGCAACCCAGGAGCCCCCTCCCATGACGGCCGCTTTGGACATCGTGCAGCTTTCGCGCCTGCAGTTCGGCCTTACCGCCATGTATCACTTCCTCTTCGTGCCATTGACGCTCGGCGTTGCCGTCATCCTTGGCATTATGGAGAGCGTCTATGTAATGACGGGCCGCGAAATCTGGCGCCGCATGACAAAATTCTGGGGCGTGCTGTTCGGCATCAATTTCGCCATGGGCGTGGCGACCGGCATTACGATGGAATTCCAGTTCGGCATGAACTGGGCCTATTACAGCCATTATGTCGGCGACGTCTTCGGCGCGCCGCTCGCCATCGAAGGGCTGATGGCGTTCTTTCTGGAGGCGACCTTCATCGGCCTGTTCTTCTTCGGCTGGGACAAGCTGTCCAAAGTGGCGCATCTCACCGTCACCTGGCTCGTCGCGCTCGGCTCCAATCTCTCGGCTTTATGGATTCTCGTCGCCAATGGCTGGATGCAGCACCCCGTCGGCGCGCGCTTCAATCCCGATACGATGCGGATGGAAGTGACCGATTTCATGGCGGTGATCTTCAATCCCGTGGCGCAGGCCAAATTCGTCCATACCGTCAGCGCCGGCTATGTGACGGGCGCGATCTTCGTGCTGGCGATTTCGTCGCTCTATCTGTTGCGCGGCAAGCACGTCGAAATCGCCAAGCGCTCGGCGACGGTGGCGGCGAGCTTCGGTCTTGCGGCGGCGCTTTCCGTCGTCGTGCTCGGCGACGAGAGCGGCTATACCGCCGGCGAAAACCAGAAGATGAAGATCGCCGCGATCGAGGCGATGTGGGACACCGAAGCCGCGCCGGCCTCCTTCACCTTGTTCGGCCTGCCGAACCAGGCGACCCATGAGACCGATTACGCCGTGCGCGCGCCGTGGATGCTGGGCCTCATCGCGACCCGCTCGATCAGCGGCGAAGTGCCGGGCATCAAGCAGCTCGTCGCCCATGCCGAAGAGCGCATCCGATCGGGCCTTATCGCCTATGGCGCGCTTGAGAAAATCCGCGCCGGGCGCCCGGCGGCCGGGTCCGGCGGCGACGCGGCTTCCTTGAACGCTGACGACCGGGTCACGCTGACCGCCCATGCCGACGATCTGGGCTATGCGCTGCTGCTCAAGAAGATCCGTCCCGATGTGGCGAACGCTTCCGACGCCGAGATCTCGCAGGCCGCCTGGAGCACCGTGCCGGCGGTTTCGCCGCTGTTCTGGAGCTTCCGCATCATGGTCGGCCTCGGCTTTTTCTTCATCGGGCTGTTCGGGGTCGCGTTCTATCTGGCTTCGGCGCGCAAGCTGCTTCATTCGCGGATCTTTCTGTGGGTCGCGCTTTGCGCCTTGCCGCTGCCCTGGGTCGCCGCCGAACTTGGCTGGTTTGTCGCCGAAGTCGGCCGGCAGCCCTGGGTGATCGAGGGCGTGCTGCCGACATTCATGGCCGTCTCCAGCATTTCGGCCAGCAATGTGCTGATCACGCTTGTCGGCTTCATCCTGTTCTATTCGACGCTCGCCATCGTCGACATCTATCTGATGACCAAAGCCATCCGGCTCGGCCCGGCGATAGGCGAGCCGCGCTCGCCGGCGTCGATCATGCCGGCCCCCCTTCCCGTCGCCGCCGAATAGCCAGAGGATTTCGCCATGCTCGACTACGAAGCCCTGCGTCTCATCTGGTGGGCGCTGCTTGGAATATTGCTGATCGGCTTTGCCGTCATGGACGGCTTTGATCTCGGCGTCGCCACGCTACTGCCGTTTGTCGCGCGCACCGACGGCGAGCGGCGCATCGTCATCAATACGGTCGGCCCGGTCTGGGAAGGCAATCAGGTCTGGCTGATCCTGGGCGCCGGCGCGATCTTCGCCGCGTGGCCCCCGCTCTATGCGGTCGCCTTCTCCGGCTTCTATCTGGCGATGTTCCTCGCGCTCTGCGCGCTGATCCTGCGCCCGGTCGGCTTCAAGTTCCGCTCGAAGATCGACAATCCCACCTGGCGCAGCGTCTGGGATTGGGCGCTATTCGTCGGCGGCCTCGTGCCGGCGCTGATCTTCGGCGTCGCGTTCGGCAATGTGCTGGAGGGAGCGCCGTTCCGTTTCGACGATACGCTGCGCATGACCTATGAGGGCAACCTGTTCGGCCTGCTCAATCCGTTCGCGCTGCTGAGCGGCCTCGTCACCGTCGCGATGCTGACCATGCATGGCGGCGCCTATCTCGCGCTGAAGGCGGCCGGGCCGGTCAGCGCCCGCGCCGCGAGCGCCGCCGGCCAGGCCGCCGTCGCGCTGATCGTCCTCTTCGCACTGGCCGGCGTCTGGGTCGCCTTCGGGCTCAGCGGCTATGCGGTCTCGACCGCCATGCCGCATGGCGGTCCGTCCGACCCCTTGCTGAAGCTGGTGACGCGCGCACCCGGCGCCTGGCTCGACAATTACGGCGCCTATCCCTGGATGCTGGCCGCGCCGATCCTCGCCTTCGCCGGCGCGGCGCTCACCATCGCGCTGACGCGCGCGCGACGGGACGGATCGGCGCTGCTCGCCAGCGGCCTTGCCGTGGCGAGCGTGATCGCCACGGCGGGCCTCAGCACGTTTCCCTTCCTGCTGCCGTCCTCGCTCGACCCCAACGCGAGCCTGACGGTCTGGGACGCCTCGTCGAGCC
>Ga0182024_10001608_pt1 | contig 57859 bp, 38 predicted proteins | sample P32metaG_FD_120480 | JGI IMG/M metagenome (GOLD analysis project Ga0182024, IMG submission 120480) | Permafrost microbial communities from Stordalen Mire, Sweden - P3-2 metaG (Illumina Assembly) | ecosystem: Environmental > Terrestrial > Soil > Wetlands > Permafrost | place: Sweden: Stordalen...
AATCCTCTTGCTTCTCCCGCTGCTTGCGCGTCCCCATCGCCATGCGCCGATTCTACAAACCAAGCCTGTGAATACCTCAACACTTTCTGCTCACGGATCCGAACTTGCACCACGGGCTGCTAGCGGTCGAGGCGCCACAGCCGTCTGTGGAATGGTATTTCCGTTGGCGCGGACCTTAGAGAAAACCGGAAGTGTGGGCAGCGATGAAACGGCCGCCGTCGAAATCGCCGCGGCTACGAACTGTCTGCGCGAGATGTTTCCTTCATCACCCATGGCTTTATCGTTTCACTCTATTTCTACAGAGACCATTGAACAACTGTGTAGGAGTGCGCGGGAACCTCAAACTTGGTGCGCCCTCCGCTACTGGCCGGTACTGCAAACGATTGCGGCACAACTCGTCGCGGTGCGGCAAAGGTGTTCGAAGCCTTCAGGTCATTTCCCGTCAGCACGGATGCTGAAATCACACGGGCTGGAGCAGCATCTTCCCACACTACTTCCACGTCGCGAGCCTTCGACAGATCGCGGTTCAAAATAAAGAGCGAGAGTTTGCCATCGGTGCGATCCAATGAACCTGCGACATCCACATGCCCGACCTGGTCTAAACCGGAGACTTCATAAGTAGAAGACTGCACCAGAAGGTCCAGTACCGCGCCTCTGGCAAATTGCAGCGCCCAGCTGTATGGGTAGTAGATGGTCTGCTGCAGGATGCCATTCGCGTCTGTCATGATCGGGGCAATCACGTTTACCAACTGGGCCAGGCAGGCGAGTTTTACTCGATCAGCATTGCGCAGTAAGGAGTTAATGAGGCCTCCAACAACAAGCGCATCCTCCAGGTTGTACACCTCTTCCAGCAAGTGCGGCGCTTCCTGCCGGTGGCCATCCACTGCATCGCCGGTGGTGGTGCGATACCAAACGTTCCATTCATCAAACGACAGCCAAAGCTTCTTCGGAGATCGCTTGTGCCCTCGGACCAGATCGCATACCGCAATGGTCTCCGCGATCTGACGTTCCATCCTCAGATTCATGGCGAGATATTTCGAAGTATCGCCGCCCGTGTCCCGCTCATTGTTGCCGAAGTAACGGTGAAGCGAGAGGCCGTCCACATACTGGTAGCACTGTTCCAACACTTCGCGATCCCATTCGAGATACGTCGGCATAAGGGGACCGCTCGAACCGCAAGCAATCAGCTTGAGCGACGGATCCACGTATCGCATCTGTCTCGCGGCATCCGCGGCCTTCAGGCCATACTCGGTGGCTGACATGTGCCCGATCTGCCACGGACCGTCCATTTCGTTGCCCAGGCACCAGTGCTGCACCTTGTACGCATCAGGAATGCCATGCTGACGCCGGAGTTCGCTCCATTTGGTGCCCTTATCGACGTTGCAGTACTCGACCAGCGCTGCCGCTTCTTCCGCCGTCCCCGTCCCCAGATTCAGCCCCATCAGCGGCTCCGTGCCCGCCGCTTTACACCACGCCATGAACTCGTCGGTCCCGAACTGGTTTGATTCGAGGGTGTCCCATGCCTTATCCAGCGTGCGCGGGCGGTCTTTTTTCGGCCCAACTCCATCCAGCCAGTTGTATCCAGAGACAAAGTTCCCCCCGGGATAGCGAATGATCGGAACCCCCAATTGACGGATCTCGTTGAGCACGTCCTTCCGAAACCCGTTGGCATCGGAGAGCTTGGACCCGGGATCGTAGATTCCCTCATAGATGGCTCGCCCCAAGTGCTCCAGGAAAGAACCGAACAGCTTGCGGTCCAGTGGCGCAATGGTTCGTCTGGAATCAAAGTAGACCCGGGCGGGTCCGTCGGGCGAGGGAGCGGCTTGAGGGGATGCGCCAGCCGCAAACAGATTCCGCGAAAATAGAGCGGTTGCGGAGCACGCCATGCTTGCGTTGGAAGCCTGTTTCAGGAAACGGCGCCTGGAAGCGGAAAATCGATTCATGGGATCACTTAATGATGAGTCGCTGCCTCGCTTGTGGATCACGACTCCCAGTCCTAATTAATGTACGAACGGAGAGCCTTGCCATACTACTTCAACGCAGTGAACCGTGTATTACCCAAACAAAACTAGCGAGCTGAACTCTGATCTCGGCTCGCCAGCAAGACGTATCGGTGGCCCCTCAAAACGATATCCTCAATCCCAGCTGAATCTTTCTCGCATCATCAAACTCTGAGGATCACGGAACCGAGGTTGCTGAGAAGACCCGCGGCAATGTGGCCCAGCTAGTCTAGATAGTGGGCCGGAATCCGACCGTGTGCTTCGACGCGCGCACTCTCATTGCATCAGGTCCACCCAGGTCTCGGAAGCCAAGAGCGCCACACTGTATGCGCCGCGCGCCTTCACCGATATTGCGGACGGATGAAACTCACCCACTCCGGCAAGATGGGCCGGCTGATCAATTCGGAGCCGGGCTTGTGTCGTGAACTGATTCATCGGCGCCAGGGCGATCCGCAATGAGCCTGTTTTTCCATTCCAAATGAGACGCTCGAATTGTCCGGAGTCCAAAGTGAGCCAGAGCCCAACCGGGGCGAGATAGACGCGAGTCCGCGAAGCATCTTTGGGTTCAACGGTTACCTCATCGCCGGAAACAGAAAGATTCCCCCCGAAACAGATCCATCCGAAATCCGGGTGGCTCACCACGTATGTCGCGGCGCTCCAGGCATGTCCGAAGAAGTTCGTCCCATTGTCCCCGGATAGAGGATCGAAGCGAAGCATGTCGGGAAATGAATGAAACGCGGGCGAGTCGAAGCCTTGCTGGTCAATGTTCGTCAGGACCCCCATTACGCCGCCATAGCCCGCGCGCAACAGGTGAATATCATCGGGATGCGCACGGTATTCCGCAAGCATTGGAATTGCGTTGATTCCGGAGCCATAGTGATGAAGCTGGCGCTCGATGCGGCTGTACTTCGCGGCATATAGGAAATCCCAGTAACGCCGGGCGCTGCCGTTGTATCCCCAATGCGGAACAGTCGGCATATATCCGACGATCGCATTGATCGTAACTTCTGCCTTGTCGGTATATCCGAAATAATTGCTCCAGGCGTAGACCTCTTCCTGCCCCGTGGAATCCCAAGGCATCTCGCTTCCGAAGGGATAGGCTTCGGTCTTCCAGTGATCGGCTCTAGCCTTCATAGCGGCCTCAAGTTGACTCGCCTCAGCTGCTCTTCCTTCCGCTTTGAGATCGTTCAGAATCGCGACGAAGATATCGCCTTCCATTTGCCCGAACTGCGCCAGCCCTTCTCCAAAGCGCACCATCGCCATGGATGTTTCATAGGCCTGGTCCAAATACCAATCCCATGGGTGATTCTTCACAAGCCCGGAGTGATTTCGGGCCAGCCGATAAAGAACCCAATACGCAGCCGCAACGTGCGGATAATTGAAAGACCGGTCAACGGCTTCCGAAGCCTGCTTATTCCAACTGGTCCAGCTCTTCCAATCGAGATCGGAACGGTAATAGTTAGGCGGGAGTTCGTTCGGTTGGTAGTAGAAGAGACTCTTTCGGACTCCGTACTTCTTCGGTCCCTCTTTGAACTGGATGCCACCCCAGAGCACACCGTCCACAAACTGTTCAAACTTGGCAACCTCCTCCGGATCGGGCTGCACATACTCCTTCATGGCGGTGGCGAGCCAGGATCCGGCGCCACCTTCATCGCTCAGGCCCGCGATCCATACCCGACTGTCTTGCGTGACGACGTGGTTGGCTTCCTTGTCATAGGTCAGCACCGAGGGATTGCGGTGAAACGGGTCCTTGGGATCGTCGAACCATTGCTCATGCGTGAGGAATCGTCCCATATCGGCGACCGCCTCGCTCTGTGGCTTCATGACGAAGTAGTGAATCGATTGGGTCAGACCGTCTTCGTAGGTTATGGTCACCCGCGATCGTCCCCACTGCTTCCCGGTCACTGAGTACTCGGTAAACTCGCGGTTGCTCGCTTCACTTTTTTTCTGGATATCGATCGAGCCGGACGGTTCTACATCGATGGACTTTACTGGCTGGCTGTACCGCAGAAACAACTGCGCATAAATATCCGTGGGAAGAACGTAACCCGGAATGCCGACAGCAACGGGCCGATGATTCTCGGCGAGAGTCTTCTCAATACTTTGAATCGAAGGGGCGACCACAAACTGAAATCCCACCGTCCAGGTCCCATTAGGCTTTAGGATCTTCGACGTGGGCGGATTCCACTGCTCAGCCTTCTTCCATTCGTTGTCAGCGAACCCGCGGCTCACAACCATCCAATCGTAGAAGCCCTCGAACGTCATGCCACGCCGGGTCATGTCGGTGTAGATCTCCGGCTTCGGCTCCTGACCATGTCTCCAATGCGGATTCATGATCGGCTTGTACGCCTCGAACGGCGTCTTGCCGTCAGGAATCACAAGCAAAGCCGGTCCGCGACCATTCAATCGGGTTACCTGGAGGTAGCCTGCCTCCTGGCCAATGTAGGGATCGGCGAACGAGCAGATGACATGCGCTTGCTCCAGCGTGCGCTCATTCATGTCGTTGTTGAAGACCATGGGAACACCCAGGCCGCCGATCTCAACGGGAGCACTCGTCGGATTTGTGAGCATAAAGCGAAGGGTCAGCTTTCCGTTCACGATGCTCCATGTACGTATCACTTGCAAAGGAATCGGATCGGAAAATGCGCCGCTCAGGTCGGCTGCAGCCAGAACGCCATCTTGAGGTATTGGTTTCACGGCCGAACGATGAAGTGCCGTCGAGTAGTCTTTCCACTCGCCTTCTCCGGTTCGTAAACGAATGTCGATGTCGCCCAGATGGTAGTAACCGTCGTGGGACCGTTCCGTGAGGCGATCGCCCGGCGTGAAGTCGAACTGCAAGTCCTGCTTCGGATGAAGGGCAGTTACGGTCTGCGATGAGCGCACAAGCGCTAACTGGAACTCTGCGGTTTCGAGGTCTTGCAGCCCATCGGTCAGCATCGGCCCGGGTTGCGGAGGAGCTTTTTTCGTTTCCTGTGCGAGCAGGGGAACGCCCGCGCACAGTACCAATGCTGCGAACCAGCAAATCAACAGGTAAGAGCTAGCAATGGAACTCCTTTGGCCGATCATTGTGTCTTTTCCTTTATGTGGAGTCTCAGAATGTTGAGCGAATGTGGAGCCAAGGAAACAGTCGATGGGTTTCCGGTCGGGATACTGCGGGAGACCGGTGCAATTTTGGTCGGTTCGTCGAACGAGTTCTCGTCTGTGACGTTCTCGGAGGTCAGAACCGTGAGTCCGCCTTCTGCTGCGACGTGGGTCGCGCCATCGAGTCGCACACTCGTCTCAACAGTTTCGGGGGTCGTATTGAGGATCTTGAGAATAACATCGCCGGATTCGGCCTGTGCTCCAGCAATGGCGAGAACCGTCTCAGGACGCGGCAGCGTGACCTCTGAGATCAGCGCGCCATCAAGAAAACACCGGATGCTGCGGTCTTGCACTTCCAACATGACGTCATACCAGCGCCCCGCCTCAATCCTGGCAACCACGGGAATGCCCACAATTGAGTCATCAGTTTCGACCGCGTGTTGATAGTTGCTCCAGCCCCCGAGGTTCCATTGCACGCGACGCCCTTCAGCACTTCCGATCGTGATCGCAAAACCTTCTTTTCCACTCAGTTTTCGCGCCTTGACGTGCACAACGGTGCGTGCATTGGTAGGGGTTGCAAGAGCCGGATCATCGAGGTAAGTCCAGGTGACTGCTTCTTCCCCCTGACGGTATATCCCTTGATCTGCCGTCCAATGTCCCGCAGGAGACTTCCAGTTTGAAACATCGTTAAATGCAGCGCGATAAATCACCTTGCCCTCGCGCTCCACATACGCGTCTTTGAATTCTGCCGCGGTATTGTATGTTCCGAATCCAAGTTGAAATCGAATCGGGCTCGGGGCGGGCTTGAAGTCGACCTCGGTGTTTAGGTTGTAGGTCGGGATGTTTTCGGCGAAGAGTTTGTTTACGTAGTAGGTGGCACGTCCGAAGGCTCTGCTGCTGTCGAAGTGAATCATGTTTACTTCCCAATCGGGATGGTTCACGTTTTCGAGCAGAGGAGCATAACTGCCCATCTTTACCAGATCGGAGTTCTTCTCCATGCTCATCATGTAGGCGGCATCGTTGAGCGCTGCGAGCAAGTTCCCGCTTCCGACACCACCGTTAGTTGCGAACTCGCCAATGTAGAGATCCCAGTCTTTGCGCGGATACGAGGCGAAACTGTCGAAGTGTTCGACGGGCCAATACAGAGGTGAGTAGGCATGTTCGTCGACCAGATCAACGCGTCCGGCAGCACGAATGGCAGGCTCGTCAATCCCGGAGATCCACGAACTCAACACAACTTTGATCTGGGGATACTTCGCTTTGATCGCTTTCTCGAACAAGGCAACGCGCTCGCCGTAACGGGACCCCTGATCTTCATTGCCGACTTCGATGCACTTGAGCGGGAACGGCGCAGGATGTCCGTTGGCCGCCCGCCTGGCGCCCCACTTCGAGTCAACTGGCCCGATCGCATACTCGATCGCATCCAGCGTGTCATCGACTAGCGGCTCTAATTGATCGTCAGGGATGAACGTGCCGCTGCGAAAGGCGCAGGATATTCCCGCATTCACGACGTACAGAGCGTCCGCTCCAATGTCGTCGGCAAACTGCAGAAACTCGTGATAGCCGAGTCCATCGGTGCTCCAGTATCCCCACGGACTGTATGTGCCGGGACGACCCTCGAGCACCCCGATACTGCGCTTCCACTGAGGGCGATCTTCGATCGTGATGCCTTCCACAAAGCATCCACCGGGAAACCTTATGAATCCGGGCTTGAGATCGGCGATCATCTGCGCCAAATCCGGTCGGAGGCCATTCGGGCGGTTGCGAAAAGTCTTCTCTGGAAATAGGGAAATGAAATCGAGCCAGACTTGCCCCTTCCAGAGAAAAGACAGTACAAGCTGGGCTTTCGGATCGGTCGCGGTGGCATGCAGGGTGGTTTCGTATTTCTGCCATCCGATCCCATCGGTTTTCACCTGGGAGCGCGCCAGTTCCTTACCGTCCAGAGTCTCGAGAGTGGCAACGATTGGCAGGCTTGTTCCACTCCCGCGAACGAACAAAGACAGCCTGTAGTTCTCTCCCCTTTGAATCGCCATGCCCCAGTAACCGCTGTTGATCACCGCAACCCGGCCCGTGGACGTGACGGCGCGAACCGTAACTTGCAGCGAGTGCGGAGTGGCAGCAGTGAGCGGATGATCCTCAACCAACTGAAAGTCAGCGTCACCGCCGCCTGACGCTTCCATCGTCCACCCTGGCCATTTGCTGTCGACGTTCCACGGCATCTGCCAGTCGCTAGCTTCGAGCCGCTTCCAGAAGTGCGGAGTCCGCGGTGGCACAACGAAGGAGCCCTTCAGCCGGCAGGCGGGAGGAAGATTGGCATCTTCGAATCCGCGATTCTTCACGAGTTCCGCGTATAAGCCGCCATCTCCAGCATGATTGATTTCTTCGAAGAAGATCCCATAGAGTCCGCGCGGAACGGCGGCCCCTTGTTTACTTACGTCGACGGTAATTTTCGCGGACTCTACAGCGAGTGCGCAGGAGCTCAGAAAGGCGAATACGATCACAAGCCGGCGGAATCGACTTTTTCTCAAGAAGCTGCTCCTGCACACCAACTCTCGGTCCGGAACAATCACACCGTGATCTCTTGCAGCCGAGTCAGCGCGCTTCGCCATCCCGAACCGTCCGTACACCAAAAACGCCTCGAATTTCATTCCCATCCGTCGCTTGGAAGCGCACAGTTACTTTGCTCTTCCCTCCAATCAGCTCCTTAGGGATTGTGTAATTGGCATCCACAAAATGGGCGTCCTGCTCTGGGCTGCGAGGCAGCGCGACATAATCACCAATCTTCTTCCCGTCGATCAGGATGTCGAATGTGCTTTTTCGGTGCCCCTCGCCGCCGTACGTTAACCAGAGCGCAACCGGGTGTGTGTTCTCGACCGGCACATCGAACGAGAACCATCCCTTGCCTGAGCGCCCGTGGCGGCCTCGCCAGAGAAGTGGAGCAGTGTTCTCTCCCTGCTCATTGAAGTCTCGCTCCGACTGCATCTCGCCCGGCTGGGCAAAAGCTATCGTGGCTGCCTGAAGCTTCTGCTGCTTTTCCTGCTCTGCTTTATATTCGGCGGAACGTTTGTTCCACTCTTCTGGGGTGAAAACGTCCCAATAGACTGCATATTTTCGCCGAGGAAGCTCGTAGAATGGAGCAAATTCGATATCCTGAGCGAGTCCAACGCCGGTTGTCTTGAACCAGCCTGGCTTGCCGGACTCCGGCTTAAGCCACTGCTGCAGCGGTTCGTTAGTGACGACAATCGGAGGAGCCGAGGGCACAGGAGGATTCTCTTCATCATTTTCATTCCTCCGCACTTCCGGTCCGAGATCGCCCGCCAGTACCAGCGGTCCCCACATGATCGCCATGCGGCTAGGATTATCTGGCAGCGGTTCCTTGCGCAGCACTTTCGGAAGATTCAAGTCAACGGTGTCGTCTTGCTGCCATACGCGGGTGATTTTGACGTAGGAATCAGTCGGCGGAAGGTCCTTGAGAGATTGGCCGTTTACCTTAACGCTAAAACCGTCGCCGGCCCAATATGGCCTGCGCAGAGCTAGCGTGAACTTTTTCGGAGTTCTGGTTCGGATTTTCACCGAAGCAGACTCACCGAGTGGGAAATCAGTCGTCGTCTCTACCTCGACTCCAGCCGAATCCCATTTCGCAATTGAAGGAGCGTAGAGGCCGATCCAGAATTCGTCGGAACCTTTGTAGTAATAAATTCCCGCCCCGTGTAGTGCATGGCTCTCCATGCTCGTGCCGACGCAGCACGTGAAATCCTCGAACATGCGCTGGTATTCATGTTGAACTCCGCGGCCGACCGGAAGCATGTAGCTGACGGTTCCATCCCTCGGATCCTGCGAGGCGAGAATGTGATTGAACAGTGCCCGTTCTTGGAAATCCGCATAGCGGATGTCGGGGGCGACGGAGAAGAGAGTGCGAGTCATCTTTAGCATGTTGTAGACGTTGCAAGTCTCCGCCGTGCGGCCGTCCACCATGTCATCTAGTTTGTCCGGTTCGCCGAAGTACTCGTTCTTCCCATGCCCACCGGTAGCAAAGCTGTAATGGTTGACCACTCGGTCCCAGAAGAACTTTGCCGTCTCGGCATCCGCCTCATTGCCTGTGTATACGTAGCGCATCAAAGCCCCGTAGACTTTGGGAACCTGTGTGTTGCCGTGAGTATGCGCGAGGACATCGTGATCCTCTGCGAGAGAATCCAACGTGCTTTTCTGATGGAATTTGTCGGCCAGAACGAGCCAGCGCTCGTCCGCCGTGTCAGCATATAGTTCGGCCAGGACTTCATTCATTCCGCCGAACTCAGTTGCCAGCATTCGCTGCAACTGATCATCGTTCAGCTTTGACAAAGTCTTCTCGACCCAGCCCGCAAACTTGATCTCCAACTGCAGAGCAGTGGCATTATCGGTGTACCTGTATGCGTCTCTGAGACCGGCGAATAGTTTGTGCTCGACGTACCACGGGGACCAGAGACCGTTGAGATCGAAGCCTCCCGACCTGATGACGCCGTTGCTCAAATCGACGAAGCGTTGCTTTCCATCGACGCCCTGACCGTCCTGCAGCGCACCGATGTATCCATCGCCCTGAGCATCTTGAATCTCTTTCAATTGCTCGACAATGTAGGTCGCCCGCTCCTTGAATCGGACATCGCCGGTGGCCGCCCACATCAGACTGACCGCCGAGAGGTAGTGCCCTGCGATGTGTCCGGTCAGGTTTCGTCCGGGGCCATCCCATCCACCGTAACCCTCCGCTTTGGGCTTGAGTCCGGCGCGCAGACGCAGGAACGCAAGCATGCGATCTGGCTGGAGTTCCAGCAGATATTTCGCGTCCGCTTCCTGGGCCGCTTTGAGCGGCCCTCCCGTCAGCCTCACGTGGCTCAGCGGCAGAGGGTTCAGCTTGATAGTCTTGCTGCTCTGCAGTCGAGCGGGGTTTTCATCCTGAGCAGATGCGCACACCTGGACTAAGAGGATCAACAAGAAAGCCAAAAGGACGTTTCTCTTCGCGTGAGTCGCGGTGAAGAGATGTTCAGCATTCCGCATTGCAGCACCTCGCAGATGAACGTGCACAACTGAGCGCACTCACTTAACCACGGCAAACGTTTACTTTCTAGCAGCTGTTACGGCATTACACGCTACTTTCAAGCCGAGTTCCGTTCGCTATTTGCACATGCTGCCGTCGATCATTCGCCAAATCCCTCGAGGATTGGCCTCTTTGAGTTCGTCGGGCAGTGCGCTGTCGGGAAATTCCTGATAACAAACCAGGCGTGTGAAACGGAAAATCGCCTGACTTCCTACTGAGGTTGAGCGTCCGTCCGATGTCGAAGGGTACGGTCCTCCGTGGACCATCGCATGCGTAACTTCCACGCCCGTTGGGAAGCCATTGAGAACCAACCGTCCGACCTTCGTCTCAAGAATCGCGATCAGATCCGCAAAGTCTCGTAGGTCCTGCTCCGTGCCGTGGACGGTCGCCGTCAAGTGGCCTTCAAGAGAACGGGCAATCTCCAGAATCTGATCGCGGCTCGAGTGCCGCACGAGCAACGTCGTAGGCCCGAATATCTCGGCATCGAGATTGGAGCCGAGAAACGAGTTCGCGTCCGTCTCAAACAAGGCTGCATGCGCACAGAAGCCTGCTGCGCCGGAGGATTGTTTTTCCGCCAGTACTCGCACTGCCGAGTCGGCCTTCCTATTTGCGACTGCGGAATCGTACGAGGAATGAATGGCCTCGGTCAGAAGATGAAAATGCGCCGAACCAGCCACCAACTCTCCCAGTTTGCTGGCGAATTTGTCGGCGGCGTCCGAGTCTTTCTCGAGAAAGACGATTCCCGGCTTGGTACAAAATTGTCCAGCTCCCAACGTGAAGGATGCATGCAAACCGGACGCAATACTTTCGGCGCGCTCGCGCAATGCTCCGGGCAGAATGAAAACCGGATTCGTGCTGCTCATCTCCGCATAGAACGGTATTGGTTCCGGGCGAGCGGCAGCTATATCCATCAAGATTCGTCCCGCGGCGCGCGATCCGGTGAAACCACCCGCGCGGACGAGAGGGTGCTTCATCAGGGCAGTCCCGATCTGCGTCCCGTGACCGAACAGTAACGAAAAGACGCCCTCAGGCAGTCCACATTCACGAACACTCTCCTGCAGAGCACGACCGACCAGTTCGCTCGTCCCGGGATGCGCGGCATGCGCCTTTACGATCACGGTGTTCCCGCCGGCTAATGCCGATGCCGTATCGCCACCAGCAACGGAGAATGCCAATGGGAAATTACTTGCCCCGAACACGACGACGGGACCAAGGGGCCGCATCAGCGAACGAATATCTGGCTTGGGGAGGGGCTTGCGTTCAGGTTCGGCGTGGTCGATCCTCGCGTTGACCCACGACCCTTCCTCCGCGACCTGCGCAAACAGACGAAGCTGGTTGCAAGTGCGAGCAGTCTCACCCTGAAGCCGCGAAACGGGCAATGCTGTTTCTTGCGCTGCCCTTTCTACGATGTCGTCAGTAGCGGCTTCGACCTTCTCCGCAATCTTTCGCAGGAATGCACCGCGATCACGGCCTGTTGTACGGCTATAGATTCTGAATGCGTCTGCCGCGAGTTTGACCGCGCGGTCGACTTCCTCCGCCGTTGCCGGAATAAAAGCTGGCTGCAATTGCTGACCCGTGGCCGGATCTCGCGCATACAAAGGATCCCCAGAACCTGTGCCCTCGCGAAAACCAATCAGCGAGCGCCCCGAGAGTTTTGTCGTCGCACTTAACATAAATTCACTTCCCGTTCCGTAACACATACGAACTCATCGATTCCGGCCGGCTTCGTAGTGCATCATGAATCGTTTTCCTTGCTTGCTCCAGTTCTCTGCCCACCAACTCAAGGCGTGGAGGCCTTACGCGAGTATCTCCCATATCGACTTCGGCTTGCACCAACTTGATGAGTTGAACGAACTTCGGGACCGTATCCATCCTCAACAACGGCAGGAACCAACGGTACAATTCGAAAGCCTTTTTGGATTCTCCCTGGATTGCGTAGTTGAACAGGTCCACGGACTCTCGCGGCAGCGCATTTGCCAGACCGGCAACCCATCCCGTCGCTCCCACACCGACCGCTTCGAGTACAGCATCATCCACACCCACTGAGATTTCGATGCGCTCATCCACGAGCGCTCGAATTGCAGACACACGCCTTGCGTCCGTGCTCGATTCCTTGACCGCCTTGAAGTTCTCGAACTCGGCTGCGAGTTCCTGTATTTGCTCGGGGAGGAAATCGGTTCCATAAGCGACCGGATTGTTGTAGAGCATGCAGGAGAGTGGAGTGGCCCGAAACACAGCCGCGACATGCGCTTTCATCTCGCGCCAATCACCGAGATACACATAGGGGGGTAGCACCATGAGCCCAGAACAACCCAGGTCGGTCGCAGCTTTCGCGAGCGATACCGACTCAGCGGTGCTGAGAGATGAGATTGACGCGACAAGACTTCCGTATCCGTCAACAGCTTTTCTCAGAGTACGGAGAATTTCTGTCTTCTCATCGAACGAGAGAGTCGCACCTTCACCCAGAGAGCCTAAGGCAACCACACCTGTGCATCCGCTTTCCAGCAGCCATCTGCAGTGTTCCGCCAGGAATCCGTGATCGACCTTCAGATTCTCATTGAAACGGGTTGTGATTGCAGGGGTAACACCTTTCCAGTTCATTGAAGCTCTCCTGTCAGTGCTGGGATCGACTGCTGTGCTGGTGAGACAGCCAGACTTCCCACGCGTGCCGAAAAGATCGGTGGCCGAACCGAATCGGGGGTTCACTTAAAAGGAACCGTGATGCAATGCGCAAACGTCGGTCGGAAAAGGCGTCGGCGCAAGCTGCTCCCACAATCCCGGCGCCTATGATGACAACGTCGTATGCTTGCTTGCTCATGCTTCCCGTCAAGCGCGAATCCCCACGCAGAGAGGATCTTTTGGATTCAGAACGAGCTCCGCCTCCGCATTCACAAATGCCGAACCTCGGATACTGGGATAAACCTTCCCTTCCTTCACTCTCACTGTGCCTTCAAACACGCTGCCGACAATACTTTCCTGCCTCCAGATTTGGCCTTCCTGGATCTTTCCGTCGGCATAGAGACACGCCAGCTTTGCGCTTGTACCGGTCCCGCACGGAGACCGGTCATACGCCTTGCCAGGACAAAGCACGAAATTCTGACTGTCTACTCCGGGAATCTGCGAAGCGGCGAATAATTCCACGTGATCGATTTCTTTCCCTTGGTCGCCGGTGATTCCGTTTTCTCGCAGCGCGATCCGTGTAGCCCAAGTGAATGCTGTCAACTCCTCGACGTTCTTCAATGTCAGCTGCATTTCATGATTACGAACGAGGAAGAACCAGTTTCCTCCCCACGCTACATCACCATACACATCACCATAGCCCGGCACCGTCACTTTCACATTCGCAGCGCTGCGGTAACTGGCAATGTTGTTCACTGTGACTTCGCCATTCTCATGCAACACCGCCGAGACCGCGCCAACAGGTGTTTCGATCCTGTGCTCGCCGGGCGTAATGCGGTTCATATACGCCAATGTTGCCACCAGGCCGATGGTCCCGTGCCCGCACATTCCCAGATAACCGACGTTATTAAAGAAGATGACGCCGGCAGCGCAATTGGCGTCGACCGGTGCACAAAGCAATGCGCCAACCATGACGTCTGACCCTCTTGGCTCATTTACGACGGCAGAGCGGAAATCGTCATGCTGCTGGCGAAATCGCTCCAGTCTGGAGGCAAGCGCGTCCTTCCCAAGATCAGGACCACCACTCACGACGACGCGAGTTGGTTCACCCCCAGTATGAGAGTCGATCACCTTAACGCGTTGCGTTTGGCCGTCTGCCATTTGGCTCATCATATGTCCCCGGCGAGAACCTGCTCGAGGGTTCTAGCTATTTCAGCTTCGAGAATATCTTATGGATACAATATGCAATCGTCAAACTTCCCTCTCCTTCAGATTGCTCGACAAGCCGTACTGCAACCGTAAGAAAATACAAGGCTTCACTCGGCTCCTCTACAGATAACGCCTTCCGAATAAAATGTGCGATATACTTTCAAACGAGAAAACGAACCTGCATTTCCCATCGAAAATGGACTTAGAGAGCGCACCGTATTCAGGCATCCCGCGCCAGTCACTACCCTCCGCCGTGGCGGACAAACTGCGCGAGCAGATCATCCGGGGCGAAATCCCTGAGGGGGCCCAGCTTCGGCAGGACGCTATCGCCACCCAATACCAAGTCAGTCGAATTCCCGTCCGCGAAGCGCTCCGCCAGTTGGACGCGGAAGGTCTGATCGCTATCGTTCCGAACCGCGGCGCCATCGTTCCTGCCCTCTCTCCCAGTGACATTGGAGAACTGTTTTCGATCCGCGCGCTGCTCGAGCCAGAAGTCCTGAAGTTGTCGATACCTCATCTCACCGAAGAAGACTTCTCGCAAGCAGACGCGGTGTTGCGTAAGTACGTTAGCGAACTCCGCCGCCAGGAACACGTCTCCGCTTGGGGCCGCCTGAACTGGCAATTTCATTCCATCCTCTACTCTCGAGCCAACCAGCCGCGCTTCACGGCCATCATCCGAAACGTTAACAACAGCGGAGAGCGCTATACCCGCCTGCAGTTGTATCTGACACACGGCGTGCAGCGCGCGAATGAAGAGCATCACCGTATCCTCGAACTGTGTCGCCAGCGCGACATTGCCGCAGCCTGTGAGCTCCTTCGAGAGCACATCCGGCACGCCGGCGACTCGCTCAAGGATGTCCTCCAACAAAAACGAACTGAGGCTCAGGTTGCATCGGAGAGTCCGGGTCGGCCTTCGAAGTCATAAGCATCTGCAAATCCTTTCGTTCTACCCTCGTCCTTACTGAATCTTGAGCAGAATCACCCCGTGCCGCGGGACATCGCCCGTGTAGCTCCCAGTGAACGATCCCAAGTCCTTGTGCTGCCAAAGATCTCGCAAATGGACACTCGACCGCGCACCGACATCTTTAAGGTTGACCGTAATTGGATTTGTGGACTCGCTGCGATTAAAGAGACCGACGGCAACACTACCATCGGCAAGAGGCTTCGCCCACACTTCCAGCGGGCCCTCTTGGGCGATGCGGCGCCCCTGCACACCCTTGGCGTCCTGATCAACGGCAATCACCTCTTTATTCGTCAGGATGTCCAGTGTCTCCTGGTTCATCTTTGAGAGGTCATTGCCTGCCAACAAGGGTGCGGCCAGCAGTACCCACAAGCTCATGTGCGTTATGTACTCGTCGTGGTTCATGCCGCCGTTGCCCACCTCGAGCATGTCTGGATCATTCCAATGCCCGGCCCCGGCAAATGGCTCCAGACCGTCCTGATCGAAACCAATGACAGACATCCGGTCGTAGTGATCCGTGATGTCTTCCGTTGTGCGCCACAAATTGCCGCCTACTGAAGCTCCCCAGCGCCAAACGCGCTCGTAACCGTACTGACACAGGCTGAATACCATGGGTCGTCCGGTGCGCACCAGGGCGTCGTGCATCTTCTTGTAAGCTGCTGTCATATCGCTGCGGCGGTAGACTTTCTCGGCGCTGCACCAGTCATACTTCAGATAGTCGAATCCCCACTTTGCGTACTCCTGCGCGTCTTGCTCCTCGTGTCCATAGCTGCCTTCATACTTCGCGCACGTCTTAGGACCGGGGGATGAGTAGATACCCGCTTTCAGACCTTTGCTGTGAATGTAATCCACCAGGCTCTTCATGTCTGGGAACTTCGCGTTGGGCCGAATTCTTCCTTGCTCGTCGCGATCTTCCTGCCAGCAATCGTCGATGTTCACGTAAACGTATCCCGCAGCCATCATTCCATTGCTCGCGATGGCATCTGCCGCAGCACGAACATCCTCAGCTGTAACTTTGCAGGCGAAGCGATTCCAACTGTTCCACCCCATCGGAGGAGTCGCAGCCAGCGTGGAATCGGCAGCCATTGCGCAGCCAACGATTGTCGTAATAAAGGCGATCAGGATTTGAGTTCTCATACTCGACGGCCTCGTTCTTTTTAGGGCGGATCGAATGCGCATCAGCCAATCCGTCCAACAATCTCGAATCGTTTGTTATTGGCGGTTGGAATCACCACGGTGTCTCCGTGAATTCCTCCAAGAGACGCAGGCTTGCCGTTCACGGTGACGTGCTGAAGAACCATGCGCGTTGGAAGGCGAAGCTTAAAATGTAGTTCTTTGGGAAAGTTGGCTCCCGTCAGTTCTACTTGCCCGACAACGACCTTGTCCTCGGGCCTCGAGATCAGACCGAAAGTAACTCGGCCCCAACGCGTGGGAGCCTCCTGAATTTGGATCTGCTTCCCAGAGGCTACCCAATCTCGTGGAACACCCTTCGCCAAGTACAGAATCTCTTCGTCTGAATCTTCCAATACCAACATCCAGCGAACCAGCAATGGGATCGTCTGCTGAGCGGGGACACAATAGGTTCCGGCTTCGCCTGTGATGCCCGTAACTTCGCCCGCCGTCCAACTTCCGCGCGTATGAGCGTGATAGCGATGCGCAAAAAGAAACAGCAGAAACTCCTCGATCCGGTCCAACCGCAAAAGCATTTGGGCGTATCCGTAAGAAATGAATCCTAGAATCTCTCGCCCCTGCGGCCCAAAACGCCACACGTTAGACACTACTCCAAGTGTCGTTGCGCCGTGAGCCCGCATGCAGTCGATCACCAGGTTCGCCAAATTCGAAGGCAGGATATCGGCTTGCAGCAGTTCGGAATATGGCCGGTGAGGCCATTGCTGCGGACTGGGCTTCTCTGTCTCCAGCGACTCGCGGAAGGTGAGGGTTGTTCCCGGGAAGAGTCCGATATAAGGCGGTGTCTTATCTTTCTGCACATTCCGTTCGATGCTCTTGACGGTCCTATCCCTCAGCGCATTGCTCCGCTTGAGCCAATCCTCAGCCAGAGGTTGCATGCCAGGCGTCGAAGTGACTCGAGCTAACTGCGTCCACACTTTCGCCAGACCCTTGAACCCGCGCGCAGCAAACGCGCTGTTTGCGTAATATGGCTGCCAATATAAAGACGGGGTTTCGACCAAGCACGAATCCGATTCGCTCCACCCGCGAATCAGACCGTATCCCGGATTATCCTCCGGCAGCCGAAGACTCTCGTCCTCCATATCGGCCAGCACTTTCGCGGTCGCTTCGATCTTTGCCCTGTGCTTCAGCAGCAGCGCACTGTCGGCCGTGTAGTTGAAGTACCTCGCCAGAAGGGAAAGTGTCATGCCGAACTGCGCGGTCTCCGGACCGCGCATATCGATCGCGCCCTTCTCGTCCACGTATTCGGAAAAGTAGTTGTCGATGAAGAGCCGTGCAGTATCCAGCCGCCCCCACTCCATGTTGGCGTAGATGGCGCTGGTGAATATGTCCTGGAAGCCGTCATATTCGGATCCGGCATAATCGCGATCCACGGCTCCGTACTTCGGATAAATCCCGCCCGGCCTCGTCATCAGTTCTTTGACGAACGCATGTTTTGAAAGATCAACCCAGTCGTTCTGCGGCAAAGAAGCAGGAGCAAAATCGCCAAGGAGTCGTTGCCAATATTCGGCAAACGCCAGCAGGGCGCGATAGAACTCCTCCGGCTTGGGATCCTGGCGGGCCGGCGGGTATGCGGGATAACTGTTGCCGTAAACCACTTCGACGATCCGGCCATTCTCAATGCGGGCGGCGCGATGCCAAGTGTGCACGATGTACTTATTCTTGTTCGGGCGGACGTCGCCGAAGAGTATGACCTCCCATGGACCTTCGCCCTCAGTGCTGACTATTTTACGAACGGCGGGCATCCAGCCCCCGACGAGGCCATCGTGGATTTGTCCTTGCCGCATTGCCTTCTGGAGTCGAGCGGAGTACTGGCCGGGATGATAAGTTCGTGTGCCTCCGCCGCGGTAGACAGGAGTGACGTCGTAGGCCTCTTTGGTTCCTACAAATGTCGTCCACATTCGGGGATTCTTCTCGGCCGATGCCATCGGAGGCGCCGCCGTTCTCACCGCTTCCGGATCAGGATCGCCTTCTCTCAACAGCCGGTCCGCCAGCAGATCCGAGGATGACAATCCGATGTCTTTCAGCTCCAAACCCAGATAAGGCGTCCCCTCGGGCATAGAAGATTCAGCGCTCTTTCGAAGAGCGAGAGTTGCTCCGGAAGACGACACGAAGACCAGCGAGCCATCTCGCGTGCGAAGGTCCTCGTAGACCTTCCAAATGGATCCATCAGCATTGAATTCTGAAACGAGGGTGTACCCTTCCACCGACACAGGCGCAGCGGCAACCGGTTTCCGTGGCGGATCGTTATGGATCTGGGGCTCCGAAATCGCGCGACCGTCCAGGAGTTCGAGACCAGCTGCGCTCACCGCCATACCTTGCAGGAATTTTCTTCTGTCCATCGCAGTCTTCTTTTCGTTGTCGAACCGCCGCAAGAGAGCGCTAGCGACGTCGTCGTCTTCTCGAGGAAATCCCCTCTCGATCTTCCTTAATTTCGAAGTTGGCCGGCGGCGTAACGCCGAGAAGATATTGCACGAAATAGTCCCAGCGCCGCCGAACCAGATAGAGCGCGTGTTCGCCGCTCTCACCGTGGAACATGTTGGGGACCAGCAGCATGTCGAAATCTTTGTTGGCCTTCATCAGAGCATCGGCGAGTCTCATAGTTTCGACCGGATGCACGTTGTCATCGACGTCGCCGTGTTCCAGTAGGAGATGCCCTTTCAACCGGCTTGCCATCGTGACGTTGGACTGTTGCGCGTAGTCGTCTTGCACGGGATATCCCTGGTACAGCTCGTTCCACCAGGCCTTATCCAACCGTGCATCGTGGTCGCCTGAAGTGGAAACGCCGACCTTGTAAAACTCCGGGAACGCGAGCATGGCGTGAGCCGCGCCGTAACCCCCCGCTGATGTTCCGAAGATTCCAACGCGCTCTGTATCCATGTAGGGATAACGAGACGCCATCTGCTTGATCATTGCGACGTGATCTTCGAAAGCTCCGCCGAGATTTCTGTAGGAGAATTGACGAAACGCGCGCGATCGCCCTGCGGTGCCGCGACCGTCGATCATGACGACAACAAATCCCAATTCCGCCATCGACTGCAGCCAGAACGTGTTAAATGTCTTCGGGACAAAGAAGGATTGCGGCCCGGTGTAAGCCAATTCGACGACAGGGTACTTTCTTGTCGTGTCGAAATTTGATGGACGCCAGATCAGTCCATACAAGTCAGTCGTACCATCGCTCGCCTTGCCGTGAAATGGCTCCGGCGCCTTCCAGCCCATCTTCGTCAACGGACTGGAATCAGTTTGTTCAAGTACCCGCACTTCTGATCCATCTTTTGCCCGTCGCAGGATGATCTTGTCAGGCAGATCCGGACGCGAATAGTTATCGACGAAGTAGGCTCCATCGGGCGAGAGATTGATGGAATGGGTCGCGCTCTCCGGCGTGAGCAGTTGAAGTCCCTTGCCGTCAAAGGCCACGCTATACAGGTGTGTCTGATACGGATCTTCATCCTCCTCGGGGCCGCTGGCCGAAAAATACACACGTCGGTTTGGCCCATCAACATATTCGATCTGTTGAACCACCCAATGGCCCTGTGTGATCTGGTTCTCGAGTTGCCCAGTCTTGCTGTAAAGATAAAGATGATCCCACCCGTCGCGTTCCGAGCCCCACAGGATCTCGCCCGTGCCTTTGACAAACCGATAAAAGGTCTCGCCGGGATCTACGTACGTGTCCGACTGCTCGCGTATCAGGACTTTTTGCTCGCCGGTTGAAGCATCGACGACACGTAATTCCTTCGATTTGTATCCGCGGTCGTCGTAGTCGTAGTAAAGACACTTGCTATCAGGAAACCACTCAAAGCCAGGGCCGTCCTGAAACGGCAACTCGATTGGAGCAGACTTCACATCGATCCGACGGCCGGATTGAATATCAAAGATGATTGGCTCTGCTTTAGCCAACACCTCGCCCGGAAGTGGATATACGTAGGTGAAGGCCTTGGGCCTTAGCTGGTTCGGCGGAACAAACTGCAAGCTGGTGAAGCGGCCGGAACTTCTGGAATCAATGCGATAGGTCACCAGCTTGGACGAATCCGGCGCCCAGAAAACCGCGGCAGACTGCTTTACATCTTCTGTGCCTTGATCGACCATCAGCCGCAGTGACGGAAGTGGCGTGGCATAGTCACATCCCGCAATTCCGTCGTGCGTGAGTTGCATCTCGGTGCCGGTCGAGACGTCGCGTAAGAACAGATTGTGATCTTTTACGAACGCAGCCCAGCGCTTGTTAGGGGAGAGCTGTGCGTTTGGATGTCCAGTTTCGCCTGGCTTGTTCTTGCAGTCGTAGCTGATCAGCGAGCACGTCCACTCCGCAGTATCCACGGAGAAGCGGATTGCCTTGCCGTCGTCCACAAACTCGAACTCGCGAAAAGGCAGGTCCGATGGCAAATACTCCTGTTTATCAGCACGGGAGAGGGCTGCGGCCAGACGCGCATGATCAAACGCCGGAACGCTGGTATTCCGTTCCGCATCCACCAGAATGAACTGGGTATCTTTCAACCCGACTCTCCGGTACCAGAAACGGTTGGTCTTCTCGATCCAGTGCGGCGAGACATCCGCAAGATAAACCAGATGCCGCACGTGCCCCGGAAGAAACTGTTCGGCCCGCCGGTAGTCTTGCAAGCTGCCCTGCGCGAGCGCCGCGGGAGACGCGAGAATCAGCAGCGCTATTGCAATCGAACAGCAACGGCGGATCGATCTCATCATGTAGGGTTCCCGCAAAGATCGAATAACTAAAAATGCATCCGCCGGAAGCGACAGTTTCCGTCGCAATCAGCGAATGCATTAACTGGGTAAGGCCGAAACCTCAAAACTCGAAGTTCGCTCGCAGTTCAATTACGCGCGCTCCATTGAGGGTATTGCCGCTGAGTCCAAACCCTGAGTTTTGCAGGGCGTTATAGCCATAATTCGCACCTCCATTGGTTGCCGCTGGCCCGAAAGTTGGATGATTGAAGGCGTTCAGCATCTCCGCTTGAAAGGTGAAACGAAACCTCTCTGTGATCAGGAAGTGCTTGGCAATGGAGACGTCGTCGTACGTATTATGGGGCCCATAAAGCCAAACTCGTTGGCCGAAAGTACCCGGAGTGCTATTGGGAGAGATATACGTTAGGTTAGGACCACCTGTCGAGGATAGGTATTTGGGATTAATAAACGCAACGTTGGTGGTTCCCTGAATAGGGTATTTGCCGATCGAGCTCTGTAGTTGGGATATCGAGACCCCGGTCAAGTTTACTCCACCGTCGCCGTAGTCGTTAAAAGTGCTTGTCCCCCCCAACAGCAGGAACGGCGCTCCGCTCTGGAAAGTGAATATGGTTCCCACTGTCCAACCGCCAACGAAGAGATTAAGCACATTGCTGCCATTCGCAAATTGTCTGCCTTTGCCGAATGGCAAGTCGTAGGTGCCGTTGATATGTATAACGTGACGAAGGTCGTAGAGAGTTGGCCCGTAGCTTAGGCGCATGTCGCGCAGGGAAAACACGGCACCTTGGCCCTGCCAGTTGTTTTGGGTAGCGATCCCGAGAGTATGACTCCACGTGTAATTGGCATCAAACTGCAGGCCGTGCCATGGCCGCTCGCGGAAGTCAACCTGCAAGGCATTGTAATTCGAGTATCCTTCAGCCTCCGTGTAGCTTGTGCCAATGCCCTGCGCATAGGGATTGGCTTGGAAGAAGTTGATCGGATATCCCGCACCGGCCGCATTGAAAGTGCCAGCCCCCACATTGTTTGCACATGGCAGGAAGGACTTGCCAACGAGATTGCAGAAATAAGGCACCGTTCCGCCGACGCCGGCCAAGGTGCTTGCCATAGCTCCTGCCTGACCAGTCTGCAACCAACTAATAAAATTGCCGGCGCCGTAATCGGACAAGGGGATCCCAGCACCTCCGGACCCTTCTCCAGCAAACGCGGCATCGAAGATCGGCACCGGCGTTTGCCCCGCATAGCCGTTATCCGCGAATGAGGTTATTCCATTCGTTTGATTGATTGCCAGGTTGGCCTGCGCATTCTTGAATTGAGTGAGGAAACTTGTGGGCAATTGGGCCGTCGTGCCAAAGATGTTGATTTCACCAGGGTTTATGTTAAGCCACTGGCGCTCGGAGCGGCTGCCCACGTAGCGTATTTCAAGCGCACGGCTTTCCCCGAGTTGCTGCTGAACACCAAAGTTCCAGGACTCGGTGTAGGGCTGCTGAATCTTGGGGTTCATGCCGTTCAGCCCGGGGCCACCCAGGAACGTGAAATCAGAAGCCGCTTCGCTCTTCAGGAAAGTCTGTGGGGAAAGCCCATACACATAGGGTGGAAATGCCTGCGTAGGAGGGGCGCTTGGATTGAAGTCGCTGATCGACAAGCTTCCGGGCGTGAAGGTGCCCGTCACACCAGTCGTGTTCGCGTTGAGAAAGAACGACTGGTAGTAGAACGAGCCGTAATCAGAGGCCTGATTCCAAACATATTGCTGAGGCTCAGTAAACTTCCGGAGCGAGAAGCCACCGCGTATCACTAAAGTGCTTCGACTTTTGGGGTTCCAAGCAAAGCCAAATGCCGGCTGCGGAGCGACGTTCCAGGAATTGTAAGGGTTGGCGTTCTGCGTGAGCATCGGATTCAGACCATTCGGATCTGACGTTAGAGCGCCGGGATTGAAGAGATTATTGACTCCAGAGGGACCGAAAATAGCGGCTGGACTTGCCGAGTGGTACAGCTTGGAGAGGTCTTTGTCGGCGGCGGTGAAATCCCAACGCAACCCGAAGTTGAGCGTCAAATTTGGTCTGATGCGATAAGAGTCCTGGAAGAACAGACCCTCGCCCGATATCAACTCATCGAGGTTATACCGTCCAACCGTTTGCACATAGTTATTCGCTTGCGTTACAAATGGATACCCTCCTCCACCTCCCGCTATGCCAGCTATCCGCCCCACCAGGATCGCATACAATTGTTCGGCTTGAGCTTGCTGGCCGGGACTTGCGCCCGGCAGCGTACCCCCGGCGCCAATGGTGAAAGCACCCTGGGCCGGGTCTCCGTTTGCGAGACCGAAGTTGGCGACGGGATACCCCGCCGCGGGATTGTAATAATGGTTCTGCTCGCGCCACCATGAGAAACCATAATTCATGGTATGTGCGCCGTGCTGCCACGTCATCGTGTCGGAGGCGCTAAACACGGGATATTCGGTGTTGATGCCTGAGTAAAAAATTGTTCCTGACATTTGTGCGCCTTGCGGGTAAGGGGCGCTGGGATAGTTCCAGCCCAACTGCGGGTTAGCAAGGCTGAGAGGTGGGGCGTTATAAGCGCCAAGACTGACGTTATACAGGAAGCCGCCGCGGAGCTCGTTGACCAGGGTCGGCGATAACGTCCAGGTAAATCCAAGCCCCAAGGTGTAACTCTTGTCGCTGTTGCCCGCTCCGGTCTTGGCCCAGGCCGGCCCCGGAAAGTCAGGAGGATTCGCGCCTGGGTAGCTATCTTTGGTCATATTCCATGCCAGGTTCAAGCGCATTTTTTCCGAGGCGTTGTAGTCCACACGGACGGCCGGAAAATAACTAGTCTGGGCGTTGTTCACTTGCCAATTGATCTGGGTGAGATTGGGATCGCCTGTGCCGCTCGGAGTCAACTGCCCCGCAGACGTCGATGCATTGGCTGCCGCCAATACGCCACCTGTGCCACCCGGGCAATTGGCCGGCGCAGCGGCACCTGTGCAATCGAGCACCGCCGTGGGAAGGTTCGCACCGGGATTCGCGGCGTTGTAGGCCTGTGCGAGTGTGAAAAGATTCACGGTTTGGTTGTTGTACGTGAAGTTCCCCGCTTGTGCTGCCTGAGTGAATAGATTGTTCGACGTACTGTAAGCGCCGGGAATTTTCAATTCCGCGTAGCTGCCAAAGAAGAACAATTTGTCCTTGAGAATTGGTCCGCCAACGCTCACACCAAAGTCATTGCGGTGCAAAAGATTCTTGCGCGCCGGATTCGCCGGGTCCAACGAGGTGATGGTGTCATTTAACCAACTGTTCGCGTTCAAGCCACTATTCTGGAAATCGTCATAAACGCGCCCATGAAATGAGTTGCTGCCGCGCCGTGTAACAAAATTGAGCTGCATGTTGGCTTGGCCAAAGCCCTGATCCAAATTAAGCTGTTCGGTTTGCACCGTCATCTCTTCAATCGCTTCGATCCGCGGCGAGACGATGGCCTGAGAATTTCCTCCGAACTTCATCCTGCTCGGGCTGCCGATTACCCCGTCAATGTTATTTCCCTGGGCAATGGAGGGAAGACCATCCCAGGTTCCGTTGTATCCCGGGACCAACTGGGAGAGTGCCGTCAGATCGCGGTTCTGAAGGGGGAGGTCCTCAATTTGCTTTAAGTCGATGGTTGTTCCGATCGCGTTGGTGGTCGTTTCTACTAATGGCGCGGTCCCGCCTCTCACCTCTACGGTTTCATTAGTCGCACCGACTCTGAGCGTGGCGGAAATGTCTGTCGTCTGGGCCGCCTGCACGATTACATCCGTGAACACATGTGTCTGGAAGCCTGCCTTCGACACCGTAAGCTTGTACTTTCCAAGGGAAAGGTTCACGAAAGTGTGCGTGCCCTGTTCCTGGGTCTCAGCCTTGCGCACGTCGTTCGTGGTTAGATCCCGAAGTTCCAGTTGTGCACCTTGCACTACGCCGCCGCTGGGATCGAGGACAGTCAACGTCACGGTTCCCTCGGAACCATGCTGCGCCTGAGCGGCAGGTGCACTCATCAGAAGGAAAGCCGCAAGAACGATCACGACACAAGCTGCAAGTCTCTTTGCGAACTTCATAACTCCTCCTCACGACGGCTGATAACGAACGGCGACTCTGCTCATCTCGAGTCTTGCGCAGGCTCCAGCAAACGTTTTCTCAATGCGGGATTTTGTATACTTTATTCGCTTCTGTTGTCAACCTAAAATTCTTGCCGGGGGTCTCGTACCATACAATTCCTTACGGCACATCAGCTTGGACGGAATCTGTGAAACCATCTGGAATCTCCAGACGCGAGTTGCTAAGGCTGATGGGCTCCCTCTCGCTTGCATGGACTGCTCCCCGCCCCCGGCTAAGCTCGAACACCGCAAGTGCGGTCACCTTCGTCGACGTCGCACATTCGGCGGGGATCACATTCCGCCACGACAATGCAGCGTCGCCGGATAAATACCTGATCGAGACCATGGGATCCGGCTGCGGTTGGATCGACTACGACCAGAATAGCCTGCTCGACTTCTACATGGTGAATGGCGCGTCCACTCGCGTTTACACTCCTCAACAATCACTGCGCAGCGCTCTCTACCGAAATAATGGCGACGGCACATTTACTGACGTGACCGCCAAGACCGGAGTCGGAGCCGAAGGACTTTTCGGAATGGGGGTTGCCGTCGGCGACTACGACAATGACGGCTTCCCTGACATGCTTGTCCTCGGTTACGGCCGATGCATCCTCTATCACAACAACGGAGACGGCACCTTCACCGACGTGACGGCGCACGCAGGCGTGCAGAACACTGGATTGTGGGCGTCCAGTGCGGCCTGGTTCGATTACGACAATGACGGGAAACTCGACCTCGTTATTGCCAATTATGTCGACTGGTCCCCCGAACGTAATTTCTATTGTGGCGACCGCGCTCCGGGCATGCGCAGCTACTGCCATCCTGACGACTTTCACGGCCAGCCGCCGACTCTATTTCACAACAACGGCGATGGCACTTTCACCGACGTCAGCAAATCCTCTGGAATCGGGCAGAAGGGCGGCAACGGTCTGGGCGTCGTAACTTTTGATTACGACAATGACGGATGGCAAGACATCTTCATCGCTAACGACCACATGCCCAATTTCCTGTTTCACAACAATCGCGACGGCACGTTTCGTGAGGTGGGATACATTGCAGGCGTGGCCGTCAGCGCTGATGGCCAGTTCGAGGCTGGAATGGGCACCGACGCCGCCGATACCACAGGAAACGGGCGACTCGATCTGATTGTCGGGCATCTGGATATGCAACTCGCACGGGTCTATCAGAACATGGGCGATCAGACCTTCGACGATGCGACTCTGCGCTCGAAGCTCTCGTACTCGACCTATCACATGAGTACTTTCGGCACGCGCTTCATGGATTATGACAACGATGGCTGGCGTGATCTTTTCATGGCAAATGGTCATGTGCTCGATAACATCGAGCGGTATCACGCCGATACCAAGTACGCCGAACCCAAGATGATGTTCCGCAACACAGGACACGGCATCTTCGAAAATGTCAGCGACGTGCTGGGACCAGACTTTCAATTGCCTCGGGTGAGCCGCGGCGCGGCCGTCGGTGACTTCGACAACGACGGCGATCTCGACATTCTCGTCAACAATTGTGGACAGGCTCCCCAACTGCTCCGCAACGATGGCGGCAACGCGAACCACTGGCTTGAAATCCTATTGATCGGAACAAAATCGAACCGTGACGGCGTGGGCGCGCGTGTGAAGGTCGTGGCCGGAGAACTCATACTGTACGATCAGCGCAAGGGCGGGATGAGCTATCAGTCGGCTCAGGACCCGCGACTACACTTCGGCCTGGGACGACACTCATCGGTAGATCTCATTGAGATATTTTGGTCCAGCGGCATGAGTACCAAGCTCGGGGACCTCAAAGCTGATCGGATTCTCGCGATTAAAGAGGGAGTGGGAATTATCGAACGTCCTTTCCCGCGCGTTCCCGCCGCACCAGCACGCTGACCCGAGCCTGGCATGAGCAAGTTCCATAACCTCGTTCTGCCCTTGCCGAATCGAATCAGTCCGGCGAAGGAGAGCCTTCTCCATAGCTCATCTTCCGTTCTCCCGGCGCTGATCGGATCCGCTCCGCTTGGGCCTGATTTAGGCTCTGCAGCTTCGCGATCGCTTCCTCCGCTCTTTGTGAATCCCCCTTCCGCCGATACGCTTTCGCAAGACTCGCGTAGATGGAAGGCTGCTCGGGTCTTATCTTGCGAGCTGCCTCTAGACGTGCAATCGCGTCGTCGAGACGCCCCGCCAGCAAGTAGATTTGGCCCAAGGCAATTTGCGAGCCTGCGTCATTCGGGCGCTCCGCAACCGATTTCTCCAGCGCGTTCTGCGCCTCGTTGAATTCTGGCTGGCCCGGCATGATCCCAGAACGCAGCAACGCCTTACCCAGAATTACGAGGAGAGCGGGATTCTGAACCCCTTTGCTGATTCCTTCTCGTGCAATTCGAATTCCTTCAGCTATATTTCCCTTAAGCAGTTCCTCTTGCCCTGCTGCCAGATAACCAATCTCACTTCCCTGCCCGATTTTTCTCGCTAGTTCAAAATCACCTTTCGCGACATCGAACTGATCGAGTTGCGACAATAACACTGCCTTCTCATAATGCAGCCGGACGGATTGCGGAAAGCTGCGCAGCCCGAGCTCAACAACTTTGAGGCCGAGCTCGAACTCCTGATTGTCCGCACAGGCATCTGCTACAAAAGCGAACAACTTTTCGTCCTGTGGGGAAATCGCAGCAGCACGTTGAAGGGCAGTCAGGGCTTCACTCCGCTTTCCTTTGCCGACATACGCCTGTGCCAGCAGATTGTCGACGTTGGCCGTCTCGTTTCCTCGTCGGCGCAGTTCCTCTAGGATCGGAATTGCCTTGTCGTACTCACCCATACCGACATAACACAGGCCGAGATTGAACTCGCGAGCATATGTGTCGACTGCACCTTCCCGAGCCGCGAGAAGATGAGGAACCGCCTCTTTAAATCGACCCTGCCGCGTTAGGGCAGTTCCCCGCTGCAGTTCATCTCCCGCTTGCGCAGCTTCGTTAGAACGAGAAGGTATGTTCTCACTCGTTGGCTGATTCTGCCGATCAGTTTCAGAAAGTGAATGTGTTTGGGGTGGAGACTGACCGAGGCACAGAATAGAAGAGAGAATAATCGCAGCCAACACGGATCTCCGCAGGCCCGTACCTACGGCATTCATCGCGATGTTCGCAGTCTTATTCACCGGACTACTTCCACTTGCCCTGTCCTTCCACAATGGTGATGTAGCGGCCAATCGGTAAGTCGGTGAATCGCTCTTTTCTGCCGCTCGGCTGGGGCCACTCCACTTCCAGCCAATCGATCTTCGTCCGCGGGCCCAGTCCTAGAACCATGCGCGGGTCATGGGAGGAAAGATAGCTGCCACCTCCCACTTTGAACTTGTGCCGATGCAGGTCTCCCGACTGGTAAGTTACCTTCGCGCCGACCGCATCAACGTTGGCTTTCGTTCCAACCAAACGAATGCCCAGCCAATGATTCTCCCGTCCGGCCAGATTTCGTAAAAGGACAGGCGAACTGTTGTTCTGGGATACCAGCAGATCTACCGCGCCGTCATTATCGAAATCTCCCAAGGCTAGTCCGCGAGCCGCGAGTGGCTTTGAGAAGATCGGACCGCTTTGCTGGCTGACGTTCTCAAATCCTTTTCCGGTATTGCGAAATAGCAGCATCGGCTCCCGGAACTTCACGCCTTCAAATCTTTTTTCGACTGTATCGTCCGGATGGCCGTTACAGAGCAGCAGGTCAATATCGCCGTCATTGTCGTAATCGAGAAACTTCAGACCCCAACCGCTCATGAGCCGAGTAGCGGCCCCAATTCCATTGGGGTTCGCGACATCGGTGAATCCCTCATCCTTCTCGTTGTGATAGAGCGAGTACATCTCCTGATCGACATTGGCCTCGAACAGGTCGATCCAGCCATCCTGATCGTAATCCGCTGCATCGACTCCCATGCCGGACCTTGGTTTTCCGAAGCCGCTCACGCCCACTCCGGAGAGCACTCCGATCTCTTCGAATCGCCCCTTGCCGCGGTTAGCGAAAAGAAAATTCGGCACGGTATCGTTGGTGACATAGAGGTCCATCCGGCCGTCGTTGTTCAGATCTGCCGCCACCACTCCCCACGCCTTTGCGCGTGATTGCGCGATCCCTGATTCTCTACTCACGTCACTAAACGTGCCATCGCCGTTGTTGTGAAATAGCCAGCACGGCATGGGATCGTAGATGCTGGGAATACAGTAATGCCGTTCGCCGGTAATCAGGTCACCGCAGAACTTCAGCTTCGCTTTGCTGTAGTCGACAAAACGGCACACGAATAGATCAAGACGGCCGTCATTGTCGTAATCGAACCACACAGCACTGGTCGCCCAACCTGGCGCCGCAACTTTCGCCTTAGCGGTGACATCCGTAAAGGTTCCGTCTCCGTTGTTGTGATACAGGATGCTGTTCGGGTATTGCGTGACGTATAAATCAGGAAAGCCATCGCCGTTGTAATCACCCACCGCCACGCCCATGCCATAGGCGTTTCCCGGTACTCCTGCGCGTTGGGTCACATCGGTGAATGAACCGTCCCGATTGTTGCGATAAAGAGCGTTGCGCAGCGGTGAAGGCGGCTCGTAGAAGTCGCAGGGACCGCTGTTCACCAGGTAGATATCCATCCACCCATCGTTGTCGTAATCAAGAAAGGCGCAGCCCGCACCGACGGTTTCCGGCAAATGCGCCATCGGCGACCGTCCGCTGACATGTGTCCATTGGATACCGCTGATGCTTGCGGCAATCTCCTCAAACGCAGTTGTGGAAAGGAGTGACCGCTCGTTGGCGAACAGAGCCGGAACGCAAATTCCGCCGCCGATCCCAGCCAACCCAAGCGCCTGCAGGAATCTGCGGCGAGACAATAGACCGCTATGATGACTTCGACCGCTTGTCATTCTCTTTCGCTCTGCCTCAGGGCTGCGCAGGCGTGCGGGGCGCCTTAGCGGCAGTCTCCTGCTGCAACACCATTTGCCGCTGCGCGTCTTGCTTTCGGCCCGTTCGCGCATACGCCGTCGCCAACTGATAGTGACCAGCGGGATCGTCTGGCTGCATTTTCACATAGCTTTCAAGAGGGGCAACCGCATCAGTGAATTTCCCCGCGGAATTCATTGACATCCCCAGAGCAAGATACGCCTCAATGAATCCCTCATCCAGTCTGGCAGCTTTATCAAAATGGCCGATGGCATCATCCCACTGCCCACTCTGCCGTGCGATTTCTCCCAGCAAAAACTCTGATGCCGCGCTGGTGGGATCGATCTTCAACTCCTCCCCGAGTTCCTTCTTCGCGTTCTCCAAGTCGGGAGGAGTTTTGGTCAGGAACAGCCGTCCCAGCCGGTAATGAATGCCGCGCCGCTTCGGATTCTGTTCCAGGATCATCCGGTACTGCGTGATCGCCTTGTCCCACTCTCCCTGAGATTCGAATGCCTCTGCCTCGAGTTGCTGCGCTTGCGGAGACGAAGGGGCCGTGGCTGCCAACTCGTGTGACGCTCTTAGCGCCAGATCGGAATAGTAATGAGTCGTGAGATACAGAACTTCGGGATCTTGAGGAAAGCTGCGGTTGAGGTCCAGGAGAGTCCTCACTGCAGTGTCGGTCTGTTCCAACCCCATTGCGCAGCGAGCCATCGACATCAACACGTCGTATTTCAACTTCTTGTCCGCGATTTGCACCCCAGCCTTCTTCAAGATCGGCAACGCTTCCGAGCACCGCCCCTTCGATGCCAGGCTAATTCCGTGTTCGGCGCCGCTCGAAGTGGCGCTGGCGGGAGCTTTCGAAGTTACCTGCGCAATCCCAGCGCTGCAGAAACAAAGTGCGGCCACAGCGATGAGAATCCATTTGCGGAATGGTTCAGGAACGGAGTCCATGTTCGTTGCGCGGAGTATAACGCCAGCTATCATCGATCGCCAACCGCGCATTTCGCAGTGCCGCTGTTGTTAGGATCGCTTCCGATTGCAATCTAGGAGTTACCCTCGAGTGCCAGGCAGGCCGCTAAGAGAGACACCGATCGGTGCGGATACAGCTCAGATCAGTTGATGGATTGGCGCTCATTCCAAGGGGCGGCAACGACAAATGTCACAGGTATTGAGCACCACTGAACCGGCTCATCGCGGAAGCACCAGACAAGAGTCTTATCCGTTCAAGGTGTTGGACGTTGCCCAGATGCTCTTAATTCAGGCGCATCGCACGAAGAAACGGGCTGAAGAAGGTTTCGCCCGCGAGACGGAATTGGCGTGCGTCTGAGCGGAATTACAATGGTGATAACGACAAACCAGAGGTGGCCGTAGCCCTAACCGAATTCTGGACGGTGTGGCTTTCGTTCACTAAAACAAATCGCCGAAATCGGGGGCGCGCGATGCGCCCCCGCAAGCCAGAAAAAGCGACGACTTCGGTTTAGCGGATTCAAGCAACAGTACGAAGTGGACAGTGTTCTTCTTCGCGGAGCTCAGGCAAGGTCGTAGCGATCAAGATTCATCAGCTTGTTCCACGCAGCCGCGAACTCTTTCACAAATGCCTCCTTCGAGTCGTTACTCCCATAGACTTCTGCGATTGCCCGGAGCTGGGAGTTCGAACCGAACAGCAGATCGACGCGCGTGGCGGTCCACTTGGTTTTACCCGTGGCCCGATCGCGCCCCTCATACACCCCTTCGGATTTAGAGGGCTCCCACTTCGTATTCATGTCGAGCAGGTTGACGAAGAAATCATTCGTCAGCGTCTCCGGCCGGTTGGTGAAGACGCCGTGTTTGGTCTGCCCGAAGTTCGCATTCAGGGCGCGCATGCCCCCCACGAGAACCGTCATCTCGGGGGCAGTCAGTGTCAGCAACTGCGCCCGATCCACCAGAAACTCTTCAGCCGACAGGATCTGTCCGCTTCGGAGATAGTTGCGGAACCCGTCCGCGACCGGCTCCATGACGGTGAATGAGTGCACGTCGGTCCGCTTCTGCGAAGCATCCGTGCGCCCCGGCGAGAAGGGAACCTTCACTTTGTGCCCAGCCTTTTTCGCAGCTTCCTCGACGGCCGCGCAGCCGCCCAGCACGATCAGGTCTGCGAGCGAGACTTTCTTCCCTTTGTTCCCGTTGGACTGCGAGCCGTTGAACTCCTTTTGGATCGTCTCCAGCTTCTTGAGAACCTTCGCGAGTGCGGCCGGCTGGTTCACTTCCCAGTCCTTTTGCGGAGTGAGACGAATGCGCGCCCCGTTCGCTCCACCGCGCTTGTCAGAGCCGCGGAACGAGGCCGCCGACGCCCAGGCCGTCGTAACCAGTTGCGAGATCGACAGTCCGGATGCAAGGATCTTCACCTTCAGAGCGGCAATTTCCTTCTCCCCGATCAATTTATGATCCACGGCGGGAACAGGGTCTTGCCACACAAGCGTCTCTTTCGGAACGAGAGGGCCAAGGTACCGCGCGATCGGCCCCATGTCACGGTGCGTCAGCTTGAACCACGCCCGCGCAAACGCGTCTGCGAAATGATCCGGATGCTCGTAGAAGCGCCGTGAAATCTTTTCGTAAGCAGGGTCGAACCGCAACGAGAGGTCCGTGGTCAGCATGGATGGCGCATGATGCTTTGACGGATCATGCGCATCCGGCACCGTACCGGCGCCTGCACCATTTTTCGGCGTCCACTGATGCGCTCCGGCCGGGCTCTTGGTCAGTTCCCATTCGTAGCTGAACAGGTTCGTGAAGAAGTTGTTGCTCCACTTCGTAGGCGTCGTGGTCCAAGTAACTTCCAGTCCGCTGCCGATGGTGTCGGCACCGCAACCCTTGCCAAATTTATTCTTCCATCCGAAGCCTTGCTCCTCAATGCCGGCGCCTTCTGGTTCGGCACCTACATATTGAGCGGGAACGGCAGCGCCGTGCGTTTTGCCTAAGGTGTGTCCCCCGGCAATGAGCGCGACGGTTTCTTCGTCGTTCATCGCCATGCGGGCGAACGTGTCCCGAATATCCCGTGCCGCAGCGATGGGATCGGGCTTTCCATTGGGCCCTTCCGGATTGACGTAAATCAGGCCCATTTGCACCGCGCCGAGAGGATTCTCCAGGTCACGATCGCCGGAGTAGCGCTCGTCCGCGAGCCACGTGCCCTCAGGTCCCCAATAAATTTCCTCTTCGGGCTCCCAGACATCCGGGCGGCCGCCGCCAAAACCGAACGTCTTAAAGCCCATCGACTCGAGTGCGACGTTGCCGGCGAGAATCATGAGGTCGGCCCAGGAGATTTTCCGGCCATACTTCTGCTTGATCGGCCAGAGCAGGCGACGCGCCTTGTCCAGGTTCACGTTGTCCGGCCAGCTATTGAGTGGCGCGAAGCGTTGCTGACCGGATCCGGCCCCGCCGCGGCCGTCGCCGATGCGGTACGTACCCGCGCTGTGCCACGCCATACGTATGAAAAGTGGCCCATAGTGGCCAAAGTCGGCCGGCCACCACTCCTGCGAGTCCGTCATCAAGGCTTGCAGGTCCTTGATCACGGCATTGAGGTCGAGCGTCTTGAACTCTTCTGCATAATTGAACTCCTTACCCATTGGATCGGACAGCGGGGAATGCTGGTGCAAGACCTTCAGGTTCACCTGATTCGGCCACCAATCGACATTCGCGTGGGATTTGCGAACGCCATGCGCTACTGGACACTTCGATTCGGTTAACGTGCTCTTGTCCTTAGTTTCGGGAGAAACACTCCCCGATGAAGTCGCGAGTGTATTTTCCATATGTTTTCATCCTTCGATTCTTGATTGCGTACTGCATGAAAAAACTATTTTGGGGCACTGCAACGGCGACAGAGGCCAAAGACCTCGATCAAGGGCTGCGTCAGATCAAAGCCGTCCGGCAGTTGCCGGGATAGCCGCTTCAAATCGATGAAGTCTCCTTCAATGTCCTGCACCGATTTGCAGCGGGAACAGACCAAGTGGTGATGAGGTTCGAGATTGCCGTCCACGCGCAACGTGGCCGCATGCGGAGTGACCTCTCGGAGCAACCCACACTCAATGAAAAGCCGCAGATTATTGTAGACCGTGGCGAGAGAAATAGATGGAATGCGACGCCGAACTGCGGCGTAAATGTTTTCTGGGGAATGATGTCCGTGAGAAGCGATGACGGCCTCAAAGACCACCTGACGCTGGTGCGTGACCGCCAAACCGTGCTTCCCGGCCAGCTCACGGAACTGTCCATGGGTGAAGCGCATGATTATCGAGTAAGAATCATTATAAAACGACCGAGAGCAGTGTCAACCGAAATCTTTCCTTGGACCTCGAAGAGGGCGGGCCGCAAGACCAGGCTCGGCATCGGGACCCGCTTCGGATGGATTGTCGGCCAACAGGAGTTGATCTGATGCCAGCGTACCGCAATTTGTAATGATAAGTCGGCTCGCCGGAAGTTTTGCTAGCGATTGTGGCCGGATCACGGGCAAGTCGGTAATGCGCAGCTTCCCGCGCCGCGAGAGAGGGCTGGCGAGTATCCCAGTGGGAGGACCGCATCCTTAATTATCTGGAGGCCCGGCGCGCAACTGCCTTCAGCATCGACTGCTACTCGCCCGACCATCTACTGGTCCAATGTCGAACATTGGGTATTACCTTTACAGCCAGAGGTATCCCGGCGTGGGAATTGCGATCAGCATCTCGATGTAGGGCATACGCGGTGCGCCGTCGGGAGAGGCTGAGGCGACCGGGGCGTGCCAAGAAGACCGTGCCACTCATGAATTCAACCCAGGAACAACTGGCGGATCCTCAAGCTACCTTCGGTCGGCGTGCCTGTGAGCAAGGATGCCAGAGCAACAGAACCTGAGAGTCATCGAGCTGCCGGCGGTTCCTGACCGGTGGGAATTCCGACCAGGTAACGATAGAACGCAACAGCCCGGTTGACCGCGGAAGACTCATTTCCCGTGATCAGCCGGTTTGCGTTTTTTCCCGTGCGCACGATGCTGTAGTATCGCCAGACATTTTCTGATTCGCGATCCAGAAAGTAGATCGACTGCACCTCGCCCGGGTGGAACAGAGTGATGAAAAGATCGTGCATCGTGCTGGCGTTCTCGACGGCGAAAACGACTCGGCCTGCCGAAGCCTCCATAATGTGCATTCGGTAGGTGACCCTGCCAGCAAGGTTATCGACCTGCACATAATAGAGGACTTGGCCTTGCTTCATCTCTTCGGGCGTGAAATCTTGGCGGCGTTGACTAGAGTGCAAGCCGGTTACAGCGTAGGCGTCCACAATTAATGTTTGCCACTTCTGGTGGGTGGTCGACCAGTAGCGCACGCCCGCGAGTTCGGAAATGGCTCCGATATGGCGTAGCAAACCCTTAGCTTCCGAAGTTTGACGGAATCGTGCTCCGGTCGTTACCAACGTTGTAAAGCCCACCGCATCCCAACCGGTGCACGCGGGCGGTTTCCAGTCGCGCCCAAATTCAGACCTGCTCCATGACTTCGCGATGACCGAATCGTCCAGCCCCGGATAGGGCGGCATGGGGTCTTTTCCGCATGGCGGCTGTGGCCCTGATTGCGAATAGCCGCTCGCCGGGCAAACCAGCATTGCCAACAACAAAAACAAAACACGGCGCCATGCCCCAGTTCGGATCGGCATCTCATCATACCGATTTGCGCTCATCTGACCTGCATAGTTGTTGGCCGGGACTCGAGTTCGCTCAGAAAATGCATTCGAGTAAGACTCGATTCGGCAACCGATCACGTCGTGTCCCCAAGAACAAGCGATCTCGTCTCCCTGGATACCTCAAGAGGGCAGGTAGGCTGTCTGGTTTGGCGGGCCAACTGTCCTCTTGAGACGAGAATAGGTTCGCTCATTTGCTCTGACAGTACTGTGCAGAATCGCTCAGGTCGTGAGCCCTGGCACTCGTGACTGGATTGAGGCGTTTCCCAGCAGAGGTAGTTGTCCATGAGGCAGTGCTGCGGTGTCCCCACCTACGGACTGGCTCAACTCTGCCCAGATTCAGTCTGGACGGGTTTAACCAGTTTTCTTTAATCCCGCCAGGTGTTCTTTCAAGTTTGCGACGTCCTCTTTAGCATCGCCTATCCGCTGTTGGACTTTGCCTTCTTTCTTCTCGACTTTCCCTTCTTCTTTCAAATTGCGGTTATTCGTTATCTTTCCGACCTCCTCTTTGAATGTTCCCTTCACTTCGTGGAAGTTGCCCTCGATCTTATCTTTCGTACTTGTTTTCATAATTCACCTTGGCCCTCCTGAAGCGCGGATCGTGGATTTTTCTGAGTCCGCTTGAGGGCTACCCCGTTTGTAATCTCATGGCGTTCTGTGGTCTGAGCAGAATTGAACATCTCTGGAGTGCCGTCGGCTTTCATTAGAATCGGGCAACGGTACATGCAGCTTGTGGCAGTGTGAACTGTGAGACTACTCACTCGAGTCGACACCAACAGGATGAATTTCTTGGCGAATTCTGAGGGTGATTCCCTGCGGTGGTGGGCCCAAGCTAAAGGCCTGATCGTGGCTGAACGCCCCACTTCATTTAAACTAGGTTTTGAGTCCAGTTCTGCCAAGAGTTCTCGGGGCCGAGGAGAAAGCGGTTGAACGCAAATAAAGATGCGCTTTGGTACAAGGACGCGATCATATATCAAGTTCATGTCCGCACATTCCACGACAGTAACGGCGATGGAATTGGTGATTTCCCCGGGCTTGAACAGAAGCTCGATTACCTCCAGGAACTGGGGATCAGCGCGATATGGCTCATGCCATTTTTTCCATCGCCCCTTCGCGATGATGGCTACGACATCGCGGATTATGACTCGGTCCATCCCAGCTACGGGACACTGGAGGATTTCCGCAAGGTTCTCGACTCGGCTCATCGGCGCGGTATCCGGGTCATCATCGAAATGGTGTTGAACCACACCTCCGATCAACACCCATGGTTTCAGGAGGCGCGAAGTTCACAGGATAATCCCCGCCGCGACTGGTACGTGTGGGGTGACACTGACACCCGGTATAAGGACGCCCGAATCATCTTTCTCGATACCGAGAAGTCCAACTGGGCATGGGATCCAACTTCGAAATCCTTTTATTGGCATCGCTTTTTCAGTCACCAGCCTGATCTCAACTATGACAATCCTGCAGTGCGGGAGCAGATGTGGAGTGTGATGAAGTTCTGGCTGGAGATGGGCGTGGACGGCTTCCGGCTTGATGCCGTGCCGTATCTGGTCGAACGCGAGGGCACAAATTGTGAGAACCTGCCGGAGACCCACGACATTCTCAAAGAATTGCGGCGAAGACTGGATGAACACTTCCCCGGAAGAATGCTTCTAGCGGAAGCCAACCAGTGGCCTGCGGACCTGCGTCCATATTTCGGGAACTCCGACGAATTTCATATGGCGTTTCATTTCCCGCTGATGCCGCGGATGTTCATGGGGCTTAAGCTCGAAGATCGCAAGCCGATCACAGAAATCCTGCAGCAAACTCCAGAGATACCACCCTCCTGCCAGTGGTCTCTCTTTCTGCGCAATCACGACGAGTTGACCCTGGAAATGGTCACCGACATTGAACGCGACTACATGTACGACATGTACGCCCATGACAAAACGATGCGGCTGAACCTGGGAATTCGGAGGAGACTCGCTCCATTATTGAATAATGACCGCAGGCGGATCGAGTTGATGAACGCCATGCTGATGTCGCTGCCAGGCACTCCGATCATCTATTACGGAGATGAAATTGGAATGGGCGACAACATGAGCCTGGGCGACCGCAACGGAGTTAGGACTCCCATGCAGTGGAGTGGAGGATGGAACGCTGGTTTTTCAACCGCGGAACCGGAAAGGCTGTATGCTCCGATTATTCATGATCCGGTATATGGGTATCCCGCCGTAAATGTTGCATCTCAAAAAGAGAGTGAACATTCCCTCTTTCACTGGATGCGGCGCATCATCGCGGTCCGGAAATCCAGTGCCGTGTTCGGAAGGGGGTCGATTGAGTTTCTCTATCCCGCCAATCACAGAATACTGGCATACTTGCGCCGACTCGGCAATGAAACCGTCCTGATCGTCAACAATCTTTCGAGTGCCGCACAAGCTGTCGAACTGGATTTGCGGCGTTACAAGGGAAATGTTCTGATCGAAATGTTCGGCAATAATCTTTTCCCCCGCATCGGCGACCTGCCTTATCTGCTGACGCTGGGGCCTTACCAGTCGTACTGGTTTCGGCTGCGACGAGTCTAGGCGAACGCGAACGATGAACCACCGTCGAATGCCCAAGACTCACCAAAGCCACACGGAATCTTGAAGTGGAAGACGGAAACTTTCTTACCGATGATTTTCTCCGCCAGCTCATCAATGTTGGCGAGGTCGATATCCTTGTGGGCCTGCCCACTCATAACAATGCCAAGTCTATCGACGCAATCGTCCACACGATTCGAAACGGCATCCTCCGCGGTTTTCCCCGTGAGCGGGCGGTTATCATCAATGCCGACGGCGGATCACGCGATGGCACGCCCGAACTGATCACCGGCGTTTCCATCGATGATGTGCGTCCGGCTTCCAGTGTGTACGCGCTCCGCACGCTGCACGCGATAAGTACAAAATATGCCAGCACCCCGCACAGCGGAGTTGCGTTGCGGACGATTCTGGCGGCCGCCGAGCTGCTTCGAGCCAAGGCGTGCATCGTGATCTCCCCCGAATCCGAAAGTATCACTCCTGAATGGATCTCCAATCTTCTCCGACCCGTTTATTACGACGGCTTCGATCTCGTCTCCCCAACCTATCGCAGACACAAGTTTGATGGACTCTTGATGACGAACCTGTTGTACCCGATGGTTCGCGCGCTCTATGGCGTCAGGATCCGCGAATCCTACATGTCCGTGTTCGGATTCTCTGGCCGTCTCGGAAGCCAATTCCTTGGCCAGAATCGATGGAACGATGGAATCGGCGAAAACGGGATAGAACTCCGCTTGACCCTGACTGCCGTCACAAGCGGATTCCGCATCTGCCAGTCCTTTCTCGGAAAGAAGGATCTGGTCGAACGGCGCGCCGCTGATCTGGTCCCGACATTGCGGCAATCCGTTGGTGTGTTGTTCTCCGCGTTGGAGTCCGACTTCCAGGTGTGGAGCGGAGTTTCTGGTTCTCAGGAGGTGCCTACAAACGGGGGTGACCAGGAGTTAGTCCTGGACCCCTTGCGGGTCAATCGGAAACGCCTGCGGGAGATGTTCGTTACCGGAGTATCAGAATTGGAATCTGTCTTTCAGTCGATTCTCTCTCCTTCCACTCTGGCGGAGCTCAAGCGGATCGCCGGCTTGGGCGAAGAGGAGTTTCATTACCCTGCGGAACTATGGGTCAAGACGGTATATGAGTTTGCTGCGGCTTATCAGAAGTCTGTGATCAATCGGGATCACATTATTCAGGCACTCGCGCCGCTCTTTCGCGGGAGAGTGTTCACGTTCGTGGTTGAGAACCGCAACAGTTCAGCGAATGACGTCGCGCACAACATCGAAGGCTTATGCCTTGAGTTCGAGCGATTGAAACCATATCTGATCGAGATGTGGAAATCGAAAGAGTGAGGCAAATATGCGGGAAATGATTATCAGCGAACTGACTCAGGCTCTGCACGACCTCGCCAGAGGTTTCGCCCACTACCTTCCTCGTCTCATCGTAATGCTCATCCTCGCATTCGTGGGATGGCTGATTGCATACGTGGTTAAGGTAATTCTGCGCAGCATTCTCCGGCTCATCAAGTTCGACCGGCTGTCAGAGAATGCCGGCGCTTCTCAACTGCTTGCCAAAGCGGCTCTCCCTTCGGCGACGGAGATGTTGAGCCGGTTTGTTTTCTGGGTCACCTGGTTTGGCTTCATTCTGCTTGGGGTGAGCGTGCTGGGAATCCTGGGCCTGCAGGAGCAAATCGCGAGATTTTTCCTGTTCCTGCCGCGTTTGTTCGTGGCGGTGCTGATCCTATTTTTCGGCATGCTTGCCGCGAGCTTTTCCGCTCGCGCTGCTCTGCTGGCTGCAGTGAATGCGAATGTTCCGTCTCCTCGCCTTCTGAGCCTTGCCGTCCGCAGCATTATTATGGTTTTTGTATTGTCTGTGGTCTTTGAAGAACTGGGTTTAGCGGAACAGACCATGCTGGTTGCCTTCGGAATTGCTTTCGGAGCCCTCATGCTTGGTTTAGCCATCGCATTTGGAATTGGCGGCAGGGATCTGGCCCGCCGTTTCCTGGAAGAGAAGTTCGTTCGTGTCAAGAAAGAGCAGGACGAAGATGAACTTTCGCCGCTTTAGCACATTGTGCTGCTCCTACCGCGGGCCAAGCGTTCCTAGCGAAGGTCAGGCTTCTTCTTGAGGAGACTCGACAGGGAGGTCCGGGTCGACCACACCACTTGTGTTCTTCCTTGTTGAAAACCAGATTCACAGACTTCAACGGTCGTACAGAACGGTTAGAGCTAGTAATCTTTCACAAACTTCCTTTGTAAGACTATCCGCCTTGTAGCGCCACCTCCAGTTTCCGCTCACAGTACCAGGCAGATTCATTCGAGCTTCGCTGCCCAAGCCTAATACGTCCTGCAAGGGAACCATGGCGGTATTCGCTACGGAGGCCAGGACGGCGCGAATGAATACCCAATTGACCTCCTCATTTTGAAATCCCAGATATTTACGAGTGAAGTCGTGTTCCTCGCGGATATCCTCTTCCGTTCGCGTGCTTTCGCCCACTCCTGCACTCGTCCACCACCCTACAGTAGTGTCGTTGTCGTGTCCGCCCGTATACGCGACCAGTTCACGAGAATAATTGTGCGGGCGGAAGCTGGGACCTTGTGGATCTTTTCCGAAAGCAAACAGCAGAAGGCTCATCCCCGGGAAACCAAAACTGTGGCGGAGAGCTTCTACCCCGGGAGTAATCACACCGAGATTTTCGGCAACAAATGGCAGTTCTTTCAATTCAGCTTGCAGAACTCTGAAAAACTCTGCACCTGGGCCCTCTACCCACTTCCCTTCAGCGGCCGTTGAAGCCGTAGCCGGAACCTCCCAATAAGCTTCGAAACCGCGAAAGTGATCCAGTCTCACAAAATCAAACATCCCAAGGGATGCCCGGCAGCGATCAATCCACCAACGGTGACCGGACGACGCACAGACATCCCAGCGATAAAGAGGGTTACCCCAAAGTTGACCTGTGGCGCTGAAATAATCGGGTGGAACGCCCGCAACGGCAGTGGGCTGCCCTCGTTCATCCAGGCGAAACAACTCCGGATGAGCCCACACATCAGCGCTATCGTGAGCGACGTAGATTGGAATGTCGCCCATGATGCTAATGCCGTGGCGCCTGCAGAGACTTCTCACCTTTTCCCATTGCCGAAAGAATTCGAACTGGGCAAACCGGTGAAACTCCAACTCGGACGACAATTCGTTCTGCCATTCCCTCAGAACGGCGGGATTGCGTTGACATAATCCAGCGTCCCAATGGACCCAGGCCGCATCATTGTGGACTTTTTTGCATGCCATGAAGAGCGCATAGTCCTCCAGCCATTCCCTGCCCTTCTGGCAAAAAGTATCGAAGGCCCGACGATCGGCCTCAGTTCTGTCTGCAAAGAAAGTGCGGGCAGCTTTGCGAAGGAGTTCCTGTTTGAAGGCGATTACTCGATCGTACGCCACATGCTCGTCCGGAAAAGTCGGTGCACTGGCCAGGTCCACGGCCGACAAAAGTCCTTCCTCACGAAGAGCTCCCAGATTTATGAACAGGGGATTCCCGGCAAATGCAGAGAAGCATTGATAGGGAGAATCGCCGTATCCGGTAGGGTTCAGCGGCAAGACCTGCCAGATTTTCTGTCCTGACCCGGCTAGGAATTCGATGAACTCATAAGCGGATTCTCCGAAATCACCTATACCGTGGCCGCCGGGCAAAGACGTGACATGGAGAAGGATTCCACTGCGCCGAGGGAAGATCACCCGATTAAAGTAATGCTTCCGATGTAGCCACGCAATAGGGAGCAATGCGCGCGTATCGCTTCCAGCGGCCGGCTCGCGGCGAGACTTTCTCGGGGATAACCTGCGGGCGGCTGGCCCAACGACGACTCAGGGTAGAATGCAGCCTGGCCTTGCAGCAAATCTGCGGATCTCGGTGCGACAAGCCTATTATTTTATGGAGCCGGTCGCACTTCAAACCCTCGGCCCGAGGGGCACCGCGCGCACAATGTAGCGCAACGGCGAACCCGCGCTATGCCCAAAGGGGTAACAGGTGATGAGCGTAAGAGCTTCTTCAGACGTGGGCGCCAGCAAGGTCACATCCTGCGGATCGACCATGCGAATCTCACCCACCTCGAAGCTCCGGCGATGCAATTCGCCACCGTGCGGATCAAACCACTCGAGTTCAATCCTGTCGCCTTGGGCGATCGCTTGAAGGGGCCGGAACCAACTGGTGCGATGACCTGCGACCAGAAGGTTCCCCGGCTCTCCCAGACGGGCTCCGCTGAACATGCGCGCCGGTCCGAAGGCCAGAGTACGTGGGGTCGCGCCCTCGAGAACGATCTCGTCGTAGCCCAGACGTGGAATGCGTAGCCGGGCGATTGGGTGAGTATCGGCCCAGGCCCACGGCGTGCGGAACTCTCCGGTGCGCACGCTTTGGTCCCATGCCCGGTGAATGAGCACTCCCGCGAGTTCCGCCTTGGCGCGCATGTAGAGCGCTCGAGCTGTGAGGCAGCTTCCCGCCAACAGGAGCAGCGCGCACAGGACCCGCAACGTCTTCCTCATAAGAGTGCTCCCGCTCTGACTCTCTTTAACAGGAACAGCAGCAGGATTCCTCCGCACAAAGACGCGAGGCCTAACGCTTCAAGAAAGTCATCGGCGGTACCCGTGGCAGGAGCGCCGAAAACTTTGTCCATTTGCCACCCTGCCGGCAGTTCGGTCGGGACGGCTGCCGCGTTGGATTGTCCACCGGGGTTCACGATCACTTCTTCAACCGCCACCAGTGAAGTGAAGCGCGTGACCAGGCGATAGCGAATCGCGTGTGAAATCACGCTACCGCGAATCTCCGCTTGCCCCTTTTCGTCGGAGTTCCGCCAATGATCCATCAGATCTTCAACACGCCGGCGCGCCCAGAGCGTGGTGATACCGGGATGAAATGCCGCCTTCGACGCATCGAACGCGATCACTGCCTCATACGGCTCGTTTCCGGCGCGAGCGGTCAGGTGCACCGTCCCCACGCGGCCGTTGGAGATCCGCCCAAAGATCAGCAGCGGCTGACGCAGGAAAAGATCGGGAATATGCTCCGGATATACCTCCGCCATTTCTACACCGGAGAACGTCACGTTCACATCAGTCAGCACTGGACTTTCGATGCTTTCAATGAGCCTTCCCATCTGCTCTTGAATCTCGCCGATGTCAGCGATGTGAGTGAAGGTTCCGCGTCCGAACTGCGCCATCTTGGTAGCAAGAAAAAGATTTGGTGCACTTCCAATCGCGACCGTGTAGAGGCGAGCTTTGCCCAGATCAGAGCGCAGCGCCGCAAAAATCTGTTCTTCGTTGCCGAGGTCTCCGTCGGTCAAAAGGATGATGTGTCGCAGATAGTCGGGAGTGGTGGGTTTTCTCATCAGGTGCAGCAGGGCCGGGAGCATCTCGGTTCCGCCGCCCGCCTGGAGACCCTGGACATACCGGCGCGCTGCCGCCAGATTCTCCGCCGACGCAGGCAACGGTTCCGGCGAGAACTCACGATAGTCGCTGCTGAACGCGAGGATTCCAAAACGATCATTCGGCTGGAGTCTGTCGAGGGCCTCGAGTAAAGCTCCGCGAGCCTGCTGAATCGAAGTGCCCTCCATCGAGCCGGACACGTCAATCATGTAGAGCATCTCCACTGGCATGCGGGCCTTGGATTGTACTGCGGGCGGGAAGGCGGCCAACAAGAAATGGGTTTCCCCGGAGTCGCTCGCGGGGGAGAGAAACAGGGCTGTCTTTGGCTGTGAGCTGTCGGCGTGCTTTATCTCGAGGATGAAATCTTTGTTTGGTAGGGTGGCTCCAGTGGCGAGTTCCACATGCTGCCGCCCGTCGGACAGACGGCGCACGCTAATCTCGTGAGAAACCGATTTGATCGGTTGAGCCTCGAAGCCGGAATCCAGATCAACAGCAACCGAGATGTCGTGACCAGAGCGGCTTTCCGGATGGCGTACCGGGGGAGTAATCCGCGATGCGTCGGAAACGGCGTTCGTATCGGAAGCCCAGCCAGTTCCGGTATGCCCAACGGCCTGCGTGCCGGGAATGTAGCGCGGACCGACGACCATCGGGAATACCAGCCGCAGGCTATCCCCTTCCCAGCGCAATGGCTCGACATAGCGCAACTGCACATCAATGTGGTCGCCGGGCATGATGTTGGCAATCGAAGTGGTGAAGATATTGGGGCGCTCCTCCTCCAATAAGGCGGCACGCTTTCCTGCGGCCTTCGCCGCGTCGTAAACGCGCTTCGCCTCTTGACGTTCGCGGATCTCGCTCCGGATTACGCGGTTCCCGATGTGGATCTCCATGTCATACACGGCGGCGGCGTGCGGGAGAGGAAAGACGTAGACGGCCTCAATCGGTTCGGCGCTGGAGTTTGCGTATTGCTGTGTGACGGTCGCCGCGGCTACCAGACCGCGTACATCGATTGCGGCGTCCGTATGAAGAAGGGGCACCGACTCATAGCGGCCGGAGACGGGCGAGCGGTAGAGCAACGATCCTTCGCCGACCTGCGGCGGGCCATCATCGGCCTGCGCGCCGCGCGCCCACCCCGACTGGATCGTAGTCAGTACCAGAAGAATTAGAACAACGTGCGTAAGCACCTTCCGTTCGAACCTGCGCTGCGCGAACCGCGTCATGATGCCTCCAAACAGCGAAAGCTACGCGCAAGGAGGTGCAACAGAAGTGCCAAGCCGTTTGGCGGTTGACGCCGGCTCAAAACTGTCGAGTACTCAGTAAGTTAGGCGGATGGCGAGTCGGAAACCCCGAATTCAAGTCCGTGTTGCGACAACCACACCGTGGCCGCGCGGCCACACCTGTGAACAACGCCTCTCACAAAACGACGCGAAACCTTTACTACTGCGTTATTGCGATGCAACGAGACGATCACAACTCCTGAATGACGCCCCGCAACTAGATAAGTGGTACAAAAAGACTCACTTTAATCGGGCCGCGCAGTCCGACTCCTGACAGTCAGGAAACATGCCCCACGATCAGCATTGTGCAAGTGGACCGTGCCAGGGGCGCTTCCCGCAGAGAGCAATTCGACGCGAAGAGTCTGGCAGCACGGGCAAGGCGTTATGTGAAACTTGGCTTGGGCGGCGCGCACACCGAGTCAAACCAGCGACTGATGTATACCTCGGCATGAGCTTCACCGCAGTAATGCCGGGCTCCGGCCGCGTTCGCGGTTTCAGAATTCCAACGGTACACGGTGAGATCGGAATCTCCACATCGAATCACGAACCAGTGGATAGGATTGGTGGCCACGAGTCCACAGACTTCACATCTGAATTCCTGCAGCGTTGTCATGCGCTCAGTTCCATTTATCGGCAGTTGGTCGTGCTCACTTCGTGATCGAGGCTGGTCGCAGATTTGGTGTCAGAATCGTGAGTTCGCCAACTTGTTCCCTCTTCACGGCACCGCGAAGGTGGGCAGCATGTTCCATCATCCAAACCTCGGGAATGATTTCACCGACTAGTTGTCCATGACAGAAGAGCCGCACCACCGAGCTCTCAGAAACCACAATGCCCACCGCCTTGGTAACAGCACTCATGTTGGCGGCGGCAATGTGACGGCTGCCAAGTCCCAGCGGCACGTCCACTTGTGCGGCCACAGCATCGAGGTAGCGGCAGGCGGAGAGGACGATCCCTTCGCGACTTACGACGAATCCACCGTCCAGTTGCGCCAATTCCTTGATGGTTCCGCGGAGATTGAGATTCGTGACACGTCGCGAAGCCTCAGGATGTCCCAACAACGGATCCAAAATCAACGGCCTGGATCTCGCGAGCACGGCATTCTCATCCCCAAGTGTGAATAGGGTCCCAACGCGTCTTCCCTCTCGACCCTCGCGAGCAATTTCGACTGCGAGCCCGATCAGAGACTCAAGAACGTCAGGATCATATTCTGTTATTTGGCAGAGAATACTCTCAAACATCCATCAACTCCTTGCCTCGGGTACAGAGCGACCGCTTCATGCCCGCTTTGCCGATCGGTTTCTACGCGGCTTAAGGTTTCAGAAGTGACTTCCCGTAACCAACAGGAATGGCGAAATTCGAGCCGCCGAACTCACGCACCATGGCAAAGTTAATTCCTATGACTTTGCCCTCGTTGTTGAAAAGCGGCCCGCCAGACCCTCCAGAAGTGGTTTGAGCATCATAAACAATCTTGTCGGGCAGTACGTCGCCGATGTGCCCCTGAGTGGTGACAGGCCTGATCAGGTTGCGGCGTGCGAGCTCTTCCATTACCTGCCGAGGATCACCTTTGGATGCCGTCGCGATGGACTGGAGCGTCTCTGCGCCCGCCCGAGCCAGAATTGCATCAAGAGCAGTAGGATATCCAAGTAGCACGACGGGGCCCCCGCTGACGGCTGAACCGCGGCCATCCGCAAGGGCTATCTTTTTGATTCCCAGCTCTGAAATATTCCCTCTCACAACAGCAACGTCTGCGGCAGCGGAGATCTTCTCGGTGTTAATAGTAATGCCATGAGGAACGCCGGGGAAATATGCCGTCATCTCGGCAATCACTGGCTCAAGACCTTGATCGAGCATTTCCTTCAAATCATCGTTCTGCCACCAGGGTTCGGCCACGTGATGATTCGTGAGAATTTGTCCGCTGGCGGAGGCTAGGAAGCCAGTGCCAAACGCATCCAGGTGTAGCTCCGGACCGTTCCCAGTGACGCTCACGAGTGGGTTGTTGTGTTCGTCGGTCGTTGGCTCGCCACTGGCGGTCATCCCAGCGTAGTGCAATCTCAACCCAGTCGTGTGGTCCCGGAAGGCAAGCACAACATGAATGAGGCAGACACTCGGCTCGTACGACTGGATGATTGTCTGCGCAACCTTGCCCTCGGTCTCAAGCTTCTGCAGGCGGCCTTCTACTACGGTTAATTGATTTTGCAACGCAGAAGCGTTCTCTGGCCCGCTGGTTGCAATTTGCGATCTCAGGTCTTCGCTCTTCTTCTGAAGTTGCAGCTTTTGTGGATCGCTCGCCTGGGATGGGCTATGGTCCCGGTCTTCAAGGGCCCGACGCGAGCGCTCCATCAACTGTTGTTGCGTCAGCACGCCCGTCTGCAATCGAGCGATGGCCGCATAGACCCGGGTATTCTGTTCCTGGCTGCGACGGTAGAAGAAGAAAAAGACCAGGGAAGCAACGATGAGCACGGCAACAGTCGCCAGTCCGCCGACCCGCAGCGTCCGCCGTTCTTCGTTGACTGCGGTCACCACCTGCCGAGTAGCGCTTCGACTTTCCTCGGCGACGCGTAGTCGCTCTCGAAACTCGTCGGCGATGGATTTATTCCTTAGTTGCGAACGCACCCGCGACCGCAACTCCTGTGAGTCGAAAGGCAGTGAGAGCACATCGTCGGTCCCGAGATCCAGCCCCCGAGTACGCTCGGCTGAACCTCCCGGAGATAGCATCACAACGCGTATGTTGCGAGTGTGCTCAGAACCTTTGATTTCAGAAAGAAGGTCACAGCAATCGAGCCGGGGCGGATCAGCACCGAGCACCACTGCGTCGGGAATGAAGGCGAGGACCGCCTTCATTCCTTCGCGGCTGTCTGTCGAAACCTCATATCCCGCATCGCTCAGCCCCGCAACGATGTGCTCTCTGAGACTATCGTCAGACTCCACCACCAAAACTTTCCCAGCTTTGTCGTTCATAACGCTCGTCTCTTAAGATGGTGCGAGACTGTCACAGGATTCAATTCAGGCTGGATCGATGTCGGTGCTTCCCCACGATCTTCACCTCAGACGGGTTGCCACAAATCAGAATCATGGTCTTGGAACGCTCACCGCATAGCCAGAAGTGTTCCAGTCGCTTGCTACCGGCCTTCGCAGACAAAACGAACTGATAGATCTTGCCATCACGCAAGTAGTGAAGTTCCAGTCTGCCGTCGGGATTGGCGCATTGGCGGACCATAATGTTCTCTGTTCCCATTTGCGATTAAGCCACAAGGAGAGCGACGAATCTATTGGACAATGGTATTGGCAATACCTTGGTATCAGTCGACGGGCGGAGCAGCGTTATGGGTAGCGGCGTTTCAAGTTCGTTTGACGATAAACACAGTTTTGTCGTCGATCAAGACCTCGTCGCCGTTCTGTCGGAGCCGGTCATCTTGCGTTACCGCGTGATCCAGCAATGCATTACAGATGTCCCTAGCCGGTTGGAGGTAGTGCTTGCGCACAACCGCTTCAAGTTGCTCGCGCGCTTCTTCGTCGCTGCCATCGTAGACTCCATCGGTATAGAGAACAAGAATATCTCCCGGACTCATCAGAGTGATCTCGGCGACATCGAAAGAGTCGAACTCTTTTTGGCGGAAGTTCAGGGAGTAGTATCTCTTACGATCCGGATGATCTGCGGGGATCTGCAAGCCGAGCGCGAGGAATTGCACCATGCGGCTTTCATCTATGTTCATGAACTTGCGATACTCTGCCGAGAACACCAGCGGTGGAGGATGCCCGAAATTTGCGAAGCGAAAGTGACCGCCAGGTCGGACTTCGCCATATAACATAGTCGCGATTTCGCGCGCATTTTCTTTTTCATTTGTTCCCAACGCATTGCGGGCGGTGACCGATTGCGCCAGTCGCAGGTTGAGGTTTTCTAAGAGCTCCGGCGTGGCTTTTCCGTACCGATCCAGTTCGGTGAGCATCAAAGCATGGAATGTGTCATGAACCGTAGACGCAATCTTTGCTGAGATGATTCCGTGCCCCTGCGCGTCTACCAGCAGAACACCCGCCGTCGAACAGAGGTCGCGTAAGTCTTCCGCAACTCGCACCTGCTCGGAGCTCCTCGCGAATCTATACTCGGTTTCCATCTCGGACCGGTAGCCGGGCGCTCCTTGCAGCCATTGCACGTGATCGTCAACCGAATTGCGCACCGGGACGCCTGGAGGAAGCGGCTCTAAGAACTCTTTTGATAGGCGCTGAGCCCGCTGAATGCGTGCATTCACGTCGTAACGCTGTTGAAAATTGATGTACTCAAAAAGGTCACCACCAACAGTTCCCGCAGGAATCGAATTCCCAAACATCTCGATGCCGGGAATGTGCGGAATTGCACCTTCCACTGGCATCAACCGGTCACGCAAGTATTCATCGATATTCGGAACTGTGTACGCCTTCCGCATAGGAGAATCTAGCTCCGGTGGACTCCCAGATTTCAGCATTCCATCCAGCGTTGCCTAGTATAGTTTGATCTGATCCAGGTCACAGCGGATAACTGCCCCTTTGGCAATGCTCTTGCGGAATCTCTGATTGGAACTCTGCCGATTATCTGGTGATCAGTGCCCGTAGCGTCAGCCGGCGCCGCACACTCCTCGCACGACCGACTGCAACGTTTGGAAAGACTATAGACCCAAGTCGCTGAGGCCGGGATGGTCATCTGGGCGGCGACCAAGCGGCCAGTGATATTTGCGGTCTGATTCCGAGATGGGAAGGTCGTTGATGGACGCAAACCGTGACGCCATGAGGCCGTCGTCATTGAACTCCCAGTTCTCATTGCCATAGGACCGATACCAGTGACCCGAATCGTCGTGCCACTCATAAGCGAAGCGCACTGCGATGCGATTCCCCGTGAATGCCCACAGTTCCTTGGTGAGCCGGTAATCCAACTCCCTGGACCACTTTCGTGAAAGGAAAGCAATGATTTCATTTCGTCCGTTGATGAACTCCGAGCGGTTCCTCCATCGTGAATCGGTCGCGTAGGCCAGAGCGACTTTCCCGGGATCGCGAGTGTTCCAGCCATCTTCGGCGAGTCGCACCTTTTGAATCGCACTTTCGCGGGTGAACGGAGGCACAGGAGGTCGGATTGCACTTGTTGCAGTCGTCATTCGTCTTCCCCTTCTACCACTTCAACCGGTAAACGCAACGCTCACCAGGATCAGCCGAAGCTCAATGGGTGCATTGATCTCGCTGAAAAGCTCGATTCGACTAGGGTGTTGTCTTCCATGTTTAGTTTTCCAGCCAACCGGCACGTCATGGCAATAAACAGGATCTGCCGAGCGTCGAAGCGCTCGGCAGAATCCGGTTGCAGTCCTGTCTATTAAGCGGCCTCGCGCTCTGCTCCGCCGGCCTCCTCCCCAAGGAGACTCTCTCGGAGCGATCTGAACCCCGCGCGGACCTCCTCAGAGAAAAGTTTTGGCTGTTCCCACGCCGCAAAGTGACCGCCCTTCTCAACCTTGTTGTAATGAATCAGTTTGGGATAGGCCCGCTCTGCCCAGGTCCGCGGGGCTGGATAGAGTTCGTCAGGGAATACGCTCACGGCAACCGGGATAGAGACGCCTTTGGCATTGAAATACCCGAGTTTGCCCCAATTCTCCCAATAGAGACGGGCGCCAGAAAGCGCCGTGTTCGTCAACCAGGCGATCGTGATGTTGTCGAGGATGTCGTCGCGCGTGAGGCCTTCGGATTTTTCCTCAAAGACGCGTGAAATCAGCTCGTAGCTACGCGCGTCGTGATCGAGGAAATAAGCCGCCAAGCCGACGGGTGAGTCCGCGATTCCGTATAACGTCTGCGGCCGCAGCCCCATCTGGAACCCGTAGGCGATTCCCTTTTGATAGACGAACTGCAAACGCTCGTAAGCGACCTTCTCATGGGCTGACAGACCGGATGGAGCCGGTGCCCCGGAAAAAGCCGCCTTGTCAATTTCGTTTGGAAAGATGCCAGGCATGTTGGTGTGAATGCCGAGTAACTCCGGAGGCGCATCCACGCCCATTTGTTCGGTGATGACTGCGCCCCAATCGCCGCCTTGCGCCACGAATTTCGTGTACCCGAGGCGCTGCATCAGCACGACCCAGGCACGCGCGATGTGGGCAACATCCCACCCGGTGGTGGTCGGTTTTCCTGAGTACCCGTAGCCCGGCATTGACGGGATCACCAGATGGAATGCATCGGATGCGCTGCCGCCATGCGCCGTTGGATTGGTCAGCGGATCGATGATCTTCATCTGTTCGATGATCGAGCCGGGCCATCCATGCGTAACGATGAGCGGCAACGCATTTTCGTGTTTTGAACGGACGTGAAGGAAGTGAATGTCCAGCCCGTCGATCTCGGTGATGAACTGCGGCAGGGCGTTCAGCCTTGCTTCAACCTTGCGCCAGTCATACTCTGTCGCCCAATAGCGCGCGAGCGCCTGAGTGGTCGCTAGCTGCACGCCTTGTGATGCATCCGTGACCGTTTCTCGTTCAGGCCACTTTGTCGCGTTAATGCGCCTGCGCAATTCGGTCACTTCTGCTTCCGGAAAATTCACCTGAAACGGACGAATTGCGGTTGCCTCCACCACATCTGTGAGCTTTGTCATAGCGAACTCCTTTCTGAAGACCGTTGGGTGATGCTCATATTCTGTTTCTTCTTGGTAGCAAAGTTGCCCTATTACCCATTTCGTTCGGGGATGGTGGGATTAAGCCACAAGCAGAGGAACGAATCTATTGGACGAAGGTATCGATCAATACCTTGGTATGGGAGGCGGTTCGGCACATTGTGGCCGCAATCCTCCGTTCAAAGAACCCAAGTAAAGATTCTCACGCGCACTATTCGTGGTTCGGTATGATGTCGAAACGGGTACGTCGGTTCTGGACTGCCGAATGGGGAGTGGCGTCCCGAATCTCTTGCGAACTGCCGAGCTTTCGGGGGTCCTATCCGCTTAATGGGGGAAAGAGAAAGTGGTTCCGCGAACGCTTGCTGCTGCCATAGGCGAAGAGCAATTGGGCATCGTGCGCATACTTGCGCTTCTGGCAATTCTCTTCGTCCCTTCTGCGGATCGGACCTTCGCGCTCGACCAAACTAGTCACGTCTCGCAATATGGTCACAGTGTTTGGCGGATCCAGGACGGAGCGTTCAGGGGTGCGCCAAACGCTATCGTCCAGACGAAAGATGGGTATCTCTGGATAGGAACGGACGGAGGACTCGTGCGCTTTGACGGTGTGCGCTTTGTTCCATGGAGTCCTCCGCCGGGCGAACGCCTGTTAGACCCCAGAGTCTTCACCCTCCTCGGAGCGCGGGATGGCAGTTTGTGGATCGGGACGGGGTACAGCATCTCCCATTGGCGAACGGGCGAACTGATCAACTATCAACAATTAAGTGGCCGAATTGAGGCCATCGCCGAGGACAGTGATGGCGCGGTCTGGTTCGTTCGCACACAGATAACCGACGGCATGGGCCCCGTATGCCGGATAAAGAGCGAACAATTGCAGTGCTACGGAAAAGCTGAAGGAATTCCGTTTCCCATGGCTACGCAATTGAGTGTGGGGAATTCTGGAGAACTATGGATCGGCGGTTATTCCGAACTCTGTCGCTGGAAACCAGGATCGTCGTCCAGTAGCTACTTTGCGAATGGGTCTCATCGTCCGGAAACGTTTGCCTCGCTTAAAGCGATTGCCACTGCGCCCGATGGAACCGTCTGGGCCTCGCTTGCGCGATCCGGACCGTTCGTGCAACTTGAGCATTTTGAACAGCAGAAATGGACGACTCGCACCTTTCCCAAGATTGCCGTCAATAACTCAGATGTTACGACCCTGTTTGTCGACCGCGATAATTCCCTTTGGATCGGGACGGCAAATCACGGAGTGTTCCGCGTTGTAGGCACCGCCGTCGATAACTACGGACGTGCCGATGGTCTGTCGAGCGATGCCGTCGGGCGTTTTTACCAGGACACGGAGGGTACCGTATGGGTCGTGACTTCCGGCGGAATCGACAACTTCCGCGACGTGAAAGTGGTTAGCTATTCCATGCGCGAAGGTTTGTCGGCGGCAGGCGCGGGCTCGGTGCTGGCGACGCGAGACGGCATCGTATGGATTGGAAACTTCCATACCTTGGATCTCCTGCGAGCGGGCAAACTCTCGGCGATTCGGGCTGGGAATGGCCTGCCGGGGCTGTATGTCACGACCTTCTTCGAAGACCACGCGGGGAGGCTATGGCTTGGTATTGACAATGGGCTGTGGGTGTATCACGACGGGGTATTTCGCGCTGTCCGCCATGCCGACGGAAGTGCTCTCGGAATAGTTTTCGGAATCACCGAGGACACTCGTCACAGCATCTGGGTGCGCGCCGGACGCAATCTCGATCGCATTTACGATTCGCGGCTGCAAGAGGAGGCCACGTCCCCGCAGATCGCCACTGCGTATGCGCTGGCTGCCAATCCACGGGGCGGAATATTTCTTGGGCTCGTCGATGGGGACCTGATCGAATACGAGGATCGAAAAACGCGAATCTACCCGTCTAACGAGGTGGGGAACAGTCGCCAAATCCGCGACCTTCTGGTGGAAGCGGACGGATCGGTATGGGGGACAACACTGGATGAGGTAGCTCGCTGGAAAAACGGAGTGCGAAAAAACCTGACTACACGAAACGGCCTTCCTTGCGATGGAATCTTCGCGTTGGTGGAAGATGACCGCGGCTCGTTGTGGCTCGATTCGAAATGCGGCCTTATCGAGATCGAAAGATCACAGCTCGATCATTGGTGGGAGCATCCCGAGAGCCTGCTGAAGTTTAAGCTGCTCGATGCTTTCGACGGGGTGGAAGCGGGCCTGACTCCATTGAAACCTCAAGCGACAAGGTCGCAGGACGGACGATTGTGGTTTGTAAATGGTCGAACTCTGCAAATGATGGATCCCGCTCATCTGCACAAAAACCCGGTTCCGCCGCCGGTACAGATTGAAGAAGTTCTTGCGGACCATAGGAGTTACTCGCCGCGCGCTGGGCTCCGTTTGCCCGCCCTCACTCGCGATCTCGAAATTGATTACACGGCTCTCAGCTACGTCGCACCGCAGAAAGTTCTATTTCGTTATATGCTCGAGGGCCATGACGCTGGCTGGCAGCAGCCGGGGGCACGGCGCCAGGCCTTTTATAACGATCTCCGCCCCGGCCCTTACCGTTTCCGTGTATTAGCATGCAATAACGACGGCGTCTGGAGCGAGGCCGGCGCCTCTCTGGACTTCTCCATTCTTCCGGCATACTACCAAACGGCCTGGTTCCGTGCGTGCTGTGCGGCCGCATTCCTGCTCTTGCTGTGGGGTGGCTATCAGTTTCGTGTTCAGCAATTGCAGCGGCAGTTCGCGATCGGGTTGGAAGCGCGCGTAAATGAGCGCACACGCATTGCGCGCGAACTTCACGATACATTGCTGCAGACCCTGCACGGACTCATGTTTCAATTTCAGGCGGTTCGCAATCTTCTGCCTCGACGGACCGAGGAGGCGACAAGATCTCTGGAGGATGCGATCCATGAGACCGAGAAAGCACTCGCCGAGAGTCGGGATGCAATTCAGGGCTTACGCTCCGAGCCAATCGCGAAGGGGACTCTCGTTGAGACACTCATGGCTGCGAGCAAAGATTTAGCGAATCCTGGAGCCGCCAACCGTGAATTGCCGACTTTCGACTTATTCGAAGAGGGAGAGCGGCGAAACCTATCTCCGACTGCCAATAATGAGGTTTGCCGAATTGCGCTCGAGCTCCTGAGAAATGCTTTTCGGCATGCGCATGCCACTCGGATAGAAGCAGAGATCCGATACGATGACCAGGTGCTTCGGGTTCGGATTCGTGACAACGGCAGAGGCATCGACCCGAAAGTGCTGAAGGAAGGCGGAATCGCCGGACATTGGGGATTGCGCGGGGTTCGAGAACGAGCCGAGCGGACTGGAGCCCAACTGGAATTTTGGAGCGAGGCTGGCGCCGGGACTGAGGTTCAGCTGACGGTCCCCGCCTCGGTCGCTTACGAGAATTCGCACGACGGTGTGAGGTCAAGATTGCTTCGTAAGGTAAGAAATCATGGACAGCACTCATAACCTAATTCGAATCCTTACCGTCGATGACCACCCTCTTTTGCGGAAGGGCATTGCGGCATTGGTGAATGCTGAACCTGACCTGAAATTGGTCGCAGAGGCATCGAATGGGCAAGAGGCCATTGATGCGTTCCGATCTCACCAGCCGGACGTAACGTTGATGGATCTCCAGATGCCGGGAGTGGGTGGACTCGAAGCCATCAACCATATTCGGAGTGAGTTTCCTGACGCCAGAATCATCGTCCTGACCACTTACACCGGCGACGTCCAAGTGTTGCATGCTCTAAAAGCGGGTGCACGAGCGTACATCCTTAAGGGAGACGTGCATAAAGAACTCCTGGATGCGATCCGCGCCGTCCATGCGGGACAAAAGCGGATTCCGCCAGAAATTGCCGCGGAGCTAGCGGATCACGCCGCTGATGACCTCTTGACCGAACGCGAAATTGACGTACTGAGGTTAATTGCTGCCGGCAACTCGAATAAGCAGATCGCCGATCAGCTCTCGATCGGTGAGGCAACCGTGAAAAGCCACGTTACAAACATACTGTCCAAGTTAAGCGCCAACGACCGCACCCACGCCGTGACCATCGGCCTGAAGCGCGGCATCATCGAACTGGATCTCCCCAAAAAGTAGGATTGCCACCTCCGACTCTTAGGCGTTTCGATCCCATTGCAACTTCCCTACGATTTGATCGGAGGGAGTTTTGCAACGACTGTTTTCGACCTTCGCCAATGGGTGGCCCGGGGCGGGCCTTCTGCTTCAGCGCATTCTAACCGCCATCTTGCTGGTTCGCTTCGGAATCATCGAGCTCACTGGGACATCCTATTCCCCATCGATGGTTCCTCAGATTATTGGTGCCTTCGCGGGGATACTCCTTCTCGTTGGCCTCTGGACCCCAGTCGTGGGAACGTTGATTGCCGTGATCGAACTGTGGGTCGCTATGAGCCACGTCAGTGACCCGTGGATTCCGATCGTCCTGGCGACGTTCGGCGGCACCACCGCAATGATCGGGCCGGGCGCATGGTCCATTGATGCCCGACTCTTCGGCCGAAAGCATATCGAAACCTAAAACAGAAACATCATCATGCCCCGCCGAAAGTCGTGGCATGGTTCTTGACCAGAGATGGAGCCCACGACTGAACCATTTGGGGTTGTGCACTCACCTAAACTTGTTTCACACTCGCCACACAACAAAGAAGGAGTGGCATATGAGTTTAGCGCACGCATTTGGTCATCAGCTGGGGTTACCCTCAATTCCGAACGTCGCACCAATCGTCTTCGTTGTCGATGACGACATCTCTGTTCGAGAATCGCTAGAATTGTTGATTCGTTGCGAAGGCTGGCAACCTGAGACCTTCGAATCGTCTCAAGAATTCTTCGGTCGAACGCCACCTCTCGTTCCGAGCTGCGTTATCCTCGATCTTTCGCTTCCGGACCTGAATGGTCTCGAAGTGCAAAAGAAGATCGCGCGAGAGCGCACCGAGATGCCGATTATCTTCATTTCCGGTTGCGGAGATATTCCAACAACGGTACAAGCGATGAAGGCCGGGGCCGTCGATTTCCTCGTGAAGCCGTTCAGCAATGACGTTTTGCTGGGTGCAATCCGCGAAAGCCTCGAACGCAGCCGCGCGGCTCTTGATCGAGAAATGGAGATGCGCGATCTTCGGAACTGCTACGCGTCACTCACTCCTCGAGAGCGGCAAGTCATGGCACTGGTCGTCTCCGGCTTGTTGAACAAGCAGGTCGGCGGAGAACTGGGCATCAGCGAAATCACGGTAAAGGCACACCGTGGCCAGGTCATGCAAAAGATGAAGGCGAACTCCGTCGCCGAACTGGTGAGGATGGCTGCCAAGCTCCGACCCACTCGTCAGGCAATTCACTTGGCGTGACCGCAGCGTCAGCCCCCTGAGTCGACCCGATGCATTCTTCGCCAAGCGGACTCGCGACGCTGACCACACAACCAAGTTGACTGGGTCGAAGGGTCAGTATAAAACTACGCTCTGGGTACTCAGCTGCGACTCGACCGGGGCGGTTTCGCCTGAGTGGCACATGAAGGAAATGACCGCCAACGCCGACTTCGAACGCTTCCAGACCGGCGCGGCGCAGTACGCCGCCTACCTCGAGACGCCTGAGGGCCGACTGCGCCTTGATCTCGTCTTTGCCAACTTGCAGGAGTTTCTGCCGCAGGCCACACGGGCTTTGCACGTTCTGGATCTTGGGTGCGGTACCGGCGCCATCGCGGTGCGCCTGGCGCGGCTTGGCCTTCATGTCACGTTGCTGGATGCGTCCCTACCGATGCTGGATTTCGCCAAGCGCGCCGCGATGGAAGCAGGAGTTACGGAGAGGATTGCACTGAAACACGGCGACGCCGTGCAATTGGCAACCTTGTTCGACGCCGCATCGTTCGATCTAATTCTTTGCCACAACATCCTGGAATATATCGACGACCCGGGTGCTGTGTTGCGCGGCACAGCGCGCACGTTACGAGATCCGTCTGGCATCCTCTCGGTTTTGGTACGTAACCAGGCAGGTGAGGTGTTAAAGGCCGCGATACAAGGCGGCGATCTGGCTGCGACCGAACATAACCTCACTTCTGAGTGGGGACACGAGTCACTGTACGGAGGCAGAGTGCGGGTATTTGCGGCGGAGAGCCTGCAAGCCATGCTGGTAGCGGCGTCATTCGCGGTTACCGCGGAGCGTGGTGTACGGGTCGTGTCGGATTACTTGCCGCAACGGGTTTCCCGCACTGCAGAGTACGAGCGGATTTTTGAGCTCGAGCGCAAGCTGGGCACGCGACCGGAGTTTGCCGCGGTGGCCCGCTACACGCATTGCCTTGCACATCGCGCAGGCTCGGTGACAGGGGACGTTGTATGAACAACGTCACAGCCCGGTCTTCGTCGTCCGCATCTGGCATGATGACACCTGATGCCGGAATTGCGCTCGGGCTCGGACTCACGAACGAGTGTAATCTGGCCTGCGCCTTCTGTTACCGCGATCCGACTCGCTCGGATCGTCTTTCCCTGGATCAAGTGAAGGCAGTCATGGAATGCCTGCCCTTGCGCTCCGTGAAT